>Ga0101945_1000040_pt1:0-370000 | contig 381306 bp, 300 predicted proteins | sample DewCreD2012metaG_2_FD_75246 | JGI IMG/M metagenome (GOLD analysis project Ga0101945, IMG submission 75246) | Hot spring sediment bacterial and archeal communities from British Columbia, Canada, to study Microbial Dark Matter (Phase II) - Dewar... ... | reverse complement strand
CGATACCAGCTCTGCCGGCAATGCCGAGCAGGATACCGGCGAGCAGGGGGCCAACAGCTAACCCAATCTGACCGCCGAAGAAAAAGATCGACGTGGCACTGGCCGGCCTATCGGGTACAGCAGCCGCAGCACTGGCAGTCCCGATCGGGTGAAAGAGACCACTGCCGAGCGCTGCCAGCATAAAACATGGAAGAAGGATCGTCCAGTTGGGGGCCAGAGCAACGCCCGTGTAGCAGAGAGCCATCCAGGCGACGCCAATTGCTGCCAGTTGGAGGGTGTGTCCGGCAAGCCGGTCGGCGATCCAGCCGAAGAGTGGTTGCGACAATGCTCCCAGCAGGGTATAAACGGTCAACGCCAGCCCAATCTGTTGATTGCTCAGGCCAAATGGTCCGGCCAGCACTGCCAGTAATACCGCTCCGATACTGTTTAAGACATCAACCATGAAATGCCCACCGACTACAGCGGTGAAAACCCGATTGCGCAGCATGTTGGCAATCCCTTTCTTTTTGTTTAGCTACGGGTAAAGACGATCTGACCCCCGACCATCGTGAGTTCGGCGTGCAGAGTGTAGAGCTGGGATGCCGGTATCTGGAAAGGATCGCCGTTGAGTACTGCCAGATCGGCGAGCATTCCGGGTTGCAGGCGCCCTCTGCGATCAGCATCGGCGCCGGCAATCGCCGGGCCAATACAATACGCCGCTATCGCTTCAGAAAGAGTCAGTTGCTGTTCAGGATACCATCCACCTTCTGGTCTGCCATCGGTCGTTTGACGGGTTACTGCTGCGTGAATGCCTGCCCAGGGATCGAGCGTCTCGACCGGTGCGTCAGAACCAAAGGCGAGCGTAGCGCCAGCCGAGAGCAGACTTCGCCAGGCATAGCTGGTGGCACAGCGTGATCCCCAGAGTCGATCAGCCATCACCATGTCGGCAGTGCAGTGGATCGGCTGCATGGAAGCAATGACTCCTAGCTTGGCAAAGCGTGGAATGTCGTTTGGGTCGAGGATTTGGCAATGCTCGATCCGATTGGGCAGCCTCAGCGGAATTGCTGTAGCGCGAGCAGCAGCAATGGCATCAAGTACACTGCGATTGGCGGCATCGCCGATAGCATGCACGACAACGCTAATGCCATGGGCATTGGCGCGAGTAACAATCTCTCGCAGCTCGGCGGGTGGAATAACCGCAATCCCGGTGTGATCCCGACCTTCATACGGCCTCAACATGTGTGCGCTCTCAGAACCGAGCGAGCCATCGGCGAAGAGTTTCAGTCCCCCGATGCGTAACCAATCGTCCCCCAAACCACTACGCAGGCCAAGAGCAATCGTATGATCGAGATGCGCACCGGCGAGATGGGCTAGCACACGGATCTTGAGGTCGCCAGCAGCGTGCAGGGTCTGGAGATCGATGAGTGTCTCAGGGCCGTCGCTGGGATTCGTCGCCGGTGGCACGTGGAGAGCCGTCAGGCCATAGCTCAGCGCTTCGCTTATCGCCAGCCGTAACGCTGCAATCCGTTCGGCACGACCCGGCGGAGGAACTATCGATTGTACCAACCTCATTGCTGTTTCCAGCAAGATACCGGTTGGTTCACCGTTGTCATCGCGTTGAATATGACCACCATCTGGATCGGGAGTTGCAGCAGTGATACCGGCCAGTGCAAGCGCCTGACTGTTCACCCATAGCGAGTGACCATCTTTGCGAGTAAGGATGGCCGGACGATCCGGGCAGACGCGATCAAGATCATAGCGAGTTGGCCAGTGTCCACCCCAGCGCACGTGATCCCAGCCATTTCCACGCAGCCATGCCCTGGCTGGCAAGTGTTGGACGGCGGCGGCAACGCGATTAAGAGCAGTGGATAGATCGTGACAGTCGCTTAACCGTACCTGTTGTTGGTTCAGACCATGCAGCACGATATGCACATGGGCATCGGTCAGTCCTGGTACAATCGCCCGTCCTTCCAGGTTTATCAACTCTACCTGATGACTGGCGGCTTCCCGCACTGTCTTTTCATCACCAATCGCTACGATACGCTCACCGCGAACGGCCAGGGCGCGTACAACCGGTTGAGCGGGATCAAGCGTGTAAATCGGGCCGCCATAGAACATGATCGTCTTCATAAAGAGCCTCCCACAATGAGCATATTGCGTCGTATCCTACGCAGCTTACTCTATTCTGTCAAATCTGAGTAGTCAAATATTTACGCAGTAGAGAGTATTCACAACTTGTTGATGGTTCAACCTTCATGCCCACTGCAATCGTGGTATGATATGTCATGATTTTGCAAATATCGATACCAGCCCGTGCACAAAAGGAGGCCGACCGTGACCAATCCGCGCACAAATTACGCGCTAGCGGGGGCAGCTCTCTTCAACCCGATGGCGGCAATGTATTGGCTTGATGTCGCACGTGGTCAACGTCCCGGGATCGGTCTGGCATTCGTCGGTACGGCGGGTGCACTCTGTGCTGGATTAGCTGCCGGGCCACGTCAACACCCATGGCGTGCGTTGGCAAGTGGCCTTGCAGCAGCCGCTGGTGCAGCTCTGGTTGGTTGGGCATTGCGGCACTATGTTGATTGGGTAGCAGAACAGATAGAAGCACCGGTTGCCTCAGTGGAAGGGCATGATCTCCTCTTACCGGCAGCCGCAGTCTGTGCTGGAGCGGTTGGAATATCGGCACTGGTAGGCCGGACACCCGAACAATACATTGAATACAGCGGTAAACCTGGCGATTATCGTTGGATTGCAGCGACGCCGCATCCGGCTCAGCGCTGGTTGGCCTGGAGTGGGTATCTTGTGCATCAACTGGCAAGTTGGGGATGTATCTATGCTGCACAACGACAACAGTTGCGTTACACTGCTGCCCTGCGTCGGCTTAACTGGATTGCGCTGGCCGTGAATGTAGGTGGTGTGGCCTTACACTACTTGCAGTCGCACTATACCTACGATGGCCTCGCTCGTGATGTGCCAGAGGGTAGTGCACTCGGCTCGGTCTCGTTTATTCTGATGATGGCTCTGGCGCTGGAAGCACCGCGACGCGGCCTCTTCTTCGGTAGTCGCAAACTCATGCCACCGGCTGAGTTAGTCCGTTTTGCGCGCAAGTTTCATGGCTACATTTTCTCGTGGGCGGCAACTTACAATTTCTGGTATCACCCCATCGATCCTAAGCCGCTGCACTACACTGGTCTCTTCCACACCTTGCTGCTCTTCGTTCAGTCAGCGTTGATCTATACCAAAGCTCACCGCGATCCACGCTGGACTCTGGCGCTTGAGCTGATGGTTTTACCGCATGCAGTGATTTCTACCCTTTACAAACGAAGTGGTCTTGGGGCTATGTTTACCTTCAGCCTGCTGGCAATGTTTGTTGTCAACCAGATGCACGGTCTCGGCCTCTCACGGCGAGCACGGTGGACGATTGGTACCGGTTATGCAACGACGGTGCTAGCCTACTACGGTCTGCGCCGCGAGTGGCACCGTCTGCCCGACGTGCTGCGGGTGCCGATCCTTGAGTATGGTGTGCTGGGGGTGTTAGTGCTGTTGTCATTACTGATACGAGCGGTGCGTCAAATCGGTGATCGGCAGCGCGTAGTCGACCTCACCGGTTAAGCGCTCTTTTCGCAGACGGGGGCGGGTCTTGCACCCGCCCCTCTATCTCGGCCAAACGCTATCATCTACATGAGATGGCAGGGAATGCCGAAGGAATAACTTCATCGTCAAGCCATGACCTGACTGGCCGCCCGCGCAGCCGTAAAGATCGTCTCGCTCAATGTTGGGTAGGCGGCAAAGACGGCTGCCAGATCGGCAAGAGTCGCATTCGTCTGGATCGCCAGTGCTACCGGTGCAAGCAAATCAGCAGCGTGACTCCCAACCGCGACTCCGCCACGAACCTGACGGGTGATCGGGTCAAAGGTTAATTCAACCCAGCCGTCAGTGTCAGCGCTAAGAAAAGCCTTGAGTGATGTTGTATAGGGTGCTCGTACCCGTTTCAGCTCCTCTTCGGCGCTGGTCACAATCCCAACCTGTGCAATTTCGGGTACTGTGTAGACCGCATGCACGATAGTGTGTGGGCAATACCCCGGCGCCGGTAGATCGGCGGCGGTACGTCCGGCAATCCAGGCTTGTGCCAGGGCCCGATTCGCCAGCATTGGGCCACCGGCTGCATCACCGACGGCAAAGATATGATCAACCGCGGTACGACCGTGTTGATCAACCGTAAGTTGCCCGTTCGCATCCACGGTCAAACCGGCTGCTGCCAGATCAAGACGACTCAGATCGGGTAACCGTCCAATAGCGAGAAACGCCATTGCCGCTTCATACACCGCACCATCGGTCGTCGTCACGCGCACTCCTGTTTCGCTGCGCTCAACTCGTTCGCCATCAACCTGTACAATATTCACCCCCCGCGCGGTCATTGCCCGGTTTAGTGCTGCACCGGCAGCCGGGGCAAACATAGGCAACACTCCAGGACTCCCAACGATCCACGTGACACGAACTCCCAAACGACTGAAAAGAGAGGCAAACTCACTGCCGGTCGGACCACCCCCGATCACGATCATATCAGGCGGTAATGTATTGAGATGGCTGGCGAAGCGCGGAGCAATAATGCGTTGGCCGTCAGGTTTCATCGCAGGCGGGAAGCGTGGCACTGAACCGGTAGCAATAATCACTGCATCGGCGTGTAATGTCTGCTGGTTATCATCGTTGCGCACCGTCAGATGATGTGGACTGCTGAAAGTGGCGGTACCGTGCACAACCTGTACCCCAGCAGCCTGTAAGCGTTGCGCTTCGTGCTCGCTCCATTGATGCGCGACCTGTTTGATGCGTTGGATGACCGTTGCCGGTTCGACACGTCCAGCAGTTCCTCCTTCAGATGAGGCATGGGCAACAATGTCGGCAACTTCCGCTGCATGCAGCCAGACTTTACTCGGCAACAAACTATCCCAACCGGTACGACCGCCTATTGGCCCCTCGCTGATAAGGGTTACTTTTGTGTTTCCCTGGGCAGCGGCAACTGCTGCTTCAACACCAGCCGGACCGCCGCCGATCACAACAATCTCTTTCATTATCGCGCTCCAATTACTATCGGTTTGTCTATGATATATTCCACCATGAATGAAGATGCAATCGGTAGGCAAGAGGTTACATAGTTGTTAAGGTATTTTGTGATTGTGCACTGCATCGGTGGTGATGCAGCGTTCGATTCCGTTCAGGATAGTGCTGTTAGACAAGGTGAGTAAGGAATATAGATTTTGTCTCTACGAATACGTGAAGGTATAATCGCGCTATTTCGCGGAATCCTCTGTATAATAACAAATTCGATCCTGATAGCTTACTGCACCCGTTAAGGTGGTCAGTGCTCTGTATTCCGATGAAAGGCTCTCACAGTGGTATCCACGTTCAGCATTGAACGCATAGTCAAACCATTTTGCTTCAGGAAGAATAGCGACTTTAATATTTCTACTGGAAATGTATGAACGAATATTGGCGACATAGCCTTCCATCATGTCTTTTAAGGTAGGACTGCGTTTCATAGCAAGTTCGATGTCACCGAGAGAAGATGCATGAAAGTGGGTCTGTTCGTTGATCATGTACAAGAGATACGGTGATGTCGGAATGAATATTCGCCCTTCCAACGTTTGCAATGTGGCAAGAGTTCGATAGCCCGCTTCCCACGATGTTTTTGAAGGTATCTGATTTTGCATATTGTAAGATAAATTCAAGAACTGTAGCATAAGCGCCATCGTCGGTATGATTGAGAGGAGATGATTGACTATTCGGTAGCGCGTCGGCCTTAACGTCGTAGATATGATGTTATCGTAGGATTCTGCTCCATTAATTGCAAGAGCTGCTACAATCGGCAAGAGACCGTTCAGATAACCCCATTGTTTAGAGATTGTTACCATGCTCACTAGTGTCATCGGCAAGAAGAAAAATAGGAGAAACAATAAAAGATTAGAAATGCCATCCATGTCTCTCTGTAAAAATAGAATTAGTATTGAAAATATAGGAATGATGAGGAGTAAGCTGAATTTTGGAAGAATATATAGCGTCCAAAAGTTGAAAAGTGTCTCCCAGAGTATGGGGTGGGCAGAAGGTATGCTGAAGGTATATATCCAGAACCATCCATCTGATGTTATGTTCATGAAGAAGACAAATCCAGTCCAGGCTACCAGAAAAGAGCAACTGAGCCAGAGAGCCTTAAGCCAGCGTTTCTGCACTACGAGGTATCCGACGATAAATGGAGTTACTCCCAACGCTGGCTGTTTCGTTGCAAATGACAGAAAGAGTGTCAAACCGGCCAGCATTCCATATAGACTGTCTGGCTTGGCTTGCGTAATAGCTAAAACATATCCGACCAATAAAAAGGCCAGAAAGAGGGTGTCTACTCTACCAATATCAAACCAATATCCAACAACGCCGTAAGATGCTGCAAAGAGACCAACAGCGACGAAACTTGATTCGTGGCTCATTCCACGCTGACGACAAATCTTATAGATCATTACAAAGATTGTGATCGACGCCAATAATGAAACGAATCGCATTGAAAACATGATTTGCTGAGTGAATTTTGCAAATAGAGCAACGATATAGTAGTAGAAAGGAGTATATATCGTTGGAATAAAATCAAAACTCGGATAGGTATAAATGGGCTTACCTTTGAGAATTTGAACCACCTGGATAAATGTACTCGCTTCTACCCATTCAACAGCGAACGGGAATGATATACGAGAAAGTGCCACGTACAGGTACGTGCTAGTCGCGATACAGGATAGGGCTAGCAGGATAAGTTTGGTCATACCAACAATAGTCGGTGCAGTGCTTTTTGGGGAAGAATTGGGTGGTGTTTGTTGCTCTCTTTGCATGACTGTCAACTTTAATATCCTTTGGATAGCAAGTAATTTTATTACTATGGCTACCATACCTTTTTGCTCAATTCGCTGACCAACGTTCTTTCTTTCTATCAACTACCCCATACGGCTGGAACCATCGCATACCATATCAGCATACCATCTGGGGCAGGTTCCTTACCTGCCCCTCCTAATCACTCCTCACGCTCCGGAGCCGGGGTTGCTGTTGGTATCACCAACTCCTAGACGCGAGCAATCAATCCATCTTCAAAAAACCAAAATCCCCGCGAGGGGATTGAAACTCGTTTCAGTATCACCGTGCCGGCGATCGATCCCGCGCTGGTTCTTCAAAAAACCAAAATCCCCGCGAGGGGATTGAAACTTGATGGCGTGGAAAAAGGGGTATGCGTTCGAGTGAAGTGTGCGCTTCAAAAAACCAAAATCCCCGCGAGGGGATTGAAACTTACACGACAATTACATCACGCGAGGATCGATGGTGGTGGCTTCAAAAAACCAAAATCCCCGCGAGGGGATTGAAACCGAGGCTCTTACGAAGGAGGAAGCGTCCGTCGTCTTTCACGGCTTCAAAAAACCAAAATCCCCGCGAGGGGATTGAAACCGAGCAAACTGCTGGTGGCCAGCCTGTTGGCCGGGTCGAGGGCTTCAAAAAACCAAAATCCCCGCGAGGGGATTGAAACGTGTACGCGACAGGCCACCCCAAGTGGAGCCTGATACCATCGACTTCAAAAAACCAAAATCCCCGCGAGGGGATTGAAACCCAAACCCGAACCGCGGCGGCACTGTTTCGGAGCAAGTTCCTTCAAAAAACCAAAATCCCCGCGAGGGGATTGAAACTGAACCAACCCTGCCAATTCGTAGCCAAACACAGAATTGAGCTTCAAAAAACCAAAATCCCCGCGAGGGGATTGAAACACGAATCGCGCCGAATTCGCACAATCTCGGCCCAGTTGCCTCTTCAAAAAACCAAAATCCCCGCGAGGGGATTGAAACGCGTTCGCTCTGTCGTGAGCGAACGTCCGGTCCAGACGCGCTTCAAAAAACCAAAATCCCCGCGAGGGGATTGAAACTAGACGATCAAGATCGTAGTGATCTTTTACCCAACGACGCGCGACTTCAAAAAACCAAAATCCCCGCGAGGGGATTGAAACTGAATCTTCACTCACTGCGCGAACGAAGCGCAGTGTTGTGTTGCTTCAAAAAACCAAAATCCCCGCGAGGGGATTGAAACCAACAAACGTCGCTTTCACGTCTTCTCCGTCACCAATCCCTTCAAAAAACCAAAATCCCCGCGAGGGGATTGAAACCCATCATCGCTCTTTTTTGTATACGAAGTCGCGAAAAGCACAACTTCAAAAAACCAAAATCCCCGCGAGGGGATTGAAACGCAATTTCTCAAACTACCCTCTTGACAAACCGGTTTGGTTGTCTTCAAAAAACCAAAATCCCCGCGAGGGGATTGAAACGGAACAAACATTCTCAAGATCGGCTGGACGTTTCTTGCCCTTCAAAAAACCAAAATCCCCGCGAGGGGATTGAAACTTCCAGAAGCGATGTCGGTCACAGGAGTGTCTTTAGTATATACCTTCAAAAAACCAAAATCCCCGCGAGGGGATTGAAACGCTGCGGAGCACTGTACGACGCGCAGCCGACAATCCAGCGCTTCAAAAAACCAAAATCCCCGCGAGGGGATTGAAACTAAATTGGTTTGGGCAGACGACAACGAACAACATTCAAACTTCAAAAAACCAAAATCCCCGCGAGGGGATTGAAACTCGTACGATCCAACCCAAATTGCCGCAGCCACCGGCTCGACTTCAAAAAACCAAAATCCCCGCGAGGGGATTGAAACTCACTCGCGAGCGCCCACAGCGAGTGAAAGATGACGTTCGCCTTCAAAAAACCAAAATCCCCGCGAGGGGATTGAAACAGACGATAACTAGTGCTAGTGCGAAGCGCACTCTCATCCCCGCTTCAAAAAACCAAAATCCCCGCGAGGGGATTGAAACGGTGACGGACAGTCTTCCCTTGCGTCTCGTATACCTGATAAACTTCAAAAAACCAAAATCCCCGCGAGGGGATTGAAACCTATTTCTAACGCTTTTCCAACGCGCGTTTTCGCGCATGGTTTCTTCAAAAAACCAAAATCCCCGCGAGGGGATTGAAACATAAACTCGAAGCTGACGGTGTAACATCAAGCTTTTGGTCTTCAAAAAACCAAAATCCCCGCGAGGGGATTGAAACCCATAATGGTATGCCGACTGCTGTTCGCGCGTTCCAAACGCTTCAAAAAACCAAAATCCCCGCGAGGGGATTGAAACATCGAGTCGATTGCGGCGCGTGCGCGAGTTGACCATCCGTCTTCAAAAAACCAAAATCCCCGCGAGGGGATTGAAACAGGAAGTTCACCAATTCGCTGGCCAACTAGGTCAGTTATCGCTTCAAAAAACCAAAATCCCCGCGAGGGGATTGAAACATAAATCGGTACGCAACGATATGGACAAGGGAGGATCGCCTTCAAAAAACCAAAATCCCCGCGAGGGGATTGAAACCCAATAGATGAGATCATCACCATCCTCATCCACGACAGCTACCCTTCAAAAAACCAAAATCCCCGCGAGGGGATTGAAACCAGCAGCGTATTCTTGTCCGTTAATCGTCGCACTCACACTCGCTTCAAAAAACCAAAATCCCCGCGAGGGGATTGAAACAATGACGCTTGCCTCCTTCGCCGCGTTCGCTGTGATGCTAACTTCAAAAAACCAAAATCCCCGCGAGGGGATTGAAACGTATTCTTGTCCGTTGATCATCGCGCTAACGCTCGTCCATACCTTCAAAAAACCAAAATCCCCGCGAGGGGATTGAAACGGACGGGGTGGCTGGGTAGCGGTCGTGGATGAATCGGGGAACTTCAAAAAACCAAAATCCCCGCGAGGGGATTGAAACGCGAGTAGTAGTAATTTCGTGCGAACACTCCCGTGTCACCTTCAAAAAACCAAAATCCCCGCGAGGGGATTGAAACCTGACAACCCCAGTCGCGGCTGACGTGATGGCAGACACAATCTCTTCAAAAAACCAAAATCCCCGCGAGGGGATTGAAACGTCAGACGGCGATAGATCGTAAACGCCAGCAACGCGATCCTTCAAAAAACCAAAATCCCCGCGAGGGGATTGAAACGTAATTTGTGTAATCCACTCAGCGAAGTTTTGTGGCATTACCTTCAAAAAACCAAAATCCCCGCGAGGGGATTGAAACTTTGACTCTTACATTCTCTCCTTCCACTGCGCGCAACTCGTCATCCTTCAAAAAACCAAAATCCCCGCGAGGGGATTGAAACAAGACGTACCATACGTCTTCGTCGTCGTCGTAGATCACCTTCAAAAAACCAAAATCCCCGCGAGGGGATTGAAACCGCAGCGGTACGTCGGCGATCTGGATCAGACGCTCGCGTCCGCTTCAAAAAACCAAAATCCCCGCGAGGGGATTGAAACCCAGGCCCAGATCGCGCAAGGCAGCATCGGACGACTCGAAGGGTCTTCAAAAAACCAAAATCCCCGCGAGGGGATTGAAACTTCCACATCATTTATTTCGTACCGCTTCTCCGAGACAAGCCGCTTCAAAAAACCAAAATCCCCGCGAGGGGATTGAAACTCAACTCCCACAGCAACGAGCTGTAGTTTTACTTCATCGCTTCAAAAAACCAAAATCCCCGCGAGGGGATTGAAACTGACTGCTGCTTGCAGTACGTCCCAAACCCCAAGAGTCTGCTTCAAAAAACCAAAATCCCCGCGAGGGGATTGAAACTATCCATGTCACGCCAATCCTTACATACGTCGCCCAGCCCTTCCTTCAAAAAACCAAAATCCCCGCGAGGGGATTGAAACCCGAACGAGAAACAGATACGCAAACACGTCGCTCTATCATCTCTTCAAAAAACCAAAATCCCCGCGAGGGGATTGAAACCGGACCCGCCACCGAAACCCAACATCGTCCTGTGCCGTCGCCTTCAAAAAACCAAAATCCCCGCGAGGGGATTGAAACTTGCGCTCGCTGTTGGCGTCGCGCTTGCCGTCAGCGTCGCCTTCAAAAAACCAAAATCCCCGCGAGGGGATTGAAACACGTTGTCCCTCAACCACGTTTCACCAACCCTTACATATGTACTTCAAAAAACCAAAATCCCCGCGAGGGGATTGAAACGTGTTTCGTAACACGACACTGCGCTTCGTTCGCGCAGTGTCTTCAAAAAACCAAAATCCCCGCGAGGGGATTGAAACCACTTAAAGCGTGCGCTTACTCCATCCCGAACTTCACGTAACTTCAAAAAACCAAAATCCCCGCGAGGGGATTGAAACGTTGATCACAACTGTGTACCGACCATCCCCTGCCCAACCACTTCAAAAAACCAAAATCCCCGCGAGGGGATTGAAACCTACACCTCTTGCGCTTTTTCCTTCGCGCACTGGTATAGTCTTCAAAAAACCAAAATCCCCGCGAGGGGATTGAAACTCGACGACGTGATTGTGTTTGTAGTTCATGTTGCTGTCACTTCAAAAAACCAAAATCCCCGCGAGGGGATTGAAACCAAGCGTGTGCCTCCTACTACTCTATCGTCCTGCGCGAATGAACTTCAAAAAACCAAAATCCCCGCGAGGGGATTGAAACCCGCCGTACCGGCCACGGATCCACGTGGCGCGGTATGCGGCTTCAAAAAACCAAAATCCCCGCGAGGGGATTGAAACACGCAAGCGTGTGCCTCCTACTACCCTACCGACCTGCGCGACTTCAAAAAACCAAAATCCCCGCGAGGGGATTGAAACCTATGTTCACCGGCGCAGGGTTTCGGTGCGGTACAAGGTACAGCTTCAAAAAACCAAAATCCCCGCGAGGGGATTGAAACGCGTATCTTGTACCGTCTTCGTAGCCCTCGCTCGACAGCGCCCCTTCAAAAAACCAAAATCCCCGCGAGGGGATTGAAACGCAACCGAAGAGTTGACGGTTGAACGCCCCAAAAGAAGGGCTTCAAAAAACCAAAATCCCCGCGAGGGGATTGAAACCAGGACTTTTCTGTATATATAACAACGACCTGTGACATCCTGGCTTCAAAAAACCAAAATCCCCGCGAGGGGATTGAAACTGGATCAAGACTGAAGCCGGTTACGAACTCCGCGACATTAACTTCAAAAAACCAAAATCCCCGCGAGGGGATTGAAACTTCACGACGCCTTCCGTCGTGTACGCCACGCCGTCACGTAGCCACCTTCAAAAAACCAAAATCCCCGCGAGGGGATTGAAACCAACCCACATCGTTCGACGATGTCGCTGTAGATCGCCCACAGACTTCAAAAAACCAAAATCCCCGCGAGGGGATTGAAACTCATCAATTCCCTCGCTCGCTAGAGCGTTCAGCGCGTGATCTTCAAAAAACCAAAATCCCCGCGAGGGGATTGAAACACAACGTATCACGAATCACGTGATACAGCGACGTGTTTCTTCAAAAAACCAAAATCCCCGCGAGGGGATTGAAACCGTGGACGTTCGAAAATCCGCCGGCGCAGAGTGGTACTGTAGTTCAAAAAACCAAAATCCCCGCGAGGGGATTGAAACTGTGGACGAGCGTGAGTGCAGTGATAAATGGTCGCGAGTACCCTTCAAAAAACCAAAATCCCCGCGAGGGGATTGAAACTTAACTCGATCGCGCTCGCGGGTGACGTTTTTGTTTGCCTTCAAAAAACCAAAATCCCCGCGAGGGGATTGAAACTGAGCGAGTCTTCCGACACTGCGCGTACAAAGCGCAGTGTCGCCTTCAAAAAACCAAAATCCCCGCGAGGGGATTGAAACGTCACCACACCAACGTCTTCGAGCTTCTTCTCCATCTCGCTTCAAAAAACCAAAATCCCCGCGAGGGGATTGAAACCCTCCTCGTCTTCCTCCTCGTCTTCCTCTTCGTTTTCCTCCTTCAAAAAACCAAAATCCCCGCGAGGGGATTGAAACCAACTCAAATCACTCCCCCCAACCTCTACAAATATCAACATTCAAAAAACCAAAATCCCCGCGAGGGGATTGAAACCATCTCATCGAAGCTCACGTACCCGCTCGACTCAATCCGCTCGCCTTCAAAAAACCAAAATCCCCGCGAGGGGATTGAAACCCGCACTCGCCGTCCTAACCACATCTCCCCGTCCGAGACAAGCTTCAAAAAACCAAAATCCCCGCGAGGGGATTGAAACAACTCTCACGCGCCATCTATAGCCTGATTCGTCTTGCCTTCAAAAAACCAAAATCCCCGCGAGGGGATTGAAACGTGACGCGAGCGGCACATTCGACACGATGCGTCGCGCGTGATTGCTTCAAAAAACCAAAATCCCCGCGAGGGGATTGAAAACTGAGTATTACTTCTGCCGCCTCGTACCCGAGGGTCGAATTGCTTCAAAAAACCAAAATCCCCGCGAGGGGATTGAAAACCCAGCAAACGCGGAAGCGCAAGAGCGGCACAAAGCGCTACCTTCAAAAAACCAAAATCCCCGCGAGGGGATTGAAACATACTGTTCTAACAATGACCGCACTGTTTCGATCGGCACCTTCAAAAAACCAAAATCCCCGCGAGGGGATTGAAACGCAGAAAGGAATCTGCCGCTCGCGTTGGTGGCGTCGACAGCTTCAAAAAACCAAAATCCCCGCGAGGGGATTGAAACCTTGCACTGCTGGACACAGTAAGAACAGAGGGCGATCCGCCGCCTTCAAAAAACCAAAATCCCCGCGAGGGGATTGAAACGGATCGTTCCGACCTATGGGACGAGTGGCGCAAAATCACCTTCAAAAAACCAAAATCCCCGCGAGGGGATTGAAACTCACCAGACAACCAGTGAAGTACCTGTCAACCGTTCTACAACTTCAAAAAACCAAAATCCCCGCGAGGGGATTGAAACTTTGCAATCGCCGTTATTTCCGTTCCGAACGGCAAAACGGCTTCAAAAAACCAAAATCCCCGCGAGGGGATTGAAACCTGTAGACGAACCAGTAGTGCCGCTCCGACCAACTTGGTCGCTTCAAAAAACCAAAATCCCCGCGAGGGGATTGAAACACTTGGCCTTTCTTCTGAAGCGTTGCGCCCGTTGTGTGACTTCAAAAAACCAAAATCCCCGCGAGGGGATTGAAACCGAAGCGAGTGAATTGTCGTAGCCAACCGCGGCTTCCCGAAGACTTCAAAAAACCAAAATCCCCGCGAGGGGATTGAAACTCAACCCGTTGGTGTTTTTAAAATCCCACAAATTTGGTCTTCAAAAATCCAAAATCTCCTCGAGGGGATTGAAACACCTTCCGGCAGCCGTACCTTCGACGGCTTTCCGGCCCAGACTTCAAAAAACCAAAATCCCCGCGAGGGGATTGAAACGCGGCTTGCAAGGCCGTCAGTGCCTCCCGCTCCTCCTTTTCTTCAAAAAACCAAAATCCCCGCGAGGGGATCGAAACAAGAACGGTCGGAAAAACGCGACCGCCGCCTCGTCTGTGTTTCTTCAAAAAACCAAAATCCCCGCGAGGGGATTGAAACCAGCAACGTTCCTCGACCAACTCTTCCGCCACTGCAAGCGCAACTTCAAAAAACCAAAATCCCCGCGAGGGGATTGAAACATGACGGCGGTACTTACTCTTTACTGGCAGGTGCGGGTACCTTCAAAAAACCAAAATCCCCGCGAGGGGATTGAAACGCAATTCCCGCAATGCGGGGAATTGCTTGAGTTGCATAACTTCAAAAAACCAAAATCCCCGCGAGGGGATTGAAACTTCTCCCACGTCCTGCCGCGTTACCCACTCATCACCCAAGCGCTTCAAAAAACCAAAATCCCCGCGAGGGGATTGAAACCGACGGTGCAAACGGATTAGGTAGCTGGAACGGCAACGACTTCAAAAAACCAAAATCCCCGCGAGGGGATTGAAACAGATCGAAGCGCCAGCTCAGTGCTGCCATCGCGACAGTGACTTCAAAAAACCAAAATCCCCGCGAGGGGATTGAAACGCAGCGATCAGCGCGGCCAGCGCTGACAATTCCTCGTCTCTTCAAAAAACCAAAATCCCCGCGAGGGGATTGAAACTTTGCAATCGCCGTTATTTCCGTTCCGAACGGCAAAACGGCTTCAAAAAACCAAAATCCCCGCGAGGGGATTGAAACCTGTAGACGAACCAGTAGTGCCGCTCCGACCAACTTGGTCGCTTCAAAAAACCAAAATCCCCGCGAGGGGATTGAAACACTTGGCCTTTCTTCTGAAGCGTTGCGCCCGTTGTGTGACTTCAAAAAACCAAAATCCCCGCGAGGGGATTGAAACCGAAGCGAGTGAATTGTCGTAGCCAACCGCGGCTTCCCGAAGACTTCAAAAAACCAAAATCCCCGCGAGGGGATTGAAACTCAACCCGTTGGTGTTTTTAAAATCCCACAAATTTGGTCTTCAAAAAACCAAAATCCCCGCGAGGGGATTGAAACACCTTCCGGCAGCCGTACCTTCGACGGCTTGCCGGCCCAGACTTCAAAAAACCAAAATCCCCGCGAGGGGATTGAAACGCGGCTTGCAAGGCCGTCAGTGCCTCCCGCTCCTCCTTTTCTTCAAAAAACCAAAATCCCCGCGAGGGGATCGAAACAAGAACGGTCGGAAAAACGCGACCGCCGCCTCGTCTGTGTTTCTTCAAAAAACCAAAATCCCCGCGAGGGGATTGAAACCAGCAACGTTCCTCGACCAACTCTTCCGCCACTGCAAGCGCAACTTCAAAAAACCAAAATCCCCGCGAGGGGATTGAAACATGACGGCGGTACTTACTCTTTACTGGCAGGTGCGGGTACCTTCAAAAAACCAAAATCCCCGCGAGGGGATTGAAACGCAATTCCCGCAATGCGGGGAATTGCTTGAGTTGCATAACTTCAAAAAACCAAAATCCCCGCGAGGGGATTGAAACTTCTCCCACGTCCTGCCGCGTTACCCACTCATCACCCAAGCGCTTCAAAAAACCAAAATCCCCGCGAGGGGATTGAAACCGACGGTGCAAACGGATTAGGTAGCTGGAACGGCAACGACTTCAAAAAACCAAAATCCCCGCGAGGGGATTGAAACAGATCGAAGCGCCAGCTCAGTGCTGCCATCGCGACAGTGACTTCAAAAAACCAAAATCCCCGCGAGGGGATTGAAACGCAGCGATCAGCGCGGCCAGCGCTGACAATTCCTCGTCTCTTCAAAAAACCAAAATCCCCGCGAGGGGATTGAAACGCAACGCGATTGATTTCCCCGAGCCGCGCGGTGGTTGCTTCAAAAAACCAAAATCCCCGCGAGGGGATTGAAACCGAGCATTGCGCGACAGAAAAACCGATTCCGCGATTCCTTCAAAAAACCAAAATCCCCGCGAGGGGATTGAAACTCAAAAATGTCGAACAAGGCAAGCGGGTTACCGGTCTTTCTCTTCAAAAAACCAAAATCCCCGCGAGGGGATTGAAACATACGCGATGACGAGGCGCCATGGGCGCGCGAAGCAGCTTCAAAAAACCAAAATCCCCGCGAGGGGATTGAAACATAATGCGCAAGACTTGTAATGTGGCGTGCCAACCATGCACTTCAAAAAACCAAAATCCCCGCGAGGGGATTGAAACCGAAGATGTCTGGTACGTCTTCGTCGACAGTAACTCGTGACCTTCAAAAAACCAAAATCCCCGCGAGGGGATTGAAACGCCAATACTCCGACCACCGCCTGCCGCACAGCTTTGTCGGACTTCAAAAAACCAAAATCCCGCGAGGGGATTGAAACCCACAGCACTGGCGAGAGCGGTCGCCACCCCCGCCGTGCACCTTCAAAAAACCAAAATCCCCGCGAGGGGATTGAAACCCATGCTTGCAAAGACGGCGTGTTCACACGACATTGGAACCCTTCAAAAAACCAAAATCCCCGCGAGGGGATTGAAACATATAGTTTGTTTTCCCCAAGAGTGGGGCGCGATCCGGCTTCAAAAAACCAAAATCCCCGCGAGGGGATTGAAACCCATGATCGCCCCTGACGTTGGTGGTCGACATCAACGACCGCTTCAAAAAACCAAAATCCCCGCGAGGGGATTGAAACGTAGTTAAGAATGCTACTCCCAACACTACGCAACAACCTTCAAAAAACCAAAATCCCCGCGAGGGGATTGAAACGCGACGAGCCATGGCGCTCATGACGCGAAAGGGTTTGATTCCTTCAAAAAACCAAAATCCCCGCGAGGGGATTGAAACCCGGGATCGTGGTGGATCAGACGCAGAATGTAGCGCTCGTGCTTCAAAAAACCAAAATCCCCGCGAGGGGATTGAAACCCGCCGATCCCGCCGCCGCTTCCGGCGCGGCGGACAACGGCTTCAAAAAACCAAAATCCCCGCGAGGGGATTGAAACTGACGCCGCCGGTCAAGCCGGCCTGGTGCGCCGATTGCCTTCAAAAAACCAAAATCCCCGCGAGGGGATTGAAACTCGTTTACGTAAGTCTGTTTTTCGCTGTTCAATCTTCCAACTTCAAAAAACCAAAATCCCCGCGAGGGGATTGAAACCGAGCCGGTTTGCGGCTTTTCGCAACAATACCATACCTACCTTCAAAAAACCAAAATCCCCGCGAGGGGATTGAAACCTAGCAGCGGCTGGCCAAACGGTGATCTGAGAAACTGGCCAACTCTTCAAAAAACCAAAATCCCCGCGAGGGGATTGAAACCGAGTAAACAACCGAACCGCTTGCGGAGCAAAACCTCTGCCGCTTCAAAAAACCAAAATCCCCGCGAGGGGATTGAAACCGGAGGGGTGACCGGAATCAGGTACTGGCGTCCGTTAACCGTGACTTCAAAAAACCAAAATCCCCGCGAGGGGATTGAAACTGAACATTGTCGCTGATGTCCAGCGCGGATAGAAGGTCGTCTTCAAAAAACCAAAATCCCCGCGAGGGGATTGAAACGGAAAGTGATGCGCGAGGTGTTTGAGGTCAAAACTGACGTTCTGCTTCAAAAAACCAAAATCCCCGCGAGGGGATTGAAACGGATCGAGCTGGTCAACCGTAATACCGGCACCGACCCCTACCTTCAAAAAACCAAAACCCCCGCGAGGGGATTGAAACCAAGGCGAACCCCCGACGTGACGACCCGCCACCGTCCGTCCCTTCAAAAAACCAAAATCCCCGCGAGGGGATTGAAACCCGGAAAAACTTGATTGACATTCTCGTACTCCGTAACCTTCAAAAAACCAAAATCCCCGCGAGGGGATTGAAACTCATATATTCTGCCGCGCCGGCCTCCATCAAACGAGTAATTTCTGCTTCAAAAAACCAAAATCCCCGCGAGGGGATTGAAACATCCAAATTGCCGACGTTCCTCTGCGCGGGTTGGGTGGTCTCTTCAAAAAACCAAAATCCCCGCGAGGGGATTGAAACCAGAAGTTCGCTTCCACCGCAAAAGACAGCGCGTTCTAACTTCAAAAAACCAAAATCCCCGCGAGGGGATTGAAACCCATATTTACGTCGCAGGATTGCTTCTGCCGTTTTCAGAACTTCAAAAAACCAAAATCCCCGCGAGGGGATTGAAACGACGCTGTGTGCCAACTATTCGCGATTGGCGCCACTAATTCTTGCTTCAAAAAACCAAAATCCCCGCGAGGGGATTGAAACTTATCGCCAGAGCCAGACCCCAAGGCGATAGTACGTTTCTTCAAAAAACCAAAATCCCCGCGAGGGGATTGAAACCGAAAATACTACGAGTTCCCAAACTGCGCCGTCGGCACTGACTTCAAAAAACCAAAATCCCCGCGAGGGGATTGAAACCGATCGAGGAACTGGATTATATGCCAATCTTGGTAGACGCCTTCAAAAAACCAAAATCCCCGCGAGGGGATTGAAACAAAGCGATCAATCTGATTCTTGACGCCAACGCCGCCTATGTCTTCAAAAAACCAAAATCCCCGCGAGGGGATTGAAACATCAACGCGGGAGCAATTTATCGGGCGGCGCAATATCGTCTTCAAAAAACCAAAATCCCCGCGAGGGGATTGAAACTTAAAAACCAATATCGAAACAGCGCGTAGTCTTGCCAGTCTCTTCAAAAAACCAAAATCCCCGCGAGGGGATTGAAACTCTTTGGCCTGGGAGTTCACCGATCCGCTGGCCGGCCAGGCTTCAAAAAACCAAAATCCCCGCGAGGGGATTGAAACCTATTAGAAAGCGAAACTTGAACACCTCCTCCTTCTCTTCCTTCAAAAAACCAAAATCCCCGCGAGGGGATTGAAACACAGTGCAGTCGTGATCTGAGTGATCCACTCCGCAAGGTTTGCCTTCAAAAAACCAAAATCCCCGCGAGGGGATTGAAACCGATGTCGGTCTTGATCCAGGTTGCCATTGGTGTACTCCTTTCTCTTCAAAAAACCAAAATCCCCGCGAGGGGATTGAAACTGGCCAACGCCGCAGCTGCGCATTCCTCGTCAGTCTGCGGACTTCAAAAAACCAAAATCCCCGCGAGGGGATTGAAACTCCCGCGAGGGGATTGAAACACGAAACAGAACGGCAGTGTCAGCCACCAATTCTCAAGACAACTTCAAAAACCCAACATCCCCTCGCGGGGATTGAAATGTGTACACGGTTGCTTGCCGGTCATCGTCGTTGGTGACAATTCCAAAAAACCATAATCCTCGCCAAAGGCGCAAACTCTATCTAATCGTGTAATCAAAACCTCCACAAGATCACAGACGGGGCAGGTTTTGTGCCTGCCCCGTCTTGGTGTTCATGTAATCTGTCACCGCACAGGGTATACGTGTCGTATCTCGCCCCTCCAGCGCAGTGGCTTCGCAATGCCCTTCACCGCTGGCCGTTGCACGTCTCCGGTGCCCATAGCCCGCGCTGGGCGTTGCGGGCTTCCGCTTCGGCGGCCCGGAAGATCGCTTGATAGCGGTATGGCACGTCGTAGGTGTATTCGTAGGCGTACCCTTGTCGAATCTGTTCCAGATTGACCATGCGTCCGTCTTCGAGCCAGACGTAGCGCAGGAGGCGGCCAAACCGATCTCGTGAGTCTTGTGAGGGGTCGTCTTCTAGCAGGACGGTTTGTCTGTCTACGAGTTTGCGCGCATTGCTCGCCGCTTCTTTCCCGAAACACTCGACCGGTCGCCGCGGATCGGCCGACTCTGGGGTGTTGATGCCAATTAGCCGTACCCGCTCTTCATCCCGCCCGATCCGCACGATGATGGTGTCGCCATCGACGACGCGGACAACCTGGGCGCGCGTCAGGTTGTCGGGAAGTGGTGGGTAGTCGCTGAGGCTGGTTTGCTCTGTCGCCACCGGTCGGCTGCATCCACTGATGAAGAAGATGATCTGTATAAAGAAGATGGTGAAGATACGCTGTACCACAGTCGATTCCTCCAATGCTATAATCTGTTTCGGTGGTATCGTAACTCAAGTTGCTACCTGTGCTGTGGGCAGCCTATGGAGGCTGATTATCAGGATGAACAGCACAACGGTTCTCGCAACACCGTATGGTGTAACTGCATGCACAATGTGAAGTTCCCATGAACGTGCTACATCACGCCTCACGGTAGCAACCTGGATTATACCCATTCTCTGTGTCCTCCGTGTCTCTGTGGTGACAAAAGGTGGCAATTTGGCTTGTCCTGCATGTTCCTGGCTGGTTGTCGCAATGACCACGACATGTAACGAAATTTCAAGCAGATACCTACTGGTCAAAAAGCACTGAAACGTGTATCCTGAAAGAGACGGGAGCAGTTTATCACGAGGGAGTAACCTTCATGCGACCGCGAGAACATTTCGATCAGGAATTGGATGCCTTGCGTAAGCAGGTGTTGGATTTTGGGAATGCGGTGGTCGGGGCACTGGATCGGGCTATTACGGCGTTGGAAAAGGGTGACGTGGAGCTGGCGCAAGCGGTTGTTGCCGGCGATGCTGCGTTCAATGAGGCAAGGGACGCGATTGAGCAGCATGCGGTGAATCTGATCGCGACCCAGCAGCCGGTGGCCCGTGATTTGCGCCGGATTGTTGCCGCTATGGCGATCAGTTATGAGTTGGAACGGATCGCCGATTATGCGAAGAGTACGGCAAAGATGGTGGCCGGTAGCCCTGACCCGAACCGCGGTGCATTGCATGCGCCGCCTGATCTGGTTGCGCTTGGTCGGGTGGCCCGCGCTAATCTTGAACGCACCCTGGCAGCGCTGGGAAATGGTAATCCCGATGCGATTAAGGAGATCATTCTCAATGAGGATGAGATTGATCACGAGTATAAGCGGTTGAAGCGTGCGCTGGTGTCCCAACTGACGCCGCCAGAGATCGCCGATCTGCTGTTCATTGCCCATAATTTCGAGCGCGTTTCAGATCGGGCACTGAATATGGCCGAAAAGATGATTTTTGTTAGTAGTGGTAATCAGGTAGAGTTGAACGATTAATCCCGATCTATCGGGGAGGGTCACATTCAATGCCCTCCCCGCTTTTTTTTGCCTGCGTCGGGTGTGTGACAGGAGCAGAATATGCGCTTGCCCGCCGCTTACCCCACGGTGATCGCTGCTGCATAACAGTTGTTTCGTCCATTCACGCAGCCGTGTCGGTCACGCTTATCTCCTCTCTTCTACTTCAATAGTGAACCGATGGGGTTCAGACTACAACTTGCGCATAGTTCAGTCACCGCCGGCATCGCGGTGGGTGCCACCAGTAATACCAGCCGATCATTGGGCGCGAAGACGGTGCTTCCGTTCGGGATGATGTAGCCGTCTGCACGCTGAATCTGTACGACCAGCAAGCCTCGCGGTAGATCGGCATCGATCAGCGATTTACCGACCAGCGCCGAGTCCGGTGGAATTTGCGCTTCCAGGATTTGACTGGCGCCACTGACTTCCGGCACGAAGAGGTGGCTGTCTATCACTTCGGCCTGATCGGTCATCACTCCCAGGCGACGGGCAACCCAGCCGATAGAGATGCCTTGCACGAGGACTGAGATCAGGACGATGAAGAAGACCAGGTTGAACAGGAGCGGGGCATCGGGCACGCCGGCCAGCAGCGGGAAGGTTGCCAGCACAATCGGGACTGCTCCCCGCAGTCCGGCCCACGCCACCATCAGGAGCTGTGGCAGCGAACGGCGTCGCCAGCCCAGGGCGATAATGACCGAGACCGGTCGGGCGACGAAGACGAGCCAGAGCGCCATGGCCAGCCCTTGCCCGGCCACTGCCGGGAGCTGCGATGGAAAGACCAGCAGTCCCAAAATCAAGAACATGGCAATCTGGCTGAGCCACGCTACACCATCGTGGAAACGGAGAATAGACCGTTTGTGAACAATGTTGGCATTGCCCAGAATAATACCGGCCAGGTAGACCGCCAGAAAGCCATTGCCGCCGATGATCGCGGTGAAGCCATAGGTCAGCAAGGTCAGGGCCATCGTCAGTACCACGTACAGCCCTTCCTGTTGCAGCCGGATGCGGTTGACTACCCAGATCATCAACCGGCCAAAGGCGTACCCACCGGCAGCACCGAGAATCATCTGTATGATAAACGATGGAATAAGGCTCAACAGTGATGCCTGTGGGTTGATCACCAGGTTGGTTAAGCCGATGGTGAGAAAGACCGCAATCGGGTCATTACTTCCCGACTCCAGCTCGATGAGTGGTTCAAGCCGATGATTGAGATGTATCCCTCGTGTGCGCATAACGCTGAAGACAGCCGCCGCGTCGGTGGACGAGACAATTGCACCGAGGAGCAGGGCAAGAGGCCAGTCAAAGCCGAGCATCAGGCGGGCACCAACTGCAACAATCACGGTGCTGACCAGCACGCCAACATTCGCCAGGATCAAACCCTCGGTCAGGACTGGTTTGATAATCTGCCAGTCGGTGTCCAATCCTCCCGAAAAGAGGATGTAGATCAGCGCAATCACCCCGATTAGTTGGGCTACACCGGCATCGGTAAACGCGATACCGCCCGGCCCATCAGAACCGGCCAGCATACCGACCGCCATAAACAGGATCAGTGCCGGCACCCCAAACCGGTTTGAGGCACGGGTCGCAGCAACGCTAATCGCCAGCAAGAGACCGGTTATGAGTAAGAGGGGTTCAGTTGTCATCGCTCTCTCCAACATGCTCGTATTACTAGCATAGCATAGATGTTGATCTGAATCAGATTGTCTGCATTCTGTAAGCCGGCTTACAGAATGCAGGCAGAGCCACAGATATAGTAGGAGACAGCGTGATCGGGTTTTAGAGTATCTGTTGCGGGAATGTCAAACTTTCTGCACTGTGGTTGGGTAGCAGGGTCGGCAGAGAATAAAGTGAGGATTAATTTGGGTTGCAGCCAGTTCCCATCGACGCGCTTTCACGCCTCAAGGTGGCAACTTGGGTTATTCCCATATGTCCTCCGTGTCTCTGTGGTAACAAAGAGCAACTTTGGTTGTCTCATCCTCCTGCTACCCCATTTCCGCTTGAAAATGAAGGATACTGCCATGAGGCGACCACTCCTTCTCACCGCATTCCTGGTATTCGTCCTGATAGCTTGCAGCACAAGTACCGGCCAGGTCACCCCCACCCCAACCGCGCCTTTGCTGTCATCAGGACTATTGCCGGATGGCGCCGACCAGTTTCGCACCGACTTTAGCCGCCATAGCGTGCCGTTTGCCGAAATTCGCTCTGGCGGCCCACCAAAAGATGGCATCCCTGCGATAGACAATCCACGCTTCGTCTCGGTAACAGCAGCGAACGAGTGGCTCCGACCACGCGAGCCGGTAATCGCGTTGGTACTCGGCAATGATGCCCGTGCCTACCCGATCCAGATTCTAATGTGGCACGAAATTGTTAACGATACGGTCAATGAGATACCGGTAACAGTCACCTTCTGTCCACTCTGCAACACCGCCATCGTCTTCGAGCGCCGCCTTGATTCGCAGATACTTGATTTCGGTACCACCGGTCTGCTGCGTTACAGCAACCTGGTGATGTACGACCGTCAGACCGAGAGCTGGTGGCAGCAGGCAACTGGTGAGGCGATTGTTGGTGAATTGACAGGTCATCGGCTCGCTTTCATTCCCGCCGCTATAGTGGCCTGGGAGACCTTCGCCGCCGGCTACCCTGATGGGAGAGTGCTCTCCCGTGAAACAGGCTATATTCGCGACTATGGTCGCAACCCCTATCTCGGCTACGATAATATTGACCGCTCGCCCTTTCTGTACGACGGCCCCCCTACCCCTGATGCCTTACCGGCTATGGCTCGTGTTCTGACCGTCGATCACAACGGTGAGGCGGTTGCATACCCCTATGATACGCTCGCTGCAATGCAGATCATCCACGATGAAGTGGGTGGATTGCCGATTGTGGTGGTGTGGCGCGCCGGTACTGCTTCGGCGCTCGACAGTGCGCAAATTGCTGATGGCCGTGATGTAGGGATGGCGACGGCCTATCAACGTGTCGTCAACGGTCAAACTGTACAATTCACCATTGCCGACGATCATCTGATAGACAGTGAAACTGGCACCAGGTGGGATCTATTCGGGCGGGCAATAGCTGGCCCCTTGGCGGGAGCGACACTAATCCCGGTACCGGCGATTGATCATTTCTGGTTCTCCTGGGCTGCATTTCGTCCTGATACACGCATCTATCGCTAACCGAGGCAGAGTCTATTTAAACCAGCTCATCTCGCAATAGCGATGACCATCCAGCATCGGCAGTTCCCGCCCCTAGCGCGGGCGGGTGAGGGTGGGGGCGTGTTGCCTGGGAGCGCGCGCCTCCGGCGCGCTCGCCACCTGCACCAACCCACCGTGCTTGCTTCCAGCAAGATAGCATATCAAACCTTGAGCGATACGGGTATCACTGCCTGGCACCGAATATATGGGCATCCGTCACTAGCCGTCTTCTCCAGGACGAACCGTGGGGTCATCGGGATGATGTCGGCGGAGCAGGTTCCGTAGGGGCGGGTTCTAAACCCGTCCCTCCACTCTGAACCAGCACACGACAGCGGCGCCATCCGGCATCGGTAGTTCCCGCCCCCAGCGCGGGCGGGTGCGGGTGGGGGCGTGTTGCCTGGGAGCGCGCGCCTCCGGCGCGCTCGCCACCTGCACCAACCCACCGTGCTTGCTTCCAGCAAGATAGCATATCAAACCTTGAGCGATACGGGTATCACTGCCTGGCACCGAATATATGGGCATCCGTCACTAGCCGTCTTCTCCAGGACGAACCGTGGGGTCATCGGGATGATGTCGGCGGAGCAGGTTCTGTAGGGGCGGGTTCTAAACCCGTCCCTCCACTCTGAACCAGCACACGACAGCGGCGCCATCCGGCATCGGCAGTTCCCGCCCCTAGCGCGGGCGGGTGAGGATGGGGGCGTGTTGCCTGGGAGCTGGGAGCGCGCGCCTCCGGTGCGCAGCTCGCGTTCCCCCTACCCCCACCCACCGTGCCCACGCCCAGCAGAATATTGCCTGGGAGCGCACGCCTCCAGCAGCTCGGCACTTAAACCAGCTCAGTTCTCGACAGCGGCATCCATCCGGCATCGGCAGTTCCCGTCTCCAGCGCGGGTGGGGGCGTATCACCTGGGAGCGCACGCCTCCGGTGCGCTCATCACGTGACCCCGCTCAGCTTGCGACAGTGGTAGCCATCCGGCATCGGCAGTTCCCGCCTCCTAGTGGGCTATGCATTACCCACAACTGCTGTCAACCACGGCTGTATCAGCGGGTATGATTGCCATGGGTGCTGTTTTGGGCGACTGGCCCGATGGCAGTGCGCAGCTCCAGCCGTGCTATCACGTGCTGAATGGATTGCCTTACTTGCGCATCATGTGAGTGTCGCAGGGTTTGGAGTGCGGCAGCCATGCTGCCGCGCCAGCCGTGCTTGCGATCACGTGGAGGTCGTAGCGGTTACCCCGCAGCTCTCCGCACAGGGGGATCACGTTTCAGTGGAGATACCGTTGCCGACCAACATTACCCGTGTCGCACGGTTTGGAGTGCGGCAGCCATGCTGCCGCGCCAGCCGTACACGCGATCCGGTGCGTGGCATACTGTTACCCATCCTGGTCACAGGGATGCTGAATGTGCTCGTGCCGATCATCGAGTTGGTCAGGCATGCATGCGATCCCTACGTGTGGGCGGTTATGTTGAAAGAGATTCGTGCTTGCGTACCAGCGGCTACGGCTAGCACCTGACGGCGATGGCGATGATACCTGCACGCAGGCTGGAAGCCTGCGCCACAGGAAGCGCTTGCAGCCCGGCCTAACGCAGCGCGACATGTGGGTAATGCATAGCGCAGCTTGGGCGGGCAAGGGTGGGGGCTTGTCACCTGGGAGCACGCGCCTCCGGCGCGCTTATCACGTGACCCCGCTCAGCTCGCGACAGCGGCGACCATTCAGCATCGGCAGTTCCCGCCCCCAGCGGGGGCGGGCAAGGGTGGGGTCTTGTCACCTGGGAGCACGCGCCTCCGGCGCGCTTATCACGTGACCCCGCTCGGCTCGCGACAGCGGCGACCATTCAGCATCGGCAGTTCCCACCCCCGGCGTGGGCATGTTGTCATGCGCTGCTGGAACCAACTCCAACATCACAGGCTCGCTATCTACCACTCTGGTGATGCGTCTGAGTGTGGGTCAATGTGCCGGCGATAAACTGCTGGCTACTCGCTGCTGACACGCCTGGCGGCGCTTCATCACCGGCATAACAACCTGAAAGAGGCACTGTGTTAGTTCAAACTTTGCTGTCAGGGGTCACGCTGCTAAATGGCTCTCGTCTACATCTGGCGGATGCGCGTCACCACCGCGCTCGATGCCGGTCGTGTGTCGTACCGCTTACCCTGCTGGTTGCGGAGACGACATGCGTGTGCACCACAACCGTCTGGCTTGTCAGTGATACATGTCGGGGCGACGATGATTCGCCCCGACAACGACATCTGTCATCACCAGCCCAAAATCAGGGCGAACATCAGCGGTGCGACAATAGTGGCATCCGACTCAATAACGAACTTCGGCGTATCGACCGCCAGCTTCCCCCAGGTAATCTTCTCATTGGGAACAGCTCCTGAATACGAGCCATAGCTGGTTGTTGAATCACTGATCTGGCAGAAATAGCCCCAAACCGGCACCCCCTCGCGCCCTAAATCCTGGTGCAACATCGGTACCACACAAATCGGAAAATCACCGGCAATACCGCCACCGATCTGGAAAAAGCCAATAGAGGCATGAGCCGACGTTCGGGTGTACCAATCGGCCAGATCGATCATGTACTCGATCCCTGTCCGTACCGTATGCACATTCCTGATCTCGCCGGTAATGCAATGGGCGGCGTACATATTCCCGGTGGTCGAGTCTTCCCACCCCGGTACATAGATCGGCAGATTGTGTTCCATCGCCGCATATACCCACGAATCGCGGGGATCAATCTGATAGTATTGTTCGAGCTTCCCGGCACGGAGGATACGGTAGATAAACTCGTGGGGGAAATAACATTCGCCATTCCGATCAGCCTGCATCCACTCATCGAGCAGAGCCTTTTCCAGCCGCCGCATCGCCTCTTCTTCGGGAATACAGGTATCGGTCACCCGATTCATATGCCGCTCAAGCAACTCCTGTTCTTGCTGCGGGCTAAGGTCGCGATAGTGAGGGACACGCTCGTAGAAGTCGTGCGCGATCAGATTGAAAATATCCTCCTCCAGGTTAGCGCCGGTACAGGAAATCGCATGCACCTTTCCCTGCCGGATCATCTCGGCCAGCGAAAGGCCAAGTTCCGCCGTGCTCATCGCCCCGGCCAGCGTAATCATCATCTGCCCACCCTGATCGAGATGGCGACGGTAGGCATCAGCCGCATCAACCAGGGCTGCTGCATTGAAATGACGAAAATGGTGGCGGACAAACTGGCTCACAGCTCCGTTTGTCATCGGTGTATATCCTTTCATAGTGATCTAACCGGTTCCTGTCTGGTCAGGCACACAGGTGCCGCGCCGATTATAGCACGCTCTTTCGAGCGCTTCGCGTGTGCTTGTGGGGGAGAGAAAATAGGAGAGAGAAAATAGGAGAGGTCTGCTACAACACCTCATGATGATGCGGCATCACTGTTTCTGGGGGAAACCTGGGCGCGGTTATCTGACTCAGAGTATGCTCAAAAATGGCGGGCAAGCACGCCGTACAAATCGCATTGGCGCAGCCCCAAGCCTCCCACGCTGCACCATGGTTCTCGACCGCAATGATTCATCTATTGGTGGCGACCGGCTTTGCCCGGCGACCCCGTTCAGGCAGCTATTCGCCCGAAGTGGCCGGGCTTGCCACATTTCAACCCAGGAGTCATCCGAAGAGCAAACTCAGCCAGACCAACCATCGTTCCAGATACGCACCCGGAGCGTTGTCGCTGCCGGTGCGCGGGTGCCCATCACGGTCGGTGGGCACGGAATTATCCAGATTGCCTTGGGGCACTGTGCCGATCTCCCATACAAACGGCGGGATGACGGCGGGTGTGACATTAAGCCGATTGAATAGGTGATAGTCGCCGCTATCGGGCGCCCTCAGTTGGGGCTTGACGGTGTTGATGGCATTCTCGCTCAATATCTGTGTGGGATTACAGGTGGGGTTTTCTGCCGCACAACCTGTTGTATCATCCAAGCCCAGCGGGTGCTCGGTGGGGCCGTTCCAGATCACGTTGCCTTTGATTACCAGGTTATTATCAGCAGTGACGGGGGCAGGCACGCCGCCGCTGGCCGGTGCTGGCCCAGGTATGAAGAAGTGTTGCCATTGCGACTGGTAGCCATCGGGGTTGAAGACAAGGTTGTTGTAGATGAATACGTTGCGGTTGGGGATGCGCACATAGTTGTTGCCGTCAGGAACCAGGTTGTTGCCCCAACCGCCTTGGGCGGCGTACTCATCGCAGCGCTCCCGTCCTTCATCGCCGGGTTGCCCATCGCAGGAACGCCCGCCAAAGGCGACTTCGATAACGTGACTACGCGCCCCGACGCGGTAGGCGGTGTTGTAGGCAATCAGGATGTTGTAGCCGCCATTAACACCGAACGCCGCGCCTTCCAGATCGTGGAAGATGTTGTTGACCACTTTCACATCATAGGCTTCGTATTGCAACCACGGCGCGACCATGAACTGAAAACCTGTGCCTTGTCCGGCAGTGAAGCCGCCCGTGCCGCAACTGTGGAACTCATTCCCCTCCACACGCAGGTAAGCAGAGCCGCCTTTGGCGTACATACACCAATCGCCTGAGCCGAAAATTTCGCTGTTAAGCACATGCCCGTATTGCACAGCGACAAAGTCAACCGCGTTGTCCCAGCCGCCAGAGATGGCGCTGTTCTCGATAAAGATGTTTTGCGATTGGTTGAATTTGACGGCTTCTTGGGTTGAGCCAGTTTCGGGCGGCGTGCCGGTGATGGTCACATCACGGAGCAAGATGTGATCGCACTTCTCACAGTGAAAGACATCATTTTCAGATTGGAAGTTAATGCCGAAGATGTACAGGTAGCGGACATCGTAGATGTTGACCGAAGGCAGGGTGACAGTGCCGTTGCCACCCGCAGGTTGAATGATGATGGGGAACTGCGCGTTACCGTAACGCGACTCCCAATAGTTGGGCGTGTATTCAGGGGTGTAGGTGCCGGGGAAAAGGTTGATGCGGTAGCCAGTTTCGTTGAGTGGCGTACCTTGCGGGATGCGATTCCACGCTTCGGCGAGGGTTCGTACAGCTTGATCTTGCGGGAAACCCGCACGGGTGTCGTCGCCGTTGATTGGGTCAACCCAGATGTCACTGACGACATACGCGCCAGGGTCGTAGACATCAGCAGGCAATGGTTGGGCTGGCTCAGTGGGTAAGGTAGAAAGAGTGGGGCGGGGATAGGGGTGAGCTTAGGGTCAGGCGTTTCAGTAAGGACGGTTGGCTGTGGCGAAGGCTGCGGAGTGGGCGTGAGCGCAGAAGTGGGTGCGGCGCACGCAGTGAGAATGAGAAAAATAGTCAATGTGATGGAAAGTGTTTGGCTCATGTTCAAACTCAGTGCAAGAGTACACTCTCAGGAGACTCGTCGTACTACTCGTTAGCTCATGTGTAAAAGTGGTGCAGTCTGGTCAACTGAGCGATAAACCTGGGAGCGATTCGTTGCTTATTGATACGAACCTTGCCTATCGCCACAGACGCGGCCAGGTACGTTGTATGCACACCGTTGTCTATCGTCCCTCGCTGGTGGTCACGGATACCGCTCGATTCCTATTACTATCCGCAGCGCATGCCCGCATCCGATGGTCATGGTCTACGGTGTGATGCACTATATTGCACTGAGTTTGAACATAAGCCGAAAAATTATATGGTTGACAATAGCACACAACCAATACTATGTCAAGTAGCAATTAAATAGGCCAGGGCAATCGTATTTGCAAAATACAAGAGAATTGCGGGTTGCAAGGGGGATGAGAGGGGATGAAACTAGCCGCTTGCCACCATCGAGCGATATTGTAGCAACCGTTGCGATCCCCGCGTTGGGAAGGCACAACGACACACACGGATCGACATTGTGGTGCTTGCCATTGGCACCGTGATGTGAGGTGCGAATCGTTGGCGAGATGTGGTGTTGTTCGTGAACAACAAGCGGGAGAAGCAGTGTCTGGAGCTTCCCAACGGCATTCCCTCGCATACGACGTGTGGCCGCGTCTTTGCCATGCTGGACCCACAAGCGGTTCGGCGCAGGTTCATGGCATGGGTCCAGGCGATCACCGGGTTGACCACTGGGCACGTGATAACAGTGGATGGCAAGCAGGTGCGCGGGTCTGAAAACTGTGCCAACGGACGCGAATCAATGCGACTGGTACGTGGGCGACCGCCAACCAGGTAGGTTTGGGGAAGTGACGGTGGACGAAGCATCGAACGCGGTCACCTCCCTTCCCCGTCTATTGCCGGTGCGTGATGTGAGTGGTTGTCTGGTCACGATGGACGCACTGGGGACGCAAACCGAGATCGCCAAACCGATTGTGGCGCAAGGGGGCGAGTATCTGTTTGTCATCACGCAGAATCAGGGAAACCTGGACGAAGCCCCGGACAGCTTGTTGGCAGATGTATCCCAGCAGCATCATGGGCTACGCCCGTTCCGCGATGCCAGACCGGTGACCAGGGACAGGGACGGCTGGCGATTCATGCGTGCTGGGCAACTTCTGACCCAGCATAGCTGGCGTATCTGCAGGAAGATAGCAGGTGGCAGGGGGTACCGGGCCAGCGCACCACACAGCCTTCATCACCACGAAGTCCTGTATACGGTTACCCATGTGAAGATGACCCTGTTCGATGTCTCATAAGCCTGCTTACACACTCTTCCGCTCGTGAAGAAACCCACAGAGAACCTGGGGATTATTTACCAAAACTTTACACAAAACTTAACCTGTGCTGAAAAAGGATTGCTACAATCATCACACCGCGATATGAGATGCATATCTGGCATGTTGGATGCCCGCCGCTGTCTTGCCCTGGTTGCTAACCATGTATGTTGCCGGTCTCACCGCGTTCGTGAGGAGCACTGGCAGGCATAGCAACAGTCAATGTGCATCGACTGAACGTGTAGGCAGTGTAGCGCGTTGAAGGAGGTCCTATGTCGGATCTATCGAAGCTCCCAGTTGCGGAGCGCAATCGGTTGTACTGGTCAGAGAACCTGCGTCTGATCAGCATTCTGCTGGTGATCTGGTTCGCAGTGTCGTATGTACCGGTACTCTTCGTCGAAGCTCTGAACAACATTGTGATTGCCGGCTTCCCTCTCGGCTACTACATGGGTAGTCAGGGTTCGTTGGTCGTGTTCGTCATCGAAATCTTCTACTACGCATATGCGATGAACAAGCTGGATGAAAAGTACGGATTGAGTGATCGCGACCGCTAAGCTGTTACCGGTGTTTTCAGTTGTAGAGGAGAAGAGCGCATGTCCACTTCAGCTCAGAGCGTCTTCCGCAATCGGATGGCGCGCTACTACGGCTACTTTACCATTGGCTTCATCGGTGTCAGCATCCTGATGCTGCTGCTTGAAGTCTTTGCCGGTCTACCTACGCAACTTATCGGTTGGGCTTTCCTTCTGCTTACCTTCGCTTTGTACGCGACAATTGGTATTCTCTCGCGCACGAAAATCCTCGATGAGTATTACGTCGCAGGTCGCAACGTTCCGGCAGTGTTCAACGGTATGGCAACCGGTGCGGACTGGATGAGTGCAGCGTCATTCATCTCAATGGCCGGTACCCTCTGGTTGGCTGGCTACGATGGTCTGGCCTACATTATGGGTTGGACCGGTGGTTACGTGCTGCTGGCACTGCTTTTCGCTCCCTACCTGCGCAAGTTCGGCCAGTATACAATCCCTGACTTCGTCGGTGCTCGCTTCGGTGGGAATACGGCGCGTGTTGTCGCTGCAGTTTGTGCCATCATCGTTTCGACCACCTATGTCACGGCGCAGGTGGTGGGTGTTGGTATTATCATGCAGCGCTTTGTCGGCGTCGATTACATGATCGGTGTTATCCTTGGTCTTTCCGGTGTGCTGGTTTGTTCGTTCCTGGGTGGTATGAAGGCGGTGACCTGGACGCAAGTGGCCCAGTACATCATTCTGATTACCGCCTATCTGATCCCGGTGACGGCGTTGTCAATCCAGCTTACCGGCTTCCCGCTTCCTCAGTTGAGCTACGGTCAGGCGCTTCAGCGCATTCAAGAGCTTGAAGTGGCACAGGGCCTGTCGAAGGCGTCCGAGTCACCAGTTGTGCCGGGTAAGTTTATTACCAGTGGGTATATTCCGCCGTTTAACGAAGGTCTGAGCAACGCTGCCGCAATTGATGCAGTGAGGCAGCTCAATACCCAATTTGGCCTGAATATTACCCCACCCGCTGCGCAGGCAATTCCCGATGCCAAGAAGCCGGAATTGGGTGACTGGCGTGGAACGCCGTGGAACTTCCTGGCTCTGATGGCGTGTCTGATGCTGGGTACTGCTGGTCTGCCCCACATTCTGATCCGCTTCTACACCGTGCCCAGCGTGCGTGAGAGCCGCATTAGTGTCGGTTGGTCACTCTTCTTCATCTTCCTGCTCTACTTCACTGCTCCGGCCTATGCCGCGTTCTCGCGCTGGCAAATTCTTGAGAACGTGGTTGGTAAGGAGATCAGCCAGTTGCCGGAGTGGACATCCACCTGGGCACGGAACGGCTTGATCGTGATCCGCGACCTGAAGGTGTTGGATGGGGTAGAGGTTGGTAAGGAACCAACCTGGGTGAAGAACCTGATCAACGCCGGTTCGGTTGTGGTCGAGGATGCTAATGGGAATGGCAAGATCGATCTCGCTGCCTGGGAAGATGCCGGTGATGGCAAAGGCCGCGCTGGTGAAATCTCCGGTACAGCGGTAACCAAGGCGCGTGTTGATGGCGTTTTGCAGCTCAATGAGCTGGGCCGCACCGCTGCCGATGGTATCGATGGCGACCTCGTCGTGCTCTCGACGCCTGACATCGCTGGCCTGCCCTTCACTATCGGCGCCCTCATCGCCGCTGGTGGTCTGGCTGCCGCACTGAGCACCGCTGACGGTCTGCTGGTCGTGATCGCGTCGGCTGTTGCTCACGACATCTACTTCCGCACGATCAATCCGAAGGCCAGCCTCAACACTCGTATTGTGCTGGGCAAGACAATGATCGTTGTAGCCGCAGTCATTGCTGCACTGCTCGCTATTCCACGCCTCGCTCTGATCGCACAGATGGTGGCCTGGGCCTTCTCAATGGCTGCATCCACCTTCTTCCCAGTCGTCTTGCTGGGCATCTTCTGGAAGCGAGCGAATGGGGCTGGTGCGATTGCCGGTATGATCGGTGGTCTGGCAGTAACTCTCTTCTACATGGTGAACAATTATCTCAATCCGGCCTTCAATGTGCTCGGTATCTCGCACCTCGGTTCCGGTATCTTCGGTCTGCCGGTAGCGATTATCTTGATCGTGGTCGTGAGCCTGCTCACGAAAGAACCCTCGAAGGAGATTCAGGATCTGGTTGAGAACTTGCGTAACCCGATCACGGATGATGAGGGTATGACGAAGATGCTCGACAAGATGGCTCCGGCGAAGTAAGCGGTCGTTCTCGTTTGAGAAGGCGCAGGGCATCCACCCTGCGCCTTTTTTGTTTGGTTGCCGTAGAAGGTTGATAGGGATTCGAGGGCGGAAAGAAAATATGAGTTGACGCGACGTCTGCCTCATCAGGACGCTCAATGCCGATGTCTAAAAAGCTGTGCTGTCTGCTTCCAGACTGTCACGCAGGTGCATGAACGCTTGCCAATTGCCAGTGACGGCATATCACGCTAGTATGGAATAGAGCAGCGCTGGCGATCATCAATAGTGCCATCACGTGCTGGATGGGTGGCCTTACCCGCTCGTCGTTCGCGTGTCGCGGCGTTTGGTATGCGGCAGCCATGCTGCCGCAGCAGCCGTGCTCACGAGCCGGCGCGTGGCTTGCCGTTGACCCGGCTGGTCACGGGGTTCGGTGTGTGATCGTCACGATCATAGAGTCGGTCGGCAATGAATGAGATAACTTCTTGTAGATGTTTTTGAAACAGGTTCTAGTCTACCCTGCTTCCAGGCTGCCGGTATGGCAGCGAGGATGTTTGACGACCATCGCCAGTGCCATCACTCGTTGGATTGGGTGCCTTACCCGCCTGGTATGCGCGTGTTGCAGCGTTTGGCATGCGCCAGCTATGCTGCCGTAGCAGCCGTGCTCACGATCCGGTGCGTGGCTTGCCGTTGATCCGGCTGGTCACGGGGTGCGGTGTTTGCTCGTTACAATCATAGAGTCGGTCAGTCAAATGTTTTTTGAAATAGGTTCGTGTATTCTCGTGTAGAGGGTACATCTACGCCAGATAGGTGTCATAACCTGGGGTGCTCTCTATACTGTCAGCAGGTAACGGAGTTTGACTGTCAGGAACAGTAGATGTTGCATGCAACATCGTATGGCGTAAACGCATCAACAATGTGCGAAGCAGCCAGTTCTCATAGACGCACTTCGTCACGCCTCACGGTAGCAACTCAGATTCTACCCATCCTCTGTGTCTCTGTAGTGATAAAGGTAGCAACTTGGGTTGTCATATCACATCTGGTGGCAGAGAGAGCCTGACACGCTATCCAATCATCACTCTAGTGTTGTACCTGAACGATGCACTTTTGTGAATAAACGGTAGGGGCACGGCATGCCGTGCCCCTACCTTGTCGCCGCGGTTCTCCACCCACGATGAACCACCTGTAGCTCGCTAATGGCACGTCTCGATGCACGTCAATACAGATATGACACCTCAACGATGCACATCGTTGCGCAAACATTGACATCACTATCGCGGGCGTGATGGGAACTCTGCTCTTGTGAACTTCAAAGCCTGCTCCCTGTACCTGCCTTGTCCCTGCGACCGTCTACAGATGTTTCCATCGGTAGGCTGCCTCTTACTCCCACGACATTCATGAGTGTGAGGTGTTCCTCTGCCATGCCAATCGCATCTGATCGTGCTATACTGCCAGTGTATGGAACAACGATCTAGTTATCTCACAATCATACAGTGCTGGTGTGTCTGCCTGATACTGGCTGGCTTGCTGATCGCTTGTACTCCACCGGTGCCCGTTCCTCCTTCACCAACAGCGGCAGCAACGCCAGCATTGATGGTGCCTTCACCGACGGTGAAGCCATCCCCAACTGTTGTGCAGATACCCACACAATCACCAACAGTGGCAGTAGCTCCGTCGCCAACTGCGATACCAACCAGTGTGCCACAGCCTACGGCAACAGTCCCGACGCCGGTATTTCCTGTTCCAACCCCTGATCCGGTGTTGATGCAGCGTAAACCGCCACTGGGTACCTTCTTCTTCTACTGGTACAACTGCCCGCAACAAGAATGCGACTCCAGTCAACTACTCGCTGTCCCGCCGGGATGGCTAACACCACTGCCTGCTGATCCCGACCCGCGTGATGGTTTTAGTTACTCGTCCTACAACTATGACTGGTACGAGAACGAACTACGCACGATGGCGTCTATCGGTATCTCGATGGTCTTTCCGGTGAGTTGGGGCGATCACCCCCATCCGTGGTTTCGGAATGATCGGCTCAATCTGCTTGTGCAGGCCAATGGCGTATTGGAACACCCACTGACCATCGGGATGTTTCTCGATACTACTGCCCAACAGGGGATGTACCAGGAGTTTCTGGGAAATGGTTATCGGTTTGGTCCTGATGCGCCACGATTACCACTCAGCGATCCACGGAGCGGCTACTTTTTCTACAACCTGCATATTCGCGATTTCTTCACCCGCGTCCCCCGTGAGATGTGGGCGACTATCGATGGCCGACCCATTATCATCACCTACACCGCTCTCTGCTGTGATAATCTGGAATTGAGCGGGACTCTCTGGCAGGCGGTGAAAGATGCCTTTCGGGCTGATTTTGGTGTTGAGCCGTGGCTCATTCTGGAAGAGACGTGGCTCAATCCGCAGGCGCTGGCACCACCGGAAGGTTTGCCGGATAGCGCTCAGGTTGCTGATGGGGTGTACCGCTGGGGAACAGCCCTCCTTGGTCCGCATACTGCTGAATTGCGTGGCTTCAAGGTCAGTAGTGTCGGTCCTGGTTTTGATAATTCGCGTATTCCCTGGGTGCGTGAACCACGAGGTCAGCCGCGCGATGAGCCGCCCGGTGGTGGTTCTCCGGCACCCGGCGCATTCCTGCGCGCCAGTCTGGCTGCTATCCCGCCCGATACCGATCTGGTCTTGATCGAGACCTGGAACGAATGGCCTGAAAACAGCGCCGTCGCTCCTGCTGCCTACACCGACCGCGATGGTCGTCCACTACCACCCGATTTTTACCTCCAGATCATTCGCCAATGGCGTGAGCAGTTTGTGCCGCAACCATGATGGCATCGGAGAGGAAAGCGGAAAGTTCAGGATGCAGAACGGGGACAGGTCGATGCCTTCCCCGTTCTGCATCTTCCGTGTCGTATAGTTTGGTGTGCAGAAGCATTGCTTCCACATCTACGGTGCTCTATGCCAGTCGTGTGTCGCACCGGTTATCTCAAATTCTGGTGTCGTAGAAATCATCACAACCTATCCAACGTCAACCTTCCACCACTCCTGAGCGCGGAAGCGTAGAACCAGCGTCGCCGCGACGCACGCCGTGGGATCACGTTTCGGAAAGAATACTGTTATCAGCCAGGATTACCCGTGTCGCAGCGTTTGGAGTGCGGCAGCCATGCTGCCGCGCTGGCCGTACTCACGCACAGGCGCAGGTCGCAGCGGTTGTTCTGCAAGTCACGGGGATACCATACGTACAGAGCACGTCCATCAGCCTTGACCGTCCGTGAAGAGCAAACTGCGCGTGAGTGGTGACGCGGAGATGGTTAGTCTGCCCCACCGCCTCTTTCCGTTCTTGTCTTGTGACAGTGCTACAGGTGATGGAGGATCGCGGACGGGAATCCCAACCCTTGAGCGAGACATCCTCCATCGCTGGACTGCTGAACAGCGATGAGTCCATCAGCAGTGATGCACTGTATCAATGAGGATGTGGTATTACTTCCACTACCAGCCAGGCATCGTAACCCTTCAAAAGTGCACAAAATGAATACATTATGAACAAATATTCTTATAACCCTGGCAGCAGTGGCGGCCTGGATGGGGCAAACCTAATCCGCAGTGATCCACGTTAACGCCAGCCTGGCATTCGCAATCCCGGTTGAGAACCACACCGCAGCGACATGACACTCTCTACCACCAGCAAGCACCCAGGCACAGGCTGCGCACGCTATCGGCTGATTGCAATCTCGTGTGGCCCATCAATACGCCTTCTGACAGTAAAAACCCATCATCAATCATGGGTCTGACATGGATAGGTCGTTGCCACCGCAGGTGGGAAATCCACATCCCTTTACAGGCAACTTTTCCCTCTCTCACCTGACATAACACTGGTACAATATTTACAGGAACAGGTTTTTGCATCACATGCCTGGAAAGATTCTGGTATGGGTTGGACATTTCTTACTAATCACGCCCAGGTACTCCTCTGTATCGCGCGCAATCCACGGGTAACCGCCCAGGAGATTGCCCGCACAATTGGGATTACCGAACGGGCTGTTCAGCGTATTCTGCACGATTTGCACGAGGCCGGCTATATTTCACACGTGCGTGAAGGCCGGCACAATCACTACACCATCTACGGCGATCAGCCGCTCCGTCACCCGACTGTGCAGAACATTACCGTTCGTGAATTGCTGGCAGCGCTGACCAATGGTGCCGCTGTGATGGCAAAGTGAGCCGGTGCAGGGGCGTATCGTTCGCCCCTGCCCGCCATATCGCGCTGTTTCCCCTTGTTCCCGATGCGCATATTTCATGCAAAGATGATTTGCCCTTGATATAGAGGCTCATTCTCGCCTGCGCATCTTCGCTACAATCCGTCCTGATTGTATGGTATGATGAAATAGCGCCGTGTGCCTGCTCTCTGACGCAGCCGCGGCGTGTTCGTTCCTCTATTTCGCCCTGTTTATGTCTGGTGCCGTGACCATACTGAGGCACAGGACGAAATGAATTGAGGTGATACCTATGAAAGCAGCCCAGTTGTTAGCCGACTATACCAATCATCCGGCATTTCGTGAGTTGTGTCGGGCTGCTAAACAGATGCTGCGTGAAGGGCTTGATCCGGCTACGGTGCGCCGGCAGATCGCTGCGCAGTATGGTGAGCCGCCGGTGGAGTTACGCCTGCGCGCTCAGCCGCAGCCACTCAAGATTATCGGTGCCCATTTGATCGAGCCGGGTGCGATTGAACAGATGCAGACGGCGCTGCGCTTGCCACCCGCGATTCGGGGAGCACTCATGCCCGATGCCCATCAGGGCTATGCGCTGCCGGTCGGTGGCGTGATCGCGTATGACCGGGCGGTGGCGCCGTACCAGGTCGGTGTGGATATTGGCTGCCGGATGCATCTCTCGATCTTTGCTGATATGACCCCCGACGAGGCGCATCGTGATCGTCACCATCTGCTCGACACGCTTACGAAAGTCACGGTGTTTGGGATCGGCTCGCCGAAGAAGCCGGTTGCCGACCATCCCATTCTCGCCGATCCGCGCTGGCGGGCAACAAAACTGCTCCGCGAACTGCACGATCTGGCGACATATCAGATTGGCACATCCGGTGGTGGGAACCATTTTGCCGAGATTGTCGTCGGTGAGTGGCTTGATACGCACCGCACGTTTGTTGGTTTGCTCACCCATAGCGGGAGTCGTGGTGTCGGTGCGAAGATCGCGAACTACTACGCAACCCTGGCCGACCGGGAAACGGCGGTGATTGCCAGCGGCATTCCGAAGACATATGGCTGGCTGGGGACGGATACCGAAGCCGGGCAGGAGTATCTGCTGGCCATGCGTTTGGCAGGCGATTTTGCCCGTGCCAATCACGAGGTCATCCATGCCCGCTTTGCCAGGGCGGCAGGTGTTGCCGTGGAGCGGGTGATTGAGCACCACCACAATTTTGCCTGGGAGCAGCCCGACGGAACGGTTATTCACCGCAAAGGCGCCACTCCTGCCGAGGCTGGTACCTATGGGTTGATCCCCGGTTCGATGGCAACCGCCAGCTACATTGTCGAAGGGTTAGGCGAACCAACCTCGCTGGCCAGTGCATCGCACGGTGCCGGTCGGCGCTTCAGTCGTTCCGAAGCTCGCCGCACGATTACCCCGGCAATGGCAGCGGCAGTGGTGCGCGAGGCCGGTGTGCTGGTTCGCGGTCTGGCCGTCGATGAGTCGCCACTGGCCTACAAGGATATCGAGACGGTGATGGAGTTGCAGGTTGCCGCCGGCCTCATTCGCCCCGTGGCCCGGATGCGTCCACTGGTGGTGATAATGTCTGGCTCGGCAGGCGAGGATTAAAAGCCGATATGCGTCATCAGCAACGCATATATCATTCGTTTGGCGTGCGGAAGCTCTGCTTCTGCACGCACCGTGCTTGATGCCGGGCGCGTGCTATACCGCTCACCCGGCTGGTCACGGGTAGAATGTGCATTCATGTTCATCTGGCTGATCAACGATGACTGCTAGCTATTCGCAATGAACGGAATATACGCTCTTGGCGTCAACGGCACACTGCTCGTAGTGAACGGAGTATCACTCGACCAGTGCTGAGCAGCACCGCCGGCACGCGGCTTCAGTTCGCCGGGGCTTTGGTTGCCGGCTGTGGCATCGTTGATGGTTGTCCCACTGCCCTCATCAAACCGGTAAAGCGCAACGGTATTCGCATCCAGCGCATGCGGTGCAGTTGGGCGAGCAAATGCCCCGCTGTAACGCACGATGTTCGACAGGCGCAGATCGTCGATCCATCCGTTGAAGTAAAGACTGCCGGTCACGTCGTGCTTTTCGGCAGCGAACACAAGGTAAGGATCGCTGTTAGGATAGCTCGTTGGCCGATTCAGGCGATAATCAATCCGTCCCGGCGGCCCATCCATCTCGCTATCGAGCTGCCCGTCAATGTAGAGACGCACCGGTCCACTTGCAGAGCGGGTAATCGCGATGTGATGCCATTGCCCGTCGGTGACAATCGCATTGCCTTTGAGCAATCGATCATCCTGTCCGACATTAAACCCGACGACGAGTTTGTTACCGCAAATGGCAACACCGTAGTCACCATAATCCCCATCGCCGTACACGTCGCGGTCGATCACAATGTTGCCGTAGTACCAGCTATCGCACGGCGGCGCATCATTATCGCCTGGATTGGCCTTCATCCAGAACTCCAGCGTCATATCACCGCTCACGTTCACCGGTCGCGAGCTGCTAATTTGACCGTTGCTATTGACCGGGCCGAGCGGGATTTTGATCCGGTCGCTATCAGCGACGCCGTTACCGTTGCTGGTGTAGAAACCGTAGAAGCGCACCGAAAAGCCGACCGTCGCTGGGCTGGCCGCAGGCGCTGTTGGTGCTGGCGACGGTTGCAGCGTAGTGGTGACCGGCGGCAGGGTGGGTTGCGGCGTAGGCGAGGGCGAGATGGTCTCCCCTGTGGCGGAACTGACTGCCGGACTACCTGTGCTGCAGGAGATCAGCCAGCATATGATGCAGAGAAACAAGGTTATCTTCCCGAAGCGCTGCATAGCTGTTGCTTTCTGTGTCTTGCGTCATATGCCATTCGACTCCGGCTGGCGCTGCGTACAACAACGGTTGGGGCGTTGGGTCGCCAGTCTGGACGAGAGTGTCTCATGCGCTTGATCTGATTGGTGTCCTGAATGAGCTGCAACCTTGTTTTATCATCGGTTCACGCCGCATTTCAATAGCCTGAAGGTACTGTCTGCTGATACTGACCGGCGAATTCGTGCATCACTCGTGCGGCCCGTCGTCCCAGCTCAACGGCATAATTGGTACCGCGATCCCAGGGGTAGACCTGGCTCATACTGGCCCAAAAGAGGCCGGGCAGGGGGGTGGCAATGGGGGGAATGTTGCGACTGTGGTTGACCGGCACAATCGGTTGGGCATAGGTTTCGCGGTGCAACCAGTACGCCCGCACCCACTCTGGCTGAAATGCCGGATTGATTCGGCGCAGCGCCGGCAGGAAGCGTTCGAGCAAAGCTGACGCATCGAGGCGAAAGTACTCGTGGTTGGGGTCGAGATAATCACCACAGTAAATCAAATGGTCACCACCGTAATAATCCGGTTCAATGAAGTTAGTGTGCTCAACCAGCGCCAGGAAGGGAAATTCGTCTTTGGGCAGATTGAGCCAGTAAATTCCATTGGTGAGCGGGCGGCGGAGAGCGATGGTCATCACCACCGCTCCCATTGAGTTCAACCGTCGCAACTGTCCCAGATACTCGGCAGGGAGGGTCGTCACCAGGCGAGCCAGTAAGCCCGGCGCTCCGGTAACCAGGACGGCATCGTAGTCGGCTGGAGGATGCTGCGCCGCACTAATTTGCCAGCCGGTTGCTGTCTGGCAAACGGACTTCACCGGCGTTTGCCGCCACACCTGCACTCCACGCCTGACACAGGCCGCACACAATTCATCGGCGAACGCCTGAAACCCACCGCGAAAATAGCCCAATTGAAAGCTGCGTGCCCGCAAACGTGCCCACAACCAGGCCATATTCACTTCATCGGCGTGGGGGCCAAACTTGCCTTCAAGCAGTGGCCGCCAGATCACACGAGCGACATTACGCCCGGAGACCCGCTCTGTCCAGGCCATAGCCGTTGTCTGCTCAAGTCGTTGCCAGTTCTGCGTAATAAACTTCAGGTAAAAGGCGGTCAAACCGAACCGGAGCCGGTCAATGAATGGTAAGCCGGGGAAGCGCAATACCGGTAGCACGCCGTCGAGTGCATAGCCTCGTCCACGCCACCATTGCGCAGTGACCGGTGCCCGAAAAAAGAGCCGATCACGCATCCCGATGTCGTTCGTCAATTCGATGATCGCGTGGTCGGTGGTGAAGATATGGTGATAAAACCGTTCAAGCGGCCAATCCCAGGCTGCATCGCGAAAGCCACTGGCCAGCCCACCGACCTGATCCCCCGCTTCGTAAATCGTGACCGCATAGCCCTGACCGGCAAGATCGTAGGCTGCACTCAGACCAGCAATGCCGGCACCAACAATCGCGATCCTCATGGCAGCACCTTCTGCGAATTGACTGTATCGTTGGTTTCGACGTTCGGCGTAGATTGGGCCTGGATTGCTGCTGCGCGATCCAGATCACGCCAGGTCAGGCTTTGGCGGAGCATATACCATGCGCCGAGGAGCGTTATTGGCAACCACAGGGCAACGTGGAGCACCAGTGTATAACCGGCAGCGATAGCGTGAGGTACACCAAACTGCGTCAGAGTTGCGATTCCCGGTGCATCGAACGTGCCAATGTATCCCGGTGTTGAAGGGATCGTAGTGAAGAGATTAACAATCGCGGTCATCAGCATCAACACCAGAAACGAGACTTCAAACGGAAATGCATGCATCACGAACCAGTATTTGAGCGTCTCACCCAGCCAGATGAACGTCGAAGTGAGCAGAATCGTGATCATGTCGCGTGGACTGCGCAGCGATTGCAGGCCGATAATAAACCGATCAAAGAGGCCGTGAATATGTGGGCGCAGCCAGCCGGGAGCGAAGCGATCAACGATCATGGTGTACCAGCGACTCATCAATTGGGGACGAGCAGCCAGCACAACAAAACCGAGAAACGCGCAGAGGAATAAAGCGCTAAACCCAATTACCAGCGACCGAAACACTGGTGGCAATGGCGCAAATGGGAGCGTCACCGCCACAAAGAGCAGCATCACCAACCCGTCGAAGAGGCGTTCCAATACGACAGTGGCCAGCGAAGCGCTCATGGCAATCCCGCAATTGCGACGCAAGACATAACTGCGCAACACTTCACCGGCTCGCGCCGGGTAGACATTGTTGCCCATGTAGCCGATCACCACAATCGGGAAGAGGGTACGTAATGGCACGCGAGCCATATGGCTGAGCATCGATTGCCAGCGCCATGTGCGCACCCAAACGGTGATGAAGTAAACCAGGATACCTGGAATTAACCACCAGTAATTAGCCTCGCGTAATGCTTCCCAAAAATGGGCCAGGTCGAGACCGTAAAGGGCGATGCCCAGAAAAAAGATGCTAATGATCAGGCCGAGCCATAGTTTCCAGTGACGCACCGATGTTCCTTTGATGTGAATGCTACCTGCGTCGTACTCCGACGATCTCTCTGCATATTACCCTTGCTGTTGCCGAATGTCAAAGTTCCAGGATCAACAGGGCGAATGGGAGTGGGGTAAACGAGTCGACACGTACCCCGCCCTGATCACTCTGCGCAATTAACCCGCTCGAAGAACCGCCATCGAGATTAACCGCAATCTCAATGTCGAGATCGGCAGATGCCAGAAATTGTGACCATTCGGCGAGGCTAAATGTTGCACCTGGTGCCACAATCAACAGCACATAACCGTTCCGATCAAGCGCAATCGCGCTCCGCCGGGCGCGTTGCCCGTCATCGTCGGTGTAGGCCGCTTCGCCGTTTGTTCGCACCAGCAACGGCCAGCCCTGTATCGCCTGTACAAAGGGCGTACCATCGTAGGGTTGATCGGCAAGTGACCAAAGGTGCGGTTTGCCCTGCTCATCTATCGCAAACATGCCACCTTGATCGACATAACTGTATCCGAATACCTGCTGGTTGCTGATCAGCAGCGCAACCGGTTCACCCTGCTGATCAAAAAAGCCGCCATTAATCGCGGCCACTGCGCCGTACCGGGCAACCCAGGCGCTCAGGGTGAGTGGTGAAGTCGGATCGTAACCGACGACAAAGCGCACGTGCGCCGGATCGATCCGCACAACCTGCACCGGCAACCCTGGAGCTTCCAGTTGGCGGAACGCAATACCTGTACGCAGGGTGCGCCAGCCTGAGCTGGTGCTGGCATCAGGTGTCGGTGTCGGCATCAGCGTCGGCACAATGGTTGTCGGGGTGCCCGGTGTTGGCGTTACTGTACAGGCTGTCAATAGAAATATCAATCCGTACAGGAAGAAGCACAACAACACCAGGCGGTACCCTGCTGGCTGCTTGATGAATCTCACCGATTTACCCCAACTGATGGTAGCCTGATCGGTAGTACAGCAATGGTCTTCCCCCAAACACCCGGGCCGCGATGACTTCTCCCACGAAGATGGTGTGGTCACCGCCAGGCAAGGCGCTATGGAGCCGACATTCGATCTGGGCCAGCACCCCTTCGAGAAGTGGGAGTCCGTTCTCTGACAGGGTATAACTATGCGGGGCAAACTTTGCGCCGTCGTGCATGGCAAACCGGCGCGAGAGGTATTCCTGATCTTCGGCCAGGATGTTCACCGCAAACTTTCCGGCAGCGGCAATCACGTCATGGCTTGATGCCGCGTGATCAATACAAATCAGTACCAGCGGTGGATTCAGTGATAGCGATGCGAAAGAGCTGACTGTTAAGCCGGCCAGGCGTTCACCGAGCGCAGTCGTCACCACAGTGACACCGGAGGCGAAGTGACTCATCGTTTGGCGAAAAAGTGATTCGTCGATCATGATCGTCCTGTTGTTCGGCTATTGCGACGTGCAGCGATAGCAGCGTGAATCTCGGCACCAACGGCATGCTCTGCGCGGGCATCATCGTCGAGCAACAACAATTGTGGCACAACTGGCGCCGGCCCACCTTCGCGGTTGATGGCTACCATGCTGAAATAGCCGGTCGTGCAGAGCCGGCGATCTCCGATCAGCGGATGTTCGGCAAAGAGGTGTACGCGCACCACCATGGAACTCCGCCCAACGTAGATCACCCGCGAGAAGGCTTCCACAATTTCGCCCTGCCCAATCGGGGTCCGAAAATCAATCCGTTCGGTCGAGGCGGTTACAACCGGCAAGCGACAGAAGCGGAGAGCGGCAATCGCTGCCGCTTTATCCATCAGTGCCATCACATCACCACCAAACATGGTACCGTAGCCGTTGGTTTGATGAGGCAAGATAATTTCGGCCATGCGTTCTTCATTTGCCGCCCGCGCCGGCCGGTTAGGGAACGTTGTGTTATCCATATCACACCAACCTGTAGGTAGCGAACGGCGCTCATGCGAGCGCCGTCACTGGCTGTAGGATTATGCTCTTTCCAGAGGTAGCAATGGCCGGGATGCACCCCGACGACGTACTTGCGGTCTAGCCACCCCATCCCTTCGAGAGCTGGGTCTCTTCGCCGGGTTTGCGCTTGGGGAGACGGTAGACAAAGCGCACGATCTGATCGGCAGCCACGAACATGATAATGAGTGCCTGCACGATCTTGATCACGTCAATCGATAGGCTGGCGCGCACCTGCATCAGACGCGCACCGGTCAGTAACCCACCCCAGAGCAATCCCGAAAAGATGATACCGACCGGATTGGCACGGGCCAATAGGGCCACGGCAATCGCATCAAATCCAAGGCCGGAAAAGAAGTCGGCACTGAGCGCTCCACGCACACCAATCACCTCGATTGATCCGGCGATACCGGCCAGACCACCGGCAATTGCCATTGCCAGAATAATCGTGCGCGGGACACTGATGCCTGCGTAGCGGGCGGCGTTGGGGTTGGTACCGGCAGTCCGCATCTCGAAGCCGAGCGTCGTTCGGTACAACAACCAGGCCACGACAAAGACTAGTATCAAGGCGAGGGGAATCCCCAGGTGGAGGATGGTCGAGCTACCAACCTGAATGCCGGGTAAACGGGCCGTTTCGGCAATCAAACGCGAGCGGGCACCGGTGGTGTCGGCAGGATCACCCAGAATGTAGGGGGTTTTGCTGCGAATCAGCCAGTCGGTCATCCGGAGCGCGATGTAATTCAACATAATCGTGTTGATCACCTCGTGTGCACCGGTGCGCGCCTTCAGGAAACCGGCAATCGCTGCCCAGGCTGCACCGCCAAGTGCACCGGCAATCAAGGCTGCCGGAATGTGAAAGATTGCCGGCATCTGCAAGGTTGTGCCGATAACGACAGCAGCAACCGCGCCGGCGTAGAGTTGCCCTTCGGCGCCGATGTTAAACAGGCCGGCCTTGAAAGCAAGTGCTACGCACAGACCACAGATGATGAATGGCGTAGAACGGACAACCGTATCGGCAAATGCCCGTGGCGAGCCGAAGGCGCCTTCCCAAAGCCCAATGTAGGCTGCCTGCCAGTCGGCACCGGTAATCCCGATAATGAAGGCCCCTACCACCAGGGCTGTAAAAACGGCAAGGATCGGCACGAGAATGCCCGACCAGCGCTCCCAAAACTGGCGGAGCGCCGATGGGCGAATACCCGTTTCGGTGGCTGCCTGCGCCATGCTTCTCTCCCTGACCGCTTTCCTGCGGTCACAAAGTGTTTACGCTTCAACTGATACCGAACGATCTATGGTTGCGCCGGCCATGAGCAGGCCAAGCTCTTCACGCGAGAGTTCACCGTTTTTGACAGTCGCCACAATCTGGCCGTGGTACATAACCGCAATCCGGTCGGCAAGTGACAGAATCTCGTCAAGCTCAGCCGAGACGAGCAAAACAGCCACACCTTCGTCGCGCTTCTTCACGATCTGGTTGTGAATAAACTCGATTGAACCCACATCAATGCCGCGGGTTGGCTGTGAGGCGATCAACAACTTGAGCTGACGGGTAAACTCGCGGGCGACAATCAGCTTTTGCTGGTTGCCACCGCTCAGCGAGCTGGCCGGAACGTGAATGCTGGGTGTGCGCACATCGAATTCCTGTACCAGCCGGCTGCAATGATCGTTAATTGCCGGCTCATTGCGCACAATACCATTGGCGAATGGTGGCAGATAATACAACTCCAGCACCGAGTTATCAGTCAGCGGATATGAGGTTACCAGACCGTCACGCTGGCGATCTTCGGGAATATGGGCCACTCCCAGCTCGCTGATCGTCCGTGGGCTGGCGTTGGTCACATCGACGCCGGCAATCCGGATAGTCCCCCCTTCACTGGGGCGCAGGCCGGTCAGAGCGGCGACCAGTTCAGTCTGACCGTTGCCTTGCACGCCGGCAATGCCGAGAATTTCACCGGCACGTACCTCAAGGCTCACCCCCTTCACGGCCAGGAGCTGTCGATCATCGCGTACCTGTAATCCCTGCACTTCGAGCACCGGTTCGCCTGGGCGTGCGGGCTGTTTATCTACCTTCAGAATGACATCGCGGCCAACCATCATCGCCGCCAGACTGGCCTCGGTGGCCTGATCGGGTGTCGTTTCACCGACAACTTTTCCACCTCGTAACACCATGATGCGGTCGGCCACTTCGAGCACTTCCCGCAGTTTGTGGGTGATAAAGATGATCGATGTTCCCTGCGCGGTCAGGGTACGCATCACGCGCACCAGATCATCGGCCTCTTGCGGGGTCAACACAGCGGTTGGCTCGTCGAGGATCAAAATATCGGCATTGCGGTACAGCGCCTTAATAATCTCCACCCGCTGTTGGGCACCTACATCAAGGTCGGCGACCAGGGCATCAGGGTCAACCGCCAGCCCGTATTGGGTCGAGATCTGGCGAATGCGTTCCGCTGCCCGTTTGCGGTCAAGGAAGGGGCCACTGGTGACTTCGTTGCCCAGGATAACATTTTCCGTGACCGTCATGACCGGCACCAGTTGAAAGTGCTGGTGTACCATGCCGATCCCGCGGGCAATCGACTCGTGGGGGTTACTGATGCGAATAGGCTCGCCCTTGACAAAAATTTCGCCCTCGTCCTGGTGATACAGACCGTAAAGGATATTCATCAAGGTTGATTTACCGGCACCATTTTCACCGAGCAGGGCTAATACTTCACCCTTGTACAGTTTGATCGAGACGTTGTCATTCGCAACCACACCGGGGAAGCGTTTTGTAATCCCGCGTGCTTCGAGCACCACCGGGCGTTCCTGGCCGTTCTGCGTCACAGGCAACCTCATTCATCTACGTGGTATGTGGAACAGGTTATCGCCGTCAGCAACAATGTTGTCGAAGTTTAGTGTATTGTAGCATATTCTGAACGTTTCGCCGCTAATCTTTCGGGGTGCATCTTTATGCTGGAGAACGTATCAACGCTATGGTTGTAAATGCTCCACTACGGTAGGGAGTGCTGGTATCTTCCTGGAAGTGCGCTCTCCGGCATGCCCCTCCGCCGGGTGCGGCTGGGAGCGCGCGCCTCCGGCGCACCCCTCCATCAGGCGCGGCTGGGAGCGTGTGCTTCCGGTGCGGCTGGGAGCGCGTACCTCCGGCGTGCCCCTCCACTAGGCGCGGCAGGAAGTGAGTGCCTCCAGCTCCGCCAGGTGTGGCTGGGAGCGTGTGCTTCCGGTGCGGCTGGGAGCGCGTACCTCCAGCTCCGTTATGCGCGGCTGGGAGTGCGTACCTCCGGCACGCCCTTCCGCCAGGCGCGGCAGGAAGTGAGTGCCTCCAGCTCCGCCAGGTGCGGCTGGGAGCACGTACCTCCGGCACGCCCTTCCGCCAGGCGCGGCAGGAAGTGAGTGCCTCCAGCTCCGCCAGGTGCGGCTGGGAGCACGTACCTCCGGCGCGCCCCTCCACCAGGCGCGGTTGGGAGCGTGTGCCTCCGGTGCGGCTGGGAGCGCGTACCTCCGGTGCGCCCTTCACCTGGAACTGTCCGCCACCCTGATCCTGCTACACCGTTCCCTTCCGTTCCCGACAGGGTCGCACACGCCTGCGCCACTCACAGCAGTGGACAAACCCGGCACTGGCGACTCCCGCCCCCAGCGGGGGCGGGTTGGGGTGGGGGCGTGTCGCAGAATTAGCACTGGGAGCAGCGCACGCGCAACTCGCTCACAAACCCGCTCCCCGGCATTGCACCTGAGCGTGAATGTACGGAACTGGTCAGTCTGCCTGCAACAACCCACCAGCGAGCCGCGGGTGGCACATCTGGCAGCGCTCCAGCACGGGTCTGACAACCTGAATGAGGCACAGCGTCAGGCAAGATTTGACATACATCAATGCAGCAAGTACACGCTTTGAATCGGTACCCTTCCACGCTCTGTGATGGGTGTGGTGTAGCGGGTGGTGGTGGGGAAGGTGAGGTGTGCCATCAACGGGCGCGCAGCCGTGCGTCCCCAGCGGACGCCGATAGCACACTAGCCGTGAATCATACCTGATACCACTCGCCGGTGTAGGTCGGTCACGGGTACGCCGGGCGTTCTCGTCACAATCATCTGGCCGGTCTGCGTGAGATGATTCCTACCGACCATTGCGAGGATGGTGCCGGTAGTTCAAGGCGGGCATCCTCGGTTTGCCCATAAGATGGCTCTCACTCTGGATGTCTACATAAAAATCATGCCGGGTAGATCGTCTTCGTCTACCCGGCAACTAGATCCGCCTGAATTGTTCGATCAGGCTCTTAACGCTTCTTCCCGCGTGGTACCGATGGTGCCTGGCGGCCACGGGGCGTGGTTTGAGTTGGTGGTAACTTCCCACTGTTAATCGCCGCCTGAATCTTAGCCGCTTCTTCAGCGACGGCTGTCTGGGTCGCAGGTGTCGATTTCAACGCTTTCGATGCAGGCGGTGCCGAAGGCTGAGCATTCAGCAAACTGGCCAGTTCGTGTTCACGCCCCAGGTGGCAGTGCTTGAATTTTTTGCCGCTGCCACACGGGCACAGCTCGTTACGCCCAATTTGCGGCGTACTGCGGCGCTGCGGTTTGCGCACCACTTCGCCGTTACCGTCACTGCTGACCGTTTGCGCAGTAGCCAGGCGTCGCGCCTGTTCTTCGGCGATTTGGCGCAAGTAAGCTTCGTATTGGAAGGTCGCCGGGATGATGTTGTAGACGATGTCGCGCGCAATATTCTGCTTCAGCTCATCGAACATACGGAATGATTCGCGCTTGAACTCGACCAGGGGGTCGCGCTGGGCATACGCCTGGAGCAGAATATTTTGCCGCAACTCGTCCATCGCCGTCAGGTAATCTACCCACTGACGGTCAATCGCGCCGAGCATCACCCGTCGTTCGATGGTGCGCATCAGTTCAGGGGTAACTGCCCGCTCCCGTTCGGCATAGGTGGTTTCGAGATGATCGAGCAGATACTGTTCAATCTCCTCTTTGGTTTTGCCTTTTAACGTCTCAGCAGTGACCGAGGCAGGTAAAGTTGAATTGATCCGCCGATACGCACGCAGCAAATTGGTCAGGTCTTCCTCTTCAAAGCCGTCGATCAGATGTTCGTCAATCTGCCGTTGAATCTCTTCCGCCATCAGATCAAGCACACGTTCCCGCATATCTGCTTCATCGAGAATCGCTTTGCGGTCGGCGTAGATGATCTGACGCTGTTTATTCATCACGTCGTCAAATTCGACGGTGTGCTTACGGACATCGAAGTTATACCCTTCGACACGGGTTTGCGCACCCTCGATGGTGCGGTCGAGCAGGCCGGCTTGCAGTGGAACATCTGAGTCAACAAAACGCTCCATCAGTCCCTTGATCCGATCCACCGGCCCGAACCGGCGCAGCAGCTCATCTTCGAGCGAGAGGAAGAACCGCGAAGAACCGGGATCACCCTGCCGACCGGCACGCCCGCGCAACTGATTATCGATGCGGCGTGCTTCGTGCCGTTCGGTACCGATGACGTGCAAGCCACCCAGGCGACGCACCTCCTCGCCTTCAGCTTCCGTCTGCGCTCGCGCCTTTTCCCACGCTGCTCGCTTCTGTTCGGGAGTAGCCGTTTCAATGGTGAGACCCTCTTTGCGTAGAAACTCTTCCAGCAGACCGTCGGGATTACCACCGAGCAGAATGTCGGTTCCACGACCGGCCATATTGGTGGCCACCGTTACCGCACCCTTCCGCCCGGCCTGCGCAATGATCGCTGCCTCACGCTCGTGGTGCTTGGCATTGAGCACGTTGTGAGGAATGCCGGCTCGCTTCAGCATCGCGCTGATCCGTTCCGAGGTCTCGACCGAGGTGGTGCCGATCAAGACGGGGCGCCCGATCTCGTGCATCTCTTGCACTTCGCGCAATACCGCGTTGAATTTTGCTTCTTCAGTGGCATAGATCTGATCGGGCAGATCCTCGCGGATCATCGGTTTGTGGGTTGGAATGACTACCACCTCAAGATTGTAAATCTTGGCAAACTCTTCACGCTCGGTGTAGGCTGTACCGGTCATACCGGCCAGCTTCTTGTACATGCGGAAGTAGTTCTGGAAGGTGATTGTGGCCAGGGTCACATTTTCGTTCTTGATCGCCACGCCTTCCTTCGCCTCAACCGCCTGATGTAATCCATCACTCCAGCGCCGCCCCGGCATGGCCCGTCCGGTGAATTCATCAATAATCACCACTTCCCCGTTCGGGGTCACCATGTAATCGCGGTCGCGTTGGTAGATAAACTGGGCTTTGAGCGCGTTCTCGATATAGTGCGTCTTTTCGTAGTGCTCAGGATCGAAGAGGCTCTCACCTGGCGGAATGCGCAGCAGGCGTTCGAGCTTCTCAATTCCTTTTTCGCTCAGGTAGATGCTCTTTGTGCGTTCATCAACGAAGAAGTCGCCGTCCGGTTCCAGTCCCTCTTCTTTCACCTGCTTGGCCGTCACCGATGAACGACGCAATTGCCGCACAAGTTGTGCCATCTGGCGATAGAGATCGGATGATTTTTGCGCCGGGCCGGAAATGATCAGTGGGGTGCGCGCCTCATCGATCAAGATGTTGTCCACCTCGTCAACAATCGCGTAGTGGAGTTCGCGCTGGACGAGTTGCGACTTCTCGTAGGCCATATTGTCGCGCAGGTAGTCGAAGCCAAACTCGTTATTCGTCCCGTAGGTAATATCGGCCAGATAGGCTTCGCGCCGGGTACAGGGCCGCCAGTGGACAAGGCGCTGGTCTTCGGGGTTGGCATCGGGATCGATAAAATCGGGATCGTACAACGCACTTTGATCGTGAGCAATAAAGCCTACGGTAAGGCCAAGGAAGTGATAGATTGGCCCCATCCAGCCGGCACCGACTTTCGCCAGATAATCGTTGACCGTCACCAGATGAACACCTTTGCCCTCCAGTGCGTTCAGGTAGAGTGGTAGTGTTGCCACCAGCGTTTTACCTTCACCGGTCTTCATTTCGGCAATCTTGCCTTGATGCAGCACAATGCCACCGATCAGTTGCACATCGTAATGGCGTAATCCAATTGTGCGATGAGCAGCTTCGCGCACTGTGGCAAAGGCTTCGGGCAAAATATCATCAAGCGTCTCGCCATCGGCCAGACGCTGGCGAAATTCATCGGTTTTCGCACGCAGTTCGGCATCGCTCAGCGCGGCAAACTCAGGTCCCAGCCGGTTAATCTCTTCAACAATCGGTTGCAACCGGCGCAGCTCTTTCTCGTTGCTGTCGCCGAGCAAACGCCGGAGAAAGTTCATCATAGATACACCTCATGACAGGTAGTCTGTCCTACCTGGTACCAGCCACAATGATCGCTTTCCCCATGTGGTCAGCGATACTCACTCACTTCATTATAGCATTGCTGTCTGTTTCGGTGATGATCTGTTCAAAAACGTCAACCACGTGTGGATCAAAGTGGTGTCCGGCCTGCTCACGAATGTAGGCCAGTGCCCGTTCGCGCGGCCATGCTGCTCGATAGGGGCGGTCGCTGGTGAGTGCATCATAGACATCAACCACCGCAAAGATGCGGGCTGCCAGTGGAATTTCTTCGCCACGCAGGCCACGTGGATAGCCGGTACCGTCCCACTTTTCATGGTGGCACCACGGAATATCGAGTGCAGGAGCCAGAAAGGCAATCGGGCGCAGTAACTCCACGGCCAGAGTTGGATGGGTCCGCATAATCGCCCACTCTTGCTCGTCGAGTGGGCCGGGTTTGAGCAAAATAGCATCAGGAATGCCCATTTTGCCAATATCGTGCAAGAGTGCCCCACGGCGCACATGCAGCAGCTCTTCGTCACTGAAACCCATACGGGCGGCAATACGCACCGTCAACTCGGTTACCCGCCGGGAATGCCCTTCTGTCTCACGGTCACGCAGATCAAGTGCACGTGACCAGCCTTCAATCGTCTCATCATACGCAGCGCGTAATTCAGCGTTGGCCGCCCGCAGTTGCTCGAAGAGATCGGTACGGTGCAGTGCATTGGCTGCCAGTTCGGCAATATCACGCAGAAGATCGACCTCAAACGAATTAAGTGGCGTAGCGCGGGTGATCAGCAGGGCACCGATGGTGCGGTTGGCGGCGTTGAGTGGGACACCAACAACGATCTTCGTCGTACTCTGCACAACATCGGTAACATCTGTCGGCCCATCGCTCTGTGCCAGCCGTTCGGCCAGTGCCGCCAGTATGGTCGGTTGCGAGGCGAGATGACCCAGACAGTTGTACGCCAGATCGATGGCGAGGGTTGCTCCCTGTGGTCGCAGCAGCGCAATGCTATCGGCCTGCATCACTTCGCGCACCTGATCGAGTAAAATCGGCGTCAACTCCACCCACAATTGCGCAGGTCGCAGGGCTGTACCGATGTTAGCCAGAATGATACGCCGCTGTTCTTGGGCAACTTGATCGGAAATATCTTGCTTGATCGCGATAAAACGACGAATCTCACCATGTTCATCAGTGACCGGTGTAATGGTCATCTCTTCGTGGTAAAGGCTACCATCTTTGCGGCGATTGATAATTCGCCCTCGCCAGGGCTGTCCGGAGAGAATGTGATTCCAGAGTGCGCTATAAAATTCGTTGTCGTGTTTGCCCGAACGCAGAATCCGGGTGGAATGACCAATCACTTCGCTCACCTCATAACCGGTGAGCGTGGTAAAGGCCGGATTAGCCCATTCAATAATACCGTTCCGATCCGTGATCACTATCGTGTTTGCAGCAGCATTCAACGCCTGTGCCTGCAATTGCAATTGATAATGTTGTTGATGGATCTGGGCACGGTAATACGCATTTTCAATCGCCACCGCCAAATGGTTACGGAAACCTTCACTTTTGATAATGTAGTCTGCTGCGCCGAGGCGTAGTGTCTGCAAAGGAAACTCTTCGTTACCCGGTTGTGCCAGCACCAGCACAGGCTGCTCGAGGTGACGAAACTGTATCAATTCCTTCACCAGATCGAGCATTGCCAGATTAGGTTGCGCACAATCGATCAGAATAACATCGCCGACTGCCCGCTGATGATCGAGATGGTGCAGAAACGTCCGCCAGCCATGGATGAGTGTGCAATGGAGATGCGGCGCTGAACGCTGAAGATGCTGGATCGTCGCTTCGCTATCTGTAGTCGCCAGAGCGATGAATGACACCTGAATGGTTTGACTACGGCGAGCCTGTTGCGAATGGAAGCGCTGACAGGCTTGCTCAACAATCGCACCGATCCGATCAAGGTAATCGTCGCGCTTGACAACATAATCATCGGCACCGGCTTTGAGTGCGCTGATGACCATGTGGTCGCCACCACCACCGGTAAGAATTACAACCGCGAGTGGTAAATTACGTGCGCGAATGAGAGCAAGCAGATCAAGCCCATCACCGTCACGTAGATGAAGGTCAAGCACGACTCCTGCGTAAGGTGTGGTTGCAGGCGATAATGTTTGCAGGTGTTCGTAGGCTGCCCGGTATGATGAAAAGTGCGTGATAGCAATCTCTGGATGGTAAAACTGCATTGTGCGTCGGAACAGATCGGCGTCGAAAGGATTATCTTCAATGAGCAGCAGATGGTTCGGATAAGCCAACATGTGGAATCTCCAGATAGAAGACAGCACCGACACCGGGACTGCTTTCGGCCCATACTCGCCCGCCCATGCGTTCAATCGCTTTGCGGACAATCGCCAGCCCAACCCCTGAACCCGGGTAGGTCTCCTGTGGATGTAAACGCTGAAAAATGGTAAAAATGCGCTCGTGATCGCGCATGTCAAAGCCAATTCCATTATCTTTGACCCACAACCGTACCATCTCATTGTGAACATCACTCCCGATGGCCAGGCGTGGTTGGGGAACACGCGCACTGAATTTGATCGCGTTATCGATCAGGTTGCGCAAGGCAAGCGCCAGACCGGTGGCATCGGCATACAGGTGGGTGCAGCGCAAGTCACGCTCAATCACAATATGGTGCTCAAGAATCTGATCCGCGTAATAGCCCAGCAGTTCATCAATCAGGCCGGACAAATCAATGACGCTGTGGTGCAGTGTTTTTCGCTCAACGTGAGTATATTCCAGTAGATCATCGATCAGTTGGTTCATCTGCGCTACTGCTGTCCGAATGCTGTGCAGACACTGCTGTCCATCCTCGTCGAGGCGCTGGATGTGGAAGCGGAGGAGAAGCTGACTATACCCATCAATAACACGTAGTGGCGCTTTCAGATCATGCGAGATAGTTGCTGTGAAGGTTTCTAGTTCCTGATTAAGTTCACTTAATGCCTGGTTGGCCATCTGTAAGGGTGCTGTACGCTCCATGATGCGCTGTTCGAGCGAGGCATTTAACTCTTGCAAGGCAGCATTCGCTGCCCGGAGTTCATCATTGATCCGCTGCTGGTGTTTCATCGTTCGCCAGCGCTCAATCCCCAGCCAGCCTGCCGTCAGCAGCACGAAGAACCAGCCTTTGATCGTTTGCCAGTTCGTCAATTCGTCTATATTCACGATAATAGCAACCAGCAACCGATCCGAAAAGAGTACCCACGAACCGGCAATCAGCAGGTACCAACCGGTCAGACGAATTGCGCTCGCTATCGGTTCGTTGGTACGCCAGAAATGGCGAATTGATGCAAACGACATATCTCTATCCCAGAGAGTGTATGCAATGCGAATAGGTCGTGGAGTCATCTGACGGGGATGTGCTCTTGTACGAGCTACTTTTCTTATCATATCACACTAAAATTGATTATGCTATGCTACAATCGCCGACGTAGATCATCGTCGTAGTTGGCATAGCTGTTTATCTGTCCGGGGAATCCGTTATGCGTGTTGTCTGATGCGGTAAGATAGTAATGGTTCGTAGCACAACATATATACCGAAAAAGACGAGTGCAGTACTCGCAATGTATCGATACATACAGTGGCCGAAGAAAGGCGGCCTTCCGAGCGTGCAGGTGCAGCAGGTTCGGTAAATCAGGCGACATGGCAAAAGCAGGAGTGCTATACGTTGGCACCGACAATGGTCTTTACATCTTCAGCGATCCAGGCGGCACGGGACGCTGGCGGCTGTTGCCTGATGTTGCGCTGGCCAATGAGCAGATTATCGGCCTGGTAGCAGCCGACTCGCAGAGCCTGGTGGTGGCAACCAAACAGGCGTTTCAACGTAGCGATGATGGTGGTCGGCAGTGGCAAGAAGCCGATGCTGAAGATCGCATGTTGTTCAATTTTCTGAACAGTCAGCGGGTGCCGGTAGCCACAGTGCAGGGTATGGGGGTGTGGCGTCATTCAGAACCGCCGCTGTCCGATTGTTCACTGCTGGCTGTGCTCTCCGGAAAGCAAGAGGTGCTGCTGGCGGTAACCGCTGAAGGAAAGCGCATGCTACGCAGTGATGATGGTGGTAAGACCTGGCAGGATGTGTCGGTGACGTTTCAGGGGCGGCTGAGTGCCTTCGCTCCGAGTAGCTATCATATCGATGTGGTTTGGGCCGGAACCGACACAGGTCAAATTTTGCGCAGCGATGATCGGGGCCGCTCGTGGCAACATGTCGGCAATGTGCCCCATGCGGTGCGCTGTCTGGCTGCCGTGCGCGTGGCGTAAGCTTGTCGGTTCTTTGGCCGATACAGTGTTATGGTAATCACTAGAAGTAGCACAGGCCGCGGCCTGTGCTACTTCAGTCGTTCTGGCCTTCCCCCCACTGTTGTCGTTCCACTCACCGATCAGGGATTCTGGTTTTCCTAGTATCCATAAAAGTCGGTATATCCCTCCCGCTCAAGGCGAGCCATCATCTGGGCCAGACGCTCGGCACTTCGCGAGAGGCGCCCTGCGCAAATCGCATGTAAGCCGTTGAGTGCCTGTCGGAAGCGCGGGGAGTCCTCACCGCGCAAGCGCGGTAGCAGGCGCTGCAGAATCTGAAGATCGAGTGCTTCTAAAACGTTCATATCTGTTGCCTGCCCAACGAAGCCAAGTATCTCGCGCAAGGCGCGGTAACCTGCCGGCTTTCCGGCAGCAGTCAGGTGGTGCTGGATGTCGCTCAATATCTGCCAGACCTGATCGTTTGCTATCGGATACTGTGAGCGCAAGGCAGTCACATCGACCGTTCCTAATTCGATTAAGTTGGCGCGGTCGAGTACTTTATCACTCAGCGCAAACGTGCTTTCATCGACATTGATTGTTCCAATAAGGCGTAGATTGATCGGTAAGCGGATGGGGTTTCGTACTACACCACCACCGGCTAATGGCGTCTCCACCAGGGGTGTGCCCAGATCGATTAATCCCTCTACCGTCTCCATTGCTGACAGAATGGGTGCCAGGTAGTATTCAGGTCGTGCCAGGTTCATCTCATCGAGGCAGACGATATAGGTTTGATCCGGATCAGCAGTCGCTTTCAAGAGAAAGTTTAAGAATGGCGTGGGCTGGTAGAGGCCGGTCAGAGAGTTGTAGTAGCCGAGGAGATCGCGGGCACTATGCCAGTCGGGTTGTACTGCAACCAGAAGATAACAGGGGTTCGGCTGCCCTTCACCAATGCCAATCAGGGCATCGGCGTAGAGGCGTGTCAGCCAGGTCTTGCCGCTCCCGCTCGGCCCGGCCAGGATGACCAGTGGTCGGGCCTGCACTGCAAGATGAAATGCGTGCAGTGTACGTTCGTCAATAATCATACCGCGCCGCTTAATCGACATAATGATCTGCGCCACTGATGGTGCACCTGTCAGATAACGGGCTGGTGTTTCACGGAGTGTATTCGTTGTCGCGAGATCGATTTCGGCTTGCTCCATCAACGCTTCATTGAGCGGCAGCAACGCACAAATGTCGTCGATCAAGCGTTCTGCTGTGGGGAGCGCATCCCAGTCGTAGACAAACCCGGCCCACAGGTAGTGTGCTCGGCCGTTGAGATAGTGGTCGATCCAGCGCATCCCTGCTATCGGTAGATGGCGACCGGCAAAACGAGCCTGACCCTCATGTTCGATCCGATCAATCAGTGTTTCCCACACCGGGCGTGCATGACTCCAGAGGTGGGCAAGTTGTGGTCGGCGTACACCCCACAATTGTAGCCCAACAGTGACGGTGCGCTCGACTCCGCTGACCGTTAGCATGACACCGGCTCCACGCGGCGGTCGGTCAAAAGCAAACCAGTAGTCGGTGATGGGATCGCGTCGACCACCACCGCGATCAATTGCCCGCCGTGATTTAAAACTCAATTCGTACAGCGGCCATTGTTGCGGCAAGAGCGCCGCTGCACGCTCTGCGGCGCGATTGGCCAGTACCAGCATCTCAGGGTGTAACAGGCGTTGCACAGCCTGCCAGCGTTCTGAAACGCCGGGTTGTAACAATGCATGCAATGCAGCAGAAGAGAACGGCATCAGGCAGTTGGTGGGCGTAAGTAGAGCTGCGGATCAAGTCCTGATTCATTTTGACCGGCATGGAAGACGATAGTGAGCCGTGGCAACATCTCGCGTAATTCAATAGCCAGAGCAATTGCAGCTTCCTCAACCAGATCACTGTCAAGGCGGAGGATCGGAAACTGGCGGGTAACGGTCAGTTGTGCCAGGACTGGTTCCTGATTGACGCTGTACTGTATCGTAGCGTTGATATCGAGATTTTGCTCGATGTCGGGTTGGTCCGCGAAGAGATCAATCACCTTCTTTGTCAGGGCTGATGCATCTGCTGTCGCTTGCTCGGCATGACTCAGTGGTAAGTGGTAGGTCAGCTCAAATCCCAGCAGATTTCGCGTATCGATTGGTTGACCAACCAGTTGATTGAAGGTTTCAATCATCGCCTGACCGTGTAAAGAGATGACGGTGAGTTCTGCCGGCCATTGCAGGCTGATCACTGCCCGTAAGGGCAGCCGTACCCAGGGGCCACGTTTATCTATGTTTGGCGGGAAGCACGTAACGTGCAGGCTTCGCCCCAACGTGTGTGCGTCTATTAACTCTTGGGTATGGACAATATTGATCTGTTGGTGCTCAAGCTCTTCGATCAGAACTGAGATAAGTTGCTCATAGGTGAGCATAAAAGCCCTCTGTAGCAGATCGACAATACCTGTATCTCGATTATACCACTCTCGGCGCGGAAGTGGGGTACCTCCTCTGGTATAATACGAGATGCTGTGCGGGTCAAGATCATCGGAAAGCGTAATGGCAGTTCAGTCGCTCTATCGAAAATGGCGTTCACAGACCTTTGCTGAGCTGGTCGGGCAGGAGCATGTCGTACAGACGCTCCGCAATGCGATTGCCGAAGATCGGGTTGGCCATGCCTACCTGTTTACCGGCCCCCGTGGTGTTGGGAAGACGACCATGGCTCGCCTGCTTGCCAAAGCAGTGAATTGTCTTAACCCCGATCCCACCGCTCGACCGTGCGGCGTGTGCGAGATGTGTGCTGCCATTGCTGAAGGGCGTGCAGTTGATGTGATCGAGATGGATGCCGCTTCCCACACCAGTGTGGAAGATGCGCGCGAGATTATCGAGCGGGTGCAGTTTCGACCAGCCGAAGCTCGCATGAAGGTCTACATTATCGACGAGACCCACATGCTCTCGACAGCAGCGTTCAATGCCTTGCTGAAAACGCTGGAAGAGCCACCCGATCATGCCCTCTTTATCCTTGCAACCACCGAAGTTCATAAGGTTCCCGCCACGATTCTGTCACGCTGCCAGCGCTTTACCTTCGTTCGCCATAGTGTTTCGGCAATGGCCGCTCATCTCCGCCGGATTGCAGCGGCAGAAGGAATTGTGCTGGCCGATGGTGTGCCTGAAGCAATTGCGCGCGCTGCCACCGGCAGTATGCGTGATGCGCTCGGTATTCTCGAGCAACTGGCTTCGTTTGTCGAAGGCCCGATCACGCTACCACAGGTGCAAAGCCTGCTTGGGATGACGGCAGCGGCTGAAGTTGATGCGTTGATCACGGCTCTTGTCAATCACGATCTGACAGCAGCGCTGCGCGCAGTGCATGGGGTTGCCAATCAGGGGGCTGATGTGCGTCAGTTTACCCGCGATCTGGTGGAACGTCTGCGCGCAGTGATGGTGCTGAAGGCGACCGGTGATCGCACACTGCTTGATTTGAGCGATGACGAAGTGGCGCTCTTGGGGCAATGGGTGCAGCAGGCCGATATGGCTGCGTTGGTACATTGGGTGAAGCTGTTTAGCAATCTCGATGCACAGTTACGTACAACACCCTATGGTCAGTTACCGCTCGAAGTGGCAGTCGTTGAAGCGTTGCTGGTGCCACCACCGGTTGCGCAACCTGCCTCTTCATCTGCGTCACGTTCCGCTTCATTGGCAGGACGTACCCCTACCAGCCGTCCCAGTGCTGCTGTACCGGCAATCGTTCCGCAAACCGAACCCGTTCGCGCCCCGGCACATCCCGAACCAGTGCCGCCCAGCGTTGTTGCGCCGCCGCCACCTCCAGTACCCGAACCGGTATCTGCATCCGGCAGTGAAGTACCGTCGGATGTCACACCTGTCTCCGATCCACCACCGCCACCGCCAGAGGCATGGGCAGCGACCCGCCAGATGCGTCCGCCTGCCGATCCTGCTGTTGCTCGTGCTGCCGATGCTGATATGTCGGTGCTTGAACAGCTTGAGGCGATCTGGGAAGATTTCAAGCGTGATGTTCGTCCGCGCAGTCCGACGGTGCAGGCGTTGCTCAATAGTGCGCGTCCGTATGATGTCGAAGGCAATACTATCGTGCTGCTGGTGACATCCTCGTTCCATAAAGAACGCCTGGAAGAACCGAAGAATCGGTCGCTTCTCGAAGATTTATTGCGTCGTCGTTTGGGGAAGACCTACGCGGTACGCTGTACCATCGAGGAAAAATCGGTTGAACCCACCGATCTGCGTGGGAAAATTCGCGAAGCTCGTAAAGATGAACTGGTTCGTGCTGCATTGAATATCTTCGATGCCCATATTGTAGATATCGAACCGCTCGATCCTGAATAATGTTTGCGGGATAGCTGTACAATTGTGTAGCAGTGTGGTACTCTACCCATATCTACGCTCACATGTCTTCGCCGGCTTCACGTGTTCTGGTACAGGCAATTGCAATATTAAGGTGAATAGAAGGGAGTCTGTCTGATGAATCAGCGTCAGCTCATGCAAATGGCTCAACAGATGCAACGCCAGATGCAGAAGGTGCAGGAAGAACTGGCTGCCACCATTGTCGAAGGTACGGCTGGTGGTGGTGCGATCACGGTCAAAATGAACGGTCATCGCGAAGTGCAATCGATCACGATTTCGCCAGAGGTTGTCGATCCTGATGATGTTGAGATGTTGCAGGATCTGTTGTTAGTTGCGATCAATGACGCCTCGCGCAAAGCGCAGCAGTTGGCCGAAGAGCGTATGCAGCCGTTGACTGGTGGTCTCAAGGGGTTGTTCTAAACCGGCATTGTCGTCCTGGTGATGAGGGGAATGCGTCGGCATTGCGCATTGTCACCGACGAATCTGTGGTGGAGATGATATGACCGTTCGCACGGATCAATTGATTGCCGCACCGGTGGCTCGTCTAATCGAGGAATTTGCCAAACTGCCCGGTATCGGCCCAAAGACGGCGTCACGTCTGACCTTTTATCTCTTACGGGCTGAACCAAAACAGGCGCTGGCGCTGGCGCAAGCTATTCTCGATGTGAAAGAACAGGTTGGCTACTGCCGACGCTGTTTTAACATCACCGTGGGTGAGCTGTGTGCAATTTGTCTCGATCCGTCGCGCGATCAAACCAAAATCTGTGTGGTTGAAGAGCCGCTCGATGTGCTGGCTATCGAGCGCACCGGTGCCTACCGCGGTCTGTATCATGTCCTCCACGGCCACATTGCTCCGCTCGAAGGTATCTATCGCGAAGATCTCAAGATTGAAGAGCTACTCGCGCGGGTTCGCTCCGAACCTGTTCAGGAAGTGATCCTTGCCACAAACCCCAATACCGAGGGTGAGGCCACCGCCTTTCTGCTGCTTCGCGACCTCGCACCTCTTGGTGTACGGGTGACCCGGCCAGCACGGGGGTTGCCGACCGGTGGCGATCTCGAATGGGCCGATCCGGAAACGCTTGGCTCCGCCTTTGAAGGACGACGTGAGTTGTAAGCCGGTGCCTGGGTTAGTATTGCCAAATGTCCTTCCTTCCTGTCGAAAGCCAAAAAAGGTACTTCCTCCCCCTCAACGGAGGGATGTCAGGGGGGGCGTCCTCCGCCAGCGGGGAAATCCCAGGCGCACATTTTCTCTCCCCAACGGGGAGAGGTCAGGAGAGGGGCGTCCTCCGCCAGCGGGGAAATCCCAGGCGCACATTTTCTCTCCCCAACGGGGGGAGGTCAGGAGGGGGGCGTCCTCCGCCAGCGGGGAAATCCCAGGCGCATATTTCCTCCCCCCAGCGGGGGGGCAGGAGGGGGGCGTCCTCCCTCCCCATCGGGGGGATGCCAGGGAAGGGGCTACAACAACCGAAATACTCTTTCAGCAAGCCTGTTAATTGCAGTAAACCTGTATGAATGTCAATACCATTTTGAATGAAGCTATTACCGGCGTGAAAGGCGCGCAGTTCGCCGGCATCATCGGTACCGATGGTCTGAGTGTGGCAATTGCCTACCATCCAGGTGCTGCCGAACTCGACTTCGATATCGAACTGGCCGAACTTGAACTGGCCGATTTAGCCTCGCGGGCAGCGGCAGCGGCTGATCGGATCGGGGTTGGTTATGTGCGCGATCTGGTTCTCGAAACCGATGCGCTCTTGATGCTGGCTTCGCAAATTATTCCCGGCTACTACGGTATCCTTGGGGTGCTGAGCGAAACTGCAAATCTGGGTAAGGCCCGCTTTGCCCTCCAGGCAATGATCGAGCGGGTACGGGTTGAGTTATAAAGCGCCTGCCTCGTGAGCGCGTTCGTCAATCGCCTGACCCGGCAAGACGACCATCTGCTGAAAGATATGGTCGAGCATCACCTGTGGAGCATCGCACAAGCCGCAGTGCACTGCTGACGGCTGGATCATTGTACTGCGCGTTGCCGTCAGCCAGCGAAAGCGCTCGTAAATCGGCAATTCGCCAATCGGCCCGGCTCCAGCACCACCGGCACACACCATTTCAAACGCCGCCAGTTGCTCGTGCACCGGCGCCAGGTCGAGATCAGGCCAGAGAGCGGCAATCCGTGCCTCGTTGAGATGAATCCGTATCCCCAAAAAGCGATGTTGCCGACACAACAACACCACCCCAATGTTGATCTGCTCACCACGCTCTACCCGTGGCACCAGGCGCAGTAATGCATATTCAAAGGCGCTCGTGGACATCGATAGCCTCCTGTACGAATGCGCGCGGTGCAGCGAGTCGTAGACTCAAATATTCAACATAGGCTGCACGGTGGTCTTCTACTGAGGAAAACCGCTGGTCAATAAGCCATTCATCGGGGACGTTCGCCACAATGCGCCAGAGCAGATCTGTGTTGATATGATCTGCCAGTTCACGGTCGGCTGCTTCCAGATCGCTGGCCGCTGCTATCAACACATGATCGCGAATCTGGCTGAAGGGTTTGCGAGCGTGATTCTGGTAATCATTCCAGGTGTAATGAATGTACAGCGCTGCACCGTGGTCGATCAAGAAGAGCCGGCGGTGCCACCAGAGGAGATTGGTGTTGCGGGGCGTGCGATCAACATTGGTGATGAAGGCATCAAACCAGACGATAAGTGACGCCAGTTTACGGTCAAGTGCACGGACAGATGTCGGATCAAATGCCAGCGCACCGGGCAGGAAATCAACGGCTAGATTCAATCCGGCGCTGGCTGTAATCAGGTCTTGAATCTCACCATCCGGTTCGTTGCGTCCCAACGCCGGATCGATCTCAATCAACACCAGCTCTGGAACGGGCAGGCCAAGCGCACGCGCCAGTTCACCACAGATCAGCTCGGCAACCAGCACTTTTGGCCCCTGTCCTGCCCCGCGAAACTTTACGACGTACAGGCCATCATCATCGGCTTCGACAATCGCCGGTAATGAACCGCCTTCACGCAACGGTGTGACATAACGAGTTGCAGTTACTTTTCGTAACATTAGCGCTCCAACCTGAATATGTATCCGGTTTGAGCCGGTATTTCGATCCCCGGTTGATACTCCACGATACGCCCGTCGGCGATGGTAAGCGGCACCGGCGGTGCCGGTGGCGTGCCGAAGAGTGCGGTCACCTGGTAGGTGCCTGCCGGCAGGTCGCTCTCACCTGATGATAGTGTAAACGGTGGCGTGGGTACTTTGTCAAAATTAATCACCACCAAAACCATGTCTTCACCACTGCGCCTGATGTACGCGGCGACACTGGCACCGTTAGCAGTTAACGGCCAGAAATCACCGGTCGCCAGTGCCGGTGTATTCACGTGGAGATGAATTAACTGCCGGTAGGTGTTGAGCAGCGATTCGGGATCCTGGTCTTGTAACATCACATTCTTGACCGGGTAATCGCTCTGCGGCTGCTGCCAGGGAATACCGGCTGAGAATCCGCCAAACTCCTCCTTCGTCCACTGCATTGGGGTGCGAATACGCTCATCCGGTTTCACCCCCAGCATGCCGATCTCTTCACCATAATAGATGAAGGGCAGTCCCGGCATGGTCAGCAGAGCCAGCGCAGCCAGTTTTGCCTTCGCCACGTCATCACCCAACACCGACATCACGCGGTTCTGGTCGTGATTGGTCAGGAAGGGTGCCCAGCGTTGATAGGGTAGTTTTGTGTAGGCATCCTGCACCGCCTGCATAAACAATCGCGATAGACCGGTGTTGGCCGCGCCGCGAATCTGATTGGCGACTTCAAACTCGAAATAGTAATCGAGCTGGTCAGGATAGTACGGTGCCAGCGTGCGCGGGTTGCCGTTGAAGACTTCGCCAATCGTGAAGGTTCCGGGTAGTTCCCGGTCGAGAAAACGTCGAAACTCGCGCAACCATTCAAAGGTCTCGACGGTGTCTTCCTGGAGAGTGTAATATTCGATCAGATGCTTGATCGCGTCGAGACGGAAGCCGGCAACCCCCATCTCTTCAACCCAAAAGCGAGCAATCTTGTAGGCTTCGGCAGTGACTGCCGGATTGCGATAGTTGAGATCGGGCATACCACCCCAGAACACGCCGTAATAATATTCATCACGAATGGGTGATTTGTGCCAGACCACATTGTTGCCGAATGGGCCACGATAGCCAGGGTCAATCGCCGACCACAAATACCAGTCGCGGTACGGTGAGTTGGGGTCGCGTAATGCCTCTTGAAACCACGGGTGTTGGGTACTGGTATGGTTCAGTACTAAATCGATGATGATTTTAATCCCGCGCCGTTCCGCTTCGGCAACCAGACGCTTGAAATCCTCATTGGTGCCGTAGTCGCGTTCGACCGTGTAATAGTCAATCGTGTCGTAGCCGTGATAACTGGCAGCTTCGGCGACCGGCATCAGCCAGATACAATTGATGCCCAGATCGGTGGTCGTGTTGGGATCGCCATCATTGAGATAGTCAAGTTTGGCGATAATGCCGTTCAGATCACCGTTGCCGTCGCCGTCGCTATCGTAAAACGAGCGCACGAAAATTTCATAACAGACAGCCCCATCCCACCAGCCGGCTTCAAGCGGAAAAGGTGTGGCCGTAGGGCCGGGCGTTATACGCGGCGGCAAGGTTGGCAGGCGCGGATCACGGGTTGGCGTTGGCGGACGCGAATTGGTCGGGGTGCCGGCTACGGTGGGCGATGCAGCCGGTGCGGTTGGCCCGGCTGCTGGCGCACCACAGGCAACGAGTACACTGATGGTAAGCAGGGTAACAATTATTCGATGCATAGGAAACCGTTTCTTTGTCAATTAATGCGTTTGTTGCATTATACCGGATTTTGCGCAGGTGTTGACTCGTCACTCTGCATGAACAGACGACGCAACCCTGCGGCAAACATCTGCGCCCCACCCTGGGCTGGATGGCGGACTACGGCATGGACAATACCGAGGCGGGAGAGCGCCTGATCGGCGATACGCCCCATCGCCACTACCGGGCAACGAGGAAAAAGCAGGCAAAACCGCAACAGGAAGGGCAAGCCAAGCATCACTTCACGCTGAAGTGGGGTGCGATTGCTCTGCGGTTGGCCAGGTCGGTGCGGATGCAGCGGAAACGCATTCCAACCGACTGCAAAGCGATTCAGCGCTTGTAGCTCACGATACACAATGGTTGCCGTTTGCTCCCGCGAGATGCGACCATCGGTTGTTGCCAGGGCAAACCCACGAGTGGTGCCAAACTGACCCGGTGGGTCAACTCCGGCTAACAGAATCTGTTCACTGGTAAAAGGCACGCCGGTGCGACGAGCACCATTGTAACCGGGTGCCTCGCCAATCAGCAACAGATCAGGGCCGCGTTCTAACGCCAGCGTGAGGGCCAGAACCAGATTGTTTCGCCGAATAGCATTGCCGTGCGCCTCCTGCTCATCGGCAGCCTGATGAGCATACATATTCACCGTGTGAGGCGGGGCTGCCATTGCGGCCAGATCATTGACAAGGTTGTGAATGATTGATGACATATCGTTTTTTGTCGCGATAAATGGCTTGACGTCAGATCATACATGCAGGCAGCAGGCACTCTTGCAGATTATTTCCCTGTGCACATAGTGTTCGTAGTCACAATCGTCAGACTATCGGGTAATCGTTACGTGGATGCCATCCATCATCATACAGCCTTTCAACGCTGGATGAGACAAATGTCAATGCCTGTAACTGTCTGGGATTATAGTGGATATTGCAAACAGAGGAGGTTTGTCATGTCAACATCTTCAACACTCTGGGAAATTGAAAGTCCACTCGGTCCGGTCGCCTTTCGGGTTTCCGGGCAGGGGCGTCCTCTGATCTTTATCCACGGCTGGGGTGCTTCCAGCCGTTACTGGCAGGCGGCACCAGCGTTCTTACCCAACCGGCGCCTGATCGCAATTGACCTTCCCGGTTGTGGCGCATCTCCGGCACCGCTCGAACCGGTTTCTCTGGAGTCGTCTGCGCGGGCGGTGCTGGCAGTGGCCGATGCTCTGGATATTGATCGATTTGCATTAGTGGGCCATTCTCTCGGCGCCGCAGTGGCGCTTGCTGTCGCTGGTCTGGCCGGTGCACGGGTAGAGCGTCTCGGCCTGGTGAGTTTTGGGATTGGCGCTAACCTGTACGAGGATGCACTGGTCACGCTGGCCGGCGCACAGTGGCAGGTGGCTGCGGCTTACTGGCGACCATTGCTGGTATGGTGGCGTCCCTGGTGGGAATATACCTCTACCTGGCGACAGGCACTCTGGGCATTGCCACCAACGCCGGACCTCCTGGCGCGACCGCTGGTGCGACAACCGCTTGACCGTTCATTGCTGGCGCAAGGCATTGCCGATCTGGCGGCAATGGATCCGCTGGTAGCTATCGAGACCGCAGCCATTATGGGACATCCCCGTCTGAAACGACTATTGCAACTTCCATTACCGCCGGTTGTTCTGATTAGTGGCAGTGACGATCCGGTCTTTCCACCGGTCAATGTCGAGATGCTCAGTCGTGTTTTACCGGATGTACAGGTGGTCTTCATTCCCAATTGTGGTCATGTACCTATGGTTGAGGAACCGGCAGCATGTTATCAGACAATTGCTCGCTTTCTGGATGGAGAAAACGACTATTTGTCGTAAGGTTACTAAAATAGTGTGAATTATCAAGCGCAGTATTGTTCTCTGGACATAGACTGTGAGGCTAATCTTACTGAAGGTACTAAAAGTATCATGCAATCTGTGTGAATTCGCTGACCGACTAGAAACTTAATAGCCATTCAGTACCAGGCCACGTAAAGTACTAAAGTAAGGTGTCACATTCCTGTCACCTCTTGCTTGCGTATGCTATAATGGCAACGCAATGCGCGGAGTCACCTGACTTCGCTCTGAACAGGAAGGTTGCCTTCTATGCGACGTGGCGCATTACTGTTTCTACTGATCGGACTTATCGTCATTATCGGTGGATTGGCGGCTTTCTTGCTGTTACGCGGCGGGGCTGCAACATCCACCACCTCACAAACACCCGAAGTACCTCCACCGCCGACAGCAGTGCCATTGGTGTCAGTCGTTCAGGCCCGTGTCGATCTCGAGGCCAATACACTATTGAATGATCCTTCTTTGCTTGATGTTGTTGAAGTACCGGTAACCGAATTTGACGAAGCAAACGAATTTAGCAACATTAATGATGTTTTGGGCAAACTGTTGATCAATCCGGTTGTAGCCGGACAATCGATCCGGAAAGATAATATTCGTGAAGCCGGTCTGGCGCAGCGTATACCTACTGCTGAACCTGGTCAGGCTCAGGTAAAAGCCTATCCGCTGATTGTTAACAGCCTGTCGGGTGTTGCCGATCAGGTTGCCGTCAATGACTTTGTTGACGTGATTGCTACGTTTTCAGTTGAACGCCAGATTATCCGTCCCGGCCCTGTGCAGGTTATTACCGTGAATGACGTCGACCAGCTTGTACGGGAGTACCAGTACGGCGAAAATCAGACCTTCTTCTCTACCAAGACGATCATTCAGCGTGCTCAGGTATTGCAAATTGTGCGCCCTGCGCTACCGGCTCCCACAGAGGGAGAAGAAACCACTACTGAGGCCGTTACACCACCTGCTTCGTCGAGTCTGCCACAAGTTGATGCATCAGGGCAGCCGATTACTGGTGCTCAGACTGCTGAAGGTGGGGCTACAACGCCTAGCACGTTAACTGAAGGGGTATGGGTTGTTGTGCTGGCCTTGACCGATCAGGAAATTGAACTGCTGGAGTTTGCGTTACAGTCACAGGCCCGGATTGTGCTGGCGCTGCGTGGGGCAAACGACGACGCTATTGAGTCGACCAGTGGTGTCACCCTCGATCTGTTGGTGCGCGAGTACGGTCTGCCCCTGCCGCGTCCCTTGCCACCGCGGGTTTACGGTGAAGACGAGGTCTTTGTACCTGAACCAACCCCAACTCCGCTGCCATAACCTATTCCATGAGCGGCAGCTCTGAGGTACAATGACATCGTAGCATTCTATCATATAGTCATAAACTGTCTTGATCGTTTGCCACAACTCACGTCCGTTTTTGAACGACGAGGCCATCTGAGGAGCTAGAGCATGAGCGAAGGCGATAAGATTCGAGTAATGATCGTTGATGACGTGATCGATACTCGCGATCAGCTCGAAAAGCTACTATTCTTTGAGAAGGATATTGAAGTCGTTGCCAAAGCAAGCAACGGACGTGAAGCAATTGCGCTTGCTCGCCAGCATCGTCCACAGGTTATTTTGATGGACATTAATATGCCCGATATGGATGGGATCGCGGCTACAGAAGCGATTCTAACCAATGATCCGGGCATACAAGTCATTATCATGAGCGTGCAGGGCGAAACCGATTATATTCGGCGAGCAATGCTGGCGGGCGCCCGCGAGTTTCTGATTAAGCCGATCAGCGCCGATGATCTTTACCGGTCGATCCGCCATGTGGCCCGTCTGGCAATGACCCGACCGATAGCTCCGGTTGGTGCCCCTGGTGGACAAGTGCCTGGTGCTCAACCCACTGTTGACGGCCAGATCTTTGCCGTATTTAGTCCGAAAGGTGGGGTTGGGGTCTCATCGATTGCGGCTAATCTGGCCGTAGCCATTCGCCAGCAAACTAATAAAAAGGTGGCGCTGGTCGATGGGAATGTGATCTTTGGTGATCTCAGTGTCCTGCTGAATCTACGCACCGATAAGACAATTCTCGATGTTGCATCACGGATTGAAGGGCTTGATCGCGATCTGTTGAATGACGTGATGGCTACCCATCCCACGCAGGTGAAGGTATTGCTGGCCCCCCCTGATCCGCAGCGTGGCGAATTAGTCTCCGCCGATCACATCCGTGCCATTCTCGAAGCTATCCGCCAGGAGTTCGATTACGTTATCGTCGATACACCGGCTTCGTTCCAGGATCGCTCGCTGGCTGCCCTCGACCTGGCGCAGCGGGTAATCACCCTCATGACGCTTGAGATGCACTGTATCCGTAATGTCAAGCTCTTCCTTGAGGTGGCTGATCTGCTCGGTTATCCCAACGATAAGGTCATGCTGGTACTCAACAAAGCGACCAATCGTACCGGGATTCGGGCCGAAGATGTCGAGAAGCACCTTCAACGTAAGCTGGCGTTGCAGATCGGTGATGCCGCTCAGGAGATGACGCTCTCGATTAATCAGGGAACGCCATTGGTGCTGGCAAAGCCAAACCATCAGGTAGCAAAAGACATCATGAACCTGGCCCGTGAATTGGTAGCCAAGGCGAGTAAAGAGGCAGCAGCGAAAGAGAGTTCAAAGCAGCGCAGTGGCTTATTCGGTAATTTGATCCCCCGGCGATAAACAATACCGGATTCTGCCTGATACGCTGCTTTACCACTGAGAAAGGTGAGCGCAATGTCGTTGTTGAAGCGAATTGGTGGTGGTGTTCCTGCAACAACCGAACCGGCTGTGCCACGAACCCCAGTCCGACCAGAAGCAACAGGTCGCTTGCAACCGCCGGTTGGTGCTTTTGGTACCGATGACACGTTTCGCGAGTTGCGCTCGCGGGTGCAGGATCGTTTGATTAACGAATTGAATCCTCAAATTGATTTGAGTAACCCGGCAAAGGTGCGCAAACAGGTTGAGGAGATTTTTAATGCGATCCTCGACAGCGAGAGTATTGTCCTTTCGCGCACCGAACGCCAGCGTCTGTTTGAGAGTATCACTGCCGATATTATCGGTCTTGGCCCAATCGAACCACTGCTGGCTGATGAAGATGTCAGCGAAATTATGGTCAACGGCCCGAAACAGGTGTATATCGAGAAGAAGGGTAAGTTGATCAAAACCGATATTACCTTCACCGATGATGATCACGTCATGCGGATTATCGACCGCATTGTCGCGCCGCTTGGTCGTCGGGTCGATGAGTCGTCACCGATGGTCGATGCCCGCCTAAAGGATGGCTCGCGCGTTAATGTTGTCATTCGGCCGCTGGCACTCAATGGGCCAACCATCACCATTCGTAAGTTCCGCAAAGATAAACTGACCGTGCAGGACCTGGTGCGCTTCGGCTCGATGTCGCAAGACATGGCCGATTTCCTGGCAGCTTGTGTTCAGGCCCGTTTGAATATTGTCGTTGCCGGTGGTACCGGCTCAGGGAAAACTACCTTGCTGAATGTGCTCTCGTCGTTTATCCCTGAAGATGAACGGATTATCACGGTTGAAAATGCCGCTGAATTGCAGTTACGCCAGGATCATGTGGTGACGCTTGAGTCGCGACCACCAAATGTGGAAGGAAAAGGCGAGGTGACAATCCGTGACCTGGTTATTAACTGTCTACGTATGCGACCAGAACGGATTATTGTCGGTGAGTGTCGTGGTGGCGAGACCCTCGACATGTTGCAGGCAATGAATACCGGTCACGACGGTTCAATGACGACCATTCACGCCAATACGCCACGCGATGCGGTGAGTCGTATTGAAACAATGTGTCTGATGGCTGGTATGGACTTGCCGGCACGGGCGATCCGTGAGCAGATTGCTTCGGCTATTCATGTCTTCGTCCAGCAATCACGCCTGAAAGATGGCTCGCGCAAAGTTACCCAGATCACCGAAGTCGCTGGCATGGAAGGTGATGTGGTTGTCTTGCAAGACATCTTTGTCTTTGAACAAACCGGTATTGATGAAAAAGGGAAGATTGTTGGTCAGTTGCGCCCAACCGGGGTTCGACCACGTTTTCTCGAAAAGTTCGAGGCGCTCAACATCTTCCTGCCGCCGACCATTTTTGGCTCGTCGGAACGTTTCAGTTTCTAACTACCGCGACGATTGGCGGCGTGAGAAGGAGGTGGCGCACGTATGGATTTGTTGCTCTCGCCTGAGATGATGCCGGTGACGTTGGGTGCCCTGGGGTTACTTCTGTTTCTGTTGGTGATCACTGTCGTTGTGTTAATGCGTCAGTCGGCAACTGCGGATGTGGCACAGCGCCTGGAAACGTTTGCCGGCGGTAAAGCCCAGGAACGCTCAAATGAGCCGATTGCACGTCAGGCTATTGAACGTATTGATGCTGTCGTTGCGAAGAGTAAGCAGGGTAGCTCCATCCAACGCGAGCTGGCCCGTGCTGATTTGAAGCTGACAGTAGCAGAGTTTATTGGTTTGAAGCTCGGTGCTGCTCTGCTTGGCGTGGTATTTGGTTTCATTTTGGGACGCGCAAATTTTCTGGCTCAGATCGGAGCTGCTACTGCCGCGGCCATTGTGTTCTCGTTTCTGCCGAATCTCTATGTCAACATGCGTGCAGCGCAGCGGATCAAGGCCTTCAACAATCAGTTGGGCGACGTTATCACTATGATGGCGAATGCCTTGCGTGGCGGCTACAGCTTTCTACAAACCCTCGATATGGTTTCGCGGGAAGCGCCACCGCCGGCTGCAACTGAATTTCGCCGTGTTGTCCAGGAAGTTGGTCTTGGTCGCTCAACGGAAGAGGCGTTACAGAATCTTTTGCGTCGCATGCCATCTGATGACCTCGATCTCTTGATTACGGCAGTAACTATTCAGATGGAGGTCGGTGGTAATCTGGCCCAAATCCTTGATACTATCGGTCATACCATCCGTGAACGAGTGCGGATCAAGGGTGAGATTTCAACGCTTACTGCGCAGGGGCGCATCTCATCGTGGATCATTACCGGTTTGCCGATTGGTCTGGCAATGTTTATCACGGTTGTCAATCCTGACTATATGGCCCCGCTCTTCACGTTTGGTTTTCCGCCTCAAGCATGGTGTTGTATGCCGGTAGCGTCACTGTTTATGATTGCGATGGGCTACTTTGCCATCCAAAAGATTATCGATATCGAAGTGTGAGGTGCGGCGATGATGGATTTGTTGATCGTAGCCGGGATTGTCGTCATAGGGGCGTCGCTGATCATCGTTGCCGTCAGACAGATGAATCAGTCGCGAGCGATTAGTGAGCGTCTCGATCAGTATACCGATATTTCACTTTCGCTCGAAGAGCTGGAATTGCAGCAACCGTTCCGTGAACGGGTATTGGTACCGCTGTTTCGCTCGTTGCTGAATACGCTTGGCCGCTTCGGTCTGAAACAGAATCAAGAGCGCTTGCGGATCAATCTTCAGTTGGCCGGCAACCCCGGTAATATCTCGCCCAATATGTTTATCGGGCTGCGCATGGCACTGGCGATTGTCTTGTTTGTCGTTATTGGCTTGCTGGTTTTTGGACGATTGCCATTCATGCAGGCTTTGATGGGTGCTCTGATCGCTGGGATGATTGGTTATATTCTGCCCGGCATCTGGCTCGACCGCAAGATTAAGGAGCGCAAAAAGAATATCCTGAAGGCATTGCCTGACGCGCTGGATTTGCTCTGTATCAGCGTTGAAGCCGGTCTGGCGTTCGATCTCGCGCTTCAGCGCGTTGCCCAAAAATGGGATAATGAGTTGTCGCGTGAATTTCAGCGCGTTCTGCAGGATATTCGTCTCGGTCGTACCCGCCGCGAAGCTTTGCGTGATCTAGTCACCCGCACCGGTGTTGAAGATGTACAGACCTTCGTCTCGGCTGTGATCCAGGCTGACCAACTGGGTGTGTCGATGTCGAAGATTCTGCGCATCCAATCAGACCAGTTGCGTGTCCGCCGTCGCCAGCGCGCTGAAGAGGCAGCTCAGAAGGCGCCAGTGAAGATGCTGATTCCGATGGTGTTCCTGATTTTCCCCGCATTGTTTGTGGTGATTTTGGGACCGGCAGTACCGCGGATTATGCAGGCACTTGGTGTGATGAATAGTGGGATGGGAAATTAAGGCTCGTATGGTACAGGTTGTGAATCAGACCCGACGCGCCATCCTTGCCAGTCAGTGCGAGGTGGCGCGCTCGTTTTTCGCCCGTGGTCGCGGTCTGCTTGGCCGCCAGTCATTGCCGGTCGGTGGTGGCCTGTTGATTGAACCGTGTAATAGCATTCATATGCTGTTTATGCGGTTTGCTATCGACGCAATCTTTGTTGATCGGAACGGTACCGTTGTGGCACTGTATCCCGATTTACCGCCATGGCGCATCTATGCCGGTCATCGCCAGGCTCGCTATGTGCTTGAATTGCCGGTGGGTGTGATTGCAGCAACTAACACGGTAGTTGGCGATCAGATTGTGGTTCAAGAGCTACAAGAATAACACTGTTGCCTCAGCGATCAACAAGTGCCACGGTAACACCCCGGTGTGCAGTACAGGCCCTCTGCTTGTATTCCATCAGCTCACACGTATTAGTTACAGATAATTACATCAAATCTGGTAAGATACGGTGCCTGGTACGCAATCTAATCTGCACTCTCCGCCCTGTGATTTGCACGATACGTATCGTTAGCAGCAGATTACCGGTTAACGGTAGATCTGCTTGCCTCCTTGTTCCACAAATGATCCCCACAGATTTTCGCGGATGCAGCGGATACCCGCAGATCAATGCTCGGTTGGTGCCGTGATGTACAGTATCACGCAAGATTTGATATTATCTTAGTGCTTACCTGTCGCTCGGTCGCACCAGGAAGTACGTCGGAGCCGTGTGTGACCGGGAAGACTTGATCTATTTTTGCACGCCTGGTTCAGATACGATGGGTACGGAAGCATCACTTTTGTTCTCCATCGCTATCTCACTGTGCGCGTAAACGAGAGTAGTTGCTGCCTGGTATGAATGAAACAACTTCCGTGCAGGCGCTGTCAGGTACATGCTATCGCTACATTGTTTTATTTTGCCTCAAAACACATTAGCTTTTCATGAGTTCACCGTATATGACCATTCTTGATCCAATTGGAAAACAGCGCAGACTATCCCCCTATTGGTCGGTACTGCTGCTTGGTGTGGCCTTTGCGGGCCTCTACAGCGCGACTTTGACCGAAGTCCATACCTACGATGCGCTTTCATATATTCTCGATGTTGATCGCAAGCCATGGCCTGAATTGTTTCATCCTCACCATCTGCTGTATGGGCCGCTGGGGGCGGTGATCCGTGCCATCGCGACTGCGCTGGGCTGGCAAGGCAGTGTTGAAATCTGGTTGCAATTGGTGAATGCGGTTGCCGGGGCAATTGGTGTCTCTTTTCTGTTTGCGATCTGTCGTAGCGTGACCGGATCAGGCATGGCGGCACTCGCAGCAACCCTATGGGTTGGTTTTAGCTATGCCTACTGGTATTACGCGGTAGAAGTCGAGGTATACACGCTGGCAGCTATAGCCCTGATCGGTGTGCTATGGCTGCTGTTTAAGATGGCGCAACAGCCCACGACGCATCTATCGATCTGGCTCGGTATGACGCAAGGGCTGGCGGTGTTGGGGCATCAGACGAATGTCCTGCTATCAGTGCCGATCTTTCTAACTATCGTGCTGGCCGAAACGAACCTTCAACGTCGGCTGCGATTGTTCGTCTCATACCTGATCCCGCTGTTGATAGTAGTCGGTAGTGCCTATCTTTGGGTGGCGATTGGGGTCAGCGGGATGCGCCGTTGGGAAGACATCTGGTTATGGTTGACGGGTTACGCGCAGACCGGCTTCTGGGGTGGTGCGATTGATGGATCGAAATTGATTGGTCTGTTGAAAGGTTGGAGTGCGACCCTGGCATTCTTTGGCGGTGGTGTGATCGGCCTGGCCGGTATAGGGCTGCTTGTCACTGGCAGAGAGGGTATTGCGCGCTTGCCGTTGCCATTGCGGGCCGGAATTGTCGGCTGGCTCGGGGTGTATGGTCTCTTTTTCCTGTGGTGGGAACCTGACAATATCGAGTTCTGGATCGCCTGTTTACCACCGTTAGCACTCTTGCTGAGCGCGGCATTGACTGTCAGGTGGATCGGTTGGGTTGGTCTGTTGTTGTCGCTCAGCCTGCTGGCGCTTAATCTACCGACTATCATCGAGCGCGGTGCAGCCGGGCGCGATCTTCAGCGACGAATTGCCGCAGCGCTGGCCGCAATCAGTCAACCCGGTGATTTGATAATCGTGCCCGATGGGGTGCTCGAATTATATTTACCGCACTACTGGCAGCACGATAACGTATACGGCCTGAACCAGGCAATGACAGCCAGTAATGGTGATTGGGAAGCGGCCTGTTCCCGCATTCAGCAGCGAATCGAGGCGACGCTCACTGCTGGCTATGCAGTGATCATCGCCGATGAGGCTCAGCGTCCATTGCCCGCCCCTCCCGATCAGCCACCGACGCCAGCCGAGCGCTTTGGTTTGAGCGCCGAGACGGTGGCCCGCTGTTACGCACCGGTGCAGGGAATGTTGCGTCTGGCTCCACTGCCGGCAGATTTGCCGACGTACCGGCTGATCCCACGGGCCAACGAACTGGCAGTTGCCGAAGGATGGGATTTTCGTCATGGTCGCTGGGGCTGGCAGGTCGGTGGTGTTGAGGTCGATACCCTGACTGAGGTAGGCTGGCATATGATCCCCACCCTCGATCCCATGCTGACCAGTCCGCCACTACTTCTCGCTACGGCTGATATTGAGGCGATAGAGGTACGACTGGCGACGACAACCACCAACCGCGATGCTCAAATCTTCGTGATCGATCCAGCCGGGCGAACCGACGAAGATTATTCGTTGCGCTTTACCCTGACGGGAATGGAAATGGCAACCTATCGCCTTCCATTCGATGAGATACGTGAACGACTGACACAGATCGGGGGGCTTCGCTTCGACCCGGTTGCTCTGGGTGATGGCGGAGCGGTACTTGTCGAGTCGATCCGGCTGATCAGGCGCTAAAGAAAGCCTGAACGTGCGACGCAGTGATGATAGCTGTTGCAGGGGAACATCTTCCGCGCTCAGGGTGTCTGTGACCCATCGTTGGGTGCGATAGATACTTCCGTGCCTGCCGTGTGCCATCTACAGCTTATCTGTGATGACCACTGAATAGCAGGTAGGTGTACAACAATACACCCGAACCTATTGAAACGATTAGCTTAACAATAAATGGCAATCCGGTTGGTGAAATAAACCCTTCGATAAGTCCAGCCCCAATCAGTATCAGCCCACAGCCGATGAGTAGCACAACAGCCCGCCGGCCTGCAACAACCAGCGCCTGACGCCGGCTGAGCAGACCTGGCCGCAGGATTGCCCAACCCAGTTGCAATCCAGCACCACCGGCAATAAAGATGGCACTGAGTTCGAGCGTTATATGGCCAACAACGAACCCCCAGAGATTAGGGGCAAAATCGAGGCGTTGTGCAATGCCACTCACCGTGCCAAGAAGCAGGCCGTTGATAACCAGAATGTACGCCGTGTACAGGCCAAATGTCACACCGCCGGCAAATGCTCTGATGGCAACATTGATGTTGTTGGTCATAATTTCAGCGGTAGCGGCAGCCGGCCCTTCATTAATCCGTAACCACCACTCTTCACCGGCGCGAATCTGATCAACCAGAACCTCAATACCGGGAATAAGGACTTCGCCTAACGCAGGATCGCGAAATGTCGTGATGAAGGCTGCTATTGCCGGCAGTAAAAGCAGTATTGCTGCGACGAGTGTCATTGGCCAGGTTGCGCGAAAGGTTTGGGGGAGTGTAAAGCGAAAAAAGGTAACAATGCGCTGCGGTTCGTTGAGACTGTAGCGATAGACCACTCCATGAGCACGGGCAACAAGCTGGTTGAGATAGCTGGTCAACAGATGATCGGGATAATCACGGCGGGCAATTGCCAGATCGGTACAGGTCTGACGGTACAGTTGCCCGAGTTCTTGCAATTCGGCTGCCGACAACTGAGCAATACCGCCCCTGGCACGATCAATCAGTTCCTCAAGTCGTTGCCAGGCAGTGCTGCGCTGGCGAATCTGTTGATCGGGTGTCACCATCTCTTTATCACCGTGCCCATGGCAAGTGATTGACCGAGGAGTGCAGCGGTAAGTAATGCCGGGTCTGGCCCAATAAGCGTAACTTCCAATTCTGGCAATCGCTCGATTAAGTGCCACATCAATTCGATCTTACTCCGCATACCACCGGTCACATCAGCAGCCCGTGAGCCACCGGTCATCACTAAGACCTGAGCAATATTTTCCTGATTAATCAGCGGGATTGGTTGAGCGGTAGGATCACGGTGCGGATCGGCAGTATACACGGCTGCTTCACCGACCAGAATAATACGGCGCGGTTGTAACGGGCTGCGTAGGGCAAGAAAGCTGAGCAGCGCTTCGGTAGAGATAATCGCCGTACCCTGAGCGGTATCAAACGCCACATCACCATGAATAACCGGCACCAGCCTGCGTTGCAATGCCTCGGCAATTGGGGCGGTCTCCCAGGTAATGATCTGACCATTGGTACTTTGCAGAGAAGCCGACGGTTGAAAGCTGACTGCCGGCACCTGCGCAGCCAGCAATGTATCGACCACAATCCGATTGAGGCGCAGGGCCGCTGCCGCGGTAAGGGCAAAACCCGTATGATCGGCACTTAAAGGTATCCCACGATGAACGCCATAGCGTGCCGCATAGTGGTGCCCAAACGAGCCACTGCCATGCCCCAGCACCAACGCCAGGTTCGGATCGGCAGCACGTGCCTCTGCTACAGCGTGTGCCAGGCGTTCGATCACCACCAGATCAGCAGCTTCGCGCCCTGTCTTATCGGTAATAACCGAGCCACCAAATTTGATGAAGGTATACACAGCCGTTTACGATGGAAACAGTACTAAAACACCCAATACAGTGACGCCCCATAATACAATACTCAGGGCCAGTGGCCGATCTTGCAACACCAGGTCTTCGGGTGCACCTCCACCGTCACGTTGATGGATCAGGTACAGGTAACGAAAGATGGCATACACGACAAACGGAATGGTGATCATCAACATCGGAAACGGTTTTTGGGGTGCAACCGGTGCCGAGAAAGCCGTCATGCTATATGCCATCACAATACTGGCAGTCACAATAGCCTGCATCTGATCAAGCAACGGGATGGAGTATTCGTCCAGAATACGGCGATGATTACCGGCACCATCTTCAAGCAATTTTAGCTCGTGTCGGCGCTTACCAATGCCGAGGAAGAGGGCCAGCAATCCCATACAGACAATCAGCCAGGGTGTAATAACAATATCAATCACCACCGCACCGGCAACTGCCCGTAAAATGAAGCCCGCCGCAATAATCAGAATATCAAAAATGACAACATTCTTTAGCCAGTAACTGTAGAGAAAGCCCTGGACGGCGATATAGATAGCCAATACCAGCATAAAATCAAGATCACCATCGAGCCAGAATGCAAACGGAAAAACTGCGATGATCAGGATTGCCGCAGTAACCATCGCTAGCGTGGGACTAAGAATACCGGCTGCCAGTGGACGATGGCGTTTCTTGGGATGGGCACGGTCTTTTTCAATGTCTACCAGATCGTTAATCAGGTAAATTGCACTGGCCGCCATACAAAAAGCGATAAATGCCCCAATAACCCGCAGTAACTGAACAGGCTCGGTATACCAGAGGCGTCCTTCCGAAAAAGCAATTGCAGCAAAGACGAAGATATTTTTGATCCATTGCCGTGGTCGCATTGTGCGGATCAGTGCCTGTAAGGAACGGGCACTGAGGGGAGCCACGCGCTCGATAGATTGTGAACCAGAAAGGTTTTTCATGGATATCGTTACATCCTCATCAGTCCAGACCTTGCCTGATTGTACCCCACGAGCGCGTCAATCGTCAAAAGCTGCCACTACCTGCATGAAACAGCAGCGATTCGGGATCATCATGCACCGGATTGGCTACCTTCCATGCGCGGTCTGGCGGACGGAAGTGGTGTTTCCGCTCCCCCGTACTCTCTGCCAGGGGCGTATCGCATCGTTCACCCTGCTGACCCAGATCTGATGTGCGTTTGCGCCACGTCCTGGCTTGTCGATGATCAATGAGCTGAATTTCAGAACGTACTTGCTCATTTCGTTGTTTCGTCGCACTGCAATATCCGGTACAATACCGTACATCTGCGTTTTGGAAAGGGGGCGAGATTATGCTGACGGCTGAACTGGCGGCGTTCATTGAGCGTATGCCCAAAGTTGAACTTCATCTTCATCTGGAAGGTGCGGTGATGCCGCAGACCTTTTTGGCTTTGAGTCGGCGTAATAATATCTCCCTCCCAGTGCAGACCGAAGAAGAACTGCTTGCCCTCTTCCACTACGACGATTTTCACAATTTTCTGGAAACATTTATGGCCCTGGCGGCAACCATCGTTTCCGGTGAGGATTTTGAATTACTGGCGTTTGAGCTGGGAATGGCCCTGGCCCGTCAATACGTGGCTTACGCTGAAGTCATGATTTCGCCGATGCAACATGTTCGGCGGGGCGTTGATCTCCGCGAAGCGCTGGCCGGAGCAGCATCCGGTTTTGCGCGTGCCAGGCGTCAGGGCGGACCTCACGTTGGGATTGTGCTTGACTATGGCCGACAATACGGCGCCGAGGCAGCCTGGCCGATCCTCGAAACGGCCATCGCCTGTCGTTCGCTCGGTGTGGTGGGATGGTCGATTGGCGGTAATGAAATTGGTCATCCGCCGGAAGAGTTTGCCGAGTTGTTTGCGGCTGCCCGTCGTGCAGGTTTAGGGTTGATGGCGCACGCCGGTGAAGTTGTTGGGCCGGCCAGTGTTTGGGGGGCAATTGATGTACTGGAGGTTTCTCGTATTGGTCACGGCATTCGCAGTGTAGAAGACCCGCTCTTACTGAAAGCACTGGCCGAGCGTGACGTGGTGCTCGATGTCTGTCCGAGCAGCAATATCCGCACGAAAGCTGTCACGTCCTGGCAAACCCACCCGTTGCGTCAATTGTACAATGCCGGTGTGCCGGTTACCATCAATTCTGATGACCCAACATTCTTCGAGACAACGCTGAGCGAAGAGTTTCGGCGGATCGCTCACCATTTCGGCTTCACGGCGGATGATTTTTGCCGTATGACGCTCACGGCTGTCCGGGCCACATTCTTGTCACCGGCAGAGCGTGATGCGCTGCTGACAACCGTCGCTCAGGAACAGCAGCGATTGCGTGCAGCGTTGGGGGTGTAGCGGCATGCCTGACCGTAGCATCCCGGAGATTGCGTTGTCTGGCGTGCGGAAGGGTGATTTCTGCACCTACCATGCTCGACGGTGGGCGCGCATCGCACTGGTATGGATACGGCATTTGATCACTTTCATAATTCCATGCGATCCAACACGTGTTCTCTCGCCCTCCCGCTTTTTCTGCCGCAACGACATCATGAATAATCCATCGCGGTGACAATGTGATGGACACAGTAGGGGCGAGTTTAGAACCCGCCCCTACTGTGAACAGGCCTCGGAGGCTGACTGCCAGGATGAATAGCACGACGTTGATGCTCAACACCGTGCAGTGCAACCGCATGACGATGTGGGTAGCAGCCAGTTCCCACGGACGCACAACTTCTAGTGTTTATCACATCACCAGGAACGATAGATAGAAGATAAGGAAGAAAATGAACGACACGGTATTGGCGACCAATGCTGCCATATAACTCGCGGCTGCTTTGCGTTTGCGGATCAGCATAAACACAAAGCCTTCAACTGCTACCGCCAGCGCAAAAGCCGCTACGATAACGGCCAGCGGATTGACCAGCGCCAGCAACAGTTGACCAAGCAATAAGGTGACGATTGCGGAAACCGTGCTGGCGATAGCCGCATCTCCTAACGCACGAAACAGTGGTTGCCACTTGATCTGGACAAGAGTTAGCCATTCTAACAGTAACATCAGAACCAGTAATCCTACGCCTATTGGGCTGAAGATAAGTTCAGTGAAAGGAAACATCGGTTTGATCCTGGCTTCTATGCAATTATGCGTATCTATACTCTCCAGAAGGGTTTACACTATCCCCAAACCCATAATGGATAAGATAACTCAAGTTGCTACCTACGCTATGAGCAGGCCACGTGGAACTGACTGCTATAATGAACAGCACAACCCTAAGCACAACACCATGCAGTGTGATTGAACTGAATGAACCATGTGGATAGCAGCCAGTTCCCATCAACGCGCTACATCATGCCTTACGGTAGTAACTCGAGTTATGCCCATCCTCTGTGTCCTCTGTGGTGATAAAGGTAGCAACTTGGGTTAAGATACTACTTCCACCTGTTCCAGCAGGTTGTTTCGGCTAGATGTTGAAGATCAACGCCCCATATATCTTGTCTACTGTACCAATTGGACCGACCGATAGCCGAGGTCGTCTCGTCAATGCGCAGTGTTATTACGATTGACCAAACGACGGGCCAGGCCGCCGGCCAGACCGAGTGCTGCGGCAAAGGTGCGGTCTCTACTCAGCAGGCGCAGTTCACTACTTAAGAGATCGGCCAGCGTTGCATGATCAATCTTTGCGGTGCGTTCAATAGGGCTGGCACCGGCAATCGTTGCCCGCGTACAGGCATGACCGGCATCATCAGTTGCCTCAACGACAAACTCGGCCCGTTGATTATCAATGGCCCGCAAGCTGATCCGTTGTAGCCCTTCACCGTGTCGATCTGGCGCGGGGCGAATGGTAACACTCACCAGCCGAATGGCCGCCGGGCCAACCCCAACCGCCGGTCGGCGCAGGTAGAGTCGGATACTATCGCCTTCAATTCCAACCGCATCTTTAAGTGGCGTCCACTTTAGACAACTGGCCAGCCAGCCTACGAATAGCAGGGCGGCTACCGGATTCGCTACTGCATCGGCAGCATACTCTATCTCGATCTCATCAATCCGATGCAGATGGGGCAGAAATGATCGGGTGTCAAAGAACTGAGCCGTTAACTCACGCCACGGTGTCAGTCGTGTCCATCCCAGATCACTCACCGCCGGTGCTCCGTTTGCCCGTTGTTCAAAGATTGCCAGATCGGCCAGTTCTGCAATCGGATCGGCAAAGGTGGTTGAGTCAACAATCAGCCGATCACATAGCCGATACAGGCGTTGGATCAATGGCTGAGCCAGTGGCTGAGGCCCGGGTGCCCATAGCACCACCGGTAGATCGGGAACCAGTAAGGGCAGGACGATGCCGGACAATTGACCGGCTGGGGTGCCACGGGAGTGAATTGTGATCTGCTCACCGCACACCTGAGGACATCCGGCATTCGTGAGTGTGCAGAGGGCCTGGACATTGGCTTGCAACATTGGTGGTGTGCCGGGCTGGTCGATAACCACAACGGTACGATTGGGATGCTGTGCCGTCAGTTCTGGCGCTACTGCCAGTATCTGTTCGGCCCAGGAATCATCTGGTGCGCGCACGATCAGGTTGACTGTCAGCGCCCGTATCACTGCCTGGCCACCGGCGTCGGGATGGTTGGCCTGCTCTTGCCACATCTGGCGTAATTCACGCTCGATGGCGCTGATATCGATTGCCACCTCACTCATAGTTTTCCACCATGTCACAATCGCCGCCAGAATCGGCCATCGCGAGCGATAAATTCATCGGCTGCGGCGGGTCCCCAACTCCCCGCCTCGTAATTGGGAAACGGTTGTGGCGGACCTTCGGCCCAGTCGCGCAAAATAGGGGTTAACAATGCCCAACTGGTCTCGACCTCATCGCGTCGCGTGAACAGTGTACCATCGCCGAGCATACAATCGAGCAAGAGGCGTTCGTAGGCTTCGGGCGAGGTGACCCCAAACGAGGCACCGTAGCGGAAATCCATAGTGACCGGACGGATTTGTGGTTGACCCGGCACCTTTGAACTGAATTTCAGCGAGATGCCTTCATCGGGTTGAATCTTCATCGCCAAGACGTTGGGTTCAAGATCGTTCAGTGGCGTATCGGCAAAGATCATTGTCGGTGCCGCTTTGAACTGGATCGCAATCTCGCTTACCCGACGCGGGAGTCGCTTGCCACTGCGTAGATAGAATGGCACCCCGGCCCAGCGCCAGTTGTCGATGAAGAGTTTCAGGGCGACGTAGGTTTCGGTCTGTGAAGTTGGCGAAACCCCCTTCTCTTCCCGATACCCCCGCACCGGTCGGCCATTGGCACTACCCGGCCCGTACTGACCACGTACCGTATCATTGACCGACAATGGCCGGATTGCGCGCAGCACCTTCACCTTTTCGTCACGAACTGCATCGGCATCATAGACTGCCGGCGGTTCCATGGCCACCAGACACAGCAATTGCATCAGGTGGTTCTGGATCATGTCGCGCAACGCACCTGAGGTGTCGTAATAGCCGCCGCGATCTTCAACCCCGATGGTTTCGGCAACCGTGATCTGGACATGGTCAATATGGCTCCGATTCCAGATCGGCTCGAAGATGCCGTTCGCAAAGCGAAAAATCAAGATATTTTGCACCGTCTCTTTGCCGAGATAGTGGTCAATGCGATAGACCTGATCTTCGCTGAAGACCGACAAAACCTCGGCATTGAGTGCCTGGGCACTGTTCAGATCGTGCCCAAACGGCTTTTCGATAATGATCCGCGTCCAACCATGCGAATGCGCCAGACCATGCGCGCCTAGTTGGGCGATGATGGTTGGGTAGGCTTCAGGAGGGGTCGCCAGGTAAAAGACTCTATTCCCGCCGGTCCCACGCTCGGCATCGATAGTTGCCAGTCGTTCGGCCAGACGGGTATAGGCATCTGCATCGTCAAAACTACCGCGATGATATTGAATGCCTTGCGCAAAACTTGCCCATAAATCTGGATCAACTGCGCCAGAGCGTGAATTGGCATTAACCGCTTCGCGCAACAGTTCGCGGAATGTTTCGTCTGTCCAATCGCGACGGGCAAACCCCACGACTGAGAAGCCGCCAGGCAGGCGGCGCTCACGGGCCAGATTGTAGAGGGCCGGCACCAGTTTGCGACTGGTCAGGTCACCACTGGCGCCGAAGATGACCATTGTACAGGGTTCAGGGGTACGCCCTATCCGTAGTCCGGCCCGGAGCGGATTGTCCAGGACATTGGTTGTCACGTTGATCTACTCCACCTTCTTGACGGCGTGGCCACCAAACTGCTGGCGCAAAGCGGCCAGCACCTTCATGCTGAAGCTGTCTTCTTGCCGTGAACGGAAACGCATCTGTAACGACAGGGTGATAATTGGTGCCGGTACATCGAGATCGATGCTCTCCTGAACTGTCCAGCGCCCTTCACCACTGTCTTCAACATAGCCCCGGATACTGGACAGATCGGCATCGGCTGTGAACGCACGTTCGGCTAATTCCAGCAACCACGAACGAACGACACTGCCCTGGTTCCAGAGATGACTGATTTTGGCGAGGTCGAAATCGTAGCGGGACTGGCGCAAGATTTCAAAACCTTCGGCATACGCTTGCATCATACCGTATTCAATGCCGTTGTGGATCATTTTGACGAAGTGTCCGGCACCATGCGGCCCACAGAGGAGGTATCCCTCTGGTGGCGCGAGCGTTTGCAAGAGTGGCTCAACGTAGTGGAAGGTTTCTTCGTCACCGCCGACCATCAGGCAGTAGCCGATTTGCAAACCCCAGATACCACCACTTACCCCGATATCGAGGAAGCGCAGCCCCTGGGCTGTCAACTGTTCGGCATGAGCGATGCTGGCTTTATAGTTGTTGTTGGCACCGTCGATCACAATATCTCCCGGCGTCAGGAGCGGGGTTAGGGCTGCCAGATGCTCATCAGTTGCGCTACCAGCCGGTAGCATCAACCAGACAACACGCGGTGGGGTGAGCATTGCTACCAGGTCGGACAGCTCTTCGGCTGCGATCAAATCGTGTTCTGCCGCCAGTTCGCGCGCTTTGGCCACCGTCCGGTTATATACAATCACCCGATGACCGCCGCGCCGCAAGCGAATTGCCATGTTCGCGCCCATCCGACCAAGTCCGATCAAACCTACTTCCATGATGTGCTCCTCACATGCTTCAATCTCATTCAATTGACCGAGATTAAGGTTAGTACGCGCCACACTATATCAGTGATCGGTCACAACACTGAAGCGAGCGGTTTTCCGATATTACGGCGAACGTTGACCACATTGAACATGTGTCCTAAAATAACCTGCTAGATGTAGCGATCCATCGGTGGTCAGTGTTTATCCAACAGGAATTGACGCCGGTCATCTTTTCCAGTCCCTGCGAGGCTCAACAATGAAGAGCATTCCCTGGCGCAATGTATAGCTCAAAAACGTGACCTGGTAAATACTGTTTCCCGGGAAGCTCCTACATCAGTACTCGCTGCAAATTGTTATTGCACAGGCATTATACTCCGGTCTGATGTATCCGAAATCACTATCACGTATTATTGAGCGAAGAAAATATATTACGTGAGCAATCGTATGCCAGACAAACCATCAAATGGACAATATGTTACACCTCGTGGTGGCACTCCTTACACCGGCGAAACCCGGGTGATGCGTCGCCTGAATGCACCATCCGGTTCTCCATCTACCCCACCGCGACGACGCTGGGCGCTGGGCCGGATACTTCTGGGGCTGATGACGATAATCATCCTGGTGATCGGCCTTGGCTACTGGCAGGTCTGGCAACTGGCGCAGCGTGTTGTGGTGTCTGATCCCCGTGGCCCGGCACTCTCTTCACCATTACTTGGCGCGAATATTCTGGTTGTCGGGGTTGATATCCGGCGTGACCGCCCAGAAGAGGGAGTGCGTAGTGATACCTTGATGCTGATCCGGTTTGACGGGATGGGGGGTTGGGTTAACTTACTTTCGATTCCACGCGATACGCAGGTTGAACTGGATGAGCTTGGTCCCAGCAAGATCAACGCTGCTTACGCTTACGGGTATCGACATGCTACCGAACTGTACGGCGATGGGGTGACACCGGAACAGGCCGGTATGGCCTACGCTGCCGACACCGTGAGTCGCTTCCTCAATTTTGATCAGCGCGGCATGCGGGTTGATTACGTCGTGCAGGTTGACTTCGACGGCTTTGCTGCCCTGATTGATGCACTCGGCGGGATTACGATTGATGTGCCGCGGCGGATTGTTGATGAGGCGTATCCGACTCCTGACTACGGAGTCATGCGGGTTGAGTTTGAACCCGGCCCTCAACGAATGGATGGCGCACGGGCACTCATCTACGCTCGCACCCGTCATGCTGATAGTGATTTTGGCCGCACCGAGCGCCAGCAACAGGTGGTGCAGGCTATCGTCCAGGAGATACAGCAGCGTAACTGGTTTGAGCGCATCCTCCTGATCCCGCGCTTACGTGACGCGATCACGCAGGATGGTGAGACACCGGCAATAGTCACGACTCTGCCGATAGCGAATGTTGATACATTGCTGGCAGTAGCACGGATCGCAGCAAATCTCGATCCGGCCCTGATCGGACGTTATCGGATTGAACCGGGAACCGTCGCAGTGCAGACAAATGGCTCTAACCTGATCTGGGATGCTAACGATGTGGCGGCATTGGTCACGCGCTGGCTGACGCCACCCGGAGAGGCAAGCGAACAGGCGCAGGTGCAGGTGTTTAACGGGGCCGGGGTGGTAGGGCTGGCCCGTCGTACCAGCGAAAAGCTGGCGGCAAACGGTTTTACACTCCTCTCACCGGCTGATGCACCACCTGGGGAGTACCCGCGTACCGTCGTATATCAAATTGGGAACACCCCTTTCACTGCACGTCGGCTTGCCCAACTACTCGGTGCTGATCTGGTCGTTGGTTCACCGCCGGGCATCAGCAGTCAGGCCGATATTGTGGTGATATTGGGTAACGATGCGGCGAATGGGGAGTGATGTAAAACGGGGATGCGTGACCGTCACGCACTCGTCCTGCCCTGATCACCTTGCGGAGAAGATACCTTTACCAGACAGAGGTGCCTGTGTCGTATCATGTAGAGTGCCGCAGCGTAGCTGTTGCGCCAGTCGTGATCACGATCATGCGCGGGTCACAACGGTTTACCCCACCGGTCACGAGGACGACGTGCAGGCAGAGCACGTCTGTCAGGCTTGATCACCCCTGATGAGCAGACTGCGTGCGAGCGGTGGCACGAATCGTGGATCGGGCTTTCAGTCTGCCCACCATTCTCCTTTCGCGCTTGTTCTGTGACAGTAGCACTGGTCGTGAGCGAGCGCAGGCGAGAATTCCCCTGCGGAGCGAGTCAACTGCGTGGCAACAATCGCCTGGTAGTAAGCATGGCAGATGCCGAATCCGTGCTTCCGCACTCCAAACGGTGCAGCGGAAACGATGATGCAACGCATCCGTACTCAGATGCACCACCAGGGTATTTGGAACCCGTGCCCTGACCTCTCTGCCAGATTTGCTATCACTCCTCAAGCGTTGCCAGGATGCGATGTGCACGTACAGCCAGCCAGAGGGCAAAATGTTCCTCGGCGTTGTCGAGGTCCATGCCACTAATCTCTTTAATGCGTTCGAGGCGGTAGAGCAGCGTATTCCGGTGGACGTGCAATGCTTCTGAAGTTGCCCGTAGATTGCCAAGATGATTGAAATAGGCTTCGAGTGTCTTAATCAGATCGGCGTGTTGGCGTTTGTCGTACTCGGCCAGACTCGAGAGCGTCTCCCGGTAGAATGACCACAACTCAGGCGTTTCACGGAGACGGATCAACAGGCGATACACACCGAGATCGCCGAACGCCAGCACCCGGTCGTTGCCAAAAATCTGCCGGCCAAGGCTAAGCGATTGCTCTGCTTCTTCGACTGAACGGCGCCACTCGGTCAAATGAGTTGCAGGGGTGCCGATTGCGATCACGACATTTGGATGATCGAGCCGTAACCGTTCGCGCAATTGCTCTGTTAGCTCTCGCAGGCGCGTAACGCTGGTCGTAGGCAGCATACAAAGCACATTACTCTCACGACGAGAGATTGGTGCGTTCACGCCTAGACGTTTCAGTTCATTCTGAATGTTCGTTGCTGCGCGAGCCAGTGTTGCGGTGCTGGCATCATCAATATGTACCAGCATCGCCGTATGGGGCAGATGAAGGGTATATCCCAATTCCTGACCACGCTGGATCACTGCGGCCAGATCACCGGGTGCGCCGGCCAGAATCCCGGCAATAAAATCACCGCGTAGACGTTCCTCGGCAGCCTGTACCGCCTGCTCTTTCGCCAGCTCAAGCGCCAGTGCCAGTGCACCGCGCTGTGCCGCGGTGCGATCCCACGGATCGAGTAGCGTACCGGCAATCGCAACATACCCGATTGGCAAACCTGAATTACCAATTGGTTCGACCCAGATTTGCTGGTTAAGCAGCGTCGTTTCACCCCGTCCATTTGGCCGCAGCGCTTGTAATGCCAGCCGCGATTGCCCCCGCCCACGTTGGGCACGTAACACGCCATTCGAGGCGTAGAAAGCCACGCTCTGACCGGTACGTTCGTGCAAAATATCGAGCAGACCGCTTATTCCGCCACCTTGTAGAGAGCACTGGGTCAGCAGATCGTACAGACGAGCGGCCCGACGCTCAAATTGGGCTTCATAATCGGTAATAAGGCGGGTGATTTCACGCTCTACTTCACGTAAGTCAACCCCTTCGGGAAGCTGGAGCAAAGGCAAGCGGGCATCTTCGGCAGCCTGCTGATCTTCGGGCGTAATAGTGCCCAGGACCGCCACACCTGCAATTGGCACCGGTGCCTGCGCCAGACGACGAACGAGCACGGCAAGGGTAAGCCGAGGATCAAGGGCCAGGGCAGCTTCAACTGATAGTAAGGCTAATTCGCCGCCACGGAGTTCGGCAAAGGCCGGTAGGGTTGCACGTAACGTTGCAATCCAACTGACCTGACGCCCTAACCCGGCAGCGCCAGCCACAATATTTGTACCTTCGGGTAGGGCCAGGCGCACAACGTCGCGCACGGTGATCGTTACCATAGTGATGCATCACAATCGTTTATCACCGAAATCTTCTCGTATTATACAGTGTTCTTGCAAAAAGTGCTGCACCCACTTGACAAGCATCGTCTCATCTGATACAATCCCATACACAATAATTTTTTATACAACTATTCTGTCGACAATGAAGTTCATTGCAACTATATGACGCCATCTGGCTCAGAGCAGCACCGCATGATACAGGAAGTCTATGTTTTGCTGGATGACGGTGACCGTCGTGTACTCCGTCAATTCCAGCTTAATCCCACGCAGTACGCAGCCCTTCTGCTGCTGGCCGAGCACAATGGCGTGCGTTTGTCGGATCTGAGTGAGTATCTTCTAATCGATAAGAGTAGCACTACCCGGCTGGTTGATCGGTTGAGTGCTCTTGGTTTGGTCGAACGAATTGCTGATGCCAGTGACCGGCGGGTGCAGCGGATTGTGTTGACCAGACAGGGACGTGAGCATTTAGGGGTGGTTCGATCTGCATTCACTGAATCCGTCAGGCGACGTTGGTCAACGCTTGATAGTACCGAGCACGAGACCCTCATTCGGTTACTGCTCAAGCTCCGTCGCGAATTAACGATATTGCAACACGGGACAAATGGTGTGAAAGGAGGTGACATATCACCAGAGCGTGATTAGTGATTAAGGCCTGTTGTACGTCGATTATCAGGTATGGGCATTGTTGCCTCAAGCAAAGGAGTCTCTTGTGAAGCGTCTGTCGTTTTCACTCATCGCTTTATTGGCATTGTTCGCCTCTATCCTGGCCGCCTGTGGTCAAGCCCCCGCTGCTCAACCAACCGCTGCTCCCCAACCAACGACCGCGCCAGCCCCATCAACCGGTGATGGTATGGCCATTACCGGTACGGTAACTCTCTGGCATGCTTACGGTACCGGAAGTGCTGAGGAAAAAGCGATCAATATGCTGATTGATCGCGCACGTGCTGCTTACCCTGATGCCACCATCAACGTTCTCCAAATCCCCTTCGATCAGATTTTCAACAAGTTCAACAATGAGGTCTCATCAGGTGGTGGCCCTGATATGTTTATTGCTCCGAACGACAGTCTTGGCAGCCAGATCCGTGCCGGGGTGCTGGCCGATCTCAGCGAGTATCAGAGCAAGTTGACCGATGTTTCACCGACCGGTGTGGCCGGGATGTCGCTTGACGGTAAGCTGTACGGGATTCCTGAGTCGTTCAAGGCAGTTGCTCTCTACTACAACAAGAGCAAGGTTGCCAACCCGCCGGCTACTACTGATGAATTGCTGGCGCTGGTGAAAGCTGGTAACACCCTGGTGCTCAACCAGAATGCCTACCACAATTTCGGCTGGTTGCAGGCGTTCGGTGGTCAGTTGATGGACGCCAATGGGAAGTGTATTGCCGATCAGGCCGGTGGTGCCGAGTGGTTTGCCTTCCTGAAGGCGCTGAAGGAAGTTCCGACGGTGACCTTCTCGACCGACGGTGGTCAGGCCGACTCGCTCTTCAAAGATGGCAAGGCCGATATGATCATCAACGGCCCCTGGGTGCTTGGTGACTACCGGGCCGTGTTGGGTGATAATCTCGGTGTAGCTCCGATGCCGGGCGCTGCAAAACCGGCTGGCCCGCTGACCGGTGTGGATGGTTTCTACGTCAGCATCAACAGCCAGAATGTTGCAGGCGCGGTCGCGTTGGCGATGTTCCTGACCAGCCCTGAGTCGATGAAGGTGTACGTTGACGAAGCCGGGCACGTTCCGGTCAGCACGAAGGTCGAGATCAGCGATCCGCTGGTGCAGGCCTTTGCGCAGGCTTCGGCAACTGGCGTGCCACGGCCTCAGATCCCCGAGCTTGACAACTATTGGGGACCGTTCGGTGATGCGATGACCAAGGTGCTCGACGGTGGTGCCGATCCAGCCGCAGCTGTGGCCGAGGCCTGTGCTCTGATGAACACTGCGAACGGGAAGTAAGTCTGCTTCTTACCAACCGTTCGCCAGACGGCAACCACGATTGTTGACCGTTTTCGACAATCGGTTGATGATGGTGTAGTGTAGTCTACAGGACTGGCGGGAGCATAACAGCCTATAATATGCTCCCGCCAGTTGCAACCGGTACAGTCTGATCAAAAGATGGCTGGTATACTGGGCAAAAGCAGTGATATGATAATCCAAGTTGCCACCTTACGTCACCACAGCGGTGCGGAGCATTGAGCGCGACGGGGAGAGGGGGGGAACACGGATGGACGCGGGTTTGGCGGATGCACGCGGATAGATTGTCACCCACAGTGCTCCCTTCTATCACCACAGCGACACGGCGGGTGGGCATACCAGATGGCTGTGACGTCGTGCATCTACGAAACTGGCTGCGACCCACCTGATGCATACCGGTCAGGTACGCTGCACGATGTGGTGCGCAGGGTCGTGCTGGTCATCATCGCCAGTAGCCTTTCGTGGCCTGCTCACAGTGTATGTGGCAACTTGGGTTATGATACAGTTGCGCAATGGGGCACCATCTCAGGCAATCAGTCCAATCAAAGGGGAGGAAGCCGCATGGCAACCACAAATCCAGAGCTGACCTCGCAATCGGTGCGTGTACCGCGTTCAGCTCTGCGCGAGGGGTGGAAACAACTGCGCACCCCAATTGTCTACTTGTTGCCGGCGTTGATCATCATGATGGTGGTTACCTTTTATCCGCTGGCATTTCAGGTCTGGATGTCATTTACCGACTACGGTGTCATCAAAGAAGAGGGCAAACAAACGCTCAACCCCTTTGGCCCAAACGGCACGACACCACCCAATTATCGACCGGCTCAATATGTCGGTTTGAAAAATTACCTCGACATCATTACCAATAACCCCCAGTTTGTCGCCCGTCTTGGTGGTAATTTTGATTTTTGGCGTTTACTGGCGTTCAACCTGTGGTGGACGTTCTCGAATGTCGGGTTTCATGTCGTCTTGGGGGTGATCATTGCAGTATTGTTGAATGTAGAAGGGCTTTGGGGGCGAAAAATCTACCGTGCCATTTATATTTTGCCCATGGTGCTACCCAATATTGTCGTTGCTACCGTCTGGCGCAATATGTTTGACGATCAGTACGGTTCAATTAATCAGTTAATAAATCTCTTTATCACGCCATTCGGTCTTGATCCGGTACAAATTCGCTGGTTTAACCAGATTCAAGACCCCATTCCAGGGATTGGTTTACCGCTCAGCTATTATGCAATGTTGATTGCCAATATCTGGTTGGGATGGCCGTTTATGACTATCGTTGCTACCGGTGCACTCCAATCGATCCCGAAAGAGATGTACGAGGCGGCCAGTATCGATGGAGCAACCGGTTTACAGCAATTCTGGCGGATTACGCTCCCATTGTTGCGTCCGGCAATGGTTCCGGCTGCAATGGTTGGTATCGTAACGACATTTAACCTGTTCCACGTCATCTACTTCATGAGTGGTGGCGGTCCACTCGGTCGTACCGAGATTATGGTTACGCAGGCGTTTAAGCTGATTAATGTTAACCAGCTCTACGGTGTTGCCGCTGCCTTCTCGGTCATTATTGCCCTGGTGCTGATCCCGATTTTCTTGATTACCAACAAGATTTCTCGCGCCACGGAGAGCTACGATGTCTAGTGTCACCATTCGTTCGCGTCGTTCGGGCAGTACATCCGCCGGTCGCCGGTTGAAGTGGTGGCAACAATTAGTGTTGCAGGCGATCTGTCTGTTCATCGCCGCCACCGTCTTATTCCCGGTTCTCTGGATCGTGAGTATGTCACTCGATCCACGCAATATCTCGCGTCCGACCGAGCTGAATCTGATCCCGCCCGGTGCATCGTTGCAGGCTTATTTGCAGGTGCTCGACCGGCCAACAGCCAATCCGGTTACGTTTACCGAACTGGCCTTCAACAGTCTGCGCCTCGCTGGTGGCGTCTCTGCCTTTGCTTTGTTGATCGGTGTCAGTGCTGCCTACGCTTTTTCCCGCTTCAAGTTCCCCGGTCGCCAGTTTATGATGATTGCAGTGCTGGCGATTACGGTGTTGCCGAGTGTAGCGACCATTGCACCGCTGTTTGCCCTGTTGAACAGCATTCGTATCAGCAGCGCAATTATGAGCATTGTGCTGATTCTGGCCGGGTTGATGCTGCTCGGTTTGACTGTTTTTGCCGTAGCACCGGCCATCCGCCTGGGATCGGCGGGTCCAGGTAACTATTTATTTGGCGCAATTGGTCTGGCGATCAGCCTCGGTTTGATCTATGGCGGTATCACACCGGCACGCAGTGAAGTCTTCATCTTACGCAACTCTCTGCTGGGGGTTGGGATTGCCATGGTTTCGGGTGCTTTACCGTTCGCGATCTGGAATCTGAAAGGGTATCTCGACACTATCCCGAAAGAGCTGGAAGAAGCAGCGATTATCGACGGCGCTTCCCCGAGTCAGGTCTTTTTCCAGATCGTGTTACCCCTCGCCACGCCAGCCCTGGCAGTGACCGGTTTTCTCGGTTTTACCGGTGGTTGGACCGAGTTCTTTTTGTCGTGGCAATTCCTGACCGACCCAAAAGATTTTACGCTCGCCATGTCACTCTACAACATGACCGGTCAGTATGCCGGTCAGATCCCCTGGTCGCGCTTTGCTGCCTTCTCGATCTTGCTGTCACTACCGGTCGCAATTGTCTACCTGCTGTTACAGCGCTATATCATCGGTGGTTTGACGCTGGGTGGTGTGAAAGGCTAGGCGCTGCTGCAACATGGGATGGTATGAAAGATAGCGCATCCCATCCCATGTTGCTCCCCTCTGGTTCTGCATAATGTCAATCGTTTTGTCCTGATATACGTCAACTCAAAGGATGGTTCATCGTGGAACAGTATCACGTCTCTGCCGATTTTATCTTCGGGACTATGGCGACCGATAGTCGGCGATTGGGGTACGTGCGGGCCGAGTTAGCCGGTATGTCGCACCGCTACCGGATGGAGCCGCTCGCTCCACAGCCGGGCGAACCGGTGCGGCTCTTCGTCACCCTTGGCCCGTCAATTGTCGCCGATCAGGTGTGTGTCTACTACACAACAGATGGTAGTGAGCCTCACGGTGAACGAGGTCAGCCGGCGCCGGGAAGTCACGTAGCGCACGGACAACGTCTCTCCAGTCATTGGGATACCCTGCTCTGGGGATACGCCGAGGAGTGGGCAATTGATCTCCCACCACAACCAGCCGACACGGTGGTTCGTTACCGGATTGAAGCCTGGCTTCGTGAGGGGAACGGCTCACTCTGGTACAGCGAAGTGATCGGCGCAACTGCGGGTGACGGTAGTGTTGTTGGGCAACCAGGGCCGGGCGATCACTATCTGCACGAGATGGGGTATGAATTCAACCTGACGTTCTTCCGCCGTCCACGTACCTGTGCGTATCGGGTTGGCGATGAGGGAGTACCGGGATGGCTTGATGATGCGCTCATTTATCACGTCTTCATTGATCGTTTTCATCCTGGTCCTGGCCGACAGTTTGCCAATCCGCCAACTCCGATGGGGATTTACGGTGGCACTCTCGCCGGTGTAACCAGCAATCTGGATTACATTGCCAGCCTGGGCACGACGACGATCTGGCTCTCGCCACTCTTCCCTTCACCCTCTCACCACGGCTATGATGCGACCGACTATTACAGTGTCGAGCCACGCCTGGGTACCATGGCCGACCTGCAAACGCTCATTGCTGCGGCCCATGACCGGGGAATGCGGGTGATCTTTGATTACACCGCCAATCATTTCTCGAACAGACATCCTATCTTTCAGCGAGCGATTAGCGATCCTCACAGCCCAGAACGAGACTGGTTTATCTTTACCCGTTATCCTGATCTGTATGTGTCGTTCTTTGGGGTTGCCGAATTACCGCAACTCGATCTGGACTACCCACCAGCCCGCCAGTTTATGATTGATGCCGCCCGTTACTGGCTGGAACAGGGGGTTGATGGGTATCGCCTCGACTATACCATTGGCCCCTCACACGATTTCTGGACATTATTCCGGGCGGCAATGCGCGCCGTCAGGCCCGATTGTGTGCTCATCGGTGAAGCTGTGGATACGGCAGAGGTGCTACGCTCGTATGTTGGCCGTCTCGATGGCTGTCTGGATTTTCTGCTGCTGCAAGCCATCCGCCGCTTTTTCGCCTTCGATGAAATACGTGCCAGCCAGTTTGCTGTCTTTCTCAACCGCCATCTGAACTACTTTCCACCCGGCTTCAGTTTGCCGACATTTCTCGACAATCACGACATGAATCGGTTTTTGTGGGTGGTACGCGGTGACACACGTCGTCTGCGGCTCGCGGCACTTTGTCAGTATACCCTGCCCCATCCACCGGTACTCTACTACGGCACTGAAGTTGGCCTTAGCCAACGGCTCGATGTGCGTCACGCCGACGGAAGTGGTCACCCGGAAGAATCGCGGTTACCGATGCGCTGGGGAGATGAACAGGATCAGGAGTTGCTCGATTTCTACCGGCAACTGGGCGCGCTGCGACGGGCAACGACCGCGGTCTGGCGAGGTAAGCGGACTATCACCCATATTGATGATCAGCGTGGACACCTGGCGTATACCTGCACGGCTCAAGACCAGACCTGGCTCGTTGTGCTGAATAATGCCTCACAGGCTGGCGTCATTCCCGTACCTCCAGGTCGCTGGACGGTTGTCCTGCCGAGCCAGACTGCCGAACTTGTGGCCGGAAAGGTCGCGCTGCCACCGTATGGTGGGGCGATCTTACGTCGCGAAGCGTAGCCAGTTGCACATTCATCGGCGATCCGGTATACTATCGTTTCGGTGTAAGAATAACGGCGCATAATCGCTGCTACGGGGCGCACCAAATCTACAGCGAAGGAGGTGATGAGGAGGGATCACGGTTACGACCATAGAACAGGTATTGCCCCGTACCGACAGATGTTCTATGTCGCCTGACGTACCGTTGATCCAGCAGCGCTATGCGAGTTGAACGTCGTGAAGGCGAAACTGTCGAACAGCTCATTCGCCGCTTCAATAAAGGTGTCGTTGCCGAGCGCATCACCAAAACGTATCGCGAGAAGATGCACTTCATCTCGAAGAGCGAGCAGCGCAAAGAGAAGCGCCGCCGTGCCGAACGAAATCGTCGCAAGAAACTGGCTAAAGCTGCCGCGCTTGGCCTGTAATTGAAAAAACTTCTCGATGGCACATACGCTGCACTGGCAGTGCGTATTGTGCCATCGGCCATCTTAACGTAATGGAATTATTGTATGTTTGATAAACTGGCTGCTGTTGCTGCACGTTATGATGAACTAACCGAGTTGATGGCTCAGCCAGAGGTAGCGACCAACGTTACTCTCTTGCAGCAGTATGCTCGCGAACAGCGTGAAATTGAGGATATTGTTAACGCTTATCGCGAATATCAGGCTACCCAACGCGCAATTGAGGAGGCTGAAGCCATGCTCGAAGATAGCGATCCTGAATTGCGTGCACTGGCTCAGGAAGAGCTTGAGACGCAACGGAAGCGCCTGGCGAGTCTGGAAGAGCAGTTGAAGCTGTTGTTATTGCCACGTGATCCGAACGACTCAAAAGATGTCATTATGGAGATTCGGCAGGGTGAAGGTGGCGATGAAGCAGCGCTGTTTGCTGCCGATCTCTTCCGCATGTACACCCGCTTTGCCGAGTCGCGCGGCTGGAAGGTTGAAGTTGATAGTCTGACCGAAAACGGTATCGGTGGTATCAAAGAGGTTATCTTCCAGATTCATGGTGAAGGTGCGTACAGCCAATTGAAATATGAGGGCGGAGTTCATCGTGTGCAGCGTGTACCGGCCACCGAAGCCCGTGGCCGCATCCATACATCGACTGCAACGGTTGCCGTGCTGCCCGAAGTCGAAGAAACAGAGATCGAGATTAAACCTGAAGATTTACGAATTGATGTGTTTCGGAGTGCCGGTCACGGTGGACAGGGGGTCAACACCACCGACTCGGCGGTGCGGATCGTCTACAAGCCCGGTACCCCCGAAGAGATTGTGGTTACCTGTCAGGATGGCCGATCACAGATTCAGAACCGTGAGCGGGCGATGACGGTGCTGCGTGCCCGGTTGTACGCGCGCGAGCAAGAGAAACGACAGCGCGAAATCGGCGCTTCACGACTGGCGCAGGTCGGTAGTGGTGAGCGGGCAGAGAAGATTCGGACGTACAATTTCCCGCAAGATCGGATAACCGATCACCGGATCGGGCAAAACTTCTCAAACTTGCCGGCTGTGCTCGATGGTGAACTCGATAAGATTATTGAAGCGCTGATTATTTACGATAATGCCGAACGGTTGCGGGCGAGTGGGGTTAGCACCTGAAGCGCCCTTTGCATTCCCACTGTTGGCTTCTGCACATTGGCCGCTTACGCCGTTCTCACCACCCTACTGAAGCAGGGTGGTGTCTTTTTTTGCGTGACTCCTTCTCGCTCCTCGCACCTCACGCAACCAGCAGGGGTATCACTGGAATAGCCAGTCGTTCTCCATCTGCTCTGCATCTCGGCGAATTCCGGTGTGAATATTGATACCACGATGTTGCGTGCATCCATCGTGGTCGTGCATATAGTTGCTCGTGTCACTACATTCGTGTACAATGGCGCTCAGTCTTGTTGCCGATCAATTGGCTGCTACAGCAAACGTGTTGTTATCACAGTACGCGATACCTCCAGGTGTCACGTAACACGCGCAAACATCGGCTTATCGCAAAGTGACTCGTATGCGTGAATTACTGATTGCGACCCACAATCCCGGCAAATTACGTGAGTTTGCCGCTATCTTTGCCGATCTCAATCTGCGCCTCTATTCATTAGCCGATGTGGGCATTCAGGAGACTATCGAAGAGACCGGCCAGACATTTGCGGAAAACGCACGCCTCAAGGCCGAAGGTTATCTGGCGTTGAGTGGTTTGCCGACACTGGCCGATGATAGTGGTCTGGAAGTAGCCGCTCTCGGCGGTGCTCCCGGTGTCTATTCGGCGCGTTATGGTGGCCTGTCAGGGCCGGCTCAGTTGCAGTACCTGCTCGACCAGATGCGTGATATTCCCTGGCATCAACGGTTGGCCCGTTTCGTTTGTGTGATTGCCCTGGCCCATCCCGACCATCCAACCGAGCTGGTGGAAGGTACGCTTCCCGGTGTGATTGAATTTGCGCCGCGTGGGAGTGGTGGCTTCGGCTATGACCCACTCTTTTACGTGCTCGACGAGGACGCAACTCTGGCCGAGTTGAGTGCTGAACGGAAGAATCAGATCAGTCATCGGGCGCAGGCGGCACGCGCAGCGCGTGAGGTATTGGCGCGCTGGCAGCGTTCGTCTGGTAGTTAGTGATGGCCCAGATCGGTGCACGGAGACTATTGTGCTGGTGGCGTCATTCGCTTCGGGAAGTACAGGTAATGCGTTACTGGTGCGAGCAGGTGATCAGGCCCTGCTCATCGATGCCGGTGTCCCGATTCGTACCCTCACGAATCTGTTACACGCCTGTGATACGACGCCGCAGCAGGTACAGGCTGTCTTGCTGACCCACGAACATGCTGATCACGCACAGTACGCACTGGCATTTGCCCGTCGCTACAACGTGCCCCTGGTCGCGCCCGCGGCTACACTGACTGCCCTGGGTGAGTCGCCCGATCCTGTCGCGCTCGATCCGCTCCCGGTAGGCGAATACGGTGCAATCGGCGTGTTCAACGTGCAGAGTTTTCGCGTCGCGCACGATGCTGCCGATCCGGTTGGGTATCGCATACAGATGGCCGGTGTGTCTGTAGCGATAGCTGTTGATTTAGGGAGCTGGAATGCCGAGACGGTAACGGCGCTGGCAAAGGCTGATCTGATTGTCGTTGAAGCGAATCACGCTCGTGAATTACTGCCACTTTCGCCCTATCCTGTGGTGGTACGGCAACGAATCAGTAGTCCGCTCGGTCATCTCGACAATACCCAGTGCGGCCAACTGCTGGCTCAGGTTGCCACACATGGCGGGATCGGTGATGTCTGGTTGGCGCACATCTCACGGCGGGCCAATACGCCCCAGACTGCGCTAAATGATGTCAGTCAGACGCTACGACAGGCCGGTATCCAGCGTTTACCACGCATGCAGGTACTGCCGCCTCGTGCACGACCGGTTCCTGGTGGTATCATCTGCTGGCAGCCCCAAGAACGCTGGCAGCAACCAGGTTTGTTTACAGGTGATTGGTGATACGCAAGAAGGAGGCGATCAATGCCGATCCAGAAAATGGATTACATCTGGTTCAATGGCGAGCTGGTGGAGTGGGATAAGGCGACGGTGCATGTGCTGTCGCACGCCATTCATTACGGCACCAGCTTTTTCGAGGGCATTCGCTGTTACGAGACGCCACAGGGGCCGGCGATTTTTCGGCTCACGCCGCATATGCAGCGCCTCATCGACTCGGCGAAGATTTATCGCACCACAATTCCCTACACCCTCGATCAGTTGGTGGCAGCGGTCAAAGAAACCGTGCGCGCGAACCGCTTGCGCTCTGGCTACATTCGACCGGTGGTATTCCGTGGTTATGGCGAGATCGGGGTCAATCCGCTCAACAATCCGGTTGAAGTAGCCATTGCAACCATCGAATGGGGCAAGTATCTCGGTGCTGAGGCAATGGAACAGGGTGTCGATGTCTGTATCTCGTCGTGGAATCGGTTTGCCCCCAACACCATGCCGGCCCTCGCCAAAGCGGGCGGCAACTACATGAATTCCCAGTTGATCAAGATGGAAGCAATAGCCAATGGCTACGCCGAGGGGATTGCCCTCGATGCCGATGGTCATATCAGCGAGGGCAGTGGCGAAAACCTGTTCCTGGTGCGTAATGGCGTTGTCTACACGCCACCGTTGACCTCATCGATCCTGAGCGGGATCACCCGTGATACGGTGATGACGTTGCTGCGTGAGATGGGGGTTGAAGTGCGTGAACAGGTGCTCCCGCGGGAGATGCTCTACCTGGCCGATGAGCTGTTCTTTACCGGGACTGCTGCTGAGATAACGCCAATCCGATCAGTGGATCGGATTCCTGTCGGTACAGGCCGGCGTGGCCCAATTACGGCTGCGGTGCAAGAGGTATTCTTCGGGATCGTGCAGGGTGAGCGTCCTGATCGTTACGGGTGGCTCGAGTACGCATAAAGCGTCAGGAATAAGCCTGTCGCCAAGGTAAATAGTGTCGCGAAGCGGGGCGTAGCGCCACTACGCCCCTTTGTTTCGCAACCGCGATGTGTGATCTACTCGCTCTGCTCGCATGCCCTGTTCAACGACCTCCGGCGAGCCGCGGTTTGGGCATCGCAGTGTGTGAGCATTGGTGCAGTGTATCAGCGCTCAGGTGCAGCACCAGGGTGAAGTGTTGATAGTATGTCCTGCGTTCTGTTCTACCAGATTTGCCAGTAACCGGTACGATACGCACCCGGCATTGAGCACGGTGGATGCGGTATCCAATTCGGCGCGTAATACTACCGCTTGCTTAATGATGGGCAAATATCCCCCATTGCATGTCCTGGACAACATGCCGTATAATGTCAGTATAGTTGTGCAAAATGTTTCAACAACCAATGCAAATGATTGACAAAACTGTTATCTGTTGTGAGCATGTTACAAAGTCATATCTCGAAGGCGAGCGTCAGCGGATCGTCTTGCGTGACATTACGTTCCAGGTTCAGGCTGGCGAGCTGATTGTTTTGCTGGGCAAGAGTGGGAGTGGCAAGAGCACCCTGCTCAATCTCGTGAGTGGCATTGATACACCGGATACCGGCGCAATCTGGGTGGCCGGGCAGCGCCTTGATCAGTTGCGTGAGCGGGAGCGCACCCTCTTTCGTCGTCGCTCAATTGGCTTCGTATTCCAGTTTTATAATCTTGCGCCTACGCTCACCGCGCTGGAGAATGTACTGCTGCCCCTCGAATTGAATGGTCAGCGCGGAGCAACGGCACGCGCAGCAGCACTGGCAATGCTCGAAGCGGTTGGATTGGCCGACCGCGCTAATACCTATCCTGATCGCCTCAGTGGTGGCGAGCAGCAGCGGGTGGCAATTGCTCGCGCACTGGTTCATAACCCTGAACTCGTGCTGGCCGACGAGCCAACCGGCAATCTTGATAGTGATACCGGTGCTCAGGTGCTCGATCTCCTCGACCAGCTTACCCGCCAACAGGGTAAGACCCTGATCATGGTGACGCATAGCCGCGAGATGGTTGGTGTAGCTGACCGCGTCTTTCAGTTACGCAATGGTCAGATTCAGGAAGTGGCGTTGTCGGCAGTTTGATGAGCAGTCTGTCACCACAATTAGATGTGTATTCAGCCGGTCGCAATCTTATAGCTTTATGATATGCTCTGTGACCGGTGATGATATGATAGTAGAGTCATGTACTTGATGAAGAGGAGGTGTATTCAATATGATGCAAACTAATCACCATACAACCCCAAAGGCACCGCGCTGGATCACGACTGAAGCCGGTCAGTGGGCCTGGGCTACCAATGAAGAGTGGCGTCGCTTTGCTGATCGCGCCCTGAGTGTCAGTGAACGCCAGCGCCTGCTGGCTGAAGCCGAACTCCTACGTACTCAGAGTGCCTCCGCTGACCGCACCTGATAGTGTATGCCAGCGTAAAATGATTGTAGGAGGCAGCGCTGCCTCCTACCAGACCAAAGACGACTGACCGATAGACGCGCTATTCCTCCGCACGCACTCCCAGCACAACCCGACTTCCCCTCGGAATATAATCGCCGTTATTTAGCCCAACATACCCACCACTTGTTTCCCGCGCTGCACTCACCACTTGATTGGGGGCATAACTGTCAAAGTTGGGGAGTCGGTCGCGCCCCTGCACATCGACGTAAACCAGAATGATACCCGGCGTATTGTTCAGAATGGCTTCAGCTTCCGCTCTACTCCGTCCGATAACGTCGGGGAAGCGCACCACATCACCCAGACTCACGTAAATTGTTACCTCGTCTCCCTGGGGAATGCGCAGATTTGCACTCGGCGATTGTCTGATCACAAATCCGACATCAACGGTTTGACTGGGTTCTTCTACCACAGTCACCGTCAGACCGGCGGCTATTAATTGATCGCGAGCGATAGTACTGCGTGTGCCTGTGACATCGGGAACTGATACCAGCAACGGTCCCAGGCTCACCGTATACGACAGCGGACTATTCGCCTCGACAATCGTACCGGGAGAAATGGTTTGGGTAATCACTATCCCCTGGGGAACATCGCGATTATACTCACCGGTTGGTGCCGGAATGAGCTGATTTTGCTCTAATAACGTGCGGGCTTCACCATCGCTGCGTCCCACAATATCGGGAACAATGGCAGTGGCGACGATGGTTGGTGACGGAGTTTCTGAAGGATTGGTACCGGTTGCTGGTGTGACCGGGCGATTGGTATTACCGCTGAAAAGGTTATTCAACATCCCACTACTGACCACAAAGACAATCGCCAGTACGCCAACCAGGGTTAGCATACCTACCAGGAAGACACCGCATCCGACGTTTTCCTGGCGCGGGGCGCGGGTGGCTGCCGGGCGCGGGCTGGGAATTGGTGCCGGGCGCGCTGCTGTGACCTGTGCCGGGCGTTGTGGGCCGGGAGAGCGCGTCTGCACCTGAGCAGGCGGCGGTGCAATGCCTGGATTGACCACTGTCGCCTGTGATACCAACCGGTCATACGCCTGTAGTTCTTCGGCCAGTTCAAGCGCACTCTGCTGCCGTTGTGCCGGGTCTTTGGCTAATGCCCGCAGAATAATTGCTTCCAGGGCAGCCGGAATCTGCGGGTTGTAGCGACGTGGTGGTGGCGGCGGCTCACTGATATGCTTCATTGCCACTGCTACCGCGTTATCACCGGTGAACGGGAGGCGTCCGGTAAGCATCTCGTACAGCACCACCCCCAAAGCGTAAATGTCCGATTGTGGAGTTGCTGCCCGACCCTGGGCTTGCTCTGGCGCGATATAATCAACCGTCCCCAGCGTCACTCCGGTTTCGGTCATGGCGGTCGAGAGCCGACTCTTGGCGACCCCAAAATCGGTGATGCGCACTTGTCCGTCGTCGGTGACGATAATATTTTGCGGTTTAATGTCACGATGGATCAATCCGGCGCGATGGGCAGCGTGCAGGCCACGCGCAATCTGTTCGGCAATGCGCACTGCACGGGGAATCGCAAACGGAGCTTCACGGTTGATCAGTTGTTTGAGCGTCGTGCCGGCCACGTATTCCATCACAATGTAATGTCGGTCACCATCCTGACCGACATCGTAAACATCGACCAGGTTCGGATGACTGACCATCGCGGCTGCGTGTGCTTCGTGACGGAAACGCGCCATAAAATCGGGATCGGTCATGAGGTGAGGATGCGGAATCTTTATCGCGACCGGGCGATTCAACCGGAGATCACGTCCCAGGTAGACGCGGGCCATCCCGCCTTCGCCCAGGAGCTGTTCGATTTGATAACGACCGTCAAGTAGTTGTGGTTGCATTGTTTTTGCAGAGAGTGATGCAATAATATCGCTGTTTGTCTACCATAGTTTAACAAAGCGCGCCGGGTTGGCGAGAGGCGGATTGCCGGCATCGAGCAATGCTTCCAGTACAGCCAGATTGACTACGTCATCACGGTTGTAGTCGAGGAGGGTTTGCAATGCCAGTTGATCGGCATATTGCTCGTATCGCTCCCACAAGCGCGGCGCATCACGACCGGTCAGGCCAGACGAAACACGGGTAATGCCGAGTCTTTCTTCTACTCCCTTCAACCCACCACGTAGTCCACGGCGCCGGCATTCGTGCAAGAGATCGCGATGGGCGAACTCAGCACGCAGGTCTGCCTGTAATTGCCGTTTGATTACCGGTAAATCGAAACTACTACCGTTGAAGGTCACGATAGTCGAAACGGCTTCGAGCGCCTCATAGAGCGCGACATCACGGATGCCACCACCGACCAACTGAATGACGCCCCTGTCATGGCGGTAGATTCCGATCACGCTCATCGTGCCGCTGTACGTTGTTTCAATATCAAGATAGGCACGCATGCCAGCTCCTGTTGCTCGTAATTCGTGTTCAATTATGGCACGCCCCCGGCAAAGCGTCAATTGAACACTATAACCGCCGGACTCTCGTCTTGCCTGTCAGACGTGTATTCACTTGTGCTATAGTAATCAACGATCTTGCACTAGCGTTTGTTTCCACGCAGGAGGAACAATGAGTCCTTTACCTCGCCGGATCGTGCTTGACACCGATCCAGGTATTGATGATGCCCTGGCAATCTTGCTCGCACTGGCCTCGCCTGAGATTGAGCTGGTCGGTTTGAGTATTGTGCACGGCAATTGTACGCTGGCCGAGGCCGTAGCCAATGGTCTCTCGGTACTGGAACTGAGCGGCGGCCACCACATCCCCCTCTTTGTCGGCTGTGATCGACCGTTACTGCGACCACTAACGACTGCACACGACACCCACGGACAACGTGGTTTGGGGTATGCACAATTGCCACCGGCTCAACTCCAACCGGTCTCTGAACACGCGGTCGATTTTATCATTCGTACCGCGCTGGAAGCTCCCGGCGAAGTGACGCTGGTTGCAGTTGGCCCCCTGACTAACGTTGCTCTTGCACTACGTAAAGAACCCCGTCTTGCCGGTGCGTTACGCGAGATCGTCATAATGGGTGGAGCATTACGGGCTGATGGGAATGTAACGCCACGGGCCGAATTTAACGTCTACGCTGATCCACACGCTGCCCAGATCGTCTTCTCGTCGGGTGCTCCGTTGGTGATTATGCCGTGGGATATTACGCGCCTGGTGCGCCTCCACGAGAGTGAAGTCAATCGGTTGGCCCAGGCGGGCAAGCCGATTGGTCGCTTCATCGCCGATGCTACCCGGTTTTACATCGAGTTTCATCGTCGCTATTTTGGCTATGATGGCTGTGCAATTAACGATCCGGCTGCACTGGCGCTGGTCTTTCTGCCCGATCTGGCAACCTATGCCGATGTTCATGTGACGGTCGAGACCTGTAGCCCGTTAACGATGGGCTTTACGGTGGCTGATTTTATGCTAAGCGATGGCCGTCAGCCAAACGCACGGGCGGTTGTAGAATTCGATACGCCCCGTTTCCTGTCGCTCTTTGTTGAGCGGATGCAGATGCTCGAACAACGCCTGTATGCCTAGAGAGACATCATGTCGCGTGGGGCAGGTGAAGCCGTTGCCTGCGCCTGCCCCGGATGTCAACCCTGAAAGGGCTGTTCGACCAGGCTCGCGTCGGAAGTCATGCTGCCGTACCCACTGTGATCTCCATCGGGCGCGAGTGGCGCGCCGCAACTCCTGGCTCCTGTTTGTTGCCAGACGCTAACCCATGGTTTGGCAACGATGACCAACGTCTACCACAAGCGCTAATGCGAACGATGCAGACGACGGCGAATGGTCTCAACAAAGAAGGTAGCTGCCTCTAAACGCAATCTCATAGCGAGCAGCGCATAGATGAAGACCCCGGCACTGCCCGCCACAATCACCTGAACAAGGGGTGGTAATGGCTGGGTCAGGATTGCGATCCCACTGACTGCACCTGCCATCACGCCACTTGCCAGTAATCCCTTGATCATTGCCTCTCCGAGCCGTAATCCATTCAGCGGTAGCGAGCGCTGCAACAACCACGCGGTGATAATTGCGTGACCGATCCACTGCGCGGAATTGCCCAGTACCAGGCCCAAAAATCCCAACGATGTCCATTCGGCAAGCGGTATGGCAACCACCAGATAGCACAGAATGGCTGCACCTTGAATCAAGTTGGGGGTCAGCGTGTTCTTGCGAGCGTAGAACGCGAAGAGAAGCATCTGATCGATGGCCGCCGCCGGTAATCCGGGGAGATACGCCAGCAACGCCAGGGCGGTAATCGCTGTGTCTTGCGCTTGAAACGCTCCTCGCTCGAACAGAGCAGCCGTAATTGGTTGACTGAGTGCTGCCAGACCAGCGGTAGCCGGCAGGATTAAGAGCAACACAACCTTCAGCCCCATCGCCAGCGTCGCCCGAAAAGCATCCTCATCGCCGGCAGCACTTTGGCGCGAGAGGGTTGGCAACACTGCCAGTGCCACTGCCGACGCTACCAGTCCCAGCGGAAACTGAATGAGCGTCGTAGCAAAGCGCATGGTTGAGATTGCGGCGGGAAATCCTGAGGCCAGCCAGCGATCAATCGTTACCCCAATTAGCGAGAACCCGATCCCAAGTGTGACCGGAGCGTAGAGGCGTAGAATACGGCGAACTGCCGGATGGTGCAGATCGAAGCGCGGGCGGATGTGCGCTCTGCGCAATCCCGGCAATTGAATGATCAATTGTGCCGCAGCACCGATGAGGGTGCCCGCCGCGAGGCTTTTGACCCCAACGTGCGGGGCCAGGGTAACAATGCCAACGATCATGCCGGCGTTGAAGGCTGCTGCGACAAATGCCGGCAACAGAAACTGCCGTTGGGCATGCAAGATTGCCGTTACAATGCCCGAAATGCCCATCAATGTCACGGCTGGGAGCAGCCAGCCAACCAGTGCCACCGCTTCAGCTTGCAATGCAGACTCGGTTGGTCTGGTCAGCAGGGCGATTGCCAGTGGTGCCTGCCAGGCCAGTATGGCACTGGCAATGACCAGCACCGTGCAGGCCAGCGTGATGACCGTGGAGACGACATACCAGAACTCATCACGGTCACGTTCGGCATACTCGCTGAATACCGGCACCAGGGCGGCACTCACCGCACCGCTGATGAGTAATTCATAAAGCGCGTTTGGGATTGTCCATGCCAGGGTGAAGGCGTCAACTGCCAGTCCACGGCTGAAGTAGGCGGCAATGATCGGTTCGCGCACCAGGCCAAGGAGACGGCTGGCAATATTGCCCAGGCTAATGAGCAATGCTGCCAGCGCGATACTGCGGAATACGCCGCCCGTTGTAGAGGTTTCGGTCACAGGAGTGAGCTATTCGCCACCGGCGGTTGATACTGCTTCGCCGGTGAACTGAGACACGATTCGACGGAGAGCCTGTGGTTGAACACTAAACGTTGCGCCACCACTCAGCTCGACAATCGATGAAGAGTCGATAGCATAGCGCAGAATATTCTCGCTATCAATCGTGCGTGCGAAACTTGCCAGTTCCAGCATCATGCGATAGTTAATATCGGTAAGTACGTAGCCACGCAGCGCACCGGTATAATCGTCCAGACTGGTGAGCTGTTGTAAGAGGCCGCGATCTCGAATACGCTGGAAAATTGCCATCAGTACCTGCTGCTGGCGCTGATTACGACCGAAATCACTATCGGCATGGCGCGTGCGCGCATAAATCAGTGCACGTTCGCTGTCCATCCACTGGCGTCCGGCAGCAAAAGAGACTTCTATCGTTCGATAGTCGTCTGTTGGATAGGCCGGATCATAGATGGCGCGCGGCACATCGACCTCTATCCCGCCAATAAGGTCGATAATCTTCTTAAAACCTTCAAAATTGATCAGGACAAAATAATCAATTGGGATGCCTAGCAGTTTGCTCACCGTTGATTTGGCTAGCGCAGCACCACCACCCGGCCCAAAGCGATTCTCGCCAATAACGTAAGCGGCGTTAATCCGGCCTTCGCCACCGGTAGGGTACTTCACCCAGAGATCGCGGGGAATAGACAGCATACTGACCCGTCCGGTATCACGGGCAATATGGACAACGACAATCGCATCGGTACGGGTTGGGCCGGTCTCTTCAGGGCGTGCGTCTGTTCCCAGTAAGAGAATATTGAGTTCTGAACGGCTGAGTCGGATCGCTTCAGCAGTTGCGGTGGCAGCCGGTGAATTGTCTGTCGCCGAAGGGACTACCGTCGGTTGAACGACTGGTGTCGCTGGTGGAGGACCATATATCTCTTCTGATACAACAGATTGTGCCGTTGGGACAGTGATAACTTCATCTGGTAGAGTTGCCGGGGTGACGATCATTGCGTCAATATCAACCAGGGCCTGACGCCATTCAAATCCGATGCGCAGCATCATGGCTACGGCAATCACACTGATGATAAAGACGGCGCCAGCAACTACGCGCCTGTATACAATCAACATAACCTCCAGCTCCGCATTTCAGATACCCTTTTCCGTCTGTGCGACGCAATAATGGCAACCTTTGTTGCAATTACCGTCGTACAGCCTCACGATCAGGCGTGGATCGGCTCAGGCATCTTTGCTGTCATATTGTACACTGCCTGTTACTATACCATATCATTATTAGCACGTGAATACCGCTTGCAATGATGTCTGGATGAAAAATCACTGATGACCGGTAAAACTGGCTCGAATTGGTCGTTTATACCTCATTAATATTGCGTGAGTGGTCATCGACCAGACCAACGTCACCACTCTCGATGCGACGCAGTGTGCCACTTGGTTCACGAACGATGAGTGAACCGTTACGTTCTACGTCAATTGCTGTGCCGTACACCAGATCGTTGCCGGTATGGATATGTACTGTTTGTCCCAGTGTGAGCAGCCGGTTACGCCATGTCTGCCACAACTGATCGCTTTCACCGCTGTACAGTCGCCGTAGCCAGTAATCGTAGCGGCGCATCAGCATATGTAGGAAGCGCAGGCGGTCGATAGCAGTTTCGGCAGCGATTGCCAGCGCTGTCGCTGGATAGCGCGTGATCTGTGGATCGGGTGCCGCATTAATGTTAATGCCACAACCGATAATTGCCCATACCAGGCTGTTCTTGTCCCAGCCACCCTCTAGCAAAATGCCTGCCGTCTTTGCCCAACCGGTTGACGTTTTCACCAGAACGTCGTTGGGCCACTTCAAGCCGGCTTGTAAAGGTGTCTCTTGCTCGATAGTTTCCACGAGAGCGACGGTTGCGAGCCAGATTAGAGTTGTCGGCATGGTGGTGGCAACTGCTGGAGGGTGCAGGCCAAGTGAGAAGAGCAGAGCACTGCCGGGCGGAGCTACCCAGCGTCGGCCCAGGCGACCACGACCGGCAGTCTGTTCGTCGGCAACGATTAACACCGGTAACGCATCAGGTGGTAGTGTTTGCACCGCTTCACGCGCCAGGTCCATCGTTGAACCGACTCGATCATAACAATAGATTGTTATCGGAACCAGCGCGCCTGGTTCTAGTCCGGCGCGAATTGCAACAGGATCGATCATGCCGTACCTCCATCGCACCATACATAACATACCTGAGTTGGCGTGACACCATGGCGGGCAGGGTTATCGAAAATGAAAAATCACTAAAAATCCATCAAATGGTATGGACGCGGTAACAATTTTTCGTTATACTACTCACTACTGAAACTATGCACTTGCGCTTGTGGGTGCTGACCCATTTCGCAGCGGAAAGGATGCGCGTATGACCACTCTGTTACTACTGGCGGTATTCGTTCTCATAGCCGGTGGATTGTTAGTATCGCTGCGTCGGGTGCAGCCCGATCCGGTCCGTGTTCGAATCCGTGATCGCTATCCGTCGCACCGTCCGCGCCGGTAAACGCGCTCTATTATATAGCAGCCACGTCTGCCGCGCCTGCCCTTCGCTGTAAGGGTAGGCGTGTTTGTCTTACGAGGAACTTTTTTCTCCCTGATCACGTCTCTAACAGTGATGTCGGTTTTGCCTTACTACATGGAGGATACCGCATGCGAGGATTGCGTGCGTGGGCAGGGTGGTTGATACTTCTCGGTGTCTTCTGCATCGGATTTGGTACGTGGTTGCCTCTCCCCGTAGCAGCACAAGCATCCGATATAACGCTGGTTGTACGTCCAGCTTTTCAAGGCATGGTTCGTCCAGGGGTCTGGTTGCCGGTGACGGTTGAGGTGACGAACAACGGTGTTGATCGCACGGCTGAGATCGTTGTCGGAACGGCAAATGGCCCCTTCCAAAGCACGTTTGTCGAGTTACCCGGTGGCGGACGTAAGGGGTTGATATTGTATGCCTTCATCTACGGTTCGCCTCGTCAGCTCGGTGTGCGCGTGTTAATCGATGGTACCGAGGTGACTACAGCCTCAGCACGTTTACAGCCGGTTACAGAAGGGCTTCTGGTTGGTGTGATTGGTGAGCGTGAGTTACGCTTACCTGCGCAACTGACTGACGGTATCAAGGTGACGAGTGTGCCTGTACCGCTGGCCGATCTACCGCCAGAGAGTCTGGGTCTGTCACCATTTGATGCACTGATTATCGCCGATGTCGCGGCAAATGAGATAACACCCGATCAGCAACGTGCTTTGCAGGGCTGGGTACAGCGTGGGGGCACGCTCCTTGTGAATGGTGACGTTGGGATCGCACGTACCCTGTCCAGCCTGCCTCGCGAGTTGATCCCGGCTACGGCGGGCGCGTTGGCCGCACCGCTTACGGATCCATCGGTAACATCGGTGACGCTGACACCATCCGCCAGTGCACCCGAAGTGTATCCAATCACCCTGCCGCTGATCTCAACGCCGTTGCCATTGGCTTATGGTAAGCGTTTCGGCAATGGTCAAACAGTCGTACTTGCGTTTGATCTCGCAGCCCCTGAAGTGGTGAACTGGAGCGGCTGGCGCGAGTTGTGGCAGGCATTACTACCACCGCCTTCATTCATTCCGTCCGGTCTTGGGTTCGGCGCAAAGCTCTACTCGACCTATGTCGAAGAGAATCTGGCCAGCGCGTTAACCACACTGCCGGCGCTCGATTTACCCTCTCTAAACCTGATCGGGATTTTGCTCGCCTGCTATCTGGTAGTGGTAGGACCGGTAACATATCTCGTTCTGCGGCGATTGGATCGGCTGGCGTGGGGTTGGGTGGTTGTTCCGGTGTTGACAGGCATCTTTGCCGCGGGTGCGTATGGCATCGGTTACGATTTGCGTGGCGGTGAAGTGATAGTCAGCCAGATCACGCTGATCGACGCTAATGCCCCAACATCAGCGCATGAGCGGTCATTTATCGGCATTTTTTCACCAGATCGGTATGCTTATCGCTTGCAGGCGACTGAGAGTGTAACAATGGTGCGACCGGTCTCCGTACAAGGGCCATGGAGTTCACCGCCATTAACAAATGGCACCTATGTGCAGGGGTCTGATGATAATCTGGTCGTTGAGAACCTGGAAATATCACAATGGTCAATGCAAGCGATTGCTTCTGATCGAGTGATTAGTGCCCCACTCATTACCGCCCAGATCACTGTGAACGGTGATACGGTGCAGGGCGAAGTTACGAATCGCAGTGAACGAACACTCGAAGATGTTGTTCTGGCCTACGGTGAACAGATTGCGCTGATCAATGCGCTCGCTCCCGGTGAACAGCGCTCGGCTACGCTTGAACGACCCAGTCATGCCTTCGATGGCATCTCGCTAAGTTATCTTATCTATGGCCCACAATTTGAAGCGATGAGCAGAGTTGCGCAACCGGTGTCGCCAACGCTTCAACTGCGCAGCCGCATCATCGACTCCCTCTACGGCTATGGTTCGATCACCCGTGGCGCACAGCCTTTGCTGCTGGCCTGGTATCAGGATACCGAAACATCATTGATCCCGGTTGACCGACGGGCTACGATGCAGCACCTGACGTTGGTGCGTGGAGCGGTACGATTGCAAGTAACCGATGAAATAAAGCTGAACAGCAACGGCTTTATTGGTTCGTTTGAACAAACTGCCGGCACCAACAGCCCCTGCTATAATGGAAATCTGCTTGGCATTGCTCCCGACCTGCAACCAACGATCATGCGTTTTACCCTCCCTGCCGATCTGATCGGTTTACAACCCAGCGCCCTGGTGCTCAACCTGCGCTCCGATTCGTTTTGGAGCGGTGAGATTGAGTTGTACGATTGGACCACCGGGAGCTGGACACCGATTCTAACCGATGCCTTCCAGAGTGTGGCCCTGGATATACCGCAACCCGATCACTTCTTGAGCAGTCAGGGAGTCATTCGGTTACGTCTGAAGAATCGTGACTTCCAGAACTTTACCTGTGTCTACGCCGATCCTGTAGTGCGAGGGCGCTTACCATGACGTTGGCCATAGAGACCATCAATCTGACGCACCGTTACAGGAAGTTTGTCGCTCTGGATCACCTTAATTTGCAGGTGAGTCAGGGCAGTATTTACGGTTTCATCGGCCCCAATGGTGCAGGAAAAACAACCACCCTGCGCTTGCTGGCCGGATTGATCACGCCGACCAGTGGTGAAATTCGCCTGTTGGGTGAGCGGTTGACGATGCGGTCAGCTCAGCGATTAGTGGGCTATATGCCCGATTTTTTTGGTGTGTACGATGATCTGCGTGTATGGGAATACCTCGATTTCTTTGCCCGTTGCTACGGGTTACGTGGGGCGCGTCTCCGCCAGGTGGTTGACGAGCTGCTCGATCTGGTTGATCTGAGCGCCAAACGAGATGCCTTCGTGCAGACCCTTTCGCGTGGTATGCAGCAGCGCCTCTGCCTGGCCCACGCACTGGTACACGATCCGCCTATCCTGCTCCTCGATGAGCCGGCCAGTGGTCTCGATCCGCGAGCACGGGTTGAGTTACGTGAATTGTTGCGAACCCTGCGCGATATGGGAAAGACGATAATGCTCAGTTCACACATTTTGAGTGAGCTGGCCGAGGTGTGTGATGCGATTGGCATTATCGATCATGGCCGGATGATCATCAGTGGGTCGCTGGCCGAAGTACAGCAGCAGTTGGTCACCGGATCACGCATTCGTCTCCGCATTGTGCATGAGCGTGACCTGACCAGTGCTGTATCGTTCTTACAACAGCAACCGCTGGTGCAGGCGATCAGCACTGTCCCAGCCGATCCGCGGTCGCTTACTATCGAACTGACGCAAACGGTGAACGAAGAGCAGTGTGCCGGTCTGCTCGCCGGTCTGGTGCAGGCTGGCGTCGCAATCAGTGAGTTCAGTGCGCGCAGTGAAAGCCTCGAAGAGTTTTTCTTACGGTTGACGATGACGGATGCGCGCTAACTGTCGTTAATATGCTCACACTGCCGCTTTGTGGGGAAGTCGTGGCACCCCTCTGATCCAGTAAGGTTTTGCAGACAGGCGTTTCATAGTGGCAATGCCACACCAGGGACAGAATATGACGACACAGATTCGCAGGCCATTACTCAACCCGATTCTGGTGCGCGAAGCCCGCACCAGAATGCGCGGTGCGCGACCGTATCTGATCCTGACCCTCTTTCTCTTGCTGCTGATACTTACCACCTTTGGTATCTATCAGTATATGGTGCTCCAGGCGCGCACGGGAATGGTTGTGCTCAGTTCACACATTGGGCAGGCTTTGTTTAAGGGGTTGGCCTTTACCGAGATGTTCTTTATCGTCCTGGTCGCACCAATCCTGACGAGTGGGGCAATCAGCAGCGAACGAGAGCGTCTGACTTACGATATGTTGCTGGCAACACCGTTGCGGCCAGGGCAATTGTTAGCGGGGAAGTTAATCGGTGCCCTAAGCTACTTGTTGCTGTTAATTGTTGCGTCGATCCCGATCTTCAGCACTGTCTTGATCTTCGGCGGGGTTGAATTGAGAACGCTTGTCCTTACCGTGCTGCTGCTTGGTGGTGCTGCACTCTTCTTCGGCACAATCGGTCTGTTTAGTTCGGCGTTGTTTGGACGAACAACACCGGCAACGATCCTGAGCTATGGCATTGTACTGGTGATTTGTGGTATTCCCTTGCTGATCGCCTCCGTCTGGCCACAATTCAGTAACCCGCAGGGGCAGAGTCCACCACCGTGGTTACTCTACCTCAATCCATTCAGTGCTATCGTTGCCGTGACCACAGTTGCGCCGAACGTATCTCAGCCCGATCTGCCGTTATTCAGTGTCAATGATCCATTTATGATCGTGCCGTTTTTGTCGCAGTTTAGCATTGGCATCCTTCGTTACACGCCGGAAGGTTCAGTCGTCATGCCGGTCTACCGGGCAACATTGCTGGGCTTTGGTTTAGGTACCTTCATTCTGCTCTGGCTCAGTTCACATCTGGCGCTCCCGGTACGGCGATGGCGACCACGCTGGAGTGATCTGGGCTTTATCGCGGCGATTGGGGCAATGATCCTGCTGATGTGGGTGACTATCGAGTGGTGGTGGATCGTTCCGCCGGTTGATCCCTGGCTGATGCCCGTAGAACCGATGCCGATTGATGTTCCAAAGGCGCCGTGAAGTAAACGATCTGTGCAACGTGGAATGGCGATCACGGGACGAACGACTCACGTATGGGCTAGCAGCAAGGATTACACAATCTCAGCTACATGTATAACGCACACACGACAGCACGCCCGCTTTTCAACACGACTGAAGAGAAGCGATGTTGTCCGGCCACAGAGTTATTGTGCTTGGGAGAACAAAAAAATCGAGGTGATGACAGGAAGAACATACCTGTCATCACCTTCTTGTCTGGCATACAATATAGCGTCCTACATCAGGCTGCGCAACACCCCGATCACCCGCCCACGGATACGAACATTATCGGGCGAGGTATAGATGGGTTGCATCGTGGAGTTGGCCGGTTGCAGGCGGACACGGCCATCTTCAAGGTAGAACTTCTTGAGCGTTACCGCATTTTCGTCAATCAACCAGGCCGCCACCATCTGCCCATTCTCGGCTGTCTCTTGCTGGCGGAGCAGGACAATGTCGCCGTCATCGATCAGCGCATCGATCATTGATTGCCCACGCACCTTCAATGCGTACACATTGTTCAATCGCTCTGGGGGAACAACATCGGCTGGCACAACCACTTGCTCTGCTCGATTGATGTCGATCTCTTCTGGATCGGGGAGCGGTGAACCGGCAGTAATCGTACCTAACAATGGCACCCGCCCAACATCATTTCTCAGGAGCGCCGGTACCATCCCCGGCAGACTGATACCACGCGAGATTTTATCGTTACGTACAATCTTGCCGAGCTTCTCCAGAACATCTAAATTGTAGGAGACAACTGAAGTCGATGAGATGTGCAGATCGCGCTGGATGTCGCGGATTGACGGCGAAATACCACGCTCTTTGATGAAACGAACAATGTATTGATAGATTTCCGCCTGTCGATCAGACATCTCGTGCCTTCTCATGGCCGCTTTCCTTTCATTGGCCGCGACCTTGATGGGCTGCGGCGAAAAAATTAGAACTTATGTAGCAATTATAGCTAACGAACACTTGTTTTGTCAAGTACGTTTGTTCAAGTTTTCGTCTGCTACACGTGTCGCTATCAATCTGAGGAAGAGTATCCTGCCGATAACCATTTCATCGTATCATTGGCAGGGTTGATTTCTGGCAAGCGCGAGGTTGGCCTGGAGTATAATGGCAGCTATGAGAACATCAACGGTTGCAACACATGATCGATTGGTAGCGCAACGACGTACCTTACGCATTGCGTGGCTGACGCTTTTCGTCTTTTTTGGTTTGTTCCTCGCCCTGAGTTCGTGGGTGGTGTGGAATATCCGTCAGTGGTATCTGACGGCGACCGACGTACAGACCGCGATTCTGGTCGTGCGTGGTTCCGATGAAAGTATCGTCTGGCAGCCGGCCGGTCGCACTATTTTTCAGGGGGTGCGCGATCAGCAACCGCTGAGTGAGGGGGAAGCGGTGCGTACCCTGCCTAATGCCGGCTACGGGCAGGTGGCCTCGTTACGTCTGTTCGAGGGTAGTCAACTTGATCTGTGGGCCGGCACCGAACTACGGCTGACAACGCTGCGCACCACCCGCTGGCATAGTGGTACGTTACAGGTTGCGCTTGAACAGACGAATGGGTACGTGCGCTACGATGTGCGCGGCGATCAACCGTTTCAAAATGTGTTCTTCACCGTTACTGTAGGCGATGCCCAGGTCAAATTATTACCCGGTGGGAGTTATAGCATTAATCTTTACCCACCCGAACGGCGGGTGATCCGGAGTGATGGTCGCCCGGCATTGATAGCCGATGTTGCTGTGCGCAGCGGGAGTGCTATCGTTACCGGTGTGGTTGGTCAACCTGTACGCCTGGCCGCCGGACAGCGGATCGAGGTCGACCCGGCTGGAATCCCCGGTTTGCCGGTACCGGCACGCTGGGAGCTTATCCGCGATGGTGGTTTTTCCCGTTTTTCTGAGGTTGAGTATAACAATACCACGCGCACCGATGACCCGACCCTACCGCGTTCAACCACCTGGCAGGTTTCAGGTACACCGAGTCTCCCCTTGCTTGAACGCGGTTTCTTCCGGTTGGCGCAAATCTGTCGCCCTCCTAACGATACGCTGGTTTGCCCCATCGAAGACTGGCGTACCGCAGCGTGGTTCTACCGGGTTGGTGGGCAGACCAAAGGCTTTGTCACCAGTATCCGCCAGCCGCTTGGTGTACAGGGGGCCGGGATTGATGTGTCCGAGTTTCGTTCCCTGGTCTTTTCACTGTGGGCGCGGGTGGATTATCAATCATTACCGGCAGCGGGTGATCGCGGCACTGAGTGCCCGGTGATGATCCGCATTGTTGCCCGCCGCAGCAGTCCAGCCGATCCCGACGAGGAACGTGTAGTTTGTATCTACACGGCCACCAGTGATGATGCGTTGCGGGTGCGTGCCGATGGGGTTTTTTACCTGCGCGTCGAACCATCAACCTGGACCCAATTCCGGGTTGATTTGCGCGATGAGAACTGGTTGCCCGATTATCGTTATCTGCGCAGTGTTGAGATTTATGCCAATGGCCATGATTATGACGCACGAGTGGCCGAGGTGTCATTGGTTGGAACGCAATAGGTTGCCTTATGCTGTATCACGGGGTCGATCTGGTAGAGGTGGCGCGTATCCGGCACGCAGTTGTGCGCTATGGTCAGCGGTTTGTGCAGCGGGTGTATACCGCGACCGAGCAGGCTGATTGCCTCGCCGGTTCAGGGGATGTTCGCTACGAAGCACTGGCGGCACGCTGGGCAGCGAAAGAGGCGTGTGCCAAAGCCCTGGGGATCGGGCTACGCGGTCTTGGGGCACTGGCAGTCGCTGATCGCCCGCGCGCCGGCTTTCACGAGATCGAAGTGGTACGTGACAACGATGGTCGTCCTGTCTTGCGTTTATCGGGGTTTGCCGCTGAGCAAGCCGCAGCGTTGGGAATTTGCGCTTTGGCGGTGAGTTTGTCGCATACCGATGAGCTGGCGCTGGCCAGTGTTGTGGCATGGGCGGGGTAGCTGATGTCTAAGGAGAAATTGCCATTTGTGGTAACTGCCGGTCAGATGCGGTCTGCGGAAGAGGCTGCGGTTGTGCGTGGTACGACCTGGGCGGCTTTAATGGAGCAGGCCGGTGCCGGTGTGGCCGACGCAGTTCTGCGCTACGCTGCACCGTTAGCCAATCGACAGGTGTTGGTGTTGGTTGGCCCTGGTAACAATGGCGGTGATGCGTTGGTCGCTGCGCGTCATCTGGCCGATGCCGGTGCGCTGGTCACGCTCTACGTGTGGCGCCGCAGTGGGGTTGATGCCAACCTGCAAGCCTGCCGTGAGCGAGCGATCCCTGAGCTATCCGCCGCAACCGATGGTGATGGTTCGCTCCTCGCGCAGGCGCTCCGTAAGGCTGTTCTGGTGCTTGATGGGTTGTTGGGAACCGGTGCCCGACCACCGACTGCTGACCTGGCAACTATCATTCAGGCCGTGAATGCCGAACGTACCCAGCGGTCTGATCTGCGCGTGGTAGCTATCGATCTGCCCAGTGGCGTTGGTGCTGACGACGGTCAGGTGCCTACAGTGGCCATTCGCGCCGATCTGACCGTTGCGACCGGTTTGATCAAGCGTGGATTACTGCTCTGGCCCGGTCGTGGCTATGCAGGAGAGATTGTGGTCGCCCCCATCGGCCTGTCATCATTAGATGGAGTATTAACGATGAGCGAATTGTTAACTGCCAGCCAGGCACGTACATTGTTGCCGCCCCGTCCGGCTGATGCTCATAAAGGTGTTTTCGGTAAAGTACTGGTGGTTGCCGGTTCGATCAATTACCCTGGTGCAGCCGTACTGGCGTGCGCCGGTGCCCAACGCTCCGGTGCCGGTCTGGTCACCCTTGCTACTGGCCGCACAGTCTTGTCGCTGGCTACGCTACCACCAGAGGTGACATTGTTACCGGTTGCCGAAGGTGACTGGGGCGCAATCGGCCCTGCCGCCGTCGATGATCTGGCCGAACATCTGCCGGGCTATCAGGCGTTGTTGCTTGGGCCGGGATTGGGTCAGGCCGAGGCAACCCGCAAACTGGTACTGCGCCTCTTTGGTCTCGATCACACACGGAGCCGGGCGCGCGTTGGCTTTGTTGCCGTCGGTGAACCACTCACCAATCAGCCCCAGCAAACGGTGGCTTTACCACCCACAGTTATCGATGCCGATGGCCTGAATATTCTTGCCACCGCCGCAGACTGGTTCGAGCGACTACCACCCGAACACTGTGTGCTTACCCCGCACCCCGGCGAAATGCGCCGTCTGCTTGGCGTAAGTGAATTACCTGCTGATCGGGTTGCGACGGCGGCTGAAGCCGCGCAACGTTGGCGACAGACGGTCGTTCTGAAGGGTGCAACCACAGTCATTGCTGCCCCAGATGGCCGCACGCTGATGTATGACGGGGCGAATCCGGCTCTGGCGACAGCCGGTTCGGGTGATGTCTTGGCCGGTGTGATTGCCGGCTTGATTGCCCAGGGGTGTCTGCCATTCGCTGCCGCGGCGCTGGGTGTCTACCTGCACGGTGCCGCCGGGGCCAGAGCGCGTATGGCCTTTGGAGATGCCGGCGTCGTTGCCGGTGATTTGTTGCCGCTGTTGCCATCAGTCATGCAAGAGTTGCGCACCGGCTAAGCTGCCGGGCCAGGACGTAGAAAGGAATGCCTGCCATGCGTATGGTAGAAATTATTGCCGCGAAACGAGATGGCCGTGCATTGACCACCGAAGAGATTGAATGGGTTGTCGCGAACTATGCAGCCGGTGCGATTCCCGATTATCAGATGGCTGCCCTGGCGATGGCCATCGTGTTGCGCGGGATGGATGATCGCGAAACGGCTGATCTGACCATCGCCATGGCTCGCAGCGGCGATATGCTCGATCTCCACGATATTGCGCCACTGACGGTTGACAAGCATTCAACCGGTGGTGTCGGTGACAAAACGACCCTGGTACTGGCCCCCCTGGTCGCCGCCGTTGGCCTGCCGGTGGCAAAAATGAGTGGCAGGGGACTGGGTTTTAGCGGCGGCACGATTGATAAGCTGGAGAGCATTCGCGGCTTTCGCACCAATCTCAGTGCCGATGAGTTTCGGCGCGCGGTGCGTGAACTGGGGCTGGTGGTGGCTGCCCAAAGCGGCGATCTGGCACCGGCTGACAAAAAACTCTACGCCCTCCGCGATGTCACTGCCACCGTCGAGTCAATTCCATTGATCGCGGCCAGTGTGATGAGTAAGAAGCTGGCATCGGGTGCTGATTGTATCGTGCTCGATGTAAAATATGGACGTGGCGCCTTCATGCAGACACTCGCCGATGCCCGTCGCCTGGCCCAAACGATGGTGGCAATCGGTCGGCATGCAGGGCGTAGAGTTGCTGCGGTGCTGAGCAGTATGCAACAGCCGCTCGGTTTTGCGGTCGGTAATGCGCTGGAAGTGCGCGAAGCCATTGCAGCTTTGCGTGGTTCTGGGCCGTCTGATCTGGTTGAGCTGTGCCTTGTGTTGGGGAGTGAACTGGTACGCATGGCCGGCCTACGCAACGACAGTGATGCCGCACGTGCGTTGTTGAGTGAGGCATTGCAGTCGGGTGCAGCCTGGGAAAAGTTTCGGGCCATGGTCATCAATCAGGGTGGCGATCCAGAAGTGATTGATCATCCCGAACGCCTGCCGGTCGCTCCCGTGCAGGTCGATCTCCCGGCACCACGGGCCGGTTTTGTGACGGCGATTGATGGTCAGGCATTGGGGTTAGCGGTCAATGCGCTGGGTGGCGGACGTTCACGCAAAGAAGATACCATTGACCATGCGGTAGGCCTGGTCTTGCAGGCAAAAGTTGGTGATGCAGTGAAGGCAGGTGATCCACTGCTCACCATCCACGCGGCACGTGAAACTGATGTCGATCATGTTGCCGAACGGCTCCAGCTTGCCTATACTATCCATGATACGCCACCACCGCCATTGCCCTTGGTTGAAGAGATTATCCGGTAAAGCCGGGTGACCAGGAAATAGAGGTTGCTATGCCAATCTACGAGTATCTCTGTCCAGCATGTAACGGTCAGTTTCAAAAACTGGTACGTGGATTCAGTGATCCGCCCGGTCTGGCCTGTCCACGCTGCGGCAACACGGGGGTGCGTCGTGCAATCTCGCGCTTTGCGACCCTCAAATCAGAAGAAGATCGTCTTGAATCACTTGCCGATCCTTCGACGTTCATGGGACTTGACGAAAGCGACCCCCGCTCGATTGCACGCTGGGCCAAGCGATTGGGAAAGGAGCTGGGTGAAGATGCCGGCGAAGACTGGGACGAGATGGTCGATCAGATGCTCGAAGAAGAACTAAGCGGCAAGAAAGACGATGAGAGCAGCTCAACCGGGAAGCCGGATGATTTAGGTTGGGCCTGATCAGGAGCGGGACGGTTCATTTACCAGTTGCAATTCTCACGTTGCAAAACCCGTGCTACCTTTGAGGTAGCTTGCATAGGCTGATTGGTACACACACCGAATTTGCATAAAAGATAATTTAACGCTATCATAATACAAAATCGCTTCTACAACGAACGGTCGAGTATGCGCATTCTCTTCTACACCGGTAAGGGCGGCGTTGGCAAAACCAGTATTGCAGCGGCTAGTGCCCTCCGCTGCGCTCAGCTCGGTTATCGTACAATCGTGCTCTCGACCGATGCGGCCCACTCTTTGGGTGACTCGCTCGGTGTTGATCTGCGGGCAGAACCGCTTCAGGTTGCCCCCAATCTGTGGGCACAAGAGATCAATGCCTTGCACGAACTTGAATCGAGCTGGGGTACAGTTTCACGTTATCTGGCCGATCTGCTGGCCTGGCAGGGTGTCGAGACCATCGCCCAGGGTGAGTTGTCGGTTATTCCCGGCACCGAAGAACTCTTCAGCTTGCTCCAGATCAAACGTCACTACGATGAAGGCAAGTACGACGTAATTGTCGTGGATGCGGCCCCTACTGGCGAGACGCTACGCCTGCTGTCGCTGCCGGATGTGATGCGCTGGTGGATCGCCCGTCTCTTCCCGATAGCCCGTGCCCTGTTGCGCGTGGTACGACCGGTAGCGCGCCGGGTGACCGATATGCCAATTGCCGACGATGATGTACTGGCCTCTGCTCAGCAAGCAATTGACGCCTTGATCGATGTGCGCCAATTGCTAACCAATCAGCAGATTTGCACCGCCCGCATCGTCATGAACCTCGAAAAGATGGTAATTCGGGAAGCGCAACGGTCGTTAACCTACCTCAGTCTGTTTGGCTACGCAGTCGATGCGATTATTGTAAACCGGATTTTACCCCCTGAGGTTGATGCTCACTTCGCGCAGTGGCGGGCAATGCAACAGCAGTACGCGCCGATGGTCGAAGAGATGTTTGAGCCGCTGCCCATCCTGCGTGCCCCCCACTTTTCGCAAGAGATCATTGGCACCGAACTACTGTCGCGGTTGGCCGACCATCTCTTTGCCGACCGTGATCCGACAGCCTTCCTGTATCAAGGGCCAACCCAGCGCGTGGAGAAGACTGCCTACGGCTACGATTTGATTGTACCCCTTCCCTTTGCTTCAGAAGATCAGGTGCATCTGGCCCAGAGCGATGATGAGCTGCTGATTTCAGTTGGCTGGCATCGCCATCGGATTGTCCTTCCACAATCGCTGGCCCGTTTGCGGGCCCAGGATGCCTTCTTCGAGGACTCATCACTCCGTGTTGTCTTCCGGCGGGATGTGGCTGCCTGACGCGCACAACCACATTAATCCGAACATTACGGCTGTCGCTCAGGCATAGTTGCCCGCCTTCAGCCGATATGGTATACTAGCGCGTAGTGCGCCGATAGGCGCAATTTCGTGTGTAGTGTTGGGAAGAGGAATTGCCATGGCCAGCAAAAAGGGAAACCGCATCGTGATCAAGCTGAAGAGCACTGAGAGCGGTCACACCTATACCACCGAGAAGAACCGCCGCAACGATCCGAGCCGTCTCGAGTTGCGCAAGTACGATCCGATTGTTCGCCGCCACGTGCTCTATCGTGAGACGAAGTAAGTCAGGTAGCCGGGAGCGATATAACCGCTCCCGGTATTTTCTTTGCGCCGGTTGCGATCACTACGGTTTGCTGAGGTACGCCTTTTCCCACACCTGATCTGAAATCTGTTTTTTCATGACTCGCCTGTTCCGCACGATATTTCTGGCTGCGTTTGAAGCAACGGTTGTCGGGTTGCCGTTCCTGGCGCTGACGACCATTGCCTTGTCGTGGCCGGGGCTATTCAGCGCCGTCGTGCTGGGACGGGTGGCTGATGAGGTCGGGAGTCGTCTGCGCTGGCCGTTTAATCGCTCGCTGCTCGTGCTGGCGCCAATAGTCGCGGCAGCCTGGCTGAGTTGGTTGACGTTCGGCCTCGATCCGCTTACATTGCTCGCAGCGTTGCGTCCCGGCCAACCCCAAAGCGGCCCGATCTACCTGGCAGTGCTGGTTGCATTCTTTTTGGTCTGGCGTGGTGTGCGACTCGCTGACCACGACAGTGCTACTATTTTGACCCTGGCCGGACGTGGTGTGATCGGTGCGGTACTGGCACTCATCCTCGGTCCACTGTTGCGCGCAGGTGAAGCGGTTAGTAATGATCTGCTGCTGGTCTACATCATTGTCTTCGTGGGCAGTGGTCTTGCTGCGCTGGCGCTGACCCACGTTGTTGAGATGACATCCGATCAGGCTCAGTCACTGGATGCAAGGTGGAGTCTTCTGCTTTTGGGCGTAATCGGTGCCGTGCTCGCTCTTGGTCTCAGTTTAGCCGCTCTCCTGAGCGGTGATCTGGCCCTTGAAGGAATGATCGCGCTTTTGCAACTGCTCCTCTTGCCGTTTGCACTCATCGGTGCCGCACTTGTCTATCTCATTACCGTTGTCTTTGGTGATGTGATACGTGCGCTCCTGGGGGTATTAGGCCGGGCACTGGCTCAGATGAATCTCCGTCCAGAGCCACCACCAACACCCGATACCGCAGTGGTTGATGATACTGCTGCAGAGACAGTTGTCGCCATTGCCCAACAGGCAACCTTCCTGCTGGCACTGATCCCACTGGTAGCACTGGTTATCATCATCGTGCTTTGGCGACGACGGCACCGTCGTTCGGTGACCGATGAAGAACGTCAGTCGCTTGACATCGGGCAGAGTTTGATTGCCGACCTCCGCGATCTGTTTGGTTCGTTCCGGCGTCCCTTCCGGCGACACTTGCACGGCTTGCAAGCCGCACTGGCTGCCTTGCGAGGGGCAGACGCGGTATCGCGTGTGCGGCGAGCGTATATTCAGGCACTGCTCGCCCTGGAAGCTCAGGGCTGGCGACGCCCACCAGATCAGACACCGTCCGAATGGTGTACACACGTCTCATCGGTGCTGCCCGACCAGCAGCCATTTATCGATCTGACCGCGACGTATGAACGGGCACGCTATCGACCAGATGGGGTTGACGCCGATGAAGCTGATGCCGCCGAGCGTTCGTTACAGGGACTGCGTACATCACTATCATCACAGCGTGCGCAATAACTGTACCTGCTGTGACGTAGCTTCAGCGCCGGTATGGTTCTTCGGTATTCTGAGCAGTGATGCGATCCCGGAATGCCAGCCCACGAAGCTGGCGTAATGTCGGATGAGTGCACCGTTTCGCCCTGGGAGCGCAAGCCGCTGGTTCGTATCAGAATGCATTCCTCTTCCGATGCTCTCACCCGCCAAACCGTCCGTGTCTGCGCTGTATGGAGTGTGGCGGCACGGCTTCCGCACGCTGCAACCCGGAAGCACATCGTGCAGCGTGCGGAAGGAGTGTTATCCGGCAACGTGCTCTCGATAACGCCTACTCCACAGTCACACTCTTGGCCAGATTACGCGGCTGATCGACATCACACCCGCGCAACACGGCAACGTGATAAGCAAAGATCTGCAACGGTATCACATTCAACACCGGTTGGAGTAGTGGTAATGTCGCCGGTACCCCGATGAAATGATTCGCCTTTGCCGCCAACAACTCATCACCCTCGTGACCGATTGCAATCACCTGGCCGTGACGCGCACGCACCTGTTCGACGTTACTGATCATCTTTTCGTAAATGTGGTCGCGGGTAGCAATGCAGACAACCGGCATACCCTCATCGATCAAGGCAATTGGCCCGTGCTTCATTTCGCCTGCCGGGTAGCCTTCGGCGTGAATGTAGCTGATCTCTTTGAGTTTGAGCGCGCCTTCGAGCGCGATTGGGTAGTTGATTTGACGACCCAGGAAGAGGGCATTGCCAACCCGATAGTAGCGCTCGGCTAACTCGACACATACAGGCGTGACTTGCTCGATCACCTGCGCCGCCTTCCCCGGCAATTCCACCAGCGCCTGAATATGTTCCCGAATCTGGGCCGGTGTCAGTGTCCCGTGCGCCTGCGCCAGACGTAGTGCAAACAGGTAGCCTGCAACCAGCATCGAGGTAAAGGCTTTGGTCGAAGCGACCCCAATTTCTGGCCCGGCGTGCAGATAGATCGGGCCGCCATCGGCCAGCCGGGCGGCCTGACTGCCGATGGCATTAACGATTGCTACACTGGGAACGCCCTGTCTGCGTGCCTCTTCCATGCCGGCCAGCGTATCGACTGTTTCACCGCTTTGCGTGAAGGTAAGAATCAGCGCATCGCGCTCACCATTGCTCTGCAATATCGGCTGGCGATAGCGGAACTCGCTGGCATAGTCGACTTCAACCCGCACTCGTGCCAGATTCTCAATCATAAACTTCGCCACCAAGGCGGCGTGCCACGCCGTACCGCACGCGATAGCGTAGATACGACGGACCCGACGTAAGTCCTGATCGTCGAGGCGGAGGTCTTCGAGCGTGATCAGACCACGCTCCTGATCGATCCGTCCGCGCAACACATCCATCAGCGCCCGTGGTTGTTCATCGATCTCTTTGTGCATAAAGTGGCGATAATCACCTTTCGCTGCCGCCACGGGGTCCCAGGCAATACTGTGTACTGCGCGCGTAACCGGTGTACCATCGAGCCGGGTAATCGTTACCTCGTCACGCCGGACAACGGCAATGTCATGGTCTTCCAGAAAGATCAGATTGCGTGTGTAATCGAGGATAGCCGGAATATCGGAAGCGATAAACTGTTCGTTGTCGCCAAGCCCAATCGCGATGCCACCGGCGTTGCCCAGGCGCGCTGCAACCAGCGTGTCCGGCTCGTGAATACAAAAGGCGACAACCGCATTGCCACCGCGTAGTTCCTGCAACGCCTGACGTGTGGCCGCGACCAGATCACGCTGCTCTTGATAGTAATGTCCAATCAGCTTTGCAATCACTTCAGTATCGGTCTGCGACTCAAACTGGTACCCCAATTCGATCAGACGCCCCTTCAGGCTTAGATAATTCTCAACAATCCCATTTTGAATCACCACAATCGTGCCACTGGCATCACGGTGGGGGTGAGCATTTTGCTCGGTGACGCCACCATGCGTGGCCCAGCGCGTATGACCAATGCCGACCCGGCCACGCGGTGGATCGGCCTGCACCCGTTGTTGCAAATTGATGAGCTTGCCAACACTGCGACGCAACTGCAACCCGGCATCTGGATGGTAGATAGCGATCCCCGCCGAATCGTAACCCCGATATTCCAATCGTTGAAGGCCATTCAGCACAACTTCGGTCGCCTCACGTCCACCAATATAGCCCACAATACCACACATAGCAGAAACTCCTTCATAGTAAAGAAAGCAAAGACAATCCATAGCAGCCCATGGCAGCCGCCGCCTGCGACAGAGTGCAGCAGCCAGACCTGCTACCGTGAGCAGCATCCATAGCGAATATTCATGTCATCAGTGGGGGAATGGATAGTGGTGGGTCACTACAGACAACGTTGCCCTCACCGTCACCGGCAGGTATTGGTTTGTCTGTTATCGGTGGTGCCCTGCACCGGGGAGGCTTCCGCTGATCTCTCGATGTTCCGGGTCGTTCAGACCCGTTAGCTCCGGCTCGCGCCGGGAACCTCCCTCCTCGTCAACTTCGCTCCTCGCGAAGTCCATGCGCTTCAAAGCAGATTGTCTGTCGTTGTTCCCTCCTGGCCGTGCCCCCGCACAGCCCTTATCATCTTGATCATAGTGCCCGGAGTATACCATACTCCGGGCCACTTGCTAATGACAGTTTACTTATATAATCGCTAACAATCAGATCATCACACCGAGACCGATGAAAGCGAGACTGGTTGCCAGGACGATGGCCGTGGCGATCATGCGCGCCATCCGACCGTGTGCTGGCGCAGTTTCGGCCAGGGCCAGATTTGCCATCATCACACTGATAATGATGAAAGCAACCAGTGCCAGAAATGGAATCTTGACAAAACTCAGCACCCCCGGAATGTTAATGTAGTCAAACGCGCAGGGTACGGCGCCGGCACAGGGCGCGGGTGGGATAATCAACATCACCATCAGGTAGTGGTACAGCGCAACCGCAATTCCGGTGAGCGAGAGGGGTAACACGTACAGATAGACCTTACGATCATCGCGCCAGATACCGATGAAGAGGAGAACTGTCAGTGGGTACATCAAAATGCGCTGATACCAGCACAGCTCACAGGGAATCCAGCCCAGCACTTCACTGAAAAAGAGACTACCAACGGTAGCCAGCATTGCTGCCAGTAAGGCAATATGCCGACACGTCAACGTCAGCCAGTCGAGCAGGCTGGTCGGTGATGTTGTGGCAGTTAATTCCATTGATTGCGCACGATCCATCGTTATGCTCCGCGCTATGTGGTTTTTGTTCACTGGCAGTATTGTATCACGAGCAGGGATTGCTTGAAGTCATAGTTAAAAAAGCGTATACTATACTTATCTTCTGGCGGGCGGGTTGCTATCATGAAAGTGTAGCCAACTGATGGCAAGACGTTGGACTGTGACCCAAACCCGTTTGCTCGCCGACGTCGGCGCCTTACTCGTCTCATTAGATGGCATTGAGGCGCTGCAACAGGTTGCCCGCCACATAGTACCACTGCTAGGGGATTTGTGTGCTATCGTTATCCGCGATGAACGACAGCAGGTACGCCGGGTGGCTCTGGCCTGTGCCGATACTCGCTACCAGCACCTCGTCGAACATCTTATTCAACACTCATTGTTGATCGATCCCCATTCGATACCGGCTCGTGTCCTGGATAGCAGTCAACCACTCTTGCTTGCCGATCTGTCCGACGAATATTACGACGATCCGGCATTTTCCCCGTTGTACCGCGATATTCTGCGCCAAATCCGGCCACGTCATATTCTCGGTGTGCCAATGCGCGGGCATGGTATGACCTGTGGTGCGTTGGTCTTGACGATCACCGATGCCTCATCACGACGCTTTACTCCCAATGACATCGACCTGATCTGCGAACTGGCCCGACGCATCGCGATGGCAGTCGAGAATATTCTGCTGTATCGTTCCACTCAACGCCGGTTAGAGCAACTGCTGATGGTACAGCGGGTAGCAGCCCTGATTAATTCAACCTTGCAAACCGATCTGATTTGTCGGCTGGTTGTGCAACAATTGCACGATGTCTTTGGGTATCAGCTCGTCAGCATGTATCTGCTCCAGAACGAGGCGTTGCACTTACAGGCAGTTGTTGGCTATGACCGCCTCTTACCGGTTATTCAGTTGCACGAAGGGGTTGCCGGGCGGGTTGTGCGCAACGGGAGGGCTGAATTCGTGCGTGATGCGCAGCACGATCCCGATTTTCTGGAGGTAATGCCCGATACAAAGCAGTGCATTGCGGTACCGTTGCGCTACGAAACAGCCGAACCGGTTGGGGTCATTATCGTCGAGTCACAGGGTAATCCGGCGCTAGACGATGAGGATTTCTTTTTACTTTCACTGCTAGCCGATCAGATTGGGGTGGCATTCTTCAACTCGTTGTTGTTCGAGCGCCTACGCGATACGAACGAGCGCTTTCGCCTTCTGATCGAGCTGGCCGGTAATCTTGTGATCTGCCTCGATCCCGATCTCCGCATCACCGAATTTAACCGTATGGCAGCCCAAGTGCTGGCTCGTGCCCGCGAGGATGTGATTGGTCGCCCGTTCGCCACGACGCTGCTGAGTGAGGCTGAACGCCCCCTCTTCGCTGCCCTGGTACGCGAAGTCATTACCGGTCAGGAGGATCGTTCATTTGAAACCTCGTTTTGGGTAGATGGGCGAAAATGCTATGTCTTGTGGACGGTGACCTGTCGGCGACAAACGAATGGTACCATCGGGGAGTTGTTACTGGTTGGTCAGGATTTAACCGATCAGCGGGAAAAGACCTGGGCGTTGGTGCGTGATGAGCAGCGCCTTCAGGCGCTCGAACGCTTTGAGAGTATGGCAATCATGGCCGGAGGTATTGCGCACGATTTCAACAATCTGCTCAGCATGGTCGTCGCGCATGCCAATGCGTTACAAACAATCTATCCGACGGGAAACCCTGCCGATCAGCATATTCACCATCTCATCGAGGCTGCCCATCAGGCCGGTGATTTAGTCCGCGAATTACTATCGTTTGCTACCGGTCGGCAGACGGCGCTGCAACCGGTTGATCTCAATCACCTCATTCAGGAAACTATCTCTCTGCTACAATCCTCGCTTGGCCCTCATGTGCACATTCGCATTGGGTTAGAACCGAGTCTCCCTGCTGTGCTGGCGGATCCGGTACATATACGGCAGGTATTGATGAATCTGGTGATCAATGCCGCTGAGGCGTTGCCGGATCAGAGGGGTGAGATTTGTGTCCAAACCGGTCTGTGTGTGGTGACAGCCAGAATGCAGAGTCGGTTGATACGACAGCACCATTTGCTGCCCGGTCAGTATGCTATCCTGGAGGTTCGTGATAACGGGGAGGGTATCGATCCCGTTATTCGTCAGCGTATATTTGAGCCGTTTTTTACTACCAAACCGTATGGTCATGGTCTGGGTTTAGCCAGCGTCCTGCACATTGTGCAGCGGTACGGTGGTGGCCTGGAAGTTGATAGTCAACCCGGTCAGGGAAGTACCTTTACCGTTTGGATACCGGTGATGTCGTCCGTAACGACTGAAATGTTACCTGTTCCATCACCAACGAGCGCGGAATCTTACATTCTTGTCATTGACGACAACCCTGAAGTACGGGCACTCATCGAACGCATCCTGGTTCGTGCTGGTTATCGTGTGCTGGCATTTCACAATGGCAATGATGCGATTCGAGCGATCAGTGATCATCCTGTAGCCTGTGCGCTGATCGATATTACACTTGCCGATATGCATGGCTATGAGGTCTGTCGCCAGATTGCGGCAATGCATCCACATATTCCGCTGGCACTGGTCAGTGGTTATGCGGTGCAGGCAGAGAATCTGGTGGACGTGCCGGTAATGGCTACGTTGCAAAAACCCTTTCGCGCCAGTGAATTACTGGCGTTGGTGCGCAGGTTGCTGGAGAATACTGTTCACAAAGAAACACCCCCCTCTCACTCAATGGACACATAGTTATCATGCCGCGCACGTTTCAGCTCGCACGAGCATCCGGGTGCGGGTTTAATTTTCAGCTACCGATGGTTATGCCGCTGAAGCTCTGTCGACGTTCACATTGGTATAACCGCCAAAAGCAAGCAATTTGTCAGCTTTGTTTTATTGACATCCCCCATTGACAAGAGTATATTAGGTTGTCAGACAAATTTACAGGTGGCAAGGAGGGTTTTGGTGTCGGTTCAGCATTCGCAGCCTTTCAATCCAACTCACGAGCGCACCGACGGTGAGGTGTTTTCACCATCATTGCCCGGTGCTGTTGACTGGCCGGATCAAGTGGTTCATCCTCCGGCAGTGCAGCGTGGCACAGGCCGGCGTACCCGACGCAAGGTATCCCGTGGATGGTGGTGGTTGCTGTTAGTTGTATTGTCTGGCCTGGCGATTGTTGGTACAGGCATGGTGTTCCTTGATCGCTCGTATGCCGGACGGATTCTTCCCAATGTGACGGTGCGAGGCGTTGCGGTTGGAAATATGACCCGTGAGGAAGCACGAGCGGCGATTGAGGCCAGCTTTGCGCCTTTTCTGGCTCAGCCGGTTGTGCTAACCTACAGTGGTCGTTCCTGGACGCCAACGCTTGCTGAGTTGGGTGTTGCACTTGAAATTGACGAGGCACTCGATGCAGCGCTGGCGGTAGGGCGGAGTGCGAACCTCTTTACCGATCTCCAGCAGATGAGTGCGGTCTGGCAATATGGGATTGATATTCCCTTGCGCCTCTCTATCGATCAAGATGCGATGCAACGCTATCTGCTAGCCAGGGTGGCAGAGGTTGAACAACCGGCACGTGATGCCCATCTGATGTTACACGGCACGACGGTGGAAGTAGCACCGAGTGCAGTGGGGCGGCAGGTGCTTGTGGCTGAGACATTGCAAGAGATATTGTCTGCAATTCAGGATTTGAATCCTGATACAGTCGCATTGCGTACTCGTGCCCTTGAGCCATCACTTCGTGATGATGCAGCATTCCTCGCCCAGGATCAGATCGCAGCTCTCCTGGCAGGGCCGGTAACACTGCTGGTTGATAATCGTCCGTTTGTCTGGTCGCTCGATGAACTAGCGCGGATGATTCGCGTTGAGCGGATTTCCGATCCGATGGGCGACCGGCTGGAGGTGAGCGTTGATCATGATATGGTGATGGAAAAGTTGATCGCGCTCGGCGATTCAACTGAAGTCAAGGGTACCTATCCACGCCTCAACTGGAACGAAGGGAAGTTAGAGATTTTTCAACCGGGCAAGCCAGGTAAACGAATCGACGAAGCGCAGGCGCTGAATGCGGTGCTCGAAGCATTGAACAAACCGGCGGATCAACGCACGGTAACGGTAAACTTCCGCGAGATACCACCACCGGTCACGGCTGACAACCTCGATCAGTTGGGCATTACGACTCTGCTTGGAGTTGGCCGCAGCGATTTCACCGGTTCGGCACCCTACCGTGTAACCAATATCCAGGCCGGCATGCGCTTGTTGCACGGTATTCTCATTCCACCCGGTGAAGAGTTTTCATTCAATCAGACGATTGGTCGCATCGATAGCTCAAATGGCTTTGTTGAAGGTTATGCCATCATTCAGAATCGTACTCAGTTAGAGTGGGGTGGTGGGATTTGCCAGGATAGCACAACTGTCTTTCGTGCTGCATTCTGGGCCGGTTTGCCGATTACCGAGCGTTGGGGGCATTCATTTTATATTAGCTGGTACGACCGCTATGGGTTTGGTCCATACGGTGATGGCCCCGGTATGGATGCCACTATCTTCACCGGTGGCCCTGACCTGAAGTTTCTCAACGACACCGGTGGTTGGATTTTGATGCAGACAATGGTTGATACGCGGCGGAATCTGGCCGAAGTGCGGCTCTACGGTCCTGAGACCGGACGGAAGGTACTGTTAGAAGGGCCGGTGATCACCAATCGCACACCGCCACCGACCGAGCCGGTCTACGTTGCGGTTCCTGAGCGTCCGGTAGGCCAGCCACGGCAGAGCGATAAAGCACGCGGTGGAATGGATATCCTTTTCACCCGCATTGTACTTGGGCCTGACGGTAAAGAGATCGAGCGCCGTGAGTTCGTGACGCGCTTCAAGCCCTGGCCGGATATTTTTGAGTACAATCCCGCCGATCTCGGCCCTGATGGTAAACCATTGCCGACGCCGACACCGCCACCGGCAGAACCGATACCGGTGGAACAGCCACCGGTCGAACCGCCGACAGATGCGACAGGGTGAATTGTGTGGGGCAGGCTTCTAGCCTGCCCCAGTTTATTCCTTTACACGTTTACCAATAATAATTATAATTATTCGTGTACTACAACCGCTGAGTCAATTTGTACTCCCACCAGCGGCAGCGGAGCACCCCAGACATTGTACAGAGCCGGTGCTACGAGTTGTGGATCGCCTGTTGTGGCACAACGGATGGTACCGCTACCGGCGGGTACATTGATCTGTCGGGCAATCCGCTCGGTCTGAGCGGCAACTGCGGGGCCGGTATCGATAACGGTCACGTGCGATCCGGCACATGTCGCTATCAATGGCTTGAGTGGGGGAAAGTGTGTGCATCCCAACACGATCACATCAACCTCTGGCACCGTCGCCAGATGCTGCTCAATCAGGTTTCGGGTTTGATCACTCTGCAATTCACCGGCTTCAACCTGCGCTACGAGATCGGGGCACGCCAGAGGATAAACTTCAACCCCAGCCGCATAGGCCTGCACGAGTGAACGAAAACGATCACTGGCGAGTGTGCCGCTGGTTGCCAGAACTGCGACTTTTCCGTTTCGGGTCGCAGCCACTGCCGGCTTGACCCCCGGCTCCATGCCGACCACCGGTACCGGTAGCTCACGCCGGAGCAGCTCAATGGCTGCTGCCGTTGCCGTATTACAGGCTACCACGACAATGCGGGCACCCTGATCGACCAGCCAGCGCCCACACGCCAGCGCCCGGTCGCGAATTTCCGATAATGGACGTGGGCCATACGGACAGTAGGCACTATCGGCCAGGTAGAGCAGATCGGTGTCGGGCAATCGTTCGTGAATAGCACGCATAACCGATAGCCCGCCTAATCCTGAATCGAAGATGCCAATCATACCAGGAGATGATACTGTAGGTGATTATTCACGTCAGGAAGCCTGATGCGCATTCGTCGCTCGTTCACGGCACGTGTTGACGAAATCGGCAAACAGTGCCTGCCAGCGTGGTTCACTGCTATCCCAAAGATGTTCCGGATGGCATTGTACGGCCAGCAAGTAATGGTCATCGAGCGCTTCAAATGCCTCGATAATACCATCAGGTGCACTGGCAACCGCACGCAGACCAGGAGCGAGCTGCTTGATCGCTTGATGGTGCATGGTGTTGCAGCCGATGTCGGTCGTGTGCAGAACGGTAGCCAGTCGCGAGTCGGCGAGAATGTGTAAGGAATGGGTCAGTTCTGTCCAGGCTCTGGTACGGGTATTCGCTCGATGATCGATGGTGGTGGCAAGCTGCGAAGGTATATCCTGGTAGAGTGATCCACCCAGAGCCACGTTGATGACTTGCAGCCCACGACAAATACCCAGTAACGGTTTACGTTCGGCATGTGCCCAACGCGCCAGCGCAATCTCGACCGCATCACGCTGGCGATCTACCGCACCGAGCTTCGGATGGGGCGGCTCGTCATAATAGGCCGGATCAACATCATCACCACCGGGCAACAAAATACCATCACACAGGTCGTACAATCGCCGCACTGCACTCATATCATCGGTCAGATAGATGATGAGTGGGATACCGCCAGCCGCCTCGATGGCCCGCAGATAGGTCGGACGCACCGCCTGCAATTCGCGACCATCGGCGCTGGTACCACTATGCATGGTCGTAATACCGATAAGCGGACGATACTGATTGTTCATACAGCCTCACGGTGATCAGGCAGCACGACTCTGCCGGTGCGTATCGCTACAGCTTTGGACAAATGCCGCAAAAAGACCTTGCCAGCGTGGATCAACCGTAGCCTGAAGGGCTTCAGGATGGCACTGTACGCCAACAATAAAGTGCTGGCTATCACCCTCCAGAGCTTCAATCACCCCATCCGGTGCCCAGGCAACGGCACGCAAGCCGGGAGCAACCCGCCGCACCGCTTGATGGTGCAGCGAATTGATCATCAAGTTCGTTGTCCCCAGTGCCTGTGCCAACCGGGAGTCGGCGGCTATCGTGATCGAATGGGCCATGTATGTCCAGTCTTCACGCGCATACGAGAGGTTATGATCGATGGCTGTATCGAGTTGTGAAGGAATGTCCTGGTAGAGTGAACCACCAAGGGCAACATTAATCAACTGCACACCCCGGCAGATACCGAGCAGAGGTTTACCATCGGCAGCCGCCCAGCGTGCCAGCCGTAATTCCATCAGATCACGCGGGGGGTCAATCGCACCAAGGCGCTCGTGTGGTTGATCACCATAGTGATTTGGTGAAATATCGCCACCGCCGGCGAGGAGCAATCCATCCAGGCGGTCGTAGATCGTCCGTAGTGTTGCACTATCGAGGAGTGGTGGGATCAAGATCGGCGCTCCACCTGCCTGCAACACGGCGTCAACATAAGTTTGGCGATGTCCATAAGATGGCGGGCACCAGTCGCGATCACGGAAGGTGCCGCATGATATTCCAATCAGAGGCGTCATTTGTGCTTCCTCCGTAGTGAGGTTATGTCGATGTTATGAGTGCGCATTATAGCATACTCTGCCATAATGCCCTCAGTCAGCAGACGGATCAGGCATGTTCACCGGCAATCGGCATAATAATCGAGAAGGTGCTACCGACACCGACCGTACTCTCGACCCAGATCCGACCGCCGAGTAATTCGACGAGGGGTTTGACAATAGACAGGCCAAGGCCGGTACCGCCGGCTTCTACTTTGAGCAAGTTTTCACCGCGGAAGAACCGATCAAAGATACGAGGCAGGTCTTCGGGGCGAATACCAACACCGGTATCGCTGATGCTGAGCAAAAGATAGCGACGATTATCACTCAGGGTACTGCGAATCGGTTCTGGAATATCAATGTTCATCACTTCACGGGCAGCAATCGTGATCGAGCCACCGGCTGGGGTGTACTTCACCGCATTCAGCAACACGTGGTACAGAATCTGATGCAACCGCATCGCATCTGCTCTAATCAGGGGCAATCCCGGTGGGATTGAGATCGTCAGTTGATGGCGGTGCTGGGTGATCTGCGGTTGCAACTCAGCAATTACTCCGCTCAATGCCTCAGCGAGATGCAGTGAACGCCATTCAAGATCAATACTGCCTGACTCGATCTTGGTAATCTCAAGCACATCATTGATCAGGTTAATCATACGCTCGGTATTACTGTAGATGGTGTTCACGAACTCGCGTTGAGTGTCGTTGAGCTGACCAAGGCCACCCATGGCCAGTAACTGAGTGAATCCCTTGATGGCCGTCATCGGTGTGCGTAGTTCGTGCGACATTGTGCCGATAAACTCGTTCTTCATCCGGTCGGCTTCCACTTCGCGCGTAATATCGCGCAACACCAGCAGTGCACCGAGCAGCTCATCATTTTCCTTGAGTACCGGACTGAGCGAGAAGTTGACCGTCTTGCCGCCGACAATAGCTGTTGTCGTGAAGGTGCGTGCTTCACCATTGACAGACAAAGGCCGCCGCAGTAAATCGTCCAATGGTAGTTCAGCCGCATGACTCCCTAGGTAACGTTGAATGACATCGCGCAGATTCCAGAGTAGCAACTCTTCGAGCGGTCGGTGCAGAATACGGCTGGCTGCCGGATTAATGCTAATCACGCCACCGTACAGGTCGCACACGATCACGCCATCGAGCAGGCTTTGCAAGATAGCCGCAATCTGACTGGTCTCTTTCTGCTGGCGATCAAGTAGCTCATAACGACGTTCAGCTTCGGTGCTAATCATGCGGAAGAGATTGGCATTATTGATTCCAATCGCAATCGCACCGGCACAGGCATTGAGCAGCCGTACATGGCCTTCGTGGAAAAAGTGGGTCTGGGAATGGGAGAGAGTCATGACCCCAATCACCTCACCCTGCACGAAGAGCGGTACAGCGATCATCGATCCCTCGCGCTTACGGCTGCTGCCGGGGATCGTGACCCAGCGCTCATCTTCAGCAACATCAGGGACAAGCACGGTCTGGCCGTGCTGAGCTGCCCAACCGGCAATGCCCTGCCCAATGGCAAAGCGTACTGTATTGTCGGGTGAGACCTTCGTTCCCAGAATAGCGCGTGTGACCAGCAGGCTGGGATTATCCTCTTCAGTGAGTAGAATCGATGCATGTTCGGCCTGCACAATGCGGGCCAGCATCGTCAACGAGTTATTGAGGATTTGATCCAGATCGAGGGTCTGGTTTACCTGTGCCGCAATTGCGTGGAGGGTGGCCAGCCGATCCTTCTCTTCTTCAAGTTCACGGGTGCGCTCGATGACACGCTGCTCGAGATCGGCATTGAGCGTGCGAATGGTGTGATAGAGTTCGGCATTTTGCAGTGCAATCGCTGCCTGGCTGGCGATGCTTTGGGCCAGGTCTTGCATAAAGCGTAGATCGAGCGGATTGTGAAGTTCCTGCAGGGTTACGGCACCAATCAAACGCTCGCCGCCAGTCATTGGAATAATCAGCACGCTACACCCGGCAATCATCCACTCCTGCATATTGTCGGCAGGAAGAGCAGGCCAGAAAACACCTTTATGAAATGCAGCCTGAACAGTTGGATTAGCATCCGGCAAAATGTAACCAACTGGCGGGCCATCATCACTCCCACGACTGGCAACAACCCTGATCCGCTGTTTATCATCGACCAGCCAGAGAGCGGCGTGATGCGCTTCAGTGAGGCGATGAAGGCTATCGATGACAATTTCAATCAAGGTGTCGCGGTCGAGTGTCGCAGAGAGACGTTGAGAAATGTCGTTGAGTGCCTTCAGTTGCAGTGCTCGCTGATCGGCTGCTGCTGAAGCAGCATCGAGGCTGGCGGCAATGAATTCACGTTCGTGAATGAGCTGGCTGGTGTGTTCAGTCCAGAGTTCAACCAGTATCGCAATCGCCTGATCAAACAGATCGGCCAGATCATCGATAAGCGTCAGACTGGATGTGTCCTGGATAAGTGAAGCCCGAATAGTGCGGTGCAGGTTTTGGAAGTTCCGCACCATGACCGGCAGACCAACGTCCGTTTCAGCCGCAATCCACTCACTGAACAGGTCACGCAGTGGCAACTCATTCCCCTCAGCCGCAGCAATCAGGGCTGACACCAGGCGTTGCGTTTCCAGACGTGGTTGGATAACCACGTGTCCTGTCATGGCTTCGTTTCGATCTGGCCAGTTGTCGAGGATAGCTGTCTGCCGGGTGTGCAGCCATTGACTGAGTGTGGGATTCATAGGCTGAGTCGGTAATTTCCGTTATTCACTGCGTACCACAACCACAGTTGCATCATCGCTATCCTTGCCAAAGCGATGCAGAATCTCATCGGCAATGTGTTGTGGTGACTGATGTAAATCAGGCGGCATCTCGGTAGTAAAGCGACTTGATATACCGTCACTGTATAAAACGAAGGTATCGCCAGAATTGTAGGTATAACTCAGGCGCAGGAGTTGTGGCAGGCGATAACCGACAATCCCGTTTTTTGAGATAGGTTTTATCAGCAGATCGCTATACACCTGCGCGCCAACGTTCCCAACACCCACAAATTCGGCAGTATGTTGATCGGCATTGAGACGAAGTAGCGCCATCACCGCGCCACGGCTACCGACAAGTGCCCGGTCAGCCTGGCGCATCAACTCGGTTAATTCAAGCGTTGGATATCGTTCCAGAACGGCAACAGCGCGCTGGGCTGCTTCAGCAGCCGCCTCGCCACCGCCAAGTCCATCAATAACGGCAGCTAACAGTTGATTGTCAGCATAGGGTAAGACCAGATAAGCGTCGCCGCTGATGTGTTGGCCTGCTTTTGGGCGCAGCGCTGCTCCCCACGAGAGTTTCATAGTTCCTCATTATCGGCGTGTTGTCCGCCACTTCACTGCACGTACTGTTGTTCCAAGACCTGGTGTTGATTGGATGTGAAAATCATCCATTAACCGACGCACGCCAGGTAGACCGGCACCGAGCGAATGGGTCGTGCTGTAACCATCCTGCAGAGCCAGCTCAATATCAGGAATACCGGGGCCGTTATCGCGGGCTTCGATTGCGATCCCTGCCGTCTGATCGTCGCGTCGCAGCACAGTGATCGTCATCTCGCCGCCACCGGCGTGTCGTATCAGATTGTGAGCCAGTTCGAGAATACAGATCTCGATGCGGGTGCGGTCGGTTTCGCTAAACTGTAATTCAGTAGCCAGGCGACGACCACTGCTCAGCGCAACGTAGACATCTGCTTCTCGCTGGATGCGAAACGTTGTCGATTCCATACTCTCACATTATACCTGAAGGACATTAATTGGATGTGACCGGGTTGGGTGTCAGGCTGCGAGAGTTAAGTCCAAATTCCATAGCTGTCAGATCTGCCAGTATAAACGGAGTGTGTTGCAGATAACAGGGAGAGGTAGAGTTGCCGGATGATGTTAAATTTGCTGTTACACACTACCCCGATACCTTTCGTGTCCTGCTTCTCGAACGAGTAACGCGCTTACCAGGGTGCTCCATATCGCTCAAAACATTGCACTTCTTTGCCTACCGACCCAAAGTCCCACATTCAACCCAACTGAGCAGTTATGGAAGAATAGACTGATAGAGAGGGACTGGAAATACCTGGCTTATCTCAACTACTTGCAGGACTATCACGAAGCTGTGTTCGTAATCTACATCCCCAAACCTACCGGGATTCCGCCGAAGAAAGCCTGGTTCTCAAAAACAAAATAAGGTATTGACAATTATTAGATCGAGACGTATACTACGCAAGGATTTGTTACGTTTCGCTCCTTGGTAGGCGCGGTCTGCATACAAACACAGGTTGCTGCTCCGACCCGTCGAAAGACGCTTAGGGGTATACAGTATAGCTCGGCTTAAGGGTTATGCTAAAGCAACTGTAGCGCTGCTACTACGTTGTATGCGGGCTTAAGCTCAACCGAAGAGGGAGCAAATGAGATATGCATTGCCCCTCCTATTCCTACTGGAGGGGCATTTATTTCTTAGGAGGTTCATATGGAAGAAGGTGGTAGTCACCGTTGGCGGTGGCGTAATGCCGCAACAAACCTCCTCATCAGACGACGCTTACCCTGTGTGTAGCACCTCACAGCAGCACTTGCTCCTCACTTGTTGCGATGCCCTGGTAAGCCAGTCTGACCAGGGCCGTTTGTTTCAAGCGTAGACCAGACGTGTTGATCTGCCCAATCAGAAGCACGTCGTCCCCCGGTACTACGCCACTGCCTTCCACTTGGTTCACAACATCAGACCACACAATCCCATCGTTGTGCTATCGGTAGGTTGCCGATAGTTCAGGTGTGGTGTGCTCGTTTTCGCTTCGGTGGCCGTTATTGGCTTCCGGCTTGATTCGTCGTGCCCGCCATTTGCGTGGATCGAGTAGACAACTGTAGTGCGCCTGCAAGCGCGGTCGGCGCATGAATGAGAGGAGGGGAGTGATGCTGATCATTCGCTGGATTCTTGATGAGAACAACCATCTTAAGGCAACCTTCGTTCGAGTTTCATCGGCTGCGCACCAATCAGATCGGTTGATTGCTGGCTCGCCGCCACGAGTGTCCCGCCCTTCTCTTCACCTGGCTAAAGCGGACATTGTACAAGATGTAGCTCTCACGGCGGGGATGTTCGGTTCTCAGGATGACCTCATCCGAGGCGTAACCAAGCGATAAGATGCAGGCGCAGAGCGTATGCGCCCAGGAGGTGAAACATGCGATTAATCCTACCTTACATTACCAGTCGGCTCGAACTGCGGGCCGAACTGGTATTTGCAGTGCAGCGGGCCTGGCGTCATCACGAAACTCTGAAACTGCTCTACCAGCAACTCGCGGCCAGAGCACCCGACGAGCAGCGTAGGATTATGCTGTTGACTCTCGCTAATGCGAAACGCGCACACCAGCAGCGCTACCGACGTACCCTGGCTCGTCTTCATGCGCCGTTGCCACCTTCTGGCAGTGCGATAGACCGATTCTGGCTCTGGCTGTTGCCGCGCTGTGGCATTGTCGTTGCCCTGCGCTGGGCGGAATGGATTGAGCGGCGTGATGTGCGGGCAATCCTGGATGCGGTTCTACTCCTGCGTAAATGGGCAGACTTCGATAATCGTGCTAACGGTTACGCGATAGGACGTACACGGCGGTAGGGATTGAAGGTGTCGCAAATCTCCACAACCAGCAATCCCTTATAACCAGGTGTTATGCCACCAGGAGTGTTACGAGTTTTAGAGAGGAGACCTGCGATGACGACGAATGCAATCGCTGCTACATCGGCGCACGATCATCTGCTTCAAGCCGGTTGGATGAGGTTATTCCGGCATCAAGATGATCGACTGGCAGAGGTGAAGCGTGTGTACGGTATCGATCTGTTGGTAAGTTCCAGACGTGCGACAGTTGAGGAGTATGGTTTTTTGATCATCCCGGTGAACCTGATAGTTCACCGGGAACATGAATACCGCGAGACGAATGTGGTGTTCGCCCTGGGTAAGTCAGTGCTCATTAGTCTCGAGACGCATCCTGGCACGTTGGATGTGGCAAGCCGGATCTTGCTTGAAGAAGTTCAGGCTGGCAATAGCCATGATCCGGCCTCTGTCCTGTTTCTTGTGCTGCAATCGCTCAACGACACAGCTCATGCGACTATTCGAGAGATTTCCGAGCGTCTCGACGAAACTGGTGCATCCGTAGCCAGCGCAGGTGGTGGTTACCAGATGGCAGGGCGTCAGGTTGGTGTCGCGGATATTGCTGATATGGTGGCCAAACTGGCTGAAGCTGAGGAACTGGTTGCAAAGACAGTCGAGAGCCAGATGATGATCGCCCGAGCGGTTCGCTGGTTACGACGCATCGAGAGCAGCAGGCGGTTCGGTCAGGCGCTACCTACGCTGGTATCGGATATACACAGCTTGCGACGCTATGCACAATTTCAGCATGGCAAGATTCGCAATCTTCAGCAATCGTTGATGACCATGCTCGATCTTAAGCAAAACAATGTTATCAAAGTTTTCACTATCGTGACAGCGGTCTTCACGCCACCAACCCTGGTTGCTGCCTTTTATGGACAGAACTTTGCTGAAATGCCCGAGTTGTTCCTGCCATGGGGAGAATGGGCAGTTATCGTCCTTACGGGTTTAAGCGCAATTCTACCGTTGTTTTACATCAAAAAGAAGGGGTGGATGCGATGACAACAGTTAATGAACTACCCGCATGGGTTCGTCTACGGGCAAGCAATCAGCAGGAGCTTGAGGAGGTAGCTCGCACGCACGAATTGTCCCTGATACCAGAGGCCATTGTTCGGTCTGAAGACATCCTGCGCATTCGCTGTGCCAGGCTCGAAGGATCGCGCCTGTTGGTGACAGATATATTCTGGCTTCTGCGTGACGATCAGACGCCCCTCTACACAGTGGAGCCAATTCACAGCGAGCTGTGGGCGGGTCAGGCACGTAAGTGGATTTGGAGCCAGGGGCTTTCATTTGAAAGCTCCCATGCAACAGCGTTGGCACTCTTACATCAGTTGGTATTCCAGACAGCAAACGTACTCGATGTAATCGACGATGAGTTGAGCGTAGCCGGGTGCATTAGTGCTGGCTTCCTGATGAAGGTTGGTACTGATGAAGCGAGCGGAGTTGAGGATGTAGAAAACTTAGACGCCCGTCTCTCGCGGCTAAACGCTCCCCTGTCTTTCGTATTGCAATCGTTAGACGATCTGGAGCGGTCAGGGCGTCAGTTACGCCGCGCAGTTCTTCGGCAGTCATCCCTGACCGTTGATCATGTTGATGAATTGATCACTGAAATCGAAAACGTGCAACGGCGGGCACGCTTCATGCAAGAGAGACAGCGGTTTCATCAAACGGCGGCGCGAGAGACCGTCGCTATGAGCGACCTGAATGTAGTCAAGGTGTTCACAGTACTATGGGCCATATTTGTACCAGCTACCGCCTTGATCAACTGGTATGGGCAGAACTTTCAGTTCATGCCAGAGTTGTCGTGGTTTGCCTCTTCATTGGTACAGATGCTGGGCGTGCTATTGGTGACGGCAGTGCCTGTGATCATCATTAGACAAACGGGAGCGCTCAGATGACCCTATACATGAATGAAAGGAGGTCCAACGGTGCAACAGTTTACTTACAACAGATGGTCTGGTAGCGTAGACACTCCTGCAGAACCTTTGGTGTGGACGCGGGACGCACGCCGTGCGCAGAGTCGGGCACTTCGAGACAAGCCATCAACACGCTGGACTCGTTACGAACGATTATCATTCCTCATGATGGGTCTCGCCTGGGGTCTTATGATTGCGATTGTGGCTGCGCTGCATTTTGGCAACTACCATCTGGAAACGCGGACGTCTTCAACATCGGGTACGCATAAGAGTTTTTACGTTGAGGAGATTGCTACTCCCCAGAGCAATCCGTCAGACGGAGAAGGAGAATCACAATGAGCCAGAACGAATTGCTTTCGCTTCCAGTTTCCGCCAATCAGACACCTTCGGTTGATCGTTGGCTGCGTGTCAGCATCACTCAGACGGACGCACTTGCAGCGATTAAGCAACGTCTGGGCATTGACGTTGTCCAGGCTTTGAAGAGTGGCCTTTGCCAGGAAGGGGAATTCCTGATTTACCCGTTGACGTTTTTGAGCGTCGAGGGCAGCAAGAAGATGATCAGCAAAGTTGTTTTTGTGCTTGGGCGAGAGATTCTTGTGTCCCTGGAACCAGATCCCAGCCCCAAGCCGTTAAGAGTGGCGGTGTCGCGGATGCAGCGTGATGGTCGCGATAACGATCCATTCGACGCCTTTGCTGTTGTCCTACAGTCAATCAACGATGCCACCGATGAACTGATCGATTTGCTGAACGAGGAGCTTGGAGAGGCGCTGGTACAGACGAATGCGGTTCTTCACAGCCTTGAGTCGAACGAGCGAGACTTCGGGGTCAGCGATGTTGTAGCGACACAGGTTGAGTTGGGCACAGTTGAGGACCTGCTCTCACAGTGTATCCAGACCCAACTGCAACTTGCATTGGTGGCGAGACAGACACTGGCGCGTCTTCCGCAGGAGTCTTTCCATCTCAAGCAGCTTTACCTCACCCTCATTGATGACATCGAAGAGATCGAGGAGCACGTGCATTTTGTCCATGACCGCGTTCGCTTGTTACAAACGTCCAATAACCTGGCGCTGAGCGTCAAGCAGAATCAGATTGTCAAGGTGTTTTCAGTGCTCACTGCCGTGTTTATGCCCGCTCTGCTCATTTCGACGTACTACAGCATGAATTTTGCATACATGCCCATTCTGGAGTGGCAGTATGGCGAGCCTATGGTTATCGCTCTAACAGCATTGTTGGCGCTGCTGCCACTCATCTATGTCAAACAGCGTGGATTGCTGAGGTAACTGATAGGATACACGTTTCTGTGGGTGATTTGCAGACGTCTTAAAACACCAGTGATAGCCTATCACACAAGGAGGTAACGATTATGAAGAAGTTCTCGAATGAAACAAAAACAGCAGACGAGACATTTAACAGCACGACTGGTTTTGGCCTTGTTGGGAACGCCGATCTGACGCTTCAGGACGATGTCGCTGGAGCCGCACAGCGACGACGTGAAGCCATCGCACAAGCCCGTACCAACCGCTCTCGCACGGCACAGCTCGAGCGAGAGATCATTCAGGCTGTCATCGTGTTGTACTTGCTAATCCTGGGCAGTTTTGCCGGGTTGCACCTGTATGGCAGATACGTCATAGCAGAGCTGCCGCAGCAAGTCGAAACCACTATAAACGAATCGCCTCAGGACGAGCCGGCAGCAAGGTAATTTATCAGCGGAGGGTTCGTCATCATAAACCCTTGCCAAGGCCGTGAAAGTCTCCACGGGGCTTGCACGGCTTAAGCAAGGGCTTATCAAGGTGACAGATGCTGCTTGATAAGAAATTAAGAAGAATTGAGTACCACAGTAACGTAATCTAGCGCATTCTTCTCTGCACATCCCAATTACCGTGCGCCGTGTGAGCAGTTGCTCACGGAGCTAGAAGATTACGGTTGGCCCCGGAACTTATATCAAATCTGGTGTAGTAGCGTTCATAACACGTAATTCGACGATCACCCTGGCACCACACCTGAGCGTGGATGCGCAAAACCAGCATTGTCGTTCCGCACGCCGCAGGATCACGTTCCGGAGAGGATACCTCTGCCAGGTAGGGTTGCCTGTGTCGTGTGGTGTGGAGCGCGGCAGCGTGGCTTCCACACCAGCCGTGCTCACGATCAGGGGCGGGTTCCAGCGGTTTCCTTGCTGGTCATGGAGGCAACATGCGTGTAGAGTACGTCCGTCTGGCTTGATTATCTGTGATGCACGGACTGCGCGTGAGCGGTGCGCGGATCGCGGAGCGGGCGTTCAGCCTGCTCATCAGCCTCTTTCTGCTCCGGTCTCGTGACAGTGGTACAGGTAATGGACAAGCGTAGGCAGGAAGCCTCCCCTTCGGAGCGAGGAAACTGCTATCACTGAACTGATGAACAGCGATGATTCCATCAGCAGTGATGTACTATATCAATGGAGATTTGATATTATTGAAGCGATGAACGTCGCACACTTCAGTCCAGGCATGCGGCTGCCATAGCAGAGATCACCCAGATGCTCGACCTGATCGAACGGATAGATACCGGGCCGGATAGGGGTCGTGACGATCAACCAACCCTCGCGAATGAGATACAGCTTGCTGTGGGTGATCTCTTTCCACTCACTGATGCGAGATAGCATGGCTTCTGCCAAGGGGGACAAAGCTGGCTGGTAGCGACATAGGGAGCGTAAGGAGAAGATCTGTCGAGCATTTAACAAGGCTGGTCGCGCTCATTGCTCACATCTAAAGTGGGCAGAAGAACCGGCTGGACTACCGGGTGTCGTATGAGTGTTTCCAAAGCGAGCTGAGGGACTGGGTGCGTGGGGAGGATGACGCCAACAGCCAACAATGGATACTGCGATTGACCGGAGCCGCTGCGCCGAACTGTTTGAATTCGGCGCACGCAGTAGTCGTTTGCCTCTCCTGGAGAATGGTGCGAGAGTTGCAGCTATGATCGCCAATTAGGATGAAGGGAGCATTACATGATACAAGATATGGGACTCGAGCTTATACGGATCATGGGGCCTTTTGATGCCAATCTGTTAGGTCGACTGCTGCTGACACTGGTACTGTCAGGGCTGGTGGGCCTCGAACGTTCTGGACACGAGCGGGCAAGTGGCTTTCGGCCACACATTCTGGTCGGGATTGGTGCCTGTCTGGTCACAATGGCCGGTGCTTATGGCTTTGCCGAGTTGAGTAGCGAACGTGATGCCCTACGTGTGGCAAGCTATGTGGTCTCAGGGATTGGCTTTATGGGTGCAGGCGCAATTCTGCGCCATGGAACCACTGTACGCGGCCTGACAACGGCGGCGACGTTGTGGGGATGCGCAGGGATCGGTATCACTGTTGCCGTCGGTCTGGGATGGCTTGCCATTGCTGGGACGTTGCTCTTTTTATTCACCCTTACGGTTCTTGAATGGTTTGAAAGGCGACTCAACTTTGGCGGGCCGATCAGTCGTCTGCGCATTCATCTGCGCGATGATAGTCGGTCAGTTGGCAAGGCACTTGATGCACTTGTTCGCCTCGGAGTGCCGGTGAAACGGGCGACGGTTCTTCCCGGGGCTGGTACTTCCGCCTTACTGGACGTTGAGCTGGCGCGTACCTTGAGCGCGGAGCAGGCACCGCTGCTTGCACGGCAACTCCTGACGCTTAAGAAGTATGTTGTCCAGGTCGAAACGGCGATTACGCCGCTAGATGAACCGACGACGATGGATGAAAGCGACGAGGTTCAGAAGGATGATACGATTGTACCGCTCAACCTGAAAGATGCGACGTTGCTCCGCGATCTGAATGATCCTGATGAAGCTGTTCCTGGGTCGCAAACTGAGCGGAGCCGCTGAGTGTCGTCATTAAGCACGTCATCCTCTTGACCAATGATCGAATCGCATGCATCCACCAGGCGATGTTCCAGAACACCTTCGACACTGGCTTGAACGACTCGGTTCTACGTGACACGGTGACCTACGACAGGGGCAATCTGAGCGGTATCCAGGGCGCGATCCCGGCGATACCTGATGGCGATCTCCTGGCGGGTGGGTCTGGCCTTCTCGTACTCCCTGTTAGTTTGAACACCGGAGGTCCTTCTTGCAGATCGTAAGCCTATGCCACGTTGGGACGATCATGAGTGTGTAATTTTTTCACGATGCATGCGATAACTACTAACTATCGACTCTGCTACCGGCTCGCCGCGGCAGGCGTAGTTCGGCGCTGTCGATGACCAGGGTAACGGGGCCGTCGTTGATCAGAGCGACCTGCATCATAGCGCCGAAGACACCGGTAGCAACCGGGATGTTACGTGCCCGGAGTGCAGCGGCAAAAGCATCAACCAGCGGCGCAGCAATCTCAGGCCGGGCAGCCGCCGTGAAGCTTGGACGACGACCCTTGCGCGTGTCGGCATAAAGGGTAAACTGCGATACGACCAGCGCGGCCCCACCAACATCGAGCAGCGAGAGATTAAACTTCCCCTCGTGATCGCTGAAAATCCGCAGCTGAGCAATCTTCTCTGCCAGCAACTCTACATCTTCCGCTGTATCGGTATGGCACACGCCGAGCAGGATCAACAGGCCATTGCCAATCGCTCCTACTACTTCACCCGCGACGGTGACAGATGCTTCACGGACTCGCTGAATGACTGCGCGCATCAGGTTTCCTCTACCGGAATTGCAAAGACCAGACGTCCAGTTTGGGTTTGATGGATACGAGTGACTACAACCTCAATGGTGTGGCCGATAAGATGTCGGGCATTCTCAACGATCACTGGTGTTCCGTCATCAAGATAGCCGACCCCTTGCTGGCGGGTATTGCCTTCGTTGCGGATCAACACCTGAAGTCGCTGATCCTGCATGACCGGTGGGCGAAGAGCGTCGCTCAACTGATTGATGCTCAAGACAGTTACTCCCTGCAAACCGGCAACCCGATTGAGATTATAGTCGTTGGTAATAATTGGACAGTGATACTGCCGGGCTAATTCGATTAACTTGTCATCAACACGCAGGGAGTCGGGAACATCGTGACTGACAATTTCAATCGGCAATGGTGATGATTGTTGCATCTGATTGAGCAACTCAAGCCCACGACGGCCCTTCTGTCGCCGTAAGTCATCGTTGGAGTCGGCCAGCATTTGCAACTCGGTCAACACAAACGAGGGGATCAGGAGCGATCCTTCCATAAACCCGGTGCGCACCACGGCTGCAATCCGGCCGTCGATAATCGCACTGGTATCAAGCAGGTAGCGGCGTGTCGATGGGAGCGCAGAGGGAGATTCGGAATGTAAAGACTGGGGGGGAGAGGGCGGCTGTGAGCGTGGCTGTCGCCAGCGGTTCACCAGATCAACAAACTCACGTTTGCGTAAATAAAGGATCGCAGCGCCAAAGTAGACCATGATCGCCGTCACAATGCCCGGCAACAGATTGCCATACGGTGCCGGTAGCATGGCCAGCGGCACTGTGAACAATGCACCGAGAACGCCACCAATACTAATCCCTATCGTGATCAGAACAACTTCGTGCAACGGTATAGTGCGTGCCTGACGAAAGAGGGAACGAAGTGGGTCGGCGATGATACGCGGGGCCAGAATCAGGCCAAGACCACCACCGGCAAGGGTGAGGAGCAGGGTGGCAAGTACTTGATCGGAATTTGGTGTTGGGCCGGAGAGTGAATGACCAACCCAAAACCCCAGATAGGCCATCCAACTAAAACCGAATAAACGCACAATAAGATCGAGACTTAGTCTCATAGCTCACCCTTGTTCGATGGCTGGCGAGGATGACGAAGCTATTCCTTTGCGGGTGAGGAGTTCGACCGCTTCGGATAGTGAGCGTACCGGTGTGATGGTGAGACCGTCTGCCCGGTCAGGCGTGGAGTGTGCGGGCACAATTGCTCGCCGAAATCCCAGCTTTGCTGCTTCGCTCAGGCGACGCTCAAGCTGACTGACACTACGCAGTTCGCCTGACAACCCGATTTCACCAAGGCAGACCAGATCGGGATCAATCCGCTGGTTGCGGTATGAGGACGCAATCGCCAGTGCAACTGCCAGATCGGCTGCCGGTTCACCGATACGCAGACCACCGACAATGTTGACATAAAGGTCTTGATTGAATAACGGCAGCCCTACTCGTTTGGAGAGCACGGCTGTCAGCATGAGCAGGCGATTGAGATCAAAGCCATTGGTGGTACGACGAGGTTGGGCATTCCCGGTATGGGAGGTCAACGCCTGTACTTCTACCAGTAACGGACGTGTTCCCTCTAGCGTCACGGTCACCGTCGAACCAGGGCTTTGCGTATTCCGTTCGGCGAGAAAGACCTGCGACGGATTACGCACCTCACGCAGACCATCACCGGTCATTTCAAAGACGCCCACTTCATTCGTGCTACCGAAGCGATTTTTGACCCCGCGTAACAGGCGAAACTGGTGAAACCGGTCGCCTTCGAGGTAGAGCACGACATCAACAATGTGTTCGAGGACACGTGGGCCGGCGATGGCTCCCTCTTTCGTTACGTGACCAACCAGCACAATCGGAATGGCAGTCTCTTTCGCCAGTTGCATCAGGCGAAGGGCACCCTCGCGTACCTGCGAGACACTACCGGCTGCGCTGGTTAATTCGGGGAGATAGACCGTCTGGATCGAGTCGACGATCACCAGTCGTGGCCGTAAATGACGGATATGTTCAATAATCAGATCAAGTGATGTTTCGGCCAGGAGAAAGAGGTCATCGGCGGTTAATCCTAATCGTTCGGCGCGTAACCGAATCTGTTGCGCCGACTCTTCGGCACTCACGTAAAGGGCCGGCCCCACGCTGGCCGCAAAATGGGCCGCTACCTGACCGAGCAGCGTTGATTTTCCTACTCCAGGGTCGCCACCGATCAACACCACCGAGCCGGGTACCAGACCACCACCGAGTACACGGGCAAACTCCTCGGCGTAGACGGGCAGCCGCTGAAAGTCGGTCAGGGGAACATCGCGCAGTCGGATCGGTTGATTCTGGCCGACAGTAGCAGCCCGCTGACCGCCTGTGCCACGGGCAGGCGTAACAATCTGCTCAACCAGACTGTCCCACGCGCCGCATTCAGGACACTTCCCCATCCAGCGACTCTGCTGAGCACCACATTGTTGACAAACGAAGACAGTACGTGTTTTCGCCATAGCTGCATTATACCACCGCATACGCAGGCAACGAATCGGTGCGAGGTGTTGCTGTTGAGAAGTATCATACAGTCAGATGAGGCTCAACAGTCTGAAGCAACATCTGAACTGGCGGGTTTGTATGCTAGACGGCGGGAAGAAACCGCGCGTTGCACCCGTGAACGACGGGTTAATTGCTACTCTCTCAAGCATTGAGCATGCACTTGACGATTATGCCGCGCGTTGCACCCGTGAACGACGGGTTAATTGCTACCTCAGCCGTCGGGCAGCGAGTACGGTGGGCGCGGAAGCAGAGCTGCCGCACTCCACACTACGCGACAAGCGGATTGGCAAACGGGGAAGGGAGCGATCCGGCGGGTGCAGGACAGAACCACACGTCGTTCTCGTGGTTAGCAGGATGCCCGATATGACATACGCCGGACAGCGAGCGCAGTGGGTGCGGAAGCATGGCTTCCGCACTCCACACTGCGTGACACGTGGATTAGTGAATGGAGAAGGGGCCGGTTTAGGACGTGATTATGCCGTGGATAGATGACAACACTGTTTCCATCGTTTCGGTCACACCAGAAGCAGGATATGACGTCTCAGAAGTGTTGTAAACGGCTATCAGCCGGTGTTATCGGTAAATATCACAATGGTACAGATTTATGAGATAAGTTCTCGCCTCTATCTCCCCGGTCAGCGGCTCAAGCAGGCTTTCGGGGTGCTCATCGTTGTGATGACGCTGTATAAACTCTTTCAAATTTTAGGATAAATGTCGTGACCGGGTTGTGACTGGCAACAATCAGATACAGGTTGCCACCACCACTCGCACGTGTTATCATGTAAATGGGCATATTGAAAAGGCAGCAATCTGACGAAATGTATAACAGTACCCCTGTCCTGTTACAGGATAGGGGTGTTTGTATCACGAACGAGCTTATCTCATGCGCGAATGGTTACTTTCGACGACCTACCAGTTTCTGATAAATATGCGGTTTGTTGCCTGGCGTGTCCTTCGTCCGCGTGCAATTGGTGTGCGGGTGATTGTACAGCAGGGTGATTCATTTTTGCTAGTGCGGCATCGCGGAGGAGCAGCGCCGTGGGGATTGCCCGGCGGTGCTATTGACCGGGGTGAGACGCCTGCCGATGCTGCCCGTCGTGAAGCGCTGGAAGAGAGTGGCTGCCCGGTCACCATCACGGCGCTGCATGGGGTCTTTCATTATCTGGCAGACGGTCTGAGCGATTATATTATTGTATTTACGGCAGCAGCCGAGGGGCCGCCGGTGCCGCCAACCGGCGATCTGGAGATTTGTGATGCGCGCTTCTTTCATCCCGATCAGTTGCCCGCAGGCGTGGAAGCCGGTAGTGCGCGGCGCATTGCCGAGGCGCGGCGTGGCGAACGTGGAATCTTTGCATCCTGGTAGTTGTTGTTGAGGTGGTTATGCCCTACACACCAATTCTGGCCACACTTGGTTATGTGCTATCGCCCGACCGGCAATCGGTCTTGATGGTTCATCGCAATGCCCGTCCCGGTGATCAACATTTAGGTAAGTATAACGGCCTGGGTGGTAAGCTCGAACGCGATGAAGAGATTGTTGCCGGTATCCAGCGCGAATTGTTTGAAGAAGCCGGCATTACTGCGCTCGAATTGACATTGCGAGGTACAGTAAGCTGGCCGGGGTTCGGCAAACATGGTGAAGACTGGTTTGCGTTTATCTTCTTAATCACTCGTTTCGCCGGCGAGCCGCCACCATCTAATGAAGAAGGCACTCTTGAATGGGTACCGCTCCAGCGTGTCATGCACCTTCCCCTGTGGCCGGGTGATCGATTTTTTCTCCCGCTGGTCTTCGATGACGATCCGCGTCCATTCCATGGCGTGATGCCTTATGCGAACGGTCAACCGGTGGCCTGGAACTTCTCCCGGATCGGTACGGGCTAACGCATCGTGGTATAATTGCTCTCATCCTATTGTGGTGCGCTGTTGTGCGACAGCGTCGTGGATTGCGGCAGAAACCTATGCTTGACATTAAACTCATTCGTGAACAACCCGATGAAGTAAAACGCCGGCTCGCTCGTTGTGGGGTTGATGGGGCAGTCGTCGATCAGGTGCTGGCTTTTGATGAACAACGCCGACGCCTGATTTATGAGGTGGAGACGCGCAAAGCTGAGCGTAATACCGTCTCGAAGCAGATTGGTGCGATGAAAGACCCGGCTGAGCGGCAGGCAAAGATAGATGCGATGCGCCAGTTGGGTGATGAAATCGCCGCGCTCGACCGGCAACTGGCCGAGGTGGAAGAGCAGCAGCGGGCAGTGATGCTCGAAATTCGCAATCTGCCCCATCCTGATGTTCCCGATGGGGTTGATGATCGCGACAATGTGGTGATCTATCAGGAGGGTGAAGAGCGGCAGTTGCCCTTCCCGGCCCGTCCGCACTGGGAATTGGGTGAAGCGTTAGGCATCATCGATTTTGAACGCGGGGTGAAGCTGGCCGGTTCCCGTTTCTACGTGATGCGTGGGGCAGGCGCCCGCCTTCAGCGCGCTGTTATTCAGTGGTTGATCGATCTGCACCTGGAACAGGGTTACCAGGAAGTGTACACACCCTTTGTGGTCAAAGAGTCGGTGTTGTGGGCATCAGGTCAGTTGCCGAAGTTCCGCGATAACCTCTACCGCGACGAAGAGTCGGGTTTATGGCTGGTGCCAACGGCAGAAGTTCCGTTGACCAGTCTCTACGCCGATGAAATCCTCGACGCGAGTCAGTTGCCGATCTATCACGTTGCCTATACGCCCTGTTTCCGCAAAGAGCAGCTTAGCGCCGGGCGTGATGTGCGTGGTATCAAGCGCGGCCATCAGTTCGACAAGGTTGAGATGTATATGTTCGTGACGCCTGATCAGAGCTATCAGGCGCTCGAAAAACTGCGCCGCGATGCTGAAGAGTGTGCCCGCCGGTTAGGATTGCCGTTCCGCACTAAACTGCTCTGTACCGGCGATCTCGGTTTTGGTTCAACCAAGACCTACGACATTGAAGTTTGGGCGCCGGGTGTGGGCGAATGGCTTGAAGTCAGTTCGTGCTCGAATGTGGAAGCATTTCAGGCCCGACGCGCCAATTTGCGCTACCGACCTGAACCGGGAGCAAAGCCTGAGTTTTTACACACGCTGAACGGTTCAGGATTGGGGTTACCGCGCACAATCATCGCGATTATGGAGAATTATCAGCAGGAAGACGGAAGTATCCTGATACCTGAGGTGTTACGGCCATATATGGGTGGTATGGAACGGATCGGGCCATAAGCTGCGATCCGCATCAAGCAGGAAACGACGCCTATGCCGGTTGTGATTCAGCTCACCAGCGCAATGCACGGTGGTACCAGTCCGAGTTGTGGTACCGGTGATCATAGCAGTTGTGGGCCAGATTGTGGGTGTGGTTGCCCATACACCGGGATGGTCGAACGAGGTCGGGTGGAGCCGGTAGCGCTGATCGAACAGCGCTACCCCGGCCAGTGGCTGGCATTGGTGATTCCTCCCGGCGAAGACGAAGAACATCCTGAGCAGGCGATGCTGGTTGCCTACAGCACCGATCCCGATGAGGTCTGGGATGCGGTGAGTCGAATTACCTTCAACCAGGTTGTCCACGTCTATTTTAATGGGTCGCTGGCCGATTATCTGGCCTGGGCTGAAGCTGAATGATCATGCTGACAGTAAGCGATTATCTGGCGCAACCGGTTGTTTCGCCTGACGTTAGTATTCGCTACGGAGATCACCCCGATCAGTTTGGCGATCTGTATTTGCCTGCACAGGTACACCCGGCGCCGGTCGTGATGATGATTCATGGCGGCTGCTGGCAGGCCGCTTACCCCCTCACCCCGCTTGGTGAGTGTTGTGCAGCGTTACGCGCACGCGGTTATGCCGTGTGGAATCTGGAGTACCGTCGGCTGGGGAATGGTGGCGGGTGGCCGTCCACGTTTCTTGACGTTGCTGCCGGTGCCGATCATCTGCGGGTATTGGCGGAACACTATCCGCTCGACCTGAATCGGGTCGTGGTTGTTGGCCATTCAGCCGGCGGACATCTGGCACTCTGGCTGGCTACGCGGCCAAAACTTCCTCCCACCAGCCCATTGTACATCCCCCATCCGTTACCGGTACACGGTGTGGTGGCACTGGCGGCAGTTGCCGATCTACGCCGGGGTGTCACCGCTACGGCCTGTGGCACTGCCTGTCTGGAACTGATCGACAACGAAGAATCACGCTGCGCTGAAGCATCACCTCACGCACGTCTACCACTCGACATACCACACTATCACCTCGTGGGTGGTGATGACCCGATTGTACCGGCCTCGTATGTGGCGGCTTTTGTTGACGCCGCCCGTCAGGCTGGCGATCTGGCACACCTGACTATCGTGCCCAAATGTGGCCACTTTGAACTCACGACACCCCATAGTCAGGCATGGCAAACCGTCGTGCAGACGATTGACAAGGCATGTTCCCTAAATCGGTCTTAAGGCGGATAGACGCCTGTATCTTGATTTGCTATACTTTTCACAGGTCGAGCGATGGAGCAACAGACATCGCCCGACATGTATCCTCCCAATCCTCACTGTTGCTCCCCATAATCCCCTTACGGCCACCAGAAAGTGGCCGTTGCCACATGTGTAATGGGTCGCGGCGGCAATGCCCCGCGACCCGCACCGCTTTTTATGCGGTATAATAAAAAAGTCATGCCGGTCGTTCCAAGGTGCGTTATACTAGATACAATAAGAGTACGGTAGAGGAGTGACGTGTGTTAACCTCGGATGAGTTAACGCCAACCAGCGACAGTTACGCTCAACGGGAGATGGAGATACTGCGCCGTGAACTGAGTGAAGCTCAGGCGCTGATCCGAACGTTGCGTCGTCAATTGGAGAAGGCGATAGCCGCGGCGCAAGAAGCCCAACGTGCTCATGCCAAGATGGTTGAGACGCTCACCGAGACGATGCGCGAAAACACTGTGCTCTGTCACGAGCGAGATATGTGGCGTGCCCGCGCCCAACGTCTCGAATCTTCGTTGCACGAAGAGATTCGACCAGGGGCGGCAATTGACATTAGTTCGCTGGTTGGTCAGATCAGTGAAGATGAAGCAAACGCCATTCGCAAAGCGATGGCACGCCTGCATCATCCAGATGTTGGTGGCGACCCGGAGCGGATGAAGGCGTGGAACGCAGCGCTCGACCGGCTGTTTCGACAGTAGAGGCTGCCATATCCGTTGCCCACACCTGATGAACGCACGGTATGCTGTTGAATATTCCTCGTTACTGCAAGGTACCTCCTCATTCGTTGCGGTGTAGTCATTAGCTTTGTAATATCAAGTCTTGTTCATCCCTGGCGGGCACCCGATATGGGGTGATCCGCGATTAACCATCCCCTCCGCGACGATCCATGGGGATGCACCTGCATCATACGGATGGGCGGGTTCGGTAGGGGCGGGTTCTCAACCCGCCCCTACGGATGTGGCATTATCCCATTCACGGTGCCATACACGGGATGCGGTGAAAGCGAGAGTACGGCCTGGTGCGTGCCGTGCAGATGTGAGACGCGCTGTGACGTTCGGTGCGTGTGGCGGTAGGGCGGGTTCCGCGCCTGCCCCTGCTGCCCGTCTTCTTTGTGACGAGACGATCCGTGGGGTGCACCTGCATCATACGGATGGGCGGGTTCGGTAGGGGCGGGTTCTCAACCCGCCCCTACGGATGTGGCATTATCCCATTCACGGTGCCATACGCGGGATGCGACGAAAGCGAGAGTACGGTCTGGTGCGTGCCGTGCAGATGTGAGATGCGCTGTGACGTTCGGTGCGTGTGGCGGTAGGGCGGGTTCCGCGCCTGCCCCTGCTGCCCGTCCTCTCCGTGACGAGACGATCCGTGGGATGCACCTGCATCATACGGATGGGCGGGTTCGGTAGGGGCGGGTTCTGAAACCGCCCCTACGGATGTTGCATTATCCCATTCACGGTGCCATACGCGGGATGCAACGAAAGCGAGAGTACGGCCTGGTGCGTGCCATACGGATTTACGATGTAGCGATGACCTTCTGGCTGAATTGATGTTATGATGAATCATAGCACGTATCCGTTATGCCCCTGGAATAACGCACCATGACTCTTGCGCACGAATCGGTCTGGATACTCGGTGATCAACTCAGCCCCCACCATCCCGGTCTGGTAGCCGGAAGGCGGGTCGTGATGATCGAGTCGCTGGCCCGTCTCAATCAGCGACCGTATCACCGCCGCAAACTTGTGCTCATCATCAGTGCAATGCGTCATTATGCCGGCGAGTTACGCGCCGCCGGGTATGAGGTTGATCTGCGCTCTGCGCCGGATTTTCTCAGCGGGTTGCGCGATCATGTTGCGACCTTCGGGGTGCGCCATTTGATCTGCATGGCTGCCGCCGAGTACGACACCCGCCAGTTTCAACAACGCCTGGAACACGATCTGGGCATTCCCGTCACCATGCTACCCAATACCCTCTTCCTGGTGGAACGCCACCCGCCGACCCGTTCACCGGCACTGATGGAGCCATTCTACCGGGCAATGCGTCGACAGACCGGTCTGTTGATCGAGCCAGATGGCGAACCGACCGGCGGTGTCTGGAATCTCGATCACGAAAACCGGCGGCGCTACGATGGTCGTCCGGTTCCAGCACCGGTACGTTTTCCGGCAGATACGATCACGCAGCAGGTGATTGCCGATCTGGCGCGCAGTTGTCCGAATGCCATCGGTTCAGCGGATGATTTTGATCTGCCGGTAACGCGAGCGCAGGCGCTGGTTGCACTTGACGATTTTATCGCGCATCGGCTCGCCGACTTTGGCCCGTTTGAAGATGCGATGAGTGCCGATCACGACCTGCTCTTCCACTCCCAGCTCTCGCCGCTGCTCAACATTGGCCTGCTCGATCCGCTGGAGACAGCAACTGCCGCTGTAGCGGCGTATCACGCGGGCAAAGCTCCGCTGGCGTCGGTCGAAGGTTTTGTACGGCAGATTATCGGCTGGCGTGAATACATCTACTACCGTTACTGGGAATTGATGCCCGATTTGTTGTCGGCTAATGCATGGCAGGCAGAACGACCGTTGCCGGGCTGGTACTGGCATGGCGAAACACGGATGCACTGTTTAAGCTGCGTAATCAAGAAGGTATTACGCAGCGGTTATTGCCATCATATCGAGCGGCTGATGGTGCTGTGCAACTTTGCGCTGCTGGCCGGAATCCGTCCCCAAGAGGTAAACGCCTGGTTTCTCGAATGCTACATTGATGCGTATGAGTGGGTTGTCACGCCCAACGTGATCGGCATGGGCTTGAATGCCGATGGCGGACGGACTGCGACCAAGCCTTACCTTGCCAGTGCAGCGTATATTGACAAGATGAGTGACTACTGTCGGGGATGTTTTTATGACCGTAAAGCGCGTATCGGGCCACGCGCATGCCCATTCAATACGCTGTACTGGCATTTTCTGATTGTGCATGAAGCCACACTTCGTGCCAATCCACGGCTGGGGCCGGCAGTACTCGGCCTGCGCCGGATCACTGAAGCGGAGCGCCAGGCGATTATGGCTCAAGCGGCGACCATTCTGGCGCAGATCGAAGCACTGTGAGGGGGCTGGCATCAGCTTAAAGGAGATACCTGTTGACAAGTGGCGAACTAATGACGGAACATACTTATGCCCAACAACTGCACCGCGCTGGCGTGCGTTGCCGGTGAGCTGAAGTTGTTAGCTTAATCCAAGTTGCCACCTTTATCAACACAGAGGCACAGAGGACACAGAGGATGGGCATAATCCGAGTGGCTACATCAAAGCGCGAAGTCGTGCGGCTATGGGAATTGGCTACTACCCACATGGTTCATACGTTTACGCCTCACGGTGTTGTGTGCAGCGTCGTGCTGTTCATTATAGCAGTCAGCTTACGTGGCCTGCTCACAGCGTAGGCGGCAACTTGGGTTAGCTCAACTGACCGAAGCGTAGACATCGGCTAAGGAAACACTGAATAATAACAGCACGATTTTTTGATAACACGATACATCATTTGCGAGGATGCAGTTGAACATTCCAACCTTTGAGAAGGCAGATAGTAGAATGGCTGTGAGGATTTAACAAAATGACAACAAACACTCAGCAGACACAAGCGGATTTGATAAAAGCTATTACTGACATCGCTACTACCCTACCGATGGCGCAGGTCATGCAACTGTACCAATTTGCGCTATTCCTGAAGATGCATCCACTACCTGAAGAGATGTTTTCAGAAATACTGGCAGATGAAGCTTTATGGGAGTCTCAGTTCGCATCGACTGACGATAGCAAGCTGGCTGAATTGATAGATGTGATTGAAACCGAAATCAATGAAGGAAGAACTCGGCCAATGTTCGATGAGCATGGCGAATTTCTGGAATATCAATGAAGTCGCAAACAACGACATTGTTTTGACCAAACCAGAACCTGTTTCAAAAAATATCTACATATGAAGGTATCTCATTCATTGCCGACCGATTCCATGAAGCACACCCGACATCTGCGTGACCAGCCGGGTCAACGGCGTACCATGCACCGGATCGTAAGCACGGCTGCTGCGGCAGCCATGCTGCCGTACTCCAAACGATGCAACACGCGGGTGATGGGCGCACAAGGCAACCAATTCAGCGCGTGATGGTACTGGAGATGGTTATTAGAGTGCGATAGCACAGCTTTTTATGAAAGAAGTTCTAACCCCTTGCTCGCCGTTGCTTCAGGCGACTACATTCCACGGGAACACATTTGCAGGCGAAGTGTGGCAAAAATCTGCCCGGCAGCTTCCTGATGAGGCAGAAAGCGCATTAGATCAAACATTCTATCCGCCCCTGAACTGGCGCCAACACGGCTTCCACCCTCTCCATATGGACGGGCAGCGCTGGCTATGTACGCGCATGCTATAGCGAGTTGCTCTATTGGGGCCTGGATGGGGTCGGCTCCGATCATTATGAGTAACATCCGTCCGTAGAAGGTTAACATCGGGTTCGGCGGATGCTATATTGAGATTGTTGCACCAGGGCCAGGTGCGGATCGGCTGCCGCCGGGGGAGGAATGCCGACCGCAGGTCTTGAAGATGCAAACCAAACAGTGCTATAATCCAGGTAACAGTTATATCGTCATATTTAGTCAAAGGAGACAGCTATTAACGAGTTGCGCACCCACGACGGAAAACGCTTATACCCAACGGCTGTACCACGCCGACGCGCATTGCTGGTGGGGGCTGAAATTGCCAGCATGCGCAGTCCCTGGCCGGTCGAAGACTCGCTCGATGAGCTGGCGTTGCTCGCGCAGACGGCGGAGCTAGAGGTGGTCGGTCGTATTTTCCAACGTCTGCCCGAACCACAACCAAAGTTTTTCATCGGCCCCGGTAAGGTCAAAGAGGTGGCTGCGTTGCGCGAGCAGACGCAGGCCGACCTGATCGTGTTCGATGATGAACTCAGTCCGGCGCAGACCCGTAACCTCGAAGAAGAGCTTCAGACCCAGGTCATTGATCGCACGGGGTTGATTCTGGATATCTTTGCCCGCCATGCGCGTACTCACGAAGGGCGGCTTCAGGTTGAGCTGGCGCAGTACCAGTATCTGCTGCCGCGTCTGCGTCGTCAGTGGACGCACCTTGAACGTCAGGCCGGTACCGGTGGTACGGCGGCAGGTGGTGTGGTTGGTCTCCGTGGCCCTGGTGAGACGCAGCTTGAAATTGACCGCCGGTTGATCGAGCGGCGGATTGCGTGGTTGAAAGATCAGTTGGCCGATGTTCACCGCCACCGGGAATTGTACCGCCAGCGCCGGCGGCAAACCGGTATTCCGGTGATTGCCCTTGTTGGCTATACCAACGCCGGCAAGAGCACGCTGCTTAATGCAATGACCGGGGCTGACGTGCTGGCAGAGGATAAGCTGTTCGCCACGCTCGACCCAACCACCCGCCAGGTGCTGTTGCCCGGCAATATTGTGGCGTTGATGACCGATACGGTCGGTTTCATCCAGAAGCTCCCGCCGCAGCTCGTGGCTGCGTTTCGGGCTACGCTGGAGGAGATCGAGGAGGCGGATCTCCTGCTGCACGTGGTTGATGTCACGCATCGCAATGCCCAGGAACACGCCCAAACGGTTGAGCAGACGCTGCGGGAGTTGGGGGTGGATCACAAGCCGGTTTTGACCGTGCTCAATAAGATTGACTTGCTCGAAGGGGCGACGGCGGAGGATGTCGGGCAGATTGCGGCTGAGATGGGTTTGCCAACCGATATTGTCGCTGTTTCGGCCCAACGAGGGTGGGGGCTGCAAACGTTGGGTGAGCGCATTGTGGCGATGCTGGCCCAGCGTATGGTGCGGGTTGATGCCTATATTCCCTACCAGCGGAACGATCTGGTTGCGCTCTGGCGGCAGCGCGGCGTTATTGAGGTGGAGGAGTTTGAGGGTGATGGTGCCCATATCGTCGGGCGCTTGCCTCCGGCGCTCGCTCCCCAGTTTGCCCGCTTTGCCCGTAGCTCGTTGTGAGTGGAAAAACGGTCTGTACCCGCTCTGGGTAATGAAGCAGAATGCACGTCAATTGTGGGATGTGGTTCGACGATTGACGTGCGTTCTGCGTTATCGTGATGTGTACCGATTAGACAATCTGGCCGGTTATGCTGCGCTATCTCCGCCTGTTTGTTCTCTTTGTGCATAACAGTTTACAAATCGCGCTAGAGTATCGGGTCAACTTTTTGACCTCGCTCTTCCAAAGTGTGCTCTGGTTGTTGTGGGGTGTGCTGGGCACGCTGGTCTTTTTTCAATTTACCGGTACCCTCGGTGGCTGGACGCTGCCCCAGGCGCTGCTGGTGGTCGGCATGTTCCGCATTTTTGAGGGTTTGATTGACGGGATCATGCGGCCCAACATCACCCGGATCGTAGAACACATTCAAAAGGGAACGCTGGATTTTGTGCTGGTGAAGCCGGTTGATAGCCAGTTTATGGCGTCCCTGCGCCAGATCAATCTGATGGTGTTGCCTGATTTTCTGGTCGGCTTCGGTCTGATTATCTACGGTCTCTGGCTTGGTCAAATCTGGCCGACGCCATTCCAGCTCCTTGCCTTCCTCTTCTTGCTGGCCTGCGGTATGGTGATCGCGTATGCGATCTGGATGTTGCTGGTCACCACCGCCTTCTGGCTGGTACAGGTCGAGAATGTCACCGAGCTGCTCACTGCGATCTATGAAACCGGTCGTTTTCCGGTGACAGCGTACAGCCAGTGGTTGCGTCTGGTGCTGACCTTCGTGATTCCGATTGCCTTTTTGACCACCTTTCCGGCGGCAGCCTTAATCGGCTTACTCGATCCCTTCTATCTGTTACTGGCGCCGATTATCGCCGGTATCCTCTTGCTGGCGTCACGCGCTTTCTGGCGGGTTGGTCTGCGCTCGTATACCAGCGCTTCGTCGTAGCGCTGCTGCGTCACCGCTGAACAACCCGCCGCTACCAACCGCTTACCCTCAGTCTGCGACCGCCAGGCCCAGGGCTTCACGGGCTGCGCCGACGACGAACAGCGAGCCGGTGACACAAATCAGATCGTCCTGTTCCGCCAGCGCCTGCGCGGTCGCCAGCGCTTCAGCCACGACCGGCACAATCTGCATTGGTGCGTTGGTAAAGGGGGCAACCTCGGCGGCAATCCGGTCGAGATCCATCGCTTTGGGGTGGTTCGAGCGGGTGATAATCACGTGGGCTGCCTGCGGTGCCAGGGCAGCGGCGATAGCCGCAATGTCTTTATCGCGCGAGGTACCGAGCACGAGAATAAACTGCCGATGCGGTAGCTCGTCGCTAATGGCCTGCCACAATTTCTGCGCCGAGTCGCCGTTGTGGGCGCCGTCGATAAGGATACGGGGCGGGCCGGCAATCAACTCGAAACGTCCCGGCCACCAGGCTTCGGCGAGACCACGCCGGATGGCCTGGTCATCAATCGGCACTCCCTGATCACGCAACAGCAGGGCAGTCCCCATTGCCAGACGAGCATTTTCGCGCTGGAAGCCACCGCGCAAGCGCCCCGGTTGCGGTGGGGCCGGATAGGTGAGCGGTTGACCAGACGCCAGCCACGGTTCAACCGTGTGTTCAGCGGCCAGCCAGAGCGGGGCACCGACCGTCTGGGCTTCGGCGGCGAAGACAGCGGCTGCTTCCGGGTGTTGTGGTACGGTAATCGCCGGTCGGCCTGGCCGCATAATACCCGCTTTGTTGTAGGCAATGTCGTGCAGCGTTGGCCCCAGAATCGCCATGTGGTCGTAGCTGATCGACGAGATCACCGCGATGAGTGGAGTAATGGTCGCCGCAGCATCGAAACGACCCCCCAGACCGACCTCAACGACCGCCAGATCGACGTGAGCTGCTACAAAATGGCGCATCGCCATCACAAACCCAATGTCAAACGTACTGGGACGACCGTAGGTAGCGGTGTCAAAGGCGTCAACAATCGGTTGCACATCCCGCACAAGCTGAATCAGCGTCGCCTGAGAGATCGGTTCGCGATCAATCTGGATGCGTTCGCGATACGAGCTAAGGTGGGGCGATGTCCATAAACCCACCCGTAAACCGGCGGCGCGAGCCATAGCTTCAATCAAGGCGCAGGTACTCCCCTTCCCTTTGGTACCGGCAACGACAACCGCCGCCAGTTGTTGATGTGGATTCCCGGCAATGTCTAGTAATGCCCTGAGCCGGGCCAGCGATCGCGCCGCAATCGCCGGATCGGGTGACCCCTGACGAGTAGGATCGATAAAACTGTAGATGTAATCGAGAGCTTCCTGATAGGTTGTAATCTGCATATCCTGCTTTTCCTGCCCTGTGCTTGCCCGGAACCAGCCGGTAACCGCAACAATTTATTGATCCATCATACCATTGACCGGAAGGTGGTGGTGGTCTGAGATGGCATTGCTCGCGATCCGTCAGTGACATCAGCCGTAGGGTGCGCCGGGGCAAACCTTCGCCCTGTGCCAGGGAGCAGAGCACAACTGGCGCTGAATATTGCTCCTGCACGTGCAGGCACATCCAGAGAGGGGCGGAACGAGATTGACAAGCTGCGTCATATCGTCTATGCTGAACGACACGAACAGGTGAGCGGAGGAGAGCGATGACACTCAATCTGGCTGCGCTGAGTGAACAATTGCGGGCAATGGGGCAAAATGCCGCCCGTTCGGTTGCACAACGAGAGACGCGGATGGCACAGATTGCCACACGCTATCTGAACGAGGTGGGGTATGAGCAGCGTTGGGCGGATGCTGTGCGCCTCAGTGCAACCTCGGCGCACTGGTTGCTGGCCGAACCGGTTGAACCGCTCGATACCATCGGTCGGATAGAGACCCTTCCTACCGATTATGCGGTCGTGGCCACTGACGGCTCGCATATTGATGTGGATCGGCATGGCGAGGTCAGTTGCTACCTGATCAACATCGGCCAGGTCTACCTGCGCTACGGTGCGCACCCGGAAGCGTACCTGGAGTCGTCACCACGGCTCTATTTCAGCGAGGACGACCTGTACCTTCACGAGGATACTCGTCGTATCCCGGTAGAGGGGGCTGTGTTAAGCGTGCGTCGTGATGTCGAAGAGGGCGTGGCATTAGGCCGGTTTGCGGCAATGTACCTCAACGATACAACCATTCCCCGGCTGGCGCTCCAGGATGGCACATTAATCCGTTGGGCACTGGCAAATGCCGACGAGTTCATCCGTGATCATTTTTTAGGTCAGTACCTTAATTACCTGGAGCAGATGCGGAAGATCGGTATCCCGGTAGCATCGTATATCAGTCGCACCCGCTCGCCGGAGGTGATGGGACTAATGCGACTGATGTTCTGCCCGGATGTGAATGTGCCCGCGCAGCGCGGGGCAAATTGTGCGCAGTGTAGTGATGCGAAACAAGGCAAGACGCCATCGTGCATGATTTGCCAGGATGTAATCGATGCCGATCTCTTTGCCACCAGATTGCAAGAAGGTGAGCGCAGCCCGATCTTTCGCTCGTGGAGTCGGATCAGCATCGAAGGGTATGGCGATCATCAAATACATTTCTTCTTCCTGCGGATTGGGCGCGAGCTGGCGCGGATCGAAATACCGGCGTGGGTTGCCGGCCAACCAGATATGGTTGCACAGGTGCATGCTCTGGTGTACGATCAGGCAATGCGCGGTCAGGGCTATCCGGTCGTATTGCAACGTGCCCACGAACAGGCTGTCATTCGCAGTGCCGAGCGGCGGGTCTTCGAGCAGATGGTAGCCGGGGTTTTGCGCCAGGCTGAGGTACCAACCGGTGTTTCGGCAAAGCGTGAGCGTAAGCAGTTTATTCAGGGATAACCTATGCAATCAGAAGCACAGAATGGTCGGATCGGCGAGGTCATCGAGTCGTCAACCATCCATTTCGTGGCTGCGACGTATGAACTCCTCGCCTCGCCACCGTTTGGATCACTGGTACGGGCAACCACGACCGATCAGGGATTGCACGTCTACGGATTGATCTACGATATTCATACCGGCAGTCGCGAGCCGGGTGGTCGGGCAATCGTGCGCGGGCGAACGTACACCGGGCGTTATTTGTACGACGACGAGATTTATCGCGCCCATCCCGATCTGAGTGTCGTGTTGCAAACCGAATTTACGGCGTTGATTGTCGGCTATACCCTGCATGGGCGCTTGATCCAGCGCCTGCCACCACAACCGCCACCCGTCCACTACTCGGTGTATCCTTGTCCGAACGAGGAATTAGCGGCGTTTGGTGATCATCTGGACTTCTTGCGAACTGTGTTGCTGGCACCTGGCCTACCCGCCGACGAGTTGTTGACAGCGGCGGTACGGACGATTGCTCTGGCCCGACGTGATGGCCCGACCTACCTGGTGCGGGTCGGTCGTGAACTTGCCCGGTTGCTGAAAGATGACTATGATCGGTTGACAGCACTACTGCACCGTTTGCGTCCCTGATGTGATAAGACACTTCCTTAACAGAGTTGTGATCGCCTTGCAAGAGAATGAATGGAAAAAGCCATGCTCCTCCTCGATGCTGCCTTTCAGGTTGATGCCAATCCACTGCCCGGTGCTGCGGAGGTCGCAAAAGCTGCGGAAGCACTCGGTTTTGCCGCACTCTGGGCACCAGAAACAGCGCACAATCCGTTTCTGGCTCTGACCATCGCTGCCGAGCATACGCAACAGTTAACCATTGGCACGGCAGTGGCAATCGCATTCCCGCGTAGCCCAATGGTCACGGCGCAGATTGCGTGGGACCTGGCCGGGTTCAGTGGTGGGCGTTTTGTTCTCGGCCTGGGCACCCAGGTCAAAGCCCATATCGAACGCCGCTTCAGTAGCGTATGGGATTCGCCCGTCGGACGGCTGCGCGATTATATCGGTGCGCTACGCGCCATCTGGCACTGCTGGCAGACCGGGGGGAAGCTCGATTACCGTGGCCAGTACTACCAGCATACACTTATGACGCCGTTCTTCAGCCCTGGCCCTATCGCCCATCCCGACATCCCGATCTATATCGCCGGTGTGAATACCGGGCTGGCGCATCTGGCCGGTGAGGTGTGCGATGGCTTTCACGCCCATCCCCTGACCAGTGCCCGCTACCTGCGCGAGGTGTTGCGTCCGCAAATCGCCGCCGGCGCGACGGCTGCCGGTCGCGATCCCTCAGCCTGTGCGATAGCCGGCAGCGCACTCGTCATCACCGGGAACGACAAGACCGAACGCGAGCGGATGCGGGCAATGGTGCGGCAGCAGATTGCCTTCTACGCTTCAACCCCAACCTACCGGGCCGTTTTATCCTGTCATGGATGGGATGCGGTAGGTGAAGAATTATCGCGTCTGGCAGCCCAACAGCGCTGGGCCGAGATGACCGGTCTGATCGATGACACCATGGTAGCAACCTTTGCCGTCGAAGCCGATCCTGCCGATCTGCCGGCGGCCCTCAAGGAACGCTACGAAGGGCTGCTTGATCGAGTCGCTCTCTACATACCGTTTATTCCTGGGGAACGAGATGACTTCTGGCGTCATCTGACAACGTCACTGAATGGTCGGTAGGCGATGGCTGGTGTCTTCTCACAACTCGATCTGACCCCGACTCGGCTCGAACTGGCACGGCGCGCTCGGATGGCGCGTGGCGATCTGATCGATTTGACCAGCAGCAACCCGACGACGCAGGGATTGATCTTCCCTGCCGACATCCTCGCGAATGCAGCCACGCCCTACTGGTCAACCCGCCGCTACCATCCCGATCCACGGGGCGATCTGGCAGCGCGCACGGCCATCGTAACGTACTACGCCCGCCGCTCGCCGCCCCTGATCCTGACGCCCGACGATGTCTTTCTCACGGCCAGCACCAGCGAAGCCTACAGCCTGCTCTTCGCATTGCTGGCCGACCCCGGCGACAACCTGCTGGTGCCGAATGTCACCTATCCACTGTTCGAGTACCTCGCTGCCATGCGCAACCTCGAATTGCGTTCCTACCAGCTTGATGAAGAACGAAACTGGCGGATCAATGCCCGTTCGCTTCGTCGGCTGGCCGATGAGCGAACACGGGCGATTTTGATTGTGTCGCCCCACAATCCAACCGGTGCCATCATCGATGCGTCAATAGCGACGCTCGATCTCCTGGGTATTCCAGTTATTTGTGACGAGGTCTTTGCGCCGTTTACCTATGCTGCACCGACCACGCCACCCCTGGCGGCGCTCCATCCAGAGCTACCGGTCTTCACCCTCAACGGCATCTCGAAACTCTTTGCCCTACCCGACCTGAAATTGGGTTGGATCGCACTCAACCAGCCGGCTCGCCAGTTTGCCGCCCGGCTGGAACTGTTAAACGATACCCTGCTGGGCGCGAATGCGCTGAGTCAATATCTCTTGCCAACCCTGTTTGCTCAAGGCGAACCGTTCGTACAGGCGATGGTCGAACGGGTACGGGCAAACCTGACTCTGGCACTGCAACGGTTTGCCGATCATCCGCGCCTCCGTGCCCGACCGCCTGCCGGCGGCTACTATCTCTTCCCGGCCATTGACGGGTGGGAAGACGAAGAGGCACTGGTGCTCTTCCTGCTCGACCACGGGGTCTTTGTCCATCCCGGCTACTTCTACGGTGACGTGCCGGGTTGCCATGTCATGCTGTCGGCACTCTGCGAACCTGAACGCTTTGCGTTGGGGGTCGAACGGCTCTGTGCGGCGTTGGCGTAAACACTTTCTTTTACACTTGACGACGATTGATCGTAGAGAATCGCTCATTCTATCGGTCAGACTATTGCAGATGATCCTATCGTCGTGTATAATGCTTCCAATCGACTTGCCGGTACTGGCTTCAGAGACAGTAAAACAATGACCACTTTTTCGCAGCGCCGATCTGCCAGTCAACGGTCGTCAACCTCGTCCTCGCCGGTACAGCGTACCGGTGACAATGATCTGCTGCAACATTTGCTCTTGAACGATCTCCCTGCCCGGCGCGATCCGTTTCGTCCGCTGCGCCTGCGTTCGCGGGATGCATATCGCGAAGAAGCCTTACGCGGCTTCCTGTTGCGCAATTGGGTGGATCGCGCATTGCTCATCGCCGAAATCTTGCTCTTCGCCACAATGGTGATCGTCTTTGCCTACTGGTTCATCGACGGCTATGGCCGCGACTGGTGGCGAGCCTGGCAGGGCAAGAGCCAGCCGGCAGAGGTGATCATGCCACCGCCAGCCCCGGTTGCACCGCCGGCAGAGGAGATCACATCACCACCACCAGCCCCGGTTGCACCGCCGGCAGCCGCACCGCACCTGCCGGCACTACCCTTCACCGACCCTGGTCTGGCGGTTGAGCCGGCTGATTACCTTGCCCCGCAGACCAGTGTCAAACCGCTGCCGAAAACCGATCCGCGACCGCAGCGACTGCGTATTCCCAGCATCCAGCTTGACACGCCGGTGTACGAGGTCTTTGTCGTTGATGGCGCGTGGCAGGTCGCTGAATATGCCGCCGGCTATCATCACGGCACGGCCCTACCGGGCACGACGGGCAATACCGTGCTGGCCGGACATGCCGGCTTGCGTGGCGCTGTGTTTCGTGATCTGCCGGCACTGCGTCCTGGTGATGAGATATTGCTGGAGGCGGGCGGTTGGGTATACCGCTACCGAGTGCGCGAGATGCGTAACGTCTGGCCGACCCAGGTTGAAGTGATGGATCCGACACCGACCCCTGTTTTGACCCTGATAACCTGTACCAACTGGGACACGCAGCGCCTGGTCGTCATTGCCGATCTGGTCGATTCGCGTCCACTCAGTTGAGATTGAGGAGATCGTATGCCACCAAAGCCGTCACCTGCAACCAGACTCCCTCCCGGTCGTGGACGCGCACCGGCACCATGGACAATCTGGGAGATCATGGCGATTACGGTGAGTGTGTTGATGATCGTGGTGCCGCTCACACTGGAAGGGCTGAACTGGATCAGGCCACCGGTTGCTCCTGCTCAGGAACTAATGGCTGCGACCGAAACGCCAGTCAGCCTCGAACAACGACCACCGACATTTACTCCACTGGCGACGGCTACACCGGGTTCGCCGGTGCCGACCAATACACTCACACCGACCAATATCCCGACCGGGGTGACGGTCACCCCGACCGGGGAAACGGTCACCCCCACCGGGGTGACGGTCACCCCGACCAATACATCACTCCCAACACTTACCCCTTCGCCAACACCGGGTACGACCCGTGTAAACAAATTTGCTTCATTGAGCACTGTCAATATCGGGCAATCATTCAGCTACAGTCTGGCGGTTACAACGCAGAGTGATAGCCCGATTACGCTCACCTTACGCGATGTACTGGATGCAAATCTGGAACTAATAGAGGCGTCCGCTTTTGGGGGAACATGTTTTCCAGGCCAGACCGTACTCTGCACCCTGACGGTAAGTCGATTCAACCCGGCGTCGGTGACGTTACAGGTGCGGGTACGTGCATCGGCAACGGAAGGGTCAATTATTCCCAACCAGGCTGTGTTGGAACAGGGTAGCTTGCAGGTCGGGGTTTCCAATGTGGTGAATGTAACTGTTGCCGGGGGGACTGTCCCTACCAGTTCTCCAACTGAAACACCGACAGTAACGGCTACTAGTACTGCCACCAACACCCCAACTGCCACATCGGTGACGCCAACACCTGTCTCTACGACATCGACCCCAACGGCCACGAACACACCGGTCGTTCAGCCAACATCACCACCGCGTCCGACATCACCACCGCCACCGCCGCGTCCGACCGAACCACTACCGGCGCCAACATCACCGCCGACACCAACTGCACCACCGCCGCCGGTAGTCTTACCCACCGAGCCACCACCACCGGCACCGGTAGCAACAGTTGCGCCACGGCCAACGGCGACACCACGGCCACGTCCGCCGGCACCGCCAACGAACACGCCAACCCCGGCTGCTTCACCAACACCAACCGAGCCGCCGGCGCCGGCTGCGTTCGCTGAGAGTGATCTGCTCCTACGGCTCGCCAGCGATTGGGGAAGTGCTTACGCCGGGCAAGACATTGTGTTTACCATTGTGCTCGGTAACACCCACCCGGCGCAGACGGTGAGTGCCGTAAGCCTGCGCAGCGTCATGCCCTCGAATCTCCAGGTGCTGGGCGCAAACGCGAGCCGGGGCGCCGATCCGACGATCAACGGTCAGACGGTAACATACCTTGCGCCAGACTTAGCACCCGGTGAACGGGTTGAGGTGACCATCGCTACCCGCATTCGCTCAGATGTGGCTGCCGGTACCCTCCTCGTCGTACAGGCGCAGGCCAACCAACGCGACCTCAGCCGACCGGTCTTCTCGAACATCAGTACGGTGCTGGTGGTTGGTGGACAACAGGTAGCAACGGCAACCGCAACCGCAACCCGTGCACCGGCCACACTCACCGCGACGGTCGTTTCGCCGACAGCTGGCACAACCGCAACCTCTGCACCGGCCACGGCTACGGCAACCGCAACACCTGATATTGTGCTGGGTGGAGGTGCGCCGCCAGCCGTGACAACCACGCCGACCACAACACCGCCGGCGGCAGGGGGCGCAAGTGGCGGTCAGGCACCGCTGCCAAACACCAGCGCCGGCATTCCGTTCCTGGGTGTGCTGTTGCTCGGCGCAACCCTGCTAACCCGCACCATCCGACTGCACCGTGCTCGCGAGCGGCTTTGACAGCGGGGGAAGGTAGGGGGTAGAGTAAGGGCGCACGGCTGTGCGCCCTGTCTGTTGAACTGATCAGATGATCAGGATGAAATAATCATAATAACCAAGTAGCTCAAATACTTGCCTCCTACCCCTATCTACTCTGGTGGTCGGCGCTCTACCATAATCCGCACCTGCACGTCTCCGGCAAGGTATTGCAGGGTCGTGCTGACGATAGCGATGACCAGGCCGCCGAAGAATGCCGGCCAGAACCCATCAACCGTGAAGGCGATACCGAGCTGATCGGCCAGGGCTGAGGTCAGGCCAAGTAACAGGGCGTTAATCACCAGACCAAACAGACCGAGCGTGAGAATAACGAGCGGACAGGTCAGCAGGTAGAGCAGTGGACGCAGCAAGGCATTGAGTAGCCCAAACAGCAGAGCGACAATGCCAATCTGCCACCCCGGCCCGCTGAACTCGATCCCCGGCACGATCCAGACCGCGGCAAAGATGGCCAGCGAATAGATGAGCCAGCGCAAGAAGAGCCGGCTATAGTCAATGCGTGATGGTTGTGAGGATGGAGGTGATGAATTCACGACTTGCTCCTTCCATCTCTGTACAAATCGGTACGACTCGCTCATCTGCCGTGAGTATGATACTATACGGCGCGGCGTTACGTGTGGTGACAACCGCTATGATGATTGACGAACAGACAATGACAAAAGTTGACCAGTCCGCATTATTTGCCCGTGTCGAACAGAGTGCGCGGGCTGATGGTAAAGAGGCGTATTTTCGGCTGCACCGCTATCGGTTTGCCGCAATGTTGCAGGCGATGGGTCCGGCCAATGGTGCGCGTGTGCTTGAGGTAGGGGTCACACCCGGCCATTTCACCGAGCTGCTGGTGGGTGCCGGCTTTCAGGTCAGCGGTGCCGATCTCGACCCCTTTACCCGCAAAGCGCTCTGGGATCGGTTGGGGGTCGAGGTGCGCCAGGTGAACCTGGAACGGGAGCCGCTCCCTTACCCTGATACCAGCTTCGATTGGGTTGTTTTCTCGGAAGTCATCGAGCACATGGTCTATTCACCGCTGCCGATCTTGCGCGAGTTTTATCGCGTGCTCCGTCCCGGTGGTCGGGTGTTGATCACTACCCCGAACGAGCTGTATCTGAAAAGCCGGGCGCGGGCAATCCTGCGCATGCTGCTCTGGCAGAGTCTGAGTACTCGTGAGGAGTTTCGTCATCAGATGCTGTTAGAGGGTGAGGCGCGCTATACCACCCACAGCCGCACCTACACGATGGAAGAGTTGACCTGGCTGGTTGAGCAGGCCGGTTTTCGGATTGAGTCGCGCCGGTTCGAGGCGCCGTGGGAGCGGGTCGGTCTTGAAGCAGGCCGATTGCTGCGTGCCCCCCATCGCGTGCTGGCAAAAGCACTCTTCTTCGCCCTCACCGCAGCGATTCCGCCGACACGTTCGATGTTACTGGTAGTTGGCCGGCGTCCGCTGAATTGACGACAGGGCCGATCTCTGGCTATAATAGGGCTGACGGGCCGCTAGCTCAACGGCAGAGCAATCGGCTCATAACCGACAGGTTCTCGGTTCGAATCCGAGGCGGCCCACCAAAGGCGACCGATAGTGCGGTCGCCTGTTTTTTTACTCTCTACCCCCGCAGCACCGCGCCAGCCGGGCGCTGGCTGCTACCGTTCGTGCATACCGGGCCGCAACACAATCCCAGCCTATCACCAACTCATAACCCCTCTCCCCTACCTCCCACCTCCTCTCTCCTATTTCCTCTCTCCTCTACCCTATCTCCTATCTTCTATCTTCTATCTTCTATCCCCTATTTCCTCCGCTTGACATCCGTACCACTTCCTTCTATCATTCCTCTCAAACTGCAAAAGCGCATACGCGCTGCCAGGGGAGCCGGGTAAGCCCGGCTGAGAGTGCGGCCCGATTGATGCCGCTGACCCTTTGAACCTGATCTGGGTTATGCCAGCGGAGGGAAGGCGTATTGATGATACCCCGTCATTCCTCAGCGCTGGAATGGCGGTTTTTGTTTGTACGTGGTTTGGTTGGTTGTGAGATGGGAAAGGAGTTCAGCGATGGCGTCGGTAACGGTAAGTTTTGAAGTGTTGCCCGGCGGATTACCTGATAAGGCAACGACGTATGCTGCCGTGGATGCCGCGATTGCGGTCGTTGCCGCCAGCGGTCTGACCTACCGTGTCTGCCCGATGGAAACGACGATTGAAGGCGATTACGATGCAATTATGGCGGTGATCAAACAGGCGCAAGAGGCGGTGCTGGCAGCCGGCGCCAGTCGCGTCTTTACCCTCATCAAGGTGGATTACGACCCCAATGGATCATCAATCGCCGAAAAGCTGGCTAAGTATGAGTGACGATGTCTCGCAATCGATGCCTGCGACGCCGGTCACGGTAGCAGTGCGTCCTTCGTGGCGGGCCGGTCTGTTCGAGTATGGCCCGCCGACATTGCTCGTCATCAGCCTGCTGCTTCTGTGGGAGGGACTGGTCTGGTTTTTCGCGATCCCCGACTGGCTGCTGCCGCCACCCTCGCGGATCGTCCGCACGTTGTTCGCCAGTCTGCCGGTGCTGGCCGGTCACACGCTGGCGACGTTGACGGTGACCATCCCTGGCTTCGCGCTGGCACTGGTTGCCGGCTTTAGCCTGGGGATTGCCCTCGACGCCTCGCCCGTCCTGCGGCGAGCGATCTATCCGCTGCTCGTCACCTCGCAGACGGTACCGATTGTCGCGATTGCGCCGCTGCTGGTGGTCGGCTTCGGCTTTGGACTATTGCCGAAAGTGCTGGTCGTAGCGCTGATTACCTTCTTTCCGATTGTGGTCAATACGATTGATGGCCTGCAAAGTGCCGACCGTGATCAGCGCCGCCTGCTAGAGGCGATGGGAGCCAGCTACTGGCAACTACTCCGCCTCTTGCGATTACGGGCTGCGCTACCGGCCATCTTCACCGGGATCAAAGTCTCCATTACCTACAGCGTGATCGGGGCAGTCCTCGCCGAATGGATCGGCGCCAGTGCCGGATTGGGGGTCTACATCGCTCGCTCACTGCGTGCGTTTCGTACCGATCAGGTCTTCGTGGCTGCGCTGGTCACGTCACTGCTCACAATTGCCCTGTTTACGCTGGTTAGTCTCCTCGAACGTTGGATTGTCTTCTGGAAAGGAGAACGTTGATGCGCAGATGGTTACTCTTAGGTTTGATCGTCATCCTGACGGCCTGTGGTGCGGCGACGACACCGGCAGTTTCTGAGCCGCCGTTGACCACTGTGCGGGTTGGTTTGGACTGGACGCCGAACACGAACCATACCGGCCTGTACGTGGCGCAGGCGCAAGGTTATTACAGGGATCAGGGGTTGCAGGTCGAGATTCTCGGTGCGCAAGAGGGTGGTACAGTCGAGCAGCTTGTGGCCGCCGGTCGCCTCGATTTTGGCATCTCGTATCAGGAAGGCGTCACCCAGGCGCGGGTAGAAGGAGTGCCGATTGTCTCGATTGCCGCGATCATTCAGCACAACACCAGCGGATTCGCCAGCCGGGTGGAAGAGGGCATCACCAGTCCTCGCGATTTTATCGGCAAAAAATATGGTGCATTCGGCTCGCCAATTGAAGAGGCAGTGATTCGCGGTCTGCTCGAATGCGCAGGTGTGGGCGATCAGTTTGATCAGGTGCAATTCGTAGACATCGGTAGCTCCGACTTTTTTGTCGCAACCGAACGCGATGAAGTCGATTTTGTCTGGATTTTCAAGGGCTGGACCGGCATCGAAGCCGAGGTGCGCGGCGTACCGCTCAACATTGTGATGATGAACGACGTGCAGTGCATCCCCGACTACTACACCCCGGTGATCATCACCAGCGAAAAGATGATTGCCGAACAACCCGATCTGGTGCGTCGCTTCCTGGCTGCGACGAGTGCCGGTTATCGCTTTGCCATTGATCGACCCGCCGAAGCAGCCGAGATTCTGTTGCAGGCCGCGCCTGAGCTTGATGCCGAACTGGTGCGCCGCAGTCAGCAATATCTGGCTACCCAGTATCAGGCCGATGCTCCCCGCTGGGGTGAACAGAAGCTCGAAGTCTGGCGAGCGTATGCCCAATGGATGGCCGAGCGTAACCTGATTGCCCGCATGATCGAACCGGAAAAGGCGTTTACCAATGAGTTTCTGCCCTAGTTAGGTGACGAGGTGGTATGTGGTGCGGTAGTAGAGCTTCCGCACCACTGCCCTCTGTCCAGGTGTGACATTTTTTACAAGAGCTGGGCTGTCGTGCTACCCGACCATCGCATAGGCTTATGAATGGTTTGTCAATCACCAGAGACAGTATACCCTGCTCCCAGTATGCTGCCATCACGCGCTGGATTGGTTGCCTTACCCGTTCGTTATCCACGTGTCGTGGGGTTTGGAGTGCGGTAGCCATGCTCACGATCCGGCGCGGGTCACGCTGATTACTCTGTTGGTCGCGGGGACGACATACGTTCTTGTCACGATTATCTGGCTCATTGTATCAGACAGCATATGCCGGTCATACCGGCACCAGGTACACATATGGCAACGCTTGAGATACGGGCGATCCGCAAAACGTTTACAACCCCTACCGGCCCGGTCGTCGTGCTGGATGGCCTGAATATGCAGGTTGCGGCAGGAGAATTTGTGGCGGTAATTGGGCCAAGCGGCAGCGGCAAAACGACCCTCTTCAACATCATCGCGGGACTGGAAACCCCTGATGCCGGGGCAGTGGTGATTGATGGGAATGATGTTACCGGTTGCCGTGGTCAGGTTGCCTACATGCCACAGCGCGATGCCCTGCTACCCTGGCTGTCGGTGGTAGAGAATGCGGTCCTGGCGACCGTCGTGCAGGGCGGCGATGTTGCAGCCGCACGCCGGGAAGCGCGGGCGCTCCTGGCCGATTTCGGCTTACAAGGGTGGGGCGATGCCCGACCGGCAATGTTGTCTGGTGGCATGCGGCAACGGGCGGCATTTCTGCGTACAGTGCTCTGGCATCGGCCAGTCATGCTCCTCGATGAGCCATTTGGTGCTCTCGATGCGCTTACCCGTGCTCAATTACAGCAGTGGTTACTGTCATTGTGGGATCGCCTCGACCGTACCGTGCTTCTGGTGACGCATGACATTGATGAAGCGATCATTCTGGCAGATCGCATCTATGTGCTCACGCCCCGGCCAGCCCGGATTGCCCTCGAAGTCCGGGTCGAACTCCCCCGACCACGCTCGTATGCGTTGGTGACAGATCAAGCGTTTGCGCGATTGAAACGCCAGTTGCAGGCCGTTTTGATGGAGGGCGAACGCTATGCGTAGCACCGCATTCGAGCATCTCCGTCAGGATGCCTTCGCGGTTTAGCGGCAGAATGCCGTCAACCTGGCGTGCGACTGCTCTGCTGCCGCACGCCTGAACTCGCTGCCGCACCCTCACCGGTAGCGTTAGCCAATGCATCACCGTTCGTATGGCGTACAGCAGCCATACTGCCGCACGCCTGACCTCACTGCCGCACCCTCACCGGTAGCGTTAGCCAATGTATCACCGTTCGTATGGCGTACAGCAGCCCTGCTGCCGCGCTGCCCGACCTCACAACCTTTACGGTGCGCGGACGTTATCCTCGCCGGTGCCAGAAAGCCAGGCGCTCACAGGCAGCACCGGGCAATGACACACCCGACCATCTGGTATGGTCTGTAGCAATAACGAAGGGGCGACATATGTGTCACCCCTCCCTGTTCCTCTAGTGTCTGTTTGTACGTGGGTTCTACTCTTCTGGTGGCAAAGAAGTCGTAATATCGTACACCAGCACCTGCACCTCAAGCCCTTCATTCGTCAAGAGCGATAGCGTGAACTCGTTGGTTGCATTCTTAATCGCTTGCTCATCGGCAGCAGGGGCGTAAGCGCGGATGCTGGCCTCTTCTGCTGAAACCCGGGTGACGCGCGTGACTGCGCTGGGACTAACCTCGGCAATCCGGCGCTTGATCTCGGCAATTGCTTCATCGAGTGTCATTGGAAATCACCTCGCTAAATCACATTAAATTCGGATGCCAGATGACCACTGCGGAATCGGTCGATCCGCAATTCGTCGATGTTGATCGTATGTGCTCGACCGTCGATCACCTCTTCAGCGATGAGTAAGCCCGTAGCCGGTGCGTGCATAATGCCGTGACCGCTAAACCCACTGGCATCAATGTAACCGGCCAGATCGGGGTGACGACCGAGAATCGGGTTATGATCAGGCGTAATCTCGTACAACCCGGCCCAGCACTGCTGCTCGGCCAGCCCGGCTGTTTCGAGAATGGGGAAGCGGTGGATACCGGCCTCGATCACTGCCTCCAACCAGTCCCAGTCCACATTTGTGTTGGTACTGCTTGGCTCATTGGGGTTTGACCGCCCCATCAGAATGCTCTGCCCCTCGCGCCGCATATAGAAACCGCTGCCTACATCTATCGTCAGTGGAATTGGGGCACTGATCGCCGGGAAGGGTGTCGTCATATACACATTCCGTCGGTATGGTCGTACCGGCAGATCAAGACCTGCCAGGGCGGCGACTTCACCGGCCCACGGTCCAGCGCAGTTGATCACGAACTCACAACCCACCGTACCGGCTGGTGTTTCAACTGCCGTCACCCGACCACCCTGGATGTGAAAGCCGGTGACCGGTCTCCCCCGGTACAATCGCACGCCGTGGCGCTGCGCAGCACGCAGATAACCCAGGGCGATACCGTAAGGATCGCAGTATCCGTCATCGGGGCCAAACGTGGCACCGATCAGATCGTCAGTCCGCATCTGCGGGATGAAGCGGGCTGCTTCAGCGGGGGTTAAAACCTCGACCCGCACCCCCAACTCGCGCTGCATCGCCACGTTGCGCATGTATTGCGCCCAGGTCTGCTCGTCGTTGATCAAAAACAGGTAGCCAACTTGACGTAATTCGGCGTGACCACCAACTTCTTCCTCGAAATGGCGTAAACGCTCGATGCTATAGCGTGACAACAGCACATTGGTACGCGATGAAAATTGATGGCGCACTCCCGCCGCCGAGCGGGCCGTACTACCGCTGATTTCGGTCTCTTCACGCTCCAGGATGATCACGTCGCGCAGGCCACGTTCGGCCAGATGAAAAGCAATACTGGCGCCGATTACACCTGCACCAATAATAACCACTTGTGCCCGCTCAATCATACATCTCACCTCGCCTGATGTGCGCCGCCATTGGCGCGTCCTTTGTTTTTACGTTTTTCAATGCATCGTTCACGTGCTATACCTTACCCCGCTTTTCACGCCGCCGTGATGCAGAAGCAGCAGGTGGCAGTTGCGGCTCTTCACCGGGTGCCAGCTCGTCGGGTGGTAATTGCGACTCTTCGCCGGGTGCCGGCTCTGATACTGGTGGTGGGGTCGGTGGCGTTTGCAGGCGTCGCTTTTCACGCCAGGCCAATCGCTCACGCGCCTCAGCTTCAAACCCTCGCCCGGTCGGCTCGTAATAGATGCGTCCGGCCAGATTGGGCGGGAGATGCTCCTGATCCGAACGCCCCTCCGGCAGGTCGTGAGCGTATTCATACCCCTTACCGTAGCCTAACCGTTTCATCAACTGCGTTGGCGCGTTTCGTAAATGGAGCGGTACCGGTTCGTTCCGCGTCTCGGCAACGTCGCGTTGCACCGCACCATAAGCCCGGTAGAGCGCATTACTCTTCGGTGCCAGACAAAGATAAACCACGGCCTGCGCCAGCGCCAGTTCACCTTCCGGTTGACCGAGAAAGTGAACCGCTTGTTGGGCAGCGATTGTTTGCGGGAGTGCCTGCGGATCGGCCAGCCCAATGTCTTCGACGGCGATCCGCACCAGGCGTCGCGCAATATAGAGAGGGTCTTCACCGCCATCGAGCATCCGCCCCAACCAGTAGAGTGCGCCGTCGGGATCGCTATCGCGGACACTCTTGTGCAACGCCGAAATTGCATCGTAATGCAGTTCACCGTGCTTGTCGTAGCGCACAGCCCGGCTTTGCAGCGCATCACGAATATCATCGACGGTGATCAACCGGGTTTCGCCAATCGCCGGCGGTTTCGAGCGCGCCGCTGCTTCGAGGGCATTCAGCGCCGTCCGCGCATCACCGTTTGCCATATTGACCAGGTAGTCACGCGCATCACGAGCCAGCATAATTTTCAAATCCCCCAAACCGCGTTCCCGGTCGGTGAGTGCCCGGTCAATCAGAACCCCGATCTCTTCATCGGTAAGGGCTTCGAGTTTGAAGACCCTGGCCCGCGAGAGGAGCGCTGAATTGACCTCGAAGGATGGATTTTCAGTCGTTGCCCCGATCAAAATGATGGTGCCATCTTCGACGTAGGGCAAGATTGCGTCTTGCTGGCTCTTGTTAAAGCGATGAATCTCGTCGATAAAGACTACCGTGCGCTGCTGGAACATACCGAGCCGGTCTTGCGCCTCTTGCACCACTCGCCGCAAATCGTTTACTCCGGCACTAACTGCACTTATCGGCTCGAAGTGGGCTTTCGTGCTGTGCGCAATAATTTGCGCCAGCGTCGTCTTCCCGCTGCCGGGTGGCCCCCACAGAATCAGCGAAAAGAGCTGATCATTCGCAATCGCTCGCCGGAGCAGTTTGCCTTCACCGACAAGATGATGCTGTCCAACGAACTCTTCGAGTGTGCGCGGGCGCATACGGGCAGCCAGTGGCGCCTGTTGTTGCAGCGCCTGCTGTCGTTGGGCATCGAACAGAGTTGTTCCTCGTGGTTTAGGTGGCATAGCCAACGCTTCGGTAAGTCCCTGGTTGTACTATCCTTGATTGTAGCATATTCGGCGAACTGGCCGGTGCTGGTTTGAGCGAATATGTTAATACCAGTATATGCAAACCACATGGGTCATAGAAGGGGGGAGTAAAGAACTATTGTCTGGCGTAACTCTGTGTCGTATGCTATAGGTGTGTAGAGAAGGCAACACCCGTCGTTGGGGGGGCAACTGTAGCGAACCTCAAAAAACAACTGTACATTACCTCTGTTGTTCCCCGCTAGCCCTCTTCCGCCTTCCTCATAATCCCTCGGCGGCGGGTTGCCGAATACACGACACCGGTAGCCGGATGCGGTTACCGGTGTTGTTACTTCAGGTGTCATTTAACGAGAGTTCTACCCTATTATGGTGTGCAAGCGCTGGCATACCCTGGAGCGCGAACATCCTGCCGCACGACAACCTGCCCCCGCTGCCAGACCAGTCCCGCCGGGTCTTGTGGGCTGAAGCCCTACCTGAAGCGTGTAAGTCACGGTGGAGCTTGGCTAAAGCGAGCAGGCAACCGCTCCCGCCGACTCCTGAAACCCTCCCTCACGACCTGCACGCCTCTTCGGGGCTGAAGGCACCCCTTCCCGTCGCCTATGCATTACCCACAACTATTGTATGGTGTTAACCACGCACTTATCAGTGAGTATGATCGCCACATGTGCTGTTTTGGGCGACTGGCCCGGTGGCAGTGCGCGCTCCAGCCGTGCCAGCATGTGCTGGATGGGTTGTCTTACCCGCTCGTCGTGCACGTGTCGCACGGTTTGGAGTGTGGCAGCCACGCTGCCGCTCCAGTCGTGCTCACAATCAGGCGCGGGTCGTAGCGGTTTCTCTCGCCGGTACGTGACTCTGGTGAAAGGGAAGTATGAACGCAGGCTGGAAGTCAGCCCCACGGGGAATTGCACCGGTGCATTGCTAACAACGCAACAAAACACGGTGAAAGGGATGATCGATGACGATTGATGTTGCAGCGATGATGTACAGTATTGGTTGAGACTTGATATTATCCCCTACTCGAAGAGGACGTGCTTATACACAAATGTGGGGCGACCCGCGTCGCCCCATCACCTTATACTCTCGATACTCTCGGCGCGACATCGCGGCTGTGCGGTACACGCCAGCTCAGATGGTGTATGCCGGTTTGATGATGTCAGCTCCAGGAACCTGCTTCTACAGTGTTAACCCTCCTCACTGGCTGCAATCACCGCGTTGGCGATCTGATCACCTCGTCCGTTAGGCAGGTAGACATAACGTCCACCCAGCCAGGCCGCCAGTTGTTGTGCTTCACCACGCGACACAAAGCTGCGCTGGGTGTCGATCACAACCGCGCCAACACCGGCGGCACGCAGCCGACCGGCCAGTTGTTGCACTTCTTGCCGGGCCTGTTCGAGTCGCCGTGCTTTGTCCATCGTCGGATCGGCTTTGAGCGGGACGTTTGGCCGTCCATCGGTGATCAAGACGATAGTTGTGCGGAAGATGCCTCGTGAGCGGGCCTGTTCGCTAATCTGGTACGCAGCGAGGAGGGCTGCGGCCAGGGGGGTACCACCACCGGTTGGCAAGACATCGAGGGCGCGTTTGGCCAGCTCGACGCTTTGTGATGGGGGGAGTAGCAGGTCGGCGCGTTCGCCACGGAATGCCAGTAACGCTACCTGGTCGCGGTGAACGTAGGCCTGTTGCAAGAGCGCATTAACCGCTCCCTTGGCCTGGCGCATCCGGTGCAGCGCCATCGAACCGCTGGCATCAACCAGAAAGCAGAAGAGCGTTCCTGCCTTCGAGCGATATTTCTTGATATGCAAATCATCAGCACGCAGATGGATACGTCCGCGTCGGTGGGGATGGTATTCCGCTGCCCGAATCCGTTGCCATGGCGCGGCTGCCCGCAGCGTGGCAATGACATCGAGCCGTCCCTGAGCCGGTTTCCCCGGCACCGAGCGGATATGTCGCCCGCGCTGACCCGAAATTGTGCCGCGTGAGCCGCTCCGTCCGCGTCGCCGCACGGTAAACGGTGTTTCGAGAATGTCTGGCGGCACATCAGTCTCCATCGCTGCCAGAATCAGCTCTTCGATGGTCAGCTCGTCTTCAGGCGGCTGCGGTGGTTTTTCCTCTTCATCGTCGCGCTGCTCATCGTCACTATTCTCTGGTGATGGCGGAGGTGGCGCCGGTTCCGGTGGTGGCGGCGGCCCGGCCTCTTCCGGCGTCATTTCGGGGAGGCGGGTTGCGCGTGGCAGCATGACCAATCGTACTGCCAGTTCGAGATCGTCGTTATTCACCTCTTCCCGTCCGGCCAGTGCAGCGGCGGCGCGGGCTGCACGTACTGCAAACAGGTCGGCACGATGACCTTCAATACCGAGTGCCATCGCTGTCAGGCTCAACTGCTGGACCTGCTCATCACTGATGGTGACTGAAGGCAATAGCTCACGTGCAGCCAGGATGCCGGCCAATACCAGCGCTTCGTCATCTTCGTAATCGGTGCCGGGTTGCAAGTTACGACGCACCACTTCAGCTCTGGTCGTTACCGGCGCTTTCCCAATTGGCGCCACAATCAATCCCAGGCGGTCGAGTAAGTGGCGACGAGGTGGCCCTTCTGCCGGATCGTAAGTTACCAGCAACACGAAGCGGGCCGGTTCAACGACCGAAATTCCCTCCCGTTCGACCCGCACAACACCGCTATCGAGTGCGCTCAAAATATGGTTGATCGTGCTGTCATCGAGCAGATTCACACTATCCACATAGAGCATGCCGCCATTGGCGCGGGCCAGCAGACCGCTGCGATGGACACGCTCACCCGTCGCCAGGGTTGCTTCAATATCTATCCCCCCCAGCAGTCGATCTTCGCTCACGCCGACCGGCATCTCGACCAACTGCCAGGGGATGGTCGGATCAAATTCACGACCACCGGCCAGCATACGGGCAAAAGCCCGTACCAGTGCGCTTTTGCCGGTGCCGGCGCCGGCCCCAATCGCAACCCCGGCCAGTGATGGATCAACCGCCAGCAACAGCAGCGCCTGCCGGGCCGTATCCAGGCCAACAATTGCCGTGAATGGCAGAGGCGCTGCCGGTAATGCAATGGCTTTTTGCACCATATCAGGTTCCTTCAACAGCGACTGTGATGATAATGTTGTCAGGCTCACGTCGCGTTACGGTACCAACACCTCTTCAACGGCGCGCTCAATCCGTACTGCATCGTCCTGGGTTTCGAGCGGGTCTTTGCGCAACCGATGGCGCAATGCCAGTACTGCGATTCGGCGCACGTCCTGTACGGTGACCTCATTCCGGCCTTCGAGCGCGGCCAGGGCGGTTGCTGCTCTGGCCAGGGTGAGTTCACCGCGGTGACCATCAACCTCAAGTTTGACGCACAGTTCGGCAATCTTGTAGAGTACCGGATCGGGCAAGATTACCTCTGGTAAACGCCGTTGGGCTTGCTTGATTTTGCGTTGTAGTTTCTGGGTCTCTTTGGCCCATTTTTCGACAAACGCAAACGGATCGGCGTCGTATTCACGTCGTCGCTTGACAATCTCGACCCGCTCGCTCACATCGGTAATGGTGGTGATGCGGGCATGCAGACCGAACCGGTCGAGAAGCTGGGGCCGCAGATCACCCTCTTCAGGGTTTCCCGATCCCACCAGTACGAAGCGGGCCGGGTGGCGCACGCTGACACCCTCTCGTTCAACCACGTTGACACCTGATGCCGCTACGTCGAGTAACACGTCAACCAGATGGTCTTCGAGCAGATTCACTTCATCAATATAGAGAAAGCCGCGATTGGCGCGGGCCAGCAGGCCAGGGGCGAATGCCTGTACACCCTGAGTCAACGCTCGTTCGATGTCGAGAGTACCGCAGACGCGATCTTCGGTGGCACCGAGGGGCAGGTCTACCACCGGCACCGGAATATTTATCACCGCAGGCTTTTTCGTTTTACCGGATTGCTGTTCTAACGCCCGACACTGATCGCACAGCCCGGCCGTGCGGTCGGGCGCGCACGAATACGGACAGCCGGCAACCGCTTTGATCGGCGGCAACATAGCTGCCAGTGCCCGTACCGCGGTTGATTTGGCCGTCCCGCGATGCCCCATCACCATCACGCCGCCGATAGTTGGGTTGACCACACACAGCAAAAGAGCCAGCTTCAGTTCAGCCTGACCAACAATCGCCACAAACGGGTAGGGGGGTGTTGAGGCGTTTGTCGGTGGGGTATGACCATTCTTCGATACGTCGTCGGTTGCGATTGTTTGCACGTGTTCTTTGCTCATCTGACGTTACCTTTGTACGCAATAAAACGGCAGGCGTGGAGCCGCCTGCCTGCAACGAACCTGACCAGGCAGGACAGACAGAGCTATGCTGTGCTTCCTTCCTGGCGACGGTATTCCGTTATCCTGTGTGAAGCCGGTCTAACGCTGTGATTTAATCACGGAGCCGGCCGTCGGCTTGCGTCCGGTGCGAGTACGACGTGCGTAGGCAGTGATATTCGTCCACAAGAACGTCAGACCAAGACCCAGAACGGTCAAAATCAAACTGGCCCAACACAGGATTGCCGGCGTCAACGGACCAATCATTTGGGTGGCTTCTCCGAGTCCGCTTGGCATAGTGTTCACTCCTCTCGCGACTGTTGAGCTTTTGCAGCATACGACGGCATAATGACTTCACGCATTTTCTGCGGATCGATACGGAAGTTCTCTATTAATTCTACCACGTAGCGCAAATGTGATCGCGGGATGGAAACGAACATTTCACTCGGATCGAGCCGATTATGCATTCGTCCGCCGCCGTCACCAATGGCAAACACTGAATTTTTGGTGTGCCAGGGTGCAGCAAAAATTGAGGCACACGCACTGGCACCCAACTCACCGACCGGAAATGTCCCGATGCGCACACTGGCTGCACCGGCGATCTGCATTGCCCGTTGTGGATCAACCACACAGACCATCAGATCAACCGGTACTCCATCTGGTACGTCGTCAAGTGGTGCCGCCGCCAGTGCCTTGATCATCCCTGCCGGTAACGAGTAGCTTTGCTGTTTATTGCACGCCGCGGCTTCCGGTGTATAAAAGCCCTGCGCATCGGTCAGATAGATACCCTGGGTAATGTACGGCCCCGGATCAGGATTGAAACCGAGGTGGTACTGCCCTACCCAACAGTCGTGGTGGTTTGCATCAACATACACGCGCCGCCCCTGTTCGGCTTCGCGGACAATCGCACACGCCACCACATTGACCGGCTCGTATCCCGGTGGTGGCCCATCGTAACAATAGGTGATCGCGACCGGTCGCCGTTTGACCCGCATCCGTTCCACCAGGAGGCGATTGAGCAGTTTCAGATCGGGGATTTCGTCGTTTTCACTCATCAGCGCCTCCACCACGGGTTTTGTAAATCGGGGCTTTCCGCGTTCAGTGCCGCCGCAGTTTGGCCCCAGCGCCATATCCATCCCTCGATCCACCAGCGTATCCGTAACCTGAGCGGCGCGACCCGATACTCAGTGGTTTGTCTGGCAAGGCGTAGCCACATTGCCCACCTCCATCATCCAACCTGCGGTTACAATGCTGCGCCCGCTTACCGGTAGAACGGGCTGGCCGGTCGGCGCAGATCAACGTAGCGGAACGGCTCTCCTGAACGCTGCAAGGCCGCCAGGATGGCAATCTTGCTGTCCAGATCGTCGGTGTTACCTATGCACACCGTCGTATGCCCATCAATCGTTAGCGTCATGCCCTTCTTCGGATCGTGGTTGGCTTCGGTGACGTACATACCCAATTCTTTGAGCAACCGGGTGACAACCAGCCGGGTTGGGGCATCCATCTCTGGCTTCTCGCCGACCGCTCGCTCCATCAGGCCAAGCGTGATCACCGGTGCCGGCTGGCGTACCTGGTGGTCACCGAACAATTCTTCAGCGGTCGCTCCGGTCGGCGTAATATCTGGCTCTTCGGCTCCAAAGACGCTGAGAAATTCTTTGTATGGAAGAGGTTGTACCTCTTCCATCTTGACCGTCGGCAACGTGCGGTCGATGATCTGACGCGCCAGTCGGTCAAAGAGAGCATCAAAACGCGGCTCTTGCAAAGCTAACTGACAGGCATCGGCCAATTCGCGCACTTTGCGATCCAGGGGAATGCTGGCCAGTACCGGCAGATTGATCTTTTCGGCGAAGCGGGCCGCCACACCGCTACCGTCGTCGCGATTGACCACCAGCCCCAGCAGTTTGGTGCGCCCACCCATGCTGGCGAAGTATTTGGCCGCGCTGGCAATGTTGTTGGCAGCGTAGAGGCTTTGCCGGTCGTTCCCGCAGAGAATGATGACCTCTTCAGCCAGTGAACGTGAGAGGGGTGTTGCAAACCCACCACAGACCACATCGCCGAGAAAATCCATCACCACATAGTCAAGCGCCCATTGGCTGAGGCCGAACTTTTCGAGCATATCAAAGCCGAACGTGATTCCACGTCCACCACAGCCACGTCCTACTTCCGGCCCGCCAATCTCACAGCCATAGACAGTTGCCGCACCATTCATGATGGTGGTCTTAAAGATGACGTGATGGGCGGCCAGCTCCTCTTCGCGCCCGGCTTCTTTGAACTCGCGCCAGACATCACCGAGTGTTGGCAGACTGATACCGCCGAACAGGGCATTGCAACTATCGTGTTTGGGATCGCAACCGAGCTGAAGCACGCGATTTCCCAACAGGGCCAGCTTGCTTACCAGATTGGTGGTGAAGAATGATTTTCCCATGCCGCCTTTGCCGTAGACGGCGAGCATTCGTGCTGTTGAACCTGGTTGTTTCGTTTTTGGATGGGCGGGCATAAAGCCATCTCTCTTTCCAGGCTGATGCGCATTGCTCCTTGGCGAGTGAGTACTACGCTGCGTCGGTACCGTTTTGCGGCCACGTGACAACAACCTTCAAACAGGCCGGGTCTTCCAGGGCCAGGCGATAAGCAGCCTGAATGCGGTCGAGCGGGACGTGATGGGTTAACAGACCATCAACCTTCAAGTCGCCATTAGCCAGCAAATCGCGTACCCGCGGCAGATCACCATCAGGGCCGAATTCCCACTCGCGCGCAACCAGAATCTGCGCCTCACGCATAAATACCGGTGCGTAGGGAATGTTGATGTGGTCGTAGTAGCCCAATAACACGACTCGCCCGTGGTTAGCCAGGAGCGGTAATGCTCCCGACAAGGCACCCATCGAGCCGGTGGCCTCGATCAGCACATCAACCTTGGCTTCGCCGATAGCTTCGTCAAGCGACTCACGGGTAACATCGATAACCTGGTCGGCCTGACTGGCTTGCAAGCGTACTGCCACCCGGTCGGCGACGGCCACGTGCTGAGCACCGGCATATTTTGCCAGGCGGGCTGCCAGTTGACCGACAATGCCCTGCCCCAAAACCAGCACCCGATCACTGCGGCGAATCTGGCCGATTTTGATACCGTGCAGTGCTGTGGCGGCCAGAGCCAGCAACACCCCGGTGGCCGGGTCGAGCGAACCAAGCGGCACAACTCGTTCGTGTTCGGCGGTAATGTACTCACTCTGTCCACCCCAGGCCGCATTGACGCCGCGGAAGCAGCGGGCACCGCCGATATACACCCATTGACCGAGCAATTCTTTCGGTGCTTTACTACCAACCTGCACCACCTGCCCAACCGTCTCGTAGCCGGGCACAACCGGGAAGAGCAGTTGTGGTTGGGGCAGCCGGCCATCAAGCAACATCCGTTCGGTACCGGCGCTAATCGACGTAAAGGCAGTCTTGATCAGCACATCACCGGCTTTTGGTTCATTAACCTGCACCGTGCGAATCTCAATCGTGTTTCGCTTTGGAATAACTACTGCTCGTGACTTGATCGGCATACAGTCGATCCGCTTTCTAGTACGCCGCAGCGTAATCTTCACCCAGAGAACCGGTTGGTGTTATGATGGTTTGGCCATACCTGCTGATTGAGCCTGCAATTGCGCCTGTAATAAACGCCGTTCCTTTGCCGAACGGATGCCACGCCAGAGAAATTGACCGGCGTTGAAGAGGTATGTGACGTAGGCGAAGACCATCACCCACATGATCGTGCGGCTATCGAGGTGCAGCCACACGGCAACGAAATAGGCATTGTGGGTCAGAATAGCAATCAGATTACCCAAATCTTCCCAGAAGAACTCACGGGCCATGAAATACTTACCGTAGATGTCGTGTTCCCACAGCATACCGGTGATGGTCAAGGCCCAGATCAGCGCAATCTTGATCCACACGCTCACTGTCGCAACCCAATACCCTTCACCAGTTGCCAGATAGCGGATAACCAGGGCAAAGCTGATGATGAACACGATGAACTGGATTGGGGCCAGGATGAACTGGGCTTTTGTCCAGGGTGATCGGTTGCGGCGTTCCAGTTGTTCGGGTGTATACATCATCTTCCTCCACGTTGATCGTTTGCCGGTGCTGTGCTGACGCGACTCACGGTGAGCAGAAATCGATGTTCGACTTCTTGCCTCTCGTTGAGATCAGGCCATTGCTGCGCAGCCCAACCTTGCACACGCTCAATGGCTGTCTGCAACACCTCATCACTTAATGCCCATGTTTCTGCATCGCTGCGTGCGGCCATACCGGCAATCACCTCTGCCGGACTCAGCGTGCGGTGCCAGCGCGCCGCAACAATCCCTTCTTCCACCACCGGTGCTCCCAGCTTCGCCAGGTGCTGGCTTACTGCTGCACCTGCGCCCGGTGGGCGAGCACCAGGAAGCAAATCCATCACCGTCTGCCGTAATTGCCCGCGCAGCAAGCCAACGCATGATGCCGGATCACGCCAGTCAACACCCTGAATGATCACACCGCCTGGGCGAGTCACGCGCACCATCTCAGCCAGTCCGGCGCGCCAGTTCGGGAGCAGATGAAGCACGTGTACAGCCAGCACCGCATCAAAGGTTGCCGTGGCAAAGGGAAGGTATTGCGCATCGGCCTGCACGAGATGAAGTGGTGTGCCGGTCTCTTCGGCCCGTCGGTGGGCAACGTGCAACATACCTGCCGAGATGTCAATCCCGATGACAGTGGCACCGGCAGCGGCGACCGGCAGGGCAATACGCCCACTCCCGATCCCGATTTCAAGCACTCGTGCCCCACTGCCGGCCTGATCGACGATGGCCTGCCCAATCGCGGTCGATACCTCGGCGGGATGCGCACGTTGCGCATCGTACACATCGGCAATTTGATCAAATGTGATCGGTAACGGCATGCCGGGTCTCTTCTCTCCAGGCGCTGCAAGCTATGATGCCGCATCCATTGCCAGCGCAGTTGTAATCTCCTGCCGGGTCAGGCCCTTGAATTCCTGCACCGAAATACCGCGCAAAATGCCGATAGCCAGCACCATCAGCAGAGCTTCCAACCCGAACACCAGTCCATAACCAACCGATGGCGTGACCAGACCACCTTCGATCATCACCGTATGGCCAAGACCACTGATCACATTGGCAAACCCATTGCCGAGGCCTTGTGCCATACCCCACATCCCCATATACAGACCGGTCTGCCCTTCGACGGTCATCTCCATCATCATCGCTAGTGCGCCGACGTTGAAGAGACCGATGCCCAACCCCATAATGAGCAGTGCCGGGCTGATAATCTCGCGGTGCAGGGTAAGAGCCGAAATCATCAACATTGCCAGCCCACCGGCTACCCCCAGGCCACCGAGAGTAGCGATAGTCTTCTTCTGGATGGGGAAGATGCTGGAGAGAATACCAATGCCGAGCATACCGAGCAATGCACCGGCACCCCAGGCCTGCTGGAATGCAGCCGTGTCTTTTTGCGGCATGCCGAACACCTCAGCCCCGAACGGTTCGAGGATTGCATCTTGCAGGAAGATACCGAGAATTGCCAGCAGTACGAAGGCGAAAAAGCCACGCACCTGGGGATTCCGCTTCATCAGACCGGTCGCAACTCGCCACGTCTCCAGCGGCCCGGCTTCGCCCTTCTCAGGAGCCTGCTCCAGCAGCTTGCGATGCTCTTCCTTCGAGATCGGCTTCTCCAGCCCGATCACACCCAGCAACACGGTGACCGTCACGATAATTGGGGTCAGGTTATAAAGCTGCTGCATAGCCTCCGGTGAGTAGACCGGCATAATCACGCGCGAGATACCAGCCGAGACGATACCGCTGATAATCACCGTGGCCCAGATAAAGGCGACGACGGCCCCGCGCTCTTTCGGTGTGGTGACCTCGGCAATGAGCGCATTCGACGAGCTACCGTTCATTGCCATCAGCACACCGAACAAAAAGATGAGGGCGAAGGCTTCAATAGTTGCAATAATGGAACGCTCACCCAGGCCAACCGCAATACTTGGCAAGGCGAGGAAGATAAGGGCAGCGCCTACGTTCGACAGAATAACGTAAGGTGTGCGGCGTAAACCGAAGATCGGATAACGGTCGGTGAATCGCCCCCAGTACACCTGAAAGAACGAGATGAAGTGGTGCAGACCAATCAGGGTGGTAACAATCACTGCCATTGCGCCGAGGTCTGAAATTGACACCCGGTTGAAGTTGAACGTGAGCAGGGCAAACATCCATCCGGCGCCTACCCGCATCAGCGAGAGGCGAAAGGTCTTGACGGCGAAACGGAGCAGACCCATTGCGCACACCTTTCTAGTTCTTTGTCAAAGGCGAACCAACGTGTAGCACAGAGTTTGCACTACATTTTTTCAGGGCGTCTTACCCATTGCTTCTGGCAGACTCGGCGACCCTTCCTGGATATTTTGAGGCGTTCGGGATGTTTCGTTCAGCGTGAGTATAGCATATAGAACAGACATATGCAATATTTGCAAAATTTGTGCAATCGCTTGTCAACCTCAAAAATTTGCATATATGTCTTAAATAATGGTATAGAGTGGGTTGATTGTATTGATTTTCTCTTTATGATGCGGTGTCAGATGACTGAAACTTCAATTGACAATGTATGATTGTCAATTGCATAGTACATGGAAGTATTGCAATAAGTAATTGATGGCCGGCATGGTTATGAATTCTCTACCTGAAACGCCTGATTTTTGCACAGGGTGACAATACCTGTAGAGTTCCCCTGGGAGCGCACGCCTCCGGCGCGTACTGACCGAGATACCTGGGAGCGCACGCCTCCGGCGCGTACTGACCGAGATACCTGGGAGCGCACGCCTCCAGCGCGCACCGACCGAGATACCTGGGAACGCGCGCCTCCGGCGTGCACCGACCGAGATACCTGGGAGCGCACGCCTCCGGCGCACACCGACTGAATTCCCCTGGAAACGCGCACCTCCAGCGCGCACCGACCGAGATACCTGGGAGCGCACGCCTCCGGCGCGCACCGACTGAGATACCTGGGAGCGCACGCCTCCAGCGCGCACCGACTGAGATACCTGGGAGCGCACGCCTCCAGCGCGCACCGACTGAGATACCTGGGAGCGCGCGCCTCCGGCGCGCACCGACTGAGATACCTGGGAGCGCGCGCCTCCGGCGCGTACTGACCGAGATACCTGGGAACGCGCGCCTCCGGCGTGCACCGACCGAGATACCTGGGAGCGCACGCCTCCGGCGCACACCGACTGAATTCCCCTGGAAACGCGCACCTCCAGCGCGCACCGACCGAGATACCTGGGAGCGCACGCCTCCGGCGCACACCGACCGAGATACCTGGGAACGCGCATCTCCAGTGCGCACCGACCGAGATACCTGGGAGCGCACGCCTCCGGCGCGCACCGACTGAGATACCTGGGAGCGCGCGCCTCCGGCGCGTACCGACTGAGATACCTGGGAGCGCACGCCTCCGGCGCACACCGACCGAGATACCTGGGAACGCGCGCCTCCAGCGCGCACCGCCCGAGATACCTGGGAACGCACGCCTCCGGCACGCATCAACCCTGTGATTGTTTTGAGCACGAATGGGCAGAACCAGCGTTTCCGCTCTGCACACTGCGGCAGCCACGCTGCCGCGCCAGCCGCGCTGCTGATCAGACGCGGGTTGTAGCGGTTTTCCTGCTGGTCACGGGGATGACGGTGTGCAGAGCACGTCTGTCAAGCTCAACTGAATGCGATTGATCGGTGGTGCGGATCGTCGAGCTGGCTTCCAGCCTGCCCCGACGTGGCCCAGGCGATGGACAAGCGTGGGCGGGAGTCTACCCCTGGAGCGAGCTATTCCATCACCAGGCTGAAGAACACTGGTGGGTGACATCAGCAGTGATGCACGGCAAAGACTGAAGATAAATTGCCTCTGTGCCCTCCGTGCCTCTGTGGTGATACTCCATCCAGGCTACCAGATACAAACCGTTTTCCCCACAAAAGAGAGACGCTGTGCTTCAGACCACATCAAATGGTAATGCTCTGGTTCGTGCTGCCGATATACTTCGTTACGGCTTTTCGGTCGCACTTCGGTGTTGCCGGGTCATGCACGTATTATTACTTGAGGTTGAACCTATGTTGCGCCAGAACATCGTTGCCGCTCGTCGCACGCTGCTTAGCCTGTTGCTGATCCTTACCGTGGTGTTGGCAGGGCTGCGCCCGGATGTCGCTTTGGCTAATGCCACGACTGATGTAACGCTCAGTACCAATTTTCCCGTTGTTAACAGCGGTGACTGGTCGGTCATCAATGTTGACTATAGCTGTTCGAGTGTGCTGAACACACCCTGTGAGAATGCCACGGTGACGGTGGTGTTGCCGCCAACCCTGGCCGGTGGTGTCGGTGACGTGCAGGCGCTGGGTGCCGGAACGTCGCCGTCGTACAACCCTGCCACCCGTACCGTCACCTGGACGTTCAATGCACCATTAGCCGCCGGTGACAGTGGTCGGCTGGAATTACGGGTGCGTTTCCCTGCCGGCAGCACGCCCGATGGTACTACGGCTACGCTCCGGGCCGAGATGCGCTCGACAACCGCGCCACCCGATCTCTCGAACCCGCTGACGATAACCGCCCGTGCTGAACCGAACGCGGTCGCCACCAAGACCTTTGTCTCCGGTGGTGCTCCTGATGTGCCAACAACCTATCAACTTCAGGTATGTATCCCCAATAACGGTTCTGGTGCATTGAACCTGACTAATGTCCAGATTACCGATACTCTGCCGACCGGCGTTACGTTTGTCAGTGCTTCCGATGGTGGTACCTTCAACGGTGCCACCAACACCGTTACCTGGCCGCCGACCAGTCTGACAGTGCCGGGTAGCCTGTGTGCAACGCGCACGGTGACGGTGATCTTTCCGTCTGCTACCTTCACCGTCGGCACGGAAGTGCGGAACGTGATGGATGTGACAGCCCAGGCCGGTTCGGTGACGATCACGCTTACCGATGACGATGTGCGCCGAATCCAACCGCCCACGCCCGGTTATGGTTTCACCAAGAATGGCCCTACCACGGCATTGGTTGGCGATACGGTGACCTACACCTTCAACACGATCAATACGGGTACTACGCCATTAAATGATGTCGTGGTGACCGATCCGGTACCACCAGAGTTGCAGGTGACCCGGATAACCGCTGCCGGTGGCAATATTGCCGGGGTACGGGTTGAGCTGGAGTACACTACGAATCTCAATCCTACCTTCACTGCTGTACCCGGAAGCCCATTCACGACCACAAGCTGTGTGAATATCGCGCCCAATACCGGTGGTGGCTGTACGACTCTGACGCTGGGGGCAGGTGAGCAGATTACGGCGATCCGCTGGCGCTACCTCGATCCATTGCCGTTTGGTTTTAGTGCAACTGGACATAACTTCAGTGCTGTGGTCACTGCCAGTCCGATCAACGGGGTGGTCGTTAATCAGGCTACCAGTACCTTTACCTACAATGGGTTTACAGCGACTCGTACCGATGAGGCACGCACGCGCATCATCGAACCGGGTGCTCGCGCCGAAGTCGCCAAGTCGGTGAGTCCGGCGGTGGCGTATGCGGGTGATACCGTCATCTATACGATTACGCTGGCGAATACCGCAGTTGGTAGTCCGGCTGCCGCTCTGATCAATCCGATGCTGGCCGATCTGCTGGTGCCGGCTCTGATCTATGTGCCGGGGAGTGCAACGGTCGTTTCTCGTCCGGCGGGTGCCCCCGATCCGGTACTCGAAGTGATCGAGGATTTTAATGGTACCGGTCGTACTTTGCTGCGCTGGCGCTGGGATAGCTACAGTCTGCCGCCGAATGCGTCGTTTACGTTAAGATTCGAGGCCCGGATCGATCCGGCAACTCAGGCCGGTACCATCAACAATACGGCATCGCTGGCCAGTTTTGCCAATCCTGCCGGTGAAATCTTTATTGATCGGTGCAGTCAGCAAAACCCCGATAGCAACGATTTTGATGGCGATGGCAATATTACCGAGCTGCTCTGTTCATCATCAATTACCAGCCTGAGCCTGGCGGCGGCTGCGAATGCCAGTTCGGCGAAGTGGGTGCTCGGTCAGCTCGATACTGAGTGGACGCGCGATCCCGATACCGGTTTGACCACACCCGGTGGCATGGCTGACTATCGACTCATTATCACCAATACCAATTCAGTGCCGTTGACCAATCTGGTGCTCATCGATATTCTGCCGTGGGTCGGTGATGTCGGTGTCGTCCGCTTCAACGATCCGCGTGATAGCCAGTGGCAACCCTATCTGGCCGGCCCGATTGTGGTGCCCGACGGCGCAACCGTCTATTACAGCACGACCAACAACCCCTGCCGTAATCCCGATCTCGGTCTCACCGATGCGAATGGTGATCCAATTGATGCACCGGGGTGTGTCGATCCTCAGTGGTCAACTGTGCTACCATCGGACATAACGACCGTGCGGTCGGTGCGGATTGATTTCGGCAGTCGTGTACTCTATCCGCAAGACTCAATTGTCATCACCTGGCCGATGCGCGCACCGCTGGGCGGTACGCCGGGCGAGATTGCCTGGAATACGTTCGGCTATCGCGCTTTTGACATCAATGGGAATCCGTTGCTGGCGGCTGAACCGCCACGGGTGGGTATTGAGCGAGGGCCGGTTATTCCGCCATCGTATGGGAACTACGTCTGGCTGGACGCGAATCTGAATGGTGTGCAGGACACCGGCGAGGTCGGGGTCAACGGGGCACGGATTGACTTCTACCAGGATTCCGACGGCGTTGCCGGGCCGAGCACTGGTGATCGCTGGGTAGGCTTTACCATCTCTGGCCCGGATAATGATGGAAACCCCGGTTATTATCTCTTCTCTGATCCCACAGACATTCCACCCGGTGATTACTATATTCGCGTCACTCCTCCGGCTGGATACAGCTTGACCACTCCTGATCAGGGTGGCGATGATAGCCGCGATTCAGATATTAACCTGACAACGCGCTATAGCGCAGTGACAACCCTTATCTCCGGTGAAAATGATGACACCTGGGATGTCGGTTTGATCAACGACACGGCAGTCGGGAATTATGTCTGGATTGATCGCAACGGCAACGGTGTGCAAGACGAGCCGTCTGGCGATGGTGTGAATGGGATTACGGTACGGCTCTACACAGCGAGTGGTACGTTGGTTGATACAACTGTCACGGCTGACGACCTGCTCGGTAATCCCGGCTACTATCTCTTCAGTGGCTTAAGCGCCGGCAATTATTACGTTGAGTTTGTATTGCCTGCCGGTCTGAACTTTACGACTGCCGATAGTGGCAGTAATGATCAACTCGACTCTGATGCGAATCCGACGACTGGACGTACAGATGTCTTTACCCTGGTGACCAATCAGTTCGACCGTAGCCGCGATGCCGGTTTGCTCGTGCCGGCGGGTACGCTCGCGTTGGGCAATCGGGTCTGGCATGACCGCGATAATGATGGTCGCTACGAGCCTTTGAACGGTGAAGCCGGCATCAACGGGGTTCGTCTGAGTCTCTTCCGTGATGTCAACAGCAATGGTCAGCCCGATGCCGGTGAGTATGTCGGTAGCTCAACCACGGCAACAGTTAGCGGTGAAGCCGGTTATTATCAGTTCACGAATCTGGTGGCCGGCGACTATATTGTGGTGATTGACGATGACAACTTTGCACCGGGTGGCGCTCTCTTCGGCATGCGTTCGAGCAGTGGGAATGATCCGGCCCCTGATCCCGATACCAATGTCGATCACGATGACAATGGTGCGCTGTTTGGTGCAACCGTTCGCTCACAGCCGATTACCCTCACGATCAACGGCGAGCCGACCGATGATGGCGATGGTACCAACGGTAACCAGACCCTCGATTTTGGTTTTGTGAATGGCGCTGCACTCGGTGATCGGGTCTGGTTTGATACGAATAGCAATGGTATCCAGGATGCCGGTGAACCAGGGGTTGCCGGTGTGACGGTTGAGCTACTCGATGGCAGTGGCAATCCTATTGATAGCGATCCGACAACATCCGGTGTGCAACCAACCATCACGGTGACCGATGGCGTCGGTCGGTACGGCTTCAGCGGGTTGGCTGCCGGTACCTATCAGGTGCGCTTCAGCAATCTGCCTGCCGGATACAGCTTCACGACTGCCGATCAGGGTGCGAATAATGATCTGGACAGTGACGTTAACAATGCCGGTTTGACGCCGGTCATTACGCTTGCTGCAAACCAGACCGATCTGAGCTGGGATGCCGGTCTGGTCGCGACACCGGCCAGTCTGGGTGATCGGGTCTGGAATGATCTTGATTACGACGGTATTCAGGACGCCGGCGAGCCGGGTGTGAGTGGGGTGCAGGTACAGCTCTATCGGCCCGGTTACGATAACGTGGCGGGTACTACCGACGATGAGCTGGTTGCTACCACAACGACTGACAGCAATGGCAATTATGGCTTCACCAATCTGCCGCCCGGTCGCTACTTTGTCGCGTTTGGGTCGCCACCAGCCGGTTTTGCCGTATCGCCTACCGATCAGGGCAGCGATGATACAGTTGACAGCGATGCCGATCTCACCACCCGTCGCACCGCTATCATTGAGCTGACGCCGGGTGAGAACGATCCCAACTGGGATATGGGGCTGTTTGTCTTCGCATCCATCGGTGATCGCGTCTGGAGTGATACCAATAACAATGGTATTCAGGACACCGGTGAGCCGGGTGTAGGTGGGGTGCAGGTTCGGCTCTACCGTCCGGGCAGCAGTGTACCGGTAGCCACCACCACCACGAATAGCAGTGGCTTCTACAGCTTTACCAATCTGATCCCTGCCGACTACTACGTGGAGTTCAGCCTGCCTGGCGGTTATCGGGCCAGTCCACAGAATCAGGGGAGCGATGATACGCTTGACAGCGATGCCGATCCCATTACACGCCAGACGGCAACTACGACCCTCGATCCAGGCGAGAATGATCCAACCTGGGACTTCGGTATTGTGCCGACGGCCAGTATCGGTGATCGGGTCTGGCTCGATCTGAATGCCAACGGTATTCAAGATGCGAGTGAAACAACCGGTGTTCCGGGGGTGCAGGTTGTGCTTTACGACAGCGCAGGCAACCCGCTCAATACCACGGTGACCGATGTTGATGGCTTCTACCGCTTTGAGAACTTGCTTGCTGGCGACTATTACCTGCGGTTTGTGGTACCGGCCAGCTTTATCATCAGCCCCCAGGATCAGGGCGGGAATGATAATGCCGACTCCGATGCCGATCCGACGACGTTCCTGACCGTAGCGACGACGTTGAGCGCCGGTGAGAACGATCTGCGCTGGGATCTCGGCCTCTATCAGTTGGCCAGTATCGGTGATCGGGTCTGGCACGATATAAATGGCAATGGCCGTCAGGATGGTGGCGAGCCGGGAGTAGCCAACGTGCCGGTAGAGTTGTACCAGCCGGGCAATGATGGACAGGCCGGCACAGCCGATGATGTGCTGGTTGCTTCAGCCACAACCGATGGCATCGGCGAATACCTCTTCAGTAATCTCCAACCCGGACGGTATTTCGTCGCCTTCGGTGCGGCTTCCGGTTACAGCCTGCTCAGCCCGCGCGATGCCGTGGTTGCCACCGACGAGACCGACAGCGATGTTGATGCCAACCGGCGCACGCCAATTGTCGAACTGCTCTCCAGCACATCCAACCGCACGCTGGATATGGGTGTGTTGAACCCGGCCAGCCTGGGTAATCGGGTCTGGTTTGATGCCGATGTTGACGGAGTGCAAGACCCAGGCGAGAGTGGTGTAAGCGGAGTGACCGTGCGGCTCTTTGCGCTCGACGGGACACTGGTTGCTACGCAGACGACCGATGCCAATGGCGAATATCTCTTCACCAATCTGTCACCCGGCGAATACTATGTCGTCTTCAGCAATCTACCGGCCAATCGATCATTTACCCGCGTCGATCAGGGTGGTGACGATACTGCTGATAGCGATGCCAATCCGCTCGATGGGCGCACAGGAATTGTGCGTTTGAATTCGGGCGATGCGAATCTCACCGTTGATGCCGGTATCTTCGAGACCATCACCGTCGGTGATCGCGTCTGGCTTGATCGTGATGCCGATGGGGTACAGGATATTGATGAAACCACCGGTATCCCTGGGGTGCGCGTCGAATTGCTGCGTGATAGCGATGGCACCGTACTCGATTACACCTTCACCGATAGCAATGGTCTCTACCAGTTCACCAATCTCTTCCCTGGGACGTACCGTATTCGCTTTAGCGAGATTCCAACCGGTTATCTGCGCAGTCCACAAGACCAGGGTAGCGATGATCAGCTCGATAGTGATGCCAACAGTAGTTTCGAGACGGCACCGTTCACGCCGGTTTCGGGTAACAATCCGCAATACGATTTAGGTCTGTATCAACCGGCTGAAATCGGCAATTTTGTCTGGGAAGATCGCAATGGGAACGGTCGCCAGGATGCCGGTGAGCCGGTACTGGCGAATGTGACCGTGACCCTAAACGGTACCACCGGTGCAGGTGACCCCGTCTCGTTGACGACACAAACCGATAGCAACGGCATTTATCTGTTCGCCAATCTCGTGCCCGGTACCTACACGGTGAGTGTCAGCGCACCGGCCGGGTATGTTTTTACTGCTGCCAATCAGGGTGATGATACAGGTGACTCTGATACCAACGCATCAGGCGTCATGGCTACAACCACGCTCGAATCGGGTGAGAGCGATCTGAGCTGGGATGCCGGTCTCTACCGTCCCGCCAGCATCGGCAACTTTGTCTGGCGCGATACCAACGGCAATGGCGTGCAGGATAGTGGTGAGAGTGGGATTGATGGTGTAACCGTAACTCTCACCGGTACGACCGGCAGTGGTAGCCCGGTGAGCCTGACGATCACGACAGGCGGCGGTGGTATCTACAGCTTCACCAATCTGGCACCGGGGAGCTATCAGATAACGGTTACTGCGCCAACCGGCGAACGGTTCACGTATCGCGATATTACGGCGACCGAGGTGGCCGGCGCAACGGACAACAACGATAGCGATGCCGATAACGCCGGCGCAATGATCGCCACTACCCTCGATTCGGGTGAAAGCGATCTGAGTTGGGATGCCGGCCTGGTGATTCCGGCCAGTTTGGGTGATTTCGTCTGGGAAGACCTGGATGGTGATGGCGTCCAGGAGACAGGTGAGCCAGGCTTTGCGAATGTCACCGTTGAGTTGATCGGTGCCGGACGTGACCGTACCTTCGGAACTGCCGACGATACACTGGCAACAACGACCACCAATGGGAGCAGTGGCTACGGCTTTACCGATCTGCAACCCGGTCTCTATCGTGTGCGCTTCACTCGCCCGAACGGATATGGCTTCACGGTTGGGGATGCCACGGCAGCAACCGACGCCACCGATTCGGACGTGCCGACAGGAACTGCGGCAACGGCTACGACAACAACCATTGATCTCGAATCTGGTGAGAATGATCCGACCTGGGACGCCGGTCTCTACCAGCTCCTCTCGTTGGGCAACCGGGTTTGGGAAGATACCGATAACAACGGTCAGATCAACGGCAGCGAGACCGGGATCAATGGCGTGACCGTGCGCCTCTACCGTGACCTCAATGGTGATGGTGATGTCAGTGATAGCGGTGAAACGACGCCGGTTGCTACTACGACAACCGCAAATGGTGGTTACTATCTCTTCAGCGGTCTGGTGCAGGGTAACTACCTGGTAGAAGTCGTTCTGCCGGCAGGCTATGTGTCGAGCACGGGTACGAACGGCAGTGCGACCGGGGCTTATGAACCGGCACCTGACGCCGATACCAACACTACCGACAGCGATGATAACGGTACCCGCAGCGGCGGTGTTGTGCGCAGCACCATTGTGCGGCTGGCCCCCAATAGTGAACCAACCGCCGAGAGCGATCCGTTGCCGGGCAGCATCACCGATCCGGCGCGTAACGAAAACAGCAATCTGACGGTTGACTTCGGCCTTTTCCGTCCGGCAAGCATCGGTAATCTGGTCTGGTTCGACCGCGATGCCGACGGTGTGCAGGATGGTGGTGATGAGACAGGCATCGGTGGCGTGACGGTACGGCTCTACGATGCCAGCAACACGCTCATTGCGACCACAACCACGGCTGCTGATGGCAGTTACGGATTTGATTATCTCATTCCTGGCAACTACTATCTCGTCTTTGACCTGCCGACCGACTATGTCCGTAGTCCGCAGGATCAAGGTGGCAATGATACCGCCGATAGCGATCCTGATCGCACCAGCGGTCAGACCATCGTGACAAACCTGGTCGCCGGCGAGAGTGATCTAAGCTGGGATGCTGGTTTGTACCAGCGAGTGAACCTGGGCAATCAGGTCTGGAACGACGTCAACAATAACGGTCTGCTCGATAGTGGCGAGAGTGGCATTGATGGGGTGGTTGTCGATCTCTACTACGACGCAGATCGAAACGGGATCATTGACGGTAGTGAAGAAACCCCAATTGCCACAACGACCTCTGCCGGTGGTGGCTTCTACAACTTCACCGATCTCGATCCGGGGAATTATCTGGTTGAGATTCCGGCCAGTAATTTCGCAGGTGGCACTGCGCTTGGGCCGAGTGGTAATCAGCCGGCCTTCCGTTCCAGCACCGGCACCAACGGCTCTGCGACCGGTCCTTACGAGGCAGCACCTGATCCTGACAACAACGTTGATAACGATGACAACGGTACCACCGATGGCAGTGGGGCTGTTCGCTCGGCCTTGATCACCCTGCGCTCACAAGATGAGCCAACAGGCGATGGCGATGGCAATAACGGCAATCTGACCGTTGACTTCGGCTTCTTCCGCCCGCTGACGCTGGGCAATCTGGTCTGGCACGATGTGAACAACAACGGCCAACGCGATAGCGGCGAGGCCGGGATTGATGGTGTAACCGTCCAGCTCTACCGTGATACGAATGCGAACGGTAGCTACGATGCCGGCACCGATACGCTGGTTGCGACCACCACGACCGGTGGTGGTGGAGACTATCGCTTCACCGACCTTGTCCCCGGCGATTATCTGGTGGTCATTCCGGCAAGCAATTTTGGTACCGGTGGCGCACTGCGCTTCTACCGCAGCAGTGATAATGGCAATGCGACCGATACTGCTAACGATCCCGATGGCGATATCGATAACGATGATAACGGGATCGGGCCAAATGTGGGTGTAGTGACCGGTGCGGCGACGGATCTGGTACGCAGCACCGCAGTCACCCTTGGTCTTGACGGTGAACCAACCGGTGAAGATGGCGATAGCAATACCAATTTGACCGTCGATTTCGGCTTCTACAGCCTGACCATCGGTAACCGGGTCTGGATCGATCTCAATAACAACGGTGTCTTTGATGCTGGAGATATCAATGGTGGCTATGCTAATGGTAGAACGGTAAACTTGCTCTACGATGCTAATAATGACGGTGTAATCAGTGGCAGTGAAACAACTGCGGTCGCCACCATCACAACCAGCAACGGTGGACGTTACCTGTTTGGTGGTCTGCGCGATGGTGGTAATTACGCCGTAGAAGTTGTCTCGGATGCAAGTAACGTCTCAAGTACTGGGGTCAATGGTAGTGCCAGTGGTCCCTACGAACCGGGACTTGATCCTGATAGCAGCACGGTGGATAACGATGATAACGGTACTGCGACCGGCAATAATGAGCGTAGTCCGGTCTTCACCGTGCGTGTCGGCTTAATGCCTACCGGCGAACCGGATGCAGTGATGCCGGCTGGAGTAACCAATCCGGCTGCTGATGCCAACAGCAATCTCACGATTGACTTCGGCCTGTTTGATGATGCCCGGATTGGCGATCAGGTCTGGCTCGATGTCAATGGGAATGGAATACGCGAAACGGGCGAAACAACCTATATTGCGGGTGTTACGATCACCATCTACAATGCCACAACCGGTCAGCCGCTTGACGGTGATCCAAACACGCCCGGCATCCAGCCTATTACGCGCACGTCGGTAGCAGCCGCGACCAGCTACCTCTTCGACCGTCTAATTGCTGGTACCTACTACCTGGCCTTTAGCGACATACCGGCGCAGTACGCAATCAGTCCGCTGGGTCAGGGTGGTGATAATACCGTCGACTCGGATGTTGATCCATCCTCGCTGCGAACTGCCAACATCGTGCTCACGAACAATAACGATTTGAGCTGGGATTTGGGATTGTACCCCCGCCTGACGTTGGGGAGTCTGGTCTGGTACGACAGCAACGATAACGGTCTGGTTGATGGAGGTGAGAGTGGGATCAGTGGTGTTCAGGTTGATCTCTACCGCGATAGCAACAATAACGGTCAACCTGATGCGGGTGAGTTTGTGGCATCAACCACAACTGATGCAACCGGTAACTACTCCTTTACCGGTTTAGAGCAGGGGAACTACATCGTCGTCATCCCGGATAGCAATTTTGCCATTGGACAACCGCTCTACCGCCATCGCTCGAGCACCGGCAGCAATGGTGCTGCGACCGGGCCGTATGAACCGGCTGGTGATCCGGACAACAACAGTGACAACGATGATAACGGTACCGACACCAGTAACGGTGTGGTCAGCGGGGTCATCTCGCTCAATCCGTCGGTCGAGCCAACCACTGATGGTGATGGTGCGAACGGCAATCTGACGCTCGATTTCGGTTTCTTCGAGCCACTCACGCTGGGCAATCTGGTCTGGCACGATGTGAACAACAACGGCCAACGCGATAGCGGCGAGGCCGGGATTGATGGTGTGCGCATCGAACTCTACCTGGACAGCAACGGCAATAACCAGGTTGATGCAGGTGAATTTGTTGCATTCACTACAACAGCGAGTGGCGGTCTCTACACCTTCAGCGATTTGATTGAGGGGAACTACATTGTGCGCATTCCGGCCAGCCAGTTTGGTGCTGGTCAGCCGCTGGCCGGTTTTGTGTCGAGCACCGGTACCAATGGATCGGCTACCGGCTCCTACGAACCGGCCCCCGATCCCGATAGCAACATCGACAACGATGACAACGGTACTACCAGTGGTAGCGGCAACGTTGACAGCGCACCGGTCACGCTCGCACGCAGTACTGAACCAACCACTGACGGCGATGGCGATAACGGCAATCTGACGGTTGATTTCGGCTTCTTCCGTCATGCCCGCCTTGGTGATCGGGTCTGGCACGATCAGGATGCCGATGGTATTCAGGATACCGGCGAATCGGGCATCGGTGGGGTAAGTGTGCAGTTGTTCAGTGCCGGCCCTGACAATGCTATTGGCGGTGGCGACGATGCACTGGTGGCGACAACCAGCACTGATGGGAGTGGGGTGTATGGCTTCAGCCATCTTCTGCCCGGCAATTACTACCTGATCTTCGCCCAACCCACCGGGTACAGCGATGTCAGTCCGCAAGATCAGGGCAGCGATAACGCTGCTGACAGCGATGTTGACCCGGTAACCCGCCAGACGCCGCTGATCACGCTCGCTGCGGGTGATAATGACCCGTCCTGGGATATGGGGGTCTTCAACCGCGTCAGCATCGGCAACTTCGTGTGGGAAGACACGGATGGGGATGGAGTGCAGGATAGTGGCGAGCCAGGTGTGGCGAATGTCACTGTGCTGTTGAATGGCACGACCGGCGCTGGTACGGTTGTGAACCTGACCACTACCACCGACAGCAATGGCTTCTACCGGTTTAACAACCTCGCACCGGGCACGTATACGGTGACAGTGCAATTGCCGACTGGGTATGCCTTTACTGCCGCCAACCAGGGTAGTGACGATGGACTCGACTCGGACGCCGATCCGACGACCGGTGCGATGAGCGCTACCGTGCTAACGTCGGGCGAAGTCGATCTGACCTGGGACGCCGGTCTCTACCGTCCGGCCAGTGTTGGTGATCGGGTCTGGCTCGACTCCAACGGCAACGGGTTGCAAGATACTGGCGAGTCGGGCATTCAGAGTGTTGCTGTCGCAATCTACAGTGTTGGACCGGATGGTGTTATCGGTGGTGGTGATGATGTCTTCGTCGCGGCGACATCCACTGACAGCAGTGGTAATTACAGCTTCAGCGGCTTAAGACCGGGGAGCTATTACCTGCTCTTCAACCTGCCGGCCGGTTACAACATCAGCCCACAGGATCAGGGCAGCGACAACACTATCGATAGCGATGTGAATCCGATCTCACGGCAGACGACGGTTATCACGCTCGCGTCGGGTGATAATGATCCGACCTGGGATATGGGTCTCTACCAGCCGGCCAGCGTTGGCAACGTCGTCTGGCACGATGTCAACGGCAATGGCGTGCAGGATACGGGTGAGAGCGGGATCGGCAACGTGACGGTCACGCTCTACCGGGCCGATGGCTCAATGGTCGGTTCGACCACGACGGCGGCAGACGGCTCGTACAGCTTCACCAACCTGCCGCCCGGTGAGTACTACCTGGTCTTCAGCAACCTGCCGTCTGGCTACGTCTTCACCGCTGCCGATCAGGGTGGTGATGACGCGGCGGACTCGGATGCCAGCCAAAGCACCGGTCAAACCGCCACCTTCACCCTGGTCAGCGGGCAGGTTGATGAACGCTGGGATGCCGGGGCGTATCAGCCGGCCAGCATCGGCAACTTCGTCTGGGAAGATACCGATGGCGACGGGGTACAGGATGGCACAGAGTCGGGTGTGGCGAACGTCACCGTGCGGTTGAACGGGACGACCGGCGCTGGTGCCGCTGTGACCCTGACCGCTATCACTGACAGCGATGGCTTCTACCGGTTTGACAACCTCGCACCGGGCACGTACACAGTGATGGTGCAGGCATCGGCTGGGTATGCTGTTACTGCCACCGACCAGGGTGGTGACGATGCCCGCGACTCGGACGCTGACCCGAATACTGGCGTTATGAGCGCCACGGAGCTGGAGTCGGGTGAGGTCGACCTGACCTGGGATGCCGGTCTTTACCGACCGGCCAGCATCGGTGACCGGGTCTGGCGCGATACCAACGGCAATGGTATCCAGGATAGCGGTGAGCCGGGTGTGGCGAACGTCACCGTGCAGTTGAGCGGTACGACCGGTGCTGGCGCGGTTGTGGCCCAAACCACCACGACCGATGGCGATGGTCTCTACCGCTTTACCAACCTCGCACCGGGCACGTACACGATTACGGTCACCGCACCGGCAGGCGATGGCTTTACTGCTGCTGATCAGGGTGGTGATGACAGCCGCGACTCTGATGCAAATAGCAGTGGCGTGATGTCGGCCACGACGCTTGTCTCCGGCGAGGAGGACGTAAGCTGGGACGCCGGCCTCTTCGGTGCAGCCAGCATCGGCAACTTCGTGTGGGAAGACATCAACGGGAACGGCGTGCAGGATGCGGGTGAGCCAGGTATTGAAGGCGTCGAGGTGCAACTGACGGGTACCACCGGTATCGGGACGGTGGTGAACCTGACCACGACTACTGACAGCGATGGCTTCTACCGGTTTGACAACCTTGCACCGGGCACGTACACAGTGGCGGTGCAGTCGCCGGGTGGGTATGTCTTCACTACTGACAACCAGGGCAGTGACGATGCCCGCGACTCCGACGCCAATCCAGCTACCGGTGAGATGAGCGCCACAGTGCTAGAGTCGGGCGAAGTTGACCTGATCTGGGACGCCGGTCTCTACCGGCCAGCCAGCATCGGCAACTTCGTGTGGGAAGACACGGATGGCGACGGCGTGCAGGATACGGGTGAGAGCGGGATCGGCAACGTGACGGTCACGCTCTACCGGGCCGATGGCTCGCCGGTCGGTTCGACCACGACGGCGGCAGACGGCTCGTACAGCTTCACCAACCTGCCGCCCGGTGAGTACTACCTGGTCTTCAGCAACCTGCCGTCCGGCTACGTCTTCACCGCTGCCGATCAGGGTGGGGATGACGCGGCGGACTCGGATGCCAGCCAAAGCACCGGTCAAACCACCACCTTCACCCTGGTCAGCGGGCAGGTTGATGAGCGCTGGGATGCGGGGGTGTATCAGTTAACCAGCGTGGGTGATCTCGTCTGGCTTGATCGCAACGGCAACGGCGTGCAGGATGTGGGTGAGAGCGGAATTGAGAACGTGACGGTTACGCTCTACCGGGCCGATGGCTCAACGGTCGGTTCGACCACGACGGCGGCAGACGGCTCGTACAGCTTCACCAACTTGCCGCCCGGTGAGTATCGCTTGCGCTTCACGGACATTCCGTCTGGGTTGACATTCAGTCCGGCAGATAGCAGCGGTGATGACACCACTGATAGCGATGTGACCGCAACCAACGGTGAGACAGATGTCTTCGCCCTGCTCAGTGGTCAGTCCGATACAAACCGTGATGCCGGTGTTTACCCGCTGCTCAGTCTGGGCAATCTGGTTTGGGAAGATACCAACAACAATGGGGTTGTTGATAGTGGCGAGAGCGGTGTTGGTGGTGTGCAAGTCCGCCTCTACCGCGATAGTAACAGCAACGGGACGTGGGATGCATCTGATCAAGAGGTGGCATCCACCGTCACCGATGGCAATGGGGTGTATCGCTTCACCAATCTGCCCCAGGGTGACTACATTGTCGTGTTACCGGGCCGGCAATTTGAGGCCGACTCGCCGTGGTTCAACTATCGCAGCAGTACCGGCGCACGTTCGCTGAGCGGTGGGCCGTATGAGCCGGGCGTAGCGGCGAACGGTGATCTCGATAATGACGACAATGGCACGCGGCAGAGCGATGTTGACTCCAGCTTCAACATCGTGAGTAGCCTGATCACGCTCCGACCTGATGGCGAACCAGATACGGCGGTTGATGGTGATGACCGCAACAGCAACCTGACGGTCGATTTCGGTATCTTCCGTCCGGCAACGGTTGGCGATCTGGTCTGGAATGATTTGAACGGGAACGGCATCTATGAGAGCACCGAACCGGGCGTTGCCAACGTTCTGGTCACGCTCTACGACGTCGGGGATGATGGTATTGCCGGTACGTCCGACGATGTAATGGTCGCAACCCAGCGTACAGACGACGACGGCTTCTACCTGTTCGAGAATGTGCCGCCGGGTGATTACTACCTGGTCTTCAGTGATCTGTCAGGTGGTGCTCGCTTCACCTATCCGGATCGAGGTGGTGATGATGCATCAGACTCGGATGCTGATCCAGGAAATGGGGCTACCACCACCTTCACCCTGCAGAGCGGCAGCGAGAACCTGGACTGGGATACCGGTCTCATACTGCCGGCCAGCATCGGGAATCTGGTATGGGAAGATCGTAACGGTAACGGGGTGCAGGATGGTGGCGAATCAGGGATCGCAGGCGTCACCGTGCGGCTGACCGGTACGGATAGCGATGGCAATAGCGTAGATGTGTCGGTCGTAACGGATATTGATGGTGTGTACCGGTTCGAGAACTTGCTGCCGGGGAACTATACGATCACGGTAGCTCCACCCGCCGGTTACGTCTTCACTGCCGCCGATCAGGGCAGCAACGACGCGCTCGACTCGGATGCTGACCCGAACACCGGTGCGATGAACGCTACGGTGCTGGAGTCGGGCGAAGTCGATCTGAGCTGGGACGCCGGTCTCTATCGTCCGGCCAGCATCGGCAACTTCGTCTGGGAAGACACCGATGGCGACGGGGTACAGGACGGCACAGAGTCGGGAGTGGCGAATGTTACCGTGTTGTTGAACGGCACGACCGGCGCTGGTACAGTGGTGAACCTGACCGCTACTACCGACAGCAATGGCTTCTACCGGTTTGACGATCTCGCGCCGGGCACGTACACGGTGACGGTGCAGGTGCCGGCTGGGTATGTCGTCACTGTTGCCAACCAGGGTAGCAACAACGCACTCGACTCTGATGCTGACCCGGATACCGGTGCGATGAACGCCACTGTGCTGGAGTCAGGTGAGGTTGACCTGACCTGGGACGCCGGTATCTTCCTGCCGGCTACGTTGGGTAATCGGGTCTGGCATGACATCAATGCGAATGGGATTGCCGATTCGGGAGAGACCGGCGTAAGTGGCATTACGGTCAGTCTCTACCGGGCTGATGGTACGCTAGTGCAGACGGTCGTGACTGACAGCAATGGTGCGTATCTATTCACCAATCTGCCGCCGGGTGACTACTACCTGACGTTCAGTTTGCCGAACGGATGGGTGTTTAGCCCGTCGGGCCAGGGTGGTGATAGCGGTCGCGACAGTGATGTCGATCCAGATACCCAGCGCACGCAGGTCTTCACGCTCGGTTATGGGCAGACCGATCTGAGCTGGTGGGCTGGCATTCACCAGCCGGCACCGCCAACGGCAATCACGCTCCTCAGCTTCACCGCTGAGCGTCAGGCGAATGGCGTATTACTGCGTTGGGTCACGGGTAGCGAGCGTGATACGCTTGGTTTCCTGCTGCTGCGGAGCAGCACCGGAAATCGCGCTGATGCAACACCCATTCTGAGCACACCAATCCCGGCCCAGGGCAGTGCTGGTAGTGGGGCGAGCTATCAGTGGTTTGATCGCACAGCACAGCCCAACGTGAGCTACCACTACTGGCTGGTCGAAGTAGAAGTCGACGGTGACCGCCACGAGTTTATGCTGAGCAGTCCGGCAGTGCAGTTTACCTATCGGGTACTGGTGCCAATTATTCAGCGCTAGCCGGTAGCCTTGCCGGCATTGTTCGTTGGAACCAAATGCCTTGCCGCACAATGGCGTGGGGCGAGGCATTTGGTTTTTGGGTGTCAGGCGAGGAAATGTCTGCGGAGTACGTATAGTGCAAATCTGATACCATCCAATGCGTAGTACACGATCCAGGGCATATTCCTTTCGCCATCCCCTCGTTTGTTGTATCCCGCGTATGGCAATGTGAGCGGGCATATGCACCGTCCGTAGGGGCGGGTTCAAAACCCGCCCCTACGGAACCCGCCCATCTGTATTGTGGCAGAGATCTCCACGGATTGCGTCTTTTCATTACCAATATGTTGCCAGGTAGTCAGTATGATGCATCGGTCATGTCATAGGCCAGCAGGGATCAACCTGACCGCACCCGGTAGGGGCGCACGGCCGTGCGCCCCTACCAATGCCGGTACGGGATGCTACCGTTATCCACAGGATGACAATCGTAGCCGACTGGCAGCCGGTGATACCTGATCAGGGTGCAGCAGCGCCCATGACGGGGATGAGCGCCTGCCTGGAAAGCGTCTGGTCCTGCCCTACCTGGCAAGCCATCCCCGTCTGTCACCACTGTGTCATTCTGACTACCCTCGTTGATCCTTGTAGTAATGGGCGTATAACTGGATAGCTTCGGCATCACGATAGGGCTGGTGCCATGCGGTGGTGCCAGGGGGAGCGCACGCTGGGATAGTCCCTGATGAAGAGCGCAGCGGGTGACTACAGGATTGTGGGTAATGAAAGGCCCCCGCTGAGATCGGGAACCGGCGGTACCGGGCAGCAATGCCCAGATTCGTCAGATTTGCCGGTATGACCGTTCAGCGCAATATATGGGCACGTACCCAACGTTTACATCGAAACATAGCCTGTGGGCTGGGGTGCAGAGGAAGATCATCCGGCGGCTTAACCAATGTCTGGTGGTTGCAAGATGTGCTTCTCCTGCCACGGAAGGTAAGCGTTTTTCAGGCAATTTTTTGACTATCAAGCAAAAAGTCATGACAAAACAGGTTTAATATGTTATAATAGGCAAAACAAATCAAAATCTATCCTTATTAACAACGACCCAACGGGTGACGACAGGCTACTGCGTTTGTTTCAACTCAGAGCGGAACCGCCAAAACGGTTATTCATCAAATGGAACGGCCAGTGCACCCTGGCTTTCCCAATCATCCCTACAGGAGGCGCGCCATGTATATCCGGTGGGTGGTGCGCAGGCATAAGAACGCCGAAATTGCCAATACCAACTTTTACGATGCCTACCTTGTTGAGAGTTACCGTGATGAACGTGGCCAGCCACGGCAACGTACTGTGGCCTATCTTGGCAACATTCGTCAGATCAACAATGAATTTCCAACCATTGAGCGTGAACTCTTTCTGTTGCGTGCTGATCGGATTCTTGACACACTACCTGAATTAACGGAAAGTGATCGTCAGGAAATTCGCGAAGCGCTGCGACGTAAAATACCGCCGCTCAATCGGGATGAGGTGATTCGGGCGTTTACAGCCAATCTTACCTGGTATCGCCAGTGGTGGGAACAAAATGGATGTCCGCTGACTGATGATGAGCTGCTCAGTATTATTCGGGCTACTCGCGGTGGAATGGAAGCGGTCTAAACATCTGTCTGAACAATCGTAGCCAGGCGAGTGAGGTTCTGCAGATAGGCTCTGGTGTAGTTTATCCTGACAACAGTGTGCAGCGCAGCGTGGTATGCTCTTCCTGGTCTGGTGCTACTCCGCTGTCTGATAGGATGCCCCAATTGTTGCGAACCTATCCGTAATCTCGTTGCCAAAGTGAACAATTTTGTCACATCATTCGTAATAGCTCCATGGTAGGATATTATCATGGAGCAAAATACCATCTTGATCGTTGATGACGATGAGCTGATGCGTTCATTGCTCATCGAAATAATAACCCCCTTCAATCTCCGCCTGATCACTGCGCAGCGCGGTGATCAGGCGCTGCAACTTGCACAGCAGCATCTGCCCGATCTTATCCTGCTTGATGTTATGCTGCCGGATATGAATGGCTTCGAGGTGTGCCAGCGCTTACGTGACGATCCGGCAACAGCTCAGATACCGATTGTCATGATTACCGCGCTGAATGATCGTGAAGCGAAAATTCATGGCTTCGAGGCCGGTGCTGATGAATTTATCACCAAGCCGTTCGATCCGGGAGAGTTACAGGCCCGGATTAACACGGTCTTACGCCTCAATCGCTATCGGCGTCTGCTGCAGGAGCAGGCCAAAGTGAACGTCGAACGGGCGCGTTTCGAGTGGGTGATCGAGACATCCGATAACGCTTATGTCATTATTGATCACGATGATCAGATCCGTTACGCCAACCGCCGTGCACGCACGTATCTTGGTCTAACCGCCAATGAACAGCCGGTCAGGCCATTCCGTGAACTGGTTACGCAGCGCTACCGTCTGGTTCCCCCTGAAGCATGGGAGCAATGGCCGATAGGGGCGCCTGAACTACTCTATCTCGTGCATCCTGAAACATCACGCAGCCCGGAACAGTGGCTTCAGGTTGAAGCTGCGCGTATTCATCCCTCTGATGATCAAATTGTGGTCACTTTGTGCGATGTTACACAGCAGATTACGTTACAACGCGATATGTGGACGTTCCACACGGCAATTTCACATAAATTGCGCACCCCGCTCGTTAGCTATTTGGGTGGACTAAACCTTTTGTACGACAATATTGAGCATATGGATCGTACCATGGCGCGTAATATTGCGGCGATTGCGCTTAGTGCTGCTAAACGCTTACAGCAGGTGATTGATGATATTTTTCTGTACGTTCGCAGTCCGGGTGATATACATTATGATAACTGTACCGTGTTTGATTTACCGGCCATGGTGAGCACGCTCAATCAGGAACTTGAGATTCCAGCGATTAGTTTGAGTATCGATCCGGTGCTGGATGCACGTCGGCTGCGTATATCGCGGCGCAGCCTGGAGATGGTGCTGCGTGAGCTATGCGAAAATGCACGGAAGTTTCATCCCCAACAGCGGCCAATGGTGACTATTCGGGTTGATGCCGATCTGGCGCAAAATCAGGTGCGCCTGGTAGTGTGTGACGATGGTGTGCATTTACCCCCGGCTCACTTACAAAAAATCTGGCAGCCGTATTATCAGGCTGAGCGTAACTTTACCGGCCAGGTTGAGGGTATGGGTTTGGGGCTGGCACAGGTGGCACGCATTATTCTGGCGGTTGGTGGGAGCTACCAGATGCGGAATCGTTCGGATCGCCCTGGGATTTGTGTCGAATTGCGCATTCCTTTTGTCGAGGAAGACTCTTCTGATCGGGTTATCGGTTAGCAGGTTCAGGTTAGATTAGCCTGGATGCACATACGAACATCGGCAGAGGCTTCTTCGTCAACGGCTGGAACCGCTCATTGTTGGTGGCTGTAACCCGGCACTGGTAATACGCTTGCAGGTAAGCTGCTACATGTACTTGCCGGCTCTACGTGCTCCCTTATAGCAGTCGTATCGGTTGACGCCGGTGTGCTCTTCTGCTACTCTGTGTAGCCGGTAATTGATTAAGTCGAGGAGACGCCTTGTGCGGATTGCTATTACCGGAGCTAATGGGCAGTTAGGACGGGCACTGATCGCTACATTGGCCGATCAGCATACGCTGGTGCCGCTAGGGCACGATCAGTTGGAGTTGACCGATCCGGTAACTGTTGAGCAGATTGCGGCGACTGATGCTGATGTGGTAATTCACGCCGCAGCGTATACCAATGTCGATGGATGTGCACGTGATCCGGGATTAGCGTATCGGGTGAATGGCCTGGGCACGCGCTATGTGGCACTCGGTTGTCGGCGAATCGATGCGGCGCTGGTCTACATCAGTACCAACGAGGTGTTTGCCGGTGATGCCCGCCGGCCCTACTTTGAAGACGATCCCCCTCGTGCGATTAATCCGTATGGGCAGAGTAAACTGGCCGGTGAACAGGCGGTTCGTTCGCTTGTCGCCCGGCATTTCATTGTGCGGGTAGCCTGGCTGTTTGGCGGTGAACGTAATTTTGTTCGTACTGTCTTACGGCTGGCAGCCAATCCGCCCGCTCATGGTTTACGTATGGTAGCCGACGAGATCGGTAGTCCGACCTACACCTTTGATGTTGCGGCGGGGCTGGCCCGGTTGATCACAACCGACTACTACGGCACCTATCATTTTGTGAACGATGGTATCTGCTCGCGGTATGAATTTGCGGCGGAGATTCTTCGTCGTGTTGGGTTGAATATTCCGCTCCAGCCGATCCGTCTGTGTGATTTTCAGCGTGACAGTACGCCACCTCCATACACGCCCCTGGCTAATCTTGCTGGTGCCAGCCTGGGCATCACCTTTCGTCCATGGCAGGATGCACTCGCCGACTATTTGGGACGCCTGCCAAATGAAGTGTTGCCGACATGATTGACGTTGTTGTGCCTAATTACAACGGTAGTGCACTGTTGCCGACCTGTCTTGACTCGTTACGTGCCCAGACCCGGCGTGATTTTACGGTGACGGTGGTTGATGATGCGAGTACCGATGATTCGGTCGCGCTGATAACTACCCGTTACCCGGAGGTGCGCGTGCTGCGTTTGCCGCAGAATCGTGGGTTTGCCGCAGCAGTCAATGCAGCATTCGCGGCAACGCGAGAGCCGTTTTTCGTGTTGCTCAACAATGATACGGAAGCCGATCCAAACTGGCTGGCAGCGTTGATTGGTGCGCTCGAACGCTGGCCGCAGTTTGCCTTTGCTGCCGCTAAATTGCGACTGTTTGATCGCCGCAATATCATCCATTCAGCCGGGGATTTCTACCGTCCAAACGGTGAACCGGGTAATCGTGGAGTATGGGAAGAGGATCGCGGCCAGTATGACGCATTCCATGAGGTGTTTGGGCCGTGTGCCGGTGCAGCCGCCTACCGACGTTGTGCGCTGGAGCAACTGGCAGAAGATGGTCGCGTGTTTGATGAAGCCCTGGTTATGTATTGTGAAGATGTTGATTTGAACTTACGGGCACGGCGCAAAGGGCTGCGCACAATCTTTGTCCCGACTGCGGTGGTGTATCATCGCCTGAGTGCCAGTGGCGGTGGTGTGCTGGCCAGTTATTACTGTGGGCGTAATTTTCCACTGGTATGGGTCAAGAATATGCCGCCGGTTGTACAGCGGCGGTACTGGCCGGCGCTCCTGGTGTCGCAATTGCGTTTTGCGCTTCACAGTCTGCGTCACTTCCGCGAACCTGCAGCACGGGCGCGTCTCCGCGGTCAACTGGCCGGTCTACGCGCATTGCCGCACTTTTGGTCGCGTCGTGCATTCACGCCAGAAGAGGAAGCAGCCCTTGTCGCTGCATTTGAACTTTCGCAACCACCAGCACAGAGATTCGTATGACGACGAACAATGAGCCATTCCTATCCATTGTGATTCCTGCCTACAATGAAGAGCGGCGCTTGCCGGCCACTCTGGCAGCTATCAAGGCGTTTCTGGTCAACGAACCGTACACTGCCGAAGTGATTGTGGTTGACGACGGCAGTGAGGATCGCACGGCAGAGGTAGCAGAAGCAGCCGGTGCCACGGTGTTGCGCTGTGAGCATCGTGGCAAGGGATTTGCGGTACGCACCGGTGCTCTGGCAGCGCGGGGTGACATTATCCTGCTCTGTGATGCTGATCTGGCAACCCCAATCGAAGAATGGCCGCGCTTGCGAGCGGCAATTGAACGTGGCTATCCCATTGCCATCGGTTCGCGTGAGGGGATAGGGGCATCGCGTGAGGGCGAACCCTGGTATCGTCACGTGATGGGCCGGGTCTTCAACTGGATTATTCGGCTGGTAGCACTGCGGGGGATTAACGATACCCAGTGTGGTTTTAAAGCATTACGGCGAGCGGTTGCCCGTGATCTCTTTCAGCGTGTGCGCATTTATGGCGATGATGCGCCGATAGTGCGTGGGGCAGCAGTGACTGCCTACGATGTTGAACTGCTCTTTTTAGCTCAGCGTCGAGGCTATGCCATTTGCGAAATTCCGGTGAAATGGCGTTATGGCACCGAGACAAAAGTGAATCCGCTCCGTGACTCTTGGCGGAATCTGCGGGATGTGCTGCGGGTGCGGATCAACGATTTGTGTGGAAAGTATGATGTGACATCGACCCCAATTGAGGAGGTTGCTCCACGATGAAACCTGCGCAACGTGCATATTTGCGTCGGCTGGCCCATCCGTTGCCGGTCACGGTGATGATTGGCAAGAATGGCTTGACGGAGGGTATCCTGGCCAAGATTGAGCAAGAGTTGAATGCCCATGAATTGATCAAGGTGCGGTTTCTTGATCATAAGGACATGAAACAATCGCTAACCGAGACGATTGTTAGCGAAACCGGGGCTGATCTGGTAGCGATCATCGGCCATACAGCGATCCTGTTCCGTCAGCATGCCGATCCGACGCAGAGGAAGATACAGGTATGAACGTCAAAGCCTTGCAACGCGGTTTCTGGCTCTCTTTTTGGTCGGTTGTGATATATATGATCGTGCGCGGGGCATTGATTCCGGCCCGGCTCCGCCATCCACGGATCACCAGCCTTAGTGGTATTGAGCCAATGTATGCAATGTTGAGCTGGGGGTATGGGCCTGGTAGCCGACCGGTCAATGTGATTTTTGATGTGCAATTCGCCGGGGGGGCGCAGGGCAGCGTTACCGTCGATGGCGAGGCGCTGGAAGCCGAGGTGCCACTGATTGGTAAGGCTCAGCCCGGTGAATCCTACACCATCACGGCAACGCTGGTATACCGCCAGTTGGGGCGAGCGTTTACCCGCCAGATGCAGGTGTCGGCTCAGATTGAGTAGCCTGTTGCTCTAACTCGGCGATGCGGGCGCGAACTTCGGCGGCCAGGCGCTGAAGTTCGCGATTGACGACATATTGCCACTCGGCAGCCTCGTGATCTTCAAGTGCTCCACCACCGTATTTCAATTCCATCGCCAGATGCCAGCCGCGCCGCTCGGCAAATTTCTCTAGTTCGGTGCAGCGGCTGGGTGGCCAGCGCCGGCGAATGAACTGGCGAAACGCACGTTCCATACGCCCCGAACCGTCTGGATTGAGTGATGGGAGCGGGAAAAACGGCTCCTGATCGCGTGGATCGGGTGCAGCGGCTTTGCTGAAGTAGATAGTACGCTGAGTGATTGAGTAGCGCCATTCACCATCGCCATGGTAATTGCCGGGATTGTTGGCGATAGCGCCGGTTAGCATGCGATCGGTGATCGTCATAGTTGCACCTGCTCTCCCAAAAACCGATCTTACGACAGTATACCGTTTTGTACAGCATAGCACAGAGCGGCTTGAGATACAAATGGTTTTGACCAACGGTTATATCACATCTGGTCTCATCGCGGTCATGGGACGCTTGATTACGTCGGCAGTGCATCTGATCGTGGATGCGCACAACCGGTGTTCCTCCTGCACACACCCTGGTATCACAAACCGGCGTGGATACCATTCCCCGTTATAGTTGTGCGGGCCGCATGGTTTGGCGTGCAGAAGCCACGCTTCTGCATCAGCCGTACTCACGATCAGGTGTGTTGTGCAGCGGTACCCCTGGCAGTCCGTGGGTGCTGAGTGCGTGTAAATCCCATGTTGCCGCACGCTATGCAGTACCTGACTGTATGGCTGTGGGAAGTGAACAGTGCGTTTTGTGTTGAGTTTTCCTGGATAGCAGCGGAGATAGTTGCGAATCATCACCAAATCGGGTGTATACTTATAAAAGGAAAAGGTTTTGAAAATGATTGAGACGCATTATGTCCATTGATCCACGCGAGTATCGCTCTACGATAGGACTGTTCGCTACTGGGGTTACCGTCATTACTGCAAGCGATGGTGATCATATCCGTGGGATGACTGCGAACTCCCTCACGTCAGTATCGCTCGATCCGCTGTTGCTGCTGGTGTGTGTTGATCGGAAAGCTCGGATGGCTCCGGTCATTAGTGCTGCCAGTCATTTCGCCGTCAATATTCTGCGGGCTGACCAGGAAGCGATTGCCCGTCATTTTGCCGGTCGGCCACAGCCGGATATTGAGGTGGCATTAGAGGAGCTGGCCGGCGCACCGGTCTTGTCTGCTAGCCTCGCGACGCTGGTCTGTTCCCGTGAGCGAATTTTGGATGGTGGCGATCATCTCATCGTGCTGGGTCGGGTGATTGCCCTCCGGCGAGCAGCAGAAGGCGATCCCTTGCTCTATTTTGCCGGCGCATACCGTCAGTTGGCTGAGATGTCAACCACGCTAGCATAAACAGTTGCACCATGCTACGATACATGCTGGTAGGGTTTGTTGTTTCTCACGCTACCAGGATGGATACGCATGGCTCAGTGGTCGCGCAGGGCGCTCATCAGTTTTGGGGTAGTATATGCCGTCTTGATTTGGGTGGGTGCTCAACCACTGCTGGCTAATCGTGGCATTCCTTTGTTATGGGTAGCCGGCGGATTTGCGGCAGGGGGGGTCTTGCTGGCCGGCAAGCGCCTCTTGCCGATTATTTTCATTGGAGCATTCATTGCCTACACGGTGGTTTTCCGGCAACTAGGGCTGTCGTCCGAGCGCCTGCTTGCTGCGGCCCTCGTCTTTGGTCTGAGCGCGATCATCCAGGCCTGGCTGGTGAATTGGCTGGTGCGTCGCTTCGGGAGAACCTTACCCCCTTCCTCTATCCGCTATACGCTGGTGGTGTGTGGTTTACTGGCACTGGCTGTATTACCGGCACCGTTTCTAGCTGTGATGGTGCTGGTGGTTGTGCAGCAACCCCTGGTAAGCAGTCCGCCAATAGTTGCTCTGCAATGGTGGCTCAATCTGGTCGCCGGAGTCTGGCTCGTCACGCCGTGGATGGTGCTCGGCGAGTACTACCGGCAACGACGGCCAATGCGTGAACCATGGTTGTGGCCGGTGAGTAGTCTTTTACTGGCGCTCATGCTGTTCAGTCTGCAACTCATCTGGCGTGATGCCAACCGTCAGTTTACGACACAACTGCAAGCAGATGTCAACGAGGTGGTGAGTCTGATTAATGATCGGCTGACGATCTATGAGCAGGCGCTGCTAAGTCAGAGTGCGCTGTTTCTTGCTTCACAACGGGTTGATCAGCATGAATTTAGCGTCTTTAGTCGTACCCAACTGGCGCGTTTGCCGGCATTACGGGCGGTTAGTTGGATACCACGGATTCCATTGCAGCAACGAACAGCGTTTGAACATGCAATGCAGGAGACCGGACTGCCTGATTTCAGGATTCGCGAACCCGATGCAACTGCCAGACCAGCCGATACCCGTGATGAATACTATCCAATCACCTACCTGGAACCGTTTGCCCGTCGGCGGGCTGTGCTAGGGCTTGATCTGGCAGCCGATCCGGTGCGGCGAGCAGCTATCGAACAGGCGCGTGATAGTGGTCAGGTGGTGATAACAGCACCGTTGCAATCGTATCTGGCCAGTGATCCGGCCCCTGCGGTCTTGTTGTTTGCACCGGTGTACAGTGGCAGCCTGCCACCACAATCGGTGGAAGAACGACGACAACGCATTCGCGGGATGGTTGCCTTCTTGATTGTACCGGGGGAGGTGATCGAGCAGGCGTTAAGACCGGTGACAACACCTGATCTCGAATTTGTCCTGGTTGATGCAACAGAGGAGTCACTACGGCCATTAGCCGTCTTTACCGGTGGCAGAGCTGTTCCTTCACCCTACATTTCCGATCTGGATATCGTCATCCGTGATGCAGTGGCAATATCTGATATTCCCCGCTACGGTAGGGTCTGGTCAATCGCCTTCTGTCTGGGAACAAACTACCTACCGTTCTGGTGGTCGGCGGATGCCATCAGCCGAACGGTACTGGCTATTGCCAGTGTTGCTATCTTCTTTCTGTTTGTAGCGATTCGGCAGCGCCACGAAGCGCGGCAGCGTCGTTTGACCCGTACCTATGCGTTGCTGAGTGCGATCAATCAGATGATTATTCGTGAACGTGATCCACAACGCATCTTTCAAGAGGTGTGTCAGGTCGGGATTGGCGAGGGTGGCTTTCGGTTGGTGTGGATTGGTCGTCATAACCTGGTAACAAGCCGATTCGAGACCATCGCTATACATAGTGCGAAGGAACTCGATCAGTCACTTGTACACCTGCTCACCGGCGAGCAGTTGGCAATGACACTTTCACCGGTATGTCAGGGTGATCGGGTCGTTATCAATGACCTCGCTACCGATCCGCGTTGTGCAGCGTGGCGTTCGCAGGCTGTAGCGTATGGTCTACGGGCAATGGCCGGTTTCCCGCTGGTAGTGCCTGATGAGCCGCCTGCGGTGTTGTGTTTCTATGCCGGTCAACCCGCGGCTTTTGACCATGATGAAATACAGTTGCTGGACGAGCTGGTGCGTGACATCATCTTTGGCCTGCTGGTGAGTCAACAAGAGGCACAACTGCGCACCAGTGAGCAGCGTAATCATCTGATCGTGAGTGCTTTGCCTGATCTGGTATTGCGGTTACGGCCTGATGGGCAGGTCGTTGATGTGGTGGCTGCCGAGTCGATGGTATTGCCGATGGCCCCGACAGCGATGATTAACAGCACACTCGAACAGCTCTTTCCAGCCGCAATTGCAACGCAGTATCGGCAGGCGCTAAGCGCTGCGTTCGCCTCTGGCGAACTCCAGACATTGGCGTATCAGTTGATCGTTGAAGCCAAAGAATATTTCTTCGAGGCGCGCATCAAAGCTGCTTTGCCGGCAGAGGAAGCGATTGCAATTGTGCGTGATGTAACGGCGTGGCGCAACGCTGAACTGGCCTTGCAGGTAGAGCGCGATCTCCTGGCGCAGCGGGTTGCTGAACGTACCGCTGAGTTGCACCGGGCCAATGCGGAACTTCTCCGGGCTGCCCGCACCAAAGATGAATTTCTCGCCAACATGAGCCACGAGCTGCGCACACCACTCAATTCAATCCTGGCTTTGAGCGAGAGTCTGCTGGAAGAATTGTATGGCCCGTTGCGCGACCAGCAACAGAAGGCAATCCGGGCCATTGAGGCGAGTGGACGGCATCTGCTGGCGCTGATTAATGATGTCCTTGATCTGGCGAAGATTGAAGCCAACCGGATTGAACTGGTGAAAGAGGTAGTCGCCGCCAGCGATGTCTGTGAAGCAAGTATGGCCCTCGTCAAAGAGCAGGCGACAAAGAAACAGATTCACCTTTCTATTCAGCTTGACGATCCCCATGCCCGGTTCGTTGCCGATCCACGTCGCCTGAAGCAGATTCTGGTCAATTTGCTGAGTAATGCCGTGAAATTTACGCCGGCAGGTGGTGCGGTGAGCTTGCAGGTGACAACAGATACTACGCAGGGAACGATTGCGTTCACGGTGAGCGATACCGGTATTGGGATTGCGGAAGAGGATTTGTCGCGTCTGTTTCAGCCGTTTGTCCAGCTTGATAGCGGTTTGAGTCGGCAGCATGAAGGTACTGGGTTGGGGTTAGTGCTGGTGCGTCGCCTTGTCGAACTGCACGGTGGCAAGGTGGAAGTTGAGAGTATGCCCGGTGTGGGTAGCAGGTTTACGGTCACGCTGCCGTACCAGCCCGTGACGCACATCGCAGCATCCTCGTCTGCTGATGAACTTCCTCCGGTGCAATTAGCCCTGATCATCGAAGACTCGGCAACGACTGCCGATCAACTGGCCCGTTATCTCGAAGAATTGCAGATTCAACCTGTTATATGCTCGTATGGCAAAGGTGCGGTTGAGCAGGTACAGGCGTTACGTCCCGATCTGATTTTGCTCGATGTGCAGATGCCGGATCGTTCAGGATGGGAGATACTGGCCGACCTGCGCCGCGACCCCGATCTGCGACAGGTTCCGGTGATCATTGTGTCGGTAGTTGATGAACCAGAGCGTGGATTGGCTGCTGGAGCCGCAGCGTATCTGGTGAAGCCAATCAATCGACTTATGCTTCGGCGTGCGCTAAGTCAGATTACTGTCACAAAAACGACATCCTCAACCGCTCCGCGGCGCCCGCTCAGCCGACGAATATTACTGGCGGAAGATAATGAGGTCAATCGGGTCACCCTTAGCGATTACCTGGTTGCCCAGGGGTACGAGGTAAGAGTGGCGTGTCAAGGGAAAGAAGCATTGCAGATTGCTGCTGAGTGGCGCCCTGATCTGATCATCATGGATATTCAAATGCCGGGACTCGATGGCCTGGAAGTGATACAACGGCTGCGTGCCGACGCGGCATTTGCTGCTACGCCTATCATTGCGGTGACGGCACTGGCGATGCCGGGTGATCGTGAACGGTGCCTGTCGGCTGGAGCAAATGACTATTTTGCGAAGCCGATCCGTCTGCGTCAATTGGTCGAACGGATTGAGCAGTTTCTGGCGTCTTCACAACATGCCATATAATTCCGTTCATGTTGGTACGCACGGTGTGCTACAATCTGACATCATACAGAGATCGGTGCTGTGCGCCAATCGCTGCCCCATGTCTCCACTGCCGTAGATCATGACCGATCTCATTACCGGAAACCCACACCACACGGCGCAAGGAGCGCACTATGCTGGCTCGAATCGCTCTCAGTCTGTTGTTAGGTTTTATTTGTGGCACAACTGGACTGGTTTTCATGCCTGATTTGGCCCGTGTCATTGGGCCACTGGTCTGTACTGGTAACCTGGAACCTGACCGGAGTGAAGGTGTTCTGCATTTTCGTTGTCGAACAATTAATGGCGACGAACAACGCATTAAACTTGGTCAGATGCTTCCCTACGCGATTATCAGCACGTCGCTGCTGTTGATTCCACCAGTGCATTCGGCAATTCGTCGTTTTGAGCGGCGACGAGCGGTCATTCAACAGGCGATAGAACGCGATCTGGCTACGGCCTTGCCCGCACGGGCCGAGGTATTGCGTGTCGCCATTGTTGGATCATACAAGCGTGCGATTCTGGTGCGAGCAGTAGAGGTTGAACTCACGCTGTGGGTCTATCCTCCGGCCAATCGTCCTTACGAGGCCAGGGTTATCTGGCTGGTGGAAGAGACCGGTTTATCGCATCTACGTCGCGGAACGATGCTGAATACACGCATCAATCCACTCCGTCCGCAGCGGGTCTATCCAGCGGAAAGTTGGGCCAGTTATATCTGGAGTGAACCGGTTCCGACTGTGTAAACGTTCAGCGCCAGGGTTTGCACATTACGGACGTGCGGATGGGCACAGACGTGACAGATGTTCACAGATGGCTTACGGTGATCCGTGTTCATCGGTCTAATAGTACATCCTGCTCTAATGTGCATTGTTCGGGTGCGATCCTCGTGCTGAAGCGTTAGCAGGTATGCCACCGGCGAGGCGCTGGTGGATCATTATCGGCGTAGCAGTAGGGGCGACGCATGCGTCGCCCCTACCGGTGGTATATCGTTCAGGTGAAGGATCATGGTGATAGCTGGCTGGCGTGTCCTGAATGCCAGGTTATCAGGTTGACATAATCGGTGAATGCTTGCTTCGCTTAATCACCATCAATTCGAGCCGTACCGGTAGCAAAGCAACCTTATTCGTACATCCAGCACTCACACCCGTGTTCTGCACGAAGCGACTGCTCTTACTTACTCTCCTGATGAACCAGTCGCCTTTCAGGTTGCCAGTTATCGAGAATAATCCAGAGCACAAGTGCAACGAGTAGCCAGTGCAACTGATCGCGGATCAGCGCAATGATACTGACTAATTCGCGGGCAAATGGCATCGTCTCGTAGAAGGTTTGCAGTAGCCGGGCCGGCAATGCCTCAAGTTGCGCAATGAATTGCGCAAACCCCCATTGGAACCAGACGAGCTGATAGAGGTACGATGCACTAGGTATCGAGACCAGGATCAGCAGTGACATCAAAGCTATCGCAACATAAAGGCGCCAACGGGGAAGGGGAGAGATTTCTGCCGTGGCCATCGGAACTGCACCAGGCACCAGGTGCAGTAAGCGATTGGTCAGTTCGGGCGGAGCCTCCCAACGTAATTCGTGGCGAAGCGCCGCATCGAGCAGATCATCTGGAGGTGGTGTAGGCAATTGCGTGCTCATAGATTACCTCCTTCCCCATCCCGGCAACAGACGTAGGGGGGTGATTTGTACCACGTGATCGTCCGTTGCCGAACGTTTGGGTTGATTAACGGCGCGGGTTGCCGGTGGTTCGTTGGTTTGCAAGAGTTGGGCCAGTCGTTCTTTGCCGCGCCGGATATGGCTTTTGACCGTATTGAGCGGAAGGTCAAGTATCTCGGCGATGTCGGTGTACTTCAAGTCTTCAAAATAGTACAACGTCAACACAAGGCGGTAGTGTGGTTCAAGCTGTTCAAGCGCACGCCGGACTTCGAGACGTAACTGATTCAGATCGAGCGATTGGGCCGGATCGACCCAACGGTCGTTATCGGCGACAGTATGAAGTGCGTCAAGCTCCTCATCGTCGGTTGCGGGAGGAACGATGGGTGCCTGACGACCTCGTCGGCGCAGCTCATCGCGACAGAGATTGATAACCAGCCGGTACAACCAGGTGGTGAAACGGCTTTCGCCGCTATACTGGGGGAGTGCCCGAAACAGGCGAATAAACGCTTCCTGGGTCAAATCAGCCGCATCATCAGCGTTTTTGAGCACGCTCATCGCGATGCTATAGACATAATGTTGCTGACCGATGATTAATTCGGTCAGGGCCTGCTGATCGCCCTGTTGAGCGCGTACAATCGTCTCACGAGATGGTTCAGCCACTGTTTGTACTCCCGATGTCGTAATCCGACATCTCTTAGACGCTGCGTTCTCATCGCAGCAAACTGGCTGATAGTATTGACGATTCTGCGAATGCAAAAGTTGCATGTTGCGTACCGGGTATTTTAACAATCCAAGTTGCTATCTTACGTCACTACAGCGGTGCTGGTCGTTGAGTGCTACGGGGGATGGGTGGAACACGGATGGACGCGGGTTTGGCGGATGCACGCGGATAGCACCCAAGGTGTCACCGTATAGCAGGTAGTCTTTCGTGGCCTGCTCACAGCGTAGGTGGCAACTTGGATTATTTTAATACCAATGATAATGGGCGTGTAGGGGCGGGTTCACAACCCGCCCCTGCACAACCCGCCCCTACAGACGGGGCATTCGCTCGTTCACGTTGCCATACGCGGCTCGTGTGCATATAACAAGAAAAAGGGGCACTGGCAGCGTGCCCCAATGATCTGCACACGAAGTTAGAGGACAGCGATTACTACGGCACCGGATCGTAACCACCACGAGCAAAGGGGTGACAACGGGCAATTCGCTTTACCGTCATCCAGCCACCGCGTAACGCACCGTATTTCTTGATCGCCTCATAACCGTAGTGCGAGCAAGTTGGTGTATAGATACAGCTCGGCGGCGTCCAGGGCGAGATCGCGACCTGATAGAAACGGATCAATTTTAGCAATAGCCAGCGCAGCATTGCGCTACTCCAACGGGTCTTTGCCGATTGCAAAGGCGCACGACGAGCAATTACCCTGTCCCATACACGACAACTGCTCAACTGCAAACCGTCGGCCACCACTGACCCAGGCGGTAGCCTCTTCGAGGATACCGCGGGCGATATAAAACACCGGGCCGGGTTCGGGACGGGTAATACAGTTAGAGCAGCGGGTAATGTGATACACGAACCGTCCGCGCTCTTCTTCCACGTGGCTCGACTGGTCGGAGAAACGATCAAACGTTTGGGCAGTGGCGTTCAGCACGATCTTGAGCTTCATGGTGATCGGCATCAGTTTCAATGCCAGGTCAGCCATGCCAAGCAACGGCCCGAACTCCTTCAGACCAAGCGAGAAGGCAACCCGCCCGGCGCGCAACTCAAGACCGCGCGCTCCACGCGGCCCATACATCGTGCCGAGTGCCACCGAGTATTTCGAGATTGCCTCGAAGGGGAACTCACGCTTCAGGTCATTCGGCGGGTAGGCGTCGATGTACTGTTGCAGATCGGCAAGCCGGAGCAAGGCCTTCACGCCGTTCTGACCCATGACTTCCTCCAGCGACAGGAAGCAGAGTCGGCCGATCTTGTTAGGATAGTACAGGCCGCGGAAGGCTTCTACTGACGTCATGGGTTCTCTGGCTCCTTCTCACAGCTACGAAGAGAACAACTCTTTACGACAACACACATACTATAACAGAAAATAGCAATTAGCGCACAGTTTCCCAAACCAGATGCGCCAGTTCGGGCAAGATGAGGCGGTCGATACCAAGCTGAACGGCGTTGGGCGAACCTGGCAGGCAAAAGATTAATGTTCCGCCAAAAACACCGGCTGTCGCTCGTGACAGCATTGCCGCCGGCCCAATCTCGGCGAATGAGAGCATGCGAAAAAGTTCGCCGAAACCCGGTAATCGTTTTTCGAGCAAGGCATCAATCGCTTCAAAGGTGCTGTCCCGGCGGGAGATACCGGTGCCGCCATTCGTGATGATGACTTTACATCCTTCGGCGGCAAAACGACGCACCATTTCCACAATTTGCGCCGGCTCATCTCGCACCACGGCATATTGTACCACATTGTGGCCGGCTTGCGTCAACGCAGTGCAGATATATCGCCCGCTATCGTCGGTCGCTTCACTGCGACTGTCGCTGATGGTCAGTACGGCACAGGGAATAGCCGTCGTCTGTGTTTCCGCCAGGCGGCGGTGTTCCTGGTGGCTCATACAACGATATCCTTACCATTGTTTCACCTGCTGTATCCTACCACATTTTGGGGCAATGTGTCCAATGGTATGTTGATGTGTGTCGCGATACCGGTGGTATATTGTTTTTTTGATTTGACATAATATTTCCTGGTGAGGCCCTCTCTTGGGCTGGTAGGCTATGCTCAGGAATACGGCGCGACTTTCTGCGCCGTTACGTTGCAACCCTCTTGAAAGATATTCTGGATATATGATATATTCATTTTAGTTATCACTCTGCCCTCAATCTCTCTCCGCGGCGTGGCGCATCTTCCCCGCATTGCTCTCCGCAAATGCTGCGAGAGCTTTCTAGTGTTTCTTGCAAACAGGAGGTGCCAATGAATGAGACCACGACGGTCGGTGTTGGTCACGACGATGTGATGGCCGTGCTGCAACGGTGTTATGACCCATGCTGCAAGGAACGGCAGGTGAGTGTGGTTGATATGGGGCTGGTCGAGCGGGTGAATGTTGATGGGCAACGTGTGGCGATTGACATTATTCTCACCACCGGCTGGTGCCCCTTCGCCCTGCACCTGTTGCAGATGATGGAAGAGGAGGTTAAGACGCTGCCGGGTATCGAACAGGTTCAGGTGAATATCACGTGGGATACGCCATGGTCGCCAGAACGGATGTCGGCACAGGCGCGTGAACGGTTGCGTTTGCCACTCGAACAACTTCTGCCGTTACGCGAGGCACGGTTGCGCAGGACGCAGAAGGAGGAGGCACCATGATTGATGATGCATTTGTGTTCGATGGGGTGTGTCACGTTTTCAATTTTGATAAGTCGAATGCGTTTGGGAAGCCGGGTGAGATGTTTATCGAGCATCTCTATGCGTTCCATCAAGTCTTGAATGCCCCCGGTGAGAAGACGTTGAGCCGCGAAGAGTATATGCGCGAGTGGCATGTTGATGAAATTGCGCGCATGATCTTCGATGAAAGCCCCACCGATATGATTATCGCCCAGCCTCTACCGCTGACCGATCTGTTTAAGGATGGGTTGTCGAGCTGGGAGCGGTGTGCTGAGATGGCCCGGCGCTATCCTGACCGGGCTGTCTTTTGGGGATCGGTTAATCCGCTAGAGGGTAAAAAGGCGCTTGATCTGATGGAAATTCAGGTCAAAGAGTACGGTGCGCGCGGCTTTAAGCTCTACAATGTTCGCTACGATTATGGTCAGCCGTTCCCCTGGCGGATGGATGACCCACGGGTGGCATTCCCCATTTTCGAGAAGGCGCTGGAGCTGGGTGTGAATATTATCGGTGTCCACAAGGGTGTGCCGCTTGGCCCGCAGCCGGTTGAGCACACGCAGGCGTGGGATATGGATGGTGCAGCGGCCAATTTCCCGGAGATTAACTTTATCATTTTCCACGTCGGTCTGCCGTTTATCGATGAGATTTGCTGGCAACTGGTGCGCTATCCGAACCTCTATGCCTCAATTGCCGCGACGGTGAATTTCGTTGTGCGCTCGCCACGGGTCTTCGCCGAGACGATGGCTAAGTTGCTGTTCTGGTGTGGTGAGGACAAGATTATTTACGGCGGTGAGACGCCAATCTGGCATCCCCGTGGTGCGCTGAAGGCGTTCTGGGAGTTTGAGCTGCCGGAAGATATTGTGCAGGGCTATGGCTGTGGTCAGTTGACGAAGGAGGCGAAGAAGAAGATTCTGGGTCTGAATCTGGCCCGGTTGCACGGGTTTGATGTCGAGGAGAAGAAGCGGAGTTTGGGAATCGCTGCCTGACAGGGGGAGTCTATTCAGGTAACCTCTCGTGCGTGCAATTGTGGCTGATAAGCAGCTTCGCGTTATGAGACGTGCGGAACGTAGCTTCCGCACGTCGCTTTTGTTACTGACAGCAGGGGTGATGTGTCAGTTCGTATACTCGCACGCTCAGGAAGGTGGGCAGATCACCTCCACTCCAGCCGCCCCGCTGGGTTCGGGAGCAAGGTGAACGGGCGCAACATAGAGCACGCCCGTCACCATTCGTTAACGAGCGCTACGCTACAGCTCGGCGAGTAACCACTCCAGGGCCAGCAGGTAACCGCGCCAGCCCAGACCTGTGATCTGACCACGGGCAATCGGGGCTACCACTGAGGTATGGCGAAATGCTTCCCGCTGGTAGACGTTGGAGAGATGAACTTCAATAATCGGCGCAGATACCATCGCCAGTGCATCACGCAGGGAAAGGCCGTAGTGGGTGAGTGCGCCGGGATTAATAATGATCCCACTTGCCGTCCAGCCGTGGGTTTGCACGGCGTCGACCAGCACTCCCTCGTGGTTCGACTGAATGCAGATAACCTCTACTCCCGCAGCTTTCCCGCGCTGTTCAAGTGCCTCGTTGATTTCAGCCAGTGTGGTGGCGCCGTAGATGTGTGGTTCGCGCCGGCCCAACATGTTGAGGTTGGGGCCATGTAAGACGAGAATGGTCTTGGTCATAGTGTTCACAATTCGCTCGTTGTCGCTGCTTAACGACTGATGATCGGAATGAATACCGGCTCGCCGAAGATTGCCTGGCGGGTGAGATAGATCATCGAGAGCCGAATGCTACTGCGTTGGTCTGGATCACGGCGTGATGTGGCCGTTAGGGTGACGTCGTGTCTGAGAGCAAATGGCTGAATTGGCGGTAGATCAACGGTCACCACAATCCCAACATCGATTGCACCACCGTTTAGGGTGACGCTGGTCGGTACGACGCTGGCCCTGAACTTGCTGTCGAGACCGCTGACGGTCAGATCGAAGGTGTCGGTCGCATTACCCAGATTTTCGAGCACGATACCGCTAAATATTACCCGGTTGGAACCATCTGGGATGCCCTGCAAGCGGTCACTGCTGAGCGCAACACCGGTAACCAATCCGACACGCACGCTGTCGAAGATGCTGTCGGTAATGCTCGAATCGCTGCGCGATGTTGCCGTTACCCGGATGCTGCTGAGCACCGTATCGGTGGCCAGTCCCGCCGGTAGGGTGAGGAGGACGGCAATCTCGCGACTCTCGCCTGGCCCCAGATCGACTTGATTTGGTGTGGCAATCGCACTGTGACCATCACCCTGGAGAGCGGTGATGGTGTAGGAATCGGCAGTGAAGCCGAGATTGCGTACCGTATGGGTAATCACGGTTGTCGTGTTGGGAAGGGCAATGACGGTTCGTGCCGGGGTAATCTCGACATCGCGCAGGGCACCGACTTGAACGACGTTTTCGGCACTGGCAAGGAGTGTGCTGTCACCGGTTGCCCGTGCCTCAACCGTGATCGTGTTGCTGGTTCCGGCAGCGGCACCGGTTGGAATGGTGACGGTGACTGTCACGATGGTGCTGCTTCCCGGTGACAGGATTGGGCTGGTAGCCGGATTGACACTCAAAGCCGACCAGCCTGCATCCCCACTCCGAACGCTGAGGTCGTAGGTAATTGTGGTTGAGCCACTGTTGCGCAGGGTGTGGGTGAAGATGGCTGTTGCTCCTGGTAAGCTGTTGATGGTCGTCCCCGGTGAGAGTTCGGCACCGTTCACAGCATTAACGGTGATGCTGTCAAGCACCTCGGCGCTTACCGCCGGGTTACCTTGTGACGTGGCACGGATCGTCGCCGTAACTGTCGTACCGGCGCTGATGCCGGTTGGCACGGTGATCTGTACCGTGACAGTCAGGCTGGCATTACGGGCCAGAGTTGTGGTTGTGGTTGGCACCACCGTGGCAGTCCAACCTGTCGGTAATCCGCTCAGATTGAGCGTAAACGCATCAGGTGCGTTACCGGTGTTGGTCAGGGTATGGCTGAAGGTGATCACGGCCCCCGGATCGGCACTAGCGTTCAGCGGTGTGGGATCGAAACGTAGATTACGGATCGTCGCAACGGTCACTGTTGCATTCACACTAGCGGTGCTATCCGGTGCGGGCGGTATTTGACCACCGTTACGGGCAATTGCCTGTATAGTTACTGTCGCCGCACCGCCATCGGCTGTGGCCGGGACAGCTACCTCTACCACATACGTGCAGGTCGTAGTGTCGGCGGGCACCGGCGATGGGCAGGTACTGCTGTTGCTGATCAGATTCCATCCAGATGGCAGTGTTTGCGTAAAGTCAAACGGTGCTGCGGCGTTACCACCATTGCGCACGGTAACCGTTATGGTTGCTGTGCCGCCGGGCAAGACAGGATCGGGCGTTACCAGCGGTGTGCCGACAAAGACCGGTGTGCCACCCCCGATGACCTGAACGGTTCCACTCGCGGTTTGGTTGGCAGGTGGGTTACTGCCACCGGTGACGCCGGCCTGGACGGTGAAATTGTACGTTCCGACCGGCTCGCTGGCGCTGGCAGTTACGGTGACTGTGATCGGGCGTGATTGACCGGCAGCCAGCGTAAAGGCCGTTGCCGGTGTGGCACTGAACGAGAGGCTGGATGCAGGTGTTGTGCCGGTCGGGGGTGTGATGATGAACGTATCGGTGATATTACCGGTATTGGTCAAAATGTAGCTAAAGTTCACCGTTGCTGCCGGGGTGAGCTGTTGGCTGGTAGGCGGCTGTGCGGTAAAGCTGAAGCTACGTGCAACCGGTACTCGTACCGTGTCGGTTGTTGCCGGATCACTCTGTTCGGTGAAGGTTTGACTTCCCTGCTGGCTGATTGCCCGTACCCGGAACGAGAAGGGATAGTCGCCGGCGAGTAGTGTTGTGCTCGCCGGGGTGTTGGCGACAATGGTCAGGGTGGCTGTTGCTCCAGGGCTGAGCGTTGAGCTGGACAGGGTGGCGGATTGGATATTCCAGCCGGTTGGTGGGGTGCCGCTGAAGACAGGTAAGCCACTGCTGCCATCGGGGCGAATGACGCTGAAGGTACCGACAAGCTGGCCGGTATTGGTGATGGTATGGACAAAGGTGACTGTGTTGCCCGTTCGTTCGACGATCTGACCGGGAGAGACTTCGGGGCGGGCTGGAATGATTGTGATCGCCTGCGCTGTGGTGGTCAGTGTGATTGGGTTCGAGACAGTTTGATCACTGCGGGCCGTAACCGTGGTCGTATCCGTATCGCCGGCAGTTGCGGTAAAGGGGACTGCCACGCTGATGATGAGCTGCGTGTTGCCATTGGGTGGCAGTTCAACCAGCGTCGGTCCACTGGTCCAGCCACGGGTGCTATCGAGTGTCAGTGTGTAGGTGCGGGTGACGAAAGAGGTATGGCTGAGCGTCAGCGTGTACGTCGAGGTACTGCCAATACTGACCGCACGACTGCTCCCGCCGGTAACGGTGAGTGTTGCCGTTGGCGTGCTACAGGCATCGGTTGCGTTAACATCAAGCGCATTTGAGAAGGGTGAGCTGTTGCCCGTCGTTGGATTATGGACGGTAGCGGTGATATAGCCGAGACAGCCGGTGACATTGACGCTGAACGCACCACCAACACCGGTCGTTGTGCTGGTAAGAAAGACTGGCCCCTCGCGGTTGCGGTCGCTGACGCTGGCGCTGGTGGTGAAGATTTCGACCACACAACCGGCACCGCAGCCGGTCGTACCGGTAACAGTAGGCGAGCCAGGGGTTACCGCATTAAATGATGGTGCGGCGAGATCACCATTTGCACCACTACCAAGCCCAATGCCATCCTGAGCATTATCCTGGGTCGTGTTTTGCGAGATCAGAACCCCGGTTACATTATCGGCGACGAAGATACCGTGACCGAAGCCAAGCCGACCGTTACGCACCAGCCGATTGCCGAACAATTGATTATTACTGCTCCTGACCACAATACCGTGGGCAGCGTTGAATGCAGAGGTGTTATTCTGGCCGGTAAAGGCGATCAGATTGAACTCAATGCGGTTGTTTGTTCCGCTATTGAGTTGAATACCGTCCCGACGGGTTGTCGTACCACTACCTGGAGTATCGCTACTTGAAGCGCGTACTCCAATCCGATTACCGCTAATGAGATTATTGCTGGCATTCATGCGCACATTGATACCGCGATCCACCCCGCCGATCAGATTATTGCGGACGGTGTTGTTGTTGGCGTTTGTGATCCGCAAGCCTTCGCTATCGGCGACAATGGTGCTTCCCACCAGGATACCATTACCGTCAGCCCGTACACCAAGATAATTCCCCTGTACTGTATTGCCATTTGCACTACAGCCACTGGCACAAGGCTCGATCAACACCGCAGCACCTGAACCGGTGACAGCAAAATTGCCGGCGGCAATGACATTGCGGTCAGACAGGTTCGCTCCACCAATGACTGAACTACTCCCGTTCTCGATCCAGACGCCGGCATCTCCCGTGCCGTAGCCAACGGTAGGGCTGTTGATTGTAGTGGTTGTGGTTTGTGTACCGGTGGGGTCAACCCCGATATAATTGCCACGCACGACAGTGTTGCCAGAACGAATCCGAATGCCATTGGTGCGAGCGCCGGCAATCACGTTTCCCGGCCCAATGATTGTTGAGACGGCGTTGCGACCGACAAAGATACCTTCACCACCACTCGTCTGGTTGATCGTACCGTTACCAACCGGAAAAGGGTTGCCGCTAGCGTTCAGGGCAACGCCGATGTAGTTGCCGGCGATAGTCGTGGGGCCGCTCGCGAATGTCGTGTCAGCAATAACGATCCCACCATTCGTGTTACCGCCGATATAGTTGCGTCCGGCAATGGGGTTGAGTGGATCACCAATCTCGGTATTGATTGCGCCGTAAGTTCCACCGCCACTTACCAGGATGCCGATGCGGTTGGCGATTACAGTGCCGGTGGGATTGACACCGATCCAGTTGCCGGTGATACGTGTGCCGCGTGGAATGGATGGCGAGCCGCTGCTAGTAGAGTCGCTGAACAAAACAATACCGGCGGCATTTGCACCGGTATAGCCACCGATCAGATTACCACTGATCAGCGTGTTGTAGGCATAGTTCTCAATCGAGATACCACCAAGATTTCCTGGATCGGAAGTAGTATCCTGATCGGCATCGCCGCTGACTGTGGTGCCGATATAGTTGCCAACGATCTGGTTCCCGTTAAGCGGGGTTGTGTTGAGATTATTGCTCACACCAATATCGGCGACAGTGTTCCCGCTGATTACGTTACGGTCGGTCGGATTGCCGGTGCCGATGCGGTTATTACTGGCACCACCATCAATCAAAATACCATACCCGGTGTTTGGTTCAGGCGAACCGTTCAGGTGCCCAATCCAGGTATTGACAATCAGGTTATTCTGCGCATTGTTACGCAGGTAGATACCGGAACCACCGCCGGTAAAACCAATCCCTCGACTAAAGCGGATGATGACCAGTCCACGGATAACATTATCGTTCGAGGCAATAACGATGCCGTGGGCCGGAATAACGTTATTGCTTGCATCCCGCAACTGCTCACCGCTCACGATGATCGTATGGTTATCACCCGCATCAATCGTGGTACCGCCTTCGCTGAGGGGAGGCAAGCCGCTATTCTGCACATAAATCGTGCCGCTCACACTAAAGGTGATTGTGTCAGGCACACCGTTGCTGTTCGCAGTCAGAATTGCCTCACGTAGCGTGCAGCCGTCGGGTGCAGTTGTGCAGGCGCCATCATTCGTATCGGCAAGGGAATTGACAACCAGTGACGCTGCGCTGGCCGGTTGCGCAAATGGCAACAGGCTCACCAGGATGAGAAAGAGCAAGGCAAGGCGAAAACGGCGGTGCATAGCGCCACTCCTAGTTCATGACCAGCGGTACCCAGATGGCCGGCACCAGAACACCTGATGAATCGCGAACGACCGCAACATCCTGCACTTCTGCACCACTCAGTGGCTCAGTTGTGTCGGGAATCGAAACCCAGATGCGCAGGGTTTCACGACTGCCCGGCAAGATCAGTTCGCTAATCTGCACTCTGACCCGCAGCACGATCTGATTGATCTTGCCGCTATCGGCGATGTTATCGAGAGTCACCCGATTGCCGCTGATGGTGACACCGCTGGTTGCCGACTCGAACGCGATCAGGGTACTGCCACGGCTGGCGGCAAAATTGAGCTGGAAGGTGGCGCGGCCATTGCTTGTATTGCGCAAGGTGTGCAGGAAGACAACCTCGCGCCCGGCACGGACATCTTGCTCGTAGCTGCTGCGCAGTTCAGCAGCATAGCGTAAGCCAACAGTAGTGGTATCGGTCATCGTGATCGCCTGGGAGCCGAATCCGCGCGGCGTGGCGGTAATAACGGTTGTCGCACGTACCGGATTACCGCTGGGGGTTGTCGTCTGAGCACCCGTAGGCACAGTAATGCGCACGGCAATCTCGGTACTGGCTCCCGGTGCCAGGGTGACCGATGGGGTGAGTACCGTCGTGTTGTAGGTGTCGAGACCAACCAGATCGGCAGTCGTCGCGCTAATATCAATCGGTACGGTGACGTTGCCGTTATTGGTGATTTGGTGGCGATAGATGTAGGAGTCTGAAGGGAGAACGGTGGCAGCACCGGTAAGTGGGCTGGCAGCCAAAACCGGTAATGCCTGTACTTCCGTCCTGAGCGTTTGTGTGATTGCGCTCATTGCCGGTGCAGTGAGTGAGAGCGTCGTGGTGTCGGTAATTGGTACCTGGATCGAGGGATGGGTACCGGTGGGCAGAGTCAGGGTTATAGTGATCTGGCGAGTGCCACCGGGTGGTAATGAAAAGCGCTCAGCCGGGTCGGTAGCAACAGTCCAGCCGCTCAGGGTGCCAGAGGTACTCAGTCGAATGCGATTGATCTGAAGCGTACCGTGATTCTCAAGTTGCAGCCGATAACTGATGCTGCTGCCGGGTGCTGCGCTTTGCTGCACCGGATCGAGCGGGATCAGGCGTAAATCGACCGTTGGTGTAAAGATGTGAAATGGTGAGGTATTGCCAAACTGATCGGTTGCGGCAAAGATTAGTTGACGATAGGTGGCCGGCGCGTCAAGCATTTGGGCATTGAAGACCCCACTCGCGCTGACCTGATTAATGTCGGCGCGGGTGTTGCCGTTGACCACCACCTGAAGCTGTTGCCATCCCTGACCGTCGGCGCTGGGCAGGTCGGGATTGGGGCTATAGACCTGGATCGTGCAGCCGGCGCAGGCCGAAACAGGGACAAGGTCTTCTTCTCGTTCGGCGGTGCTGGTGAAGACACGACCGGTGATGATGCCATCCTGGGAAACTTGAATATCAAAAGGTGGATCAATGCTGTGGTTGGGCCGATTGAGACTCTGGTCTGGATCGGCGCCTGTGCCACTGTACAGGGTTGTATTGGCGAGATGGATGCCACCTGCGCTGTTGGCCGCCATCTGATTTTGGGTGATACCCACTCGTTGGGCGGTATCGGTCACCAACACCGCATAGCCGGTATTGGCGCGAATGCGGTTGCCGGTAATCCGCACATTCCGACTATTGCCACCAACCTGCACCCCATCGCCACCGTTCTCTTCAATTGCGTTCGCGTTGTCAATGATCACGGCGCTTGAGTCGGTCAGGCGAACACCGTCGTCCGTATTCAGCCGCAGCAGATTGCCGCTGAGGGTTGCAGTTGTTACGTTCGTTAAGGCAATACCAACCCCTGCCGGGCGGGCAAGCGGTGTGGTACCGCCACCCGGATCATTGATCCAGCCGATCTGGTTTTGGGTAAGCGTCGCCGATTGGACATTGGTCAGCTCAATGCCGGCGGCGCTACCATTGCCGCCGATCACATTGCCGGCAACGCTGATCTGCGCAGCATCGGTGATGCGGATGGCCGGGCCGGCATGGGCGGCAGCGACGCTGTAGGCGTCACCGGTCGTATCACGGCGCAGACCAAGAATGTTGGCGCGCACGGTAATGCTCACACTGCTACTACCACTGATGTCGATGCCGGGGCCGTTTGCTGCCGCAATGACATTGCCGGTGGTGTTACCGATGGTCACATTCGTGCTATTCGTCACCGAAATACCGGCGGTGACACTCCCGGCAACACTCCGCCCGTCGGCGTGGAGACCGATGAGATTGCCATCGAGCGAGACATTACTGGCGTTCGCGATCTGGAGATCGTAAGCGGTGTTTGCGGCTACGGTAGAAGCGGTCATCGTGACATTGGTGGCACCGTTGATCGCCACGCCGCCATTGTTGGCAGCCAGAATACCGCCGGGCAGCGCACCGACAAAGGCGTTGGTAATAGTGACGTCACTTATTCCCGGCCCTATCCAGATACCCGGCCCACCATTCCAGCCGATACGCAGGGTAGTCGCACTGCTACCAATTGTCGTGGTACCGGCACTCTCAGTGAGATAGATGCCGCCCTGTGTGTTTGGTCGAGCATTGATACCGCTCCGACTCAAGCCAACAACAACGTAGCCATCAATCGTGGTGTTGGATGGTGCCGCACCACCGTTGGCGTGGATTCTAATGCCGGCCCCGCTATTGCCACCGATCACCAGGGGTTGGGTCTGGTTCGTACTACCGATGCGGGTGGCCTGAGCACCATCTTCAATCCGCACGCCGTCGCCGTTGTTGCCGAGACCGGTTTCGGCTTCCAGATTCACCCCGATCAAATTACTGGCAATGGTTGTCGTCAGGGTTCGGGAGCCGCTAATCAACACCCCACTCAGGCCATTACCACCGATAATATTACGTTCAGAGTTCTCTGTACCACCGATAAGATTGCGTTCGGCGCGTCCGTTGGGGTCAATCGTTGTATCGCTCAGAATCTGGACACCGAAGCCACCGTTTGGACGAACGACAGTGGCAGTGGTAAAGAGGACACCGATCCGGTTACCCTGGATACGGTTGTCTGAGGCATTGCTAATGACAATCCCGTTTACCGTATTACCGGCAATCGTGTTTGGTTGATTGGCCGCGCCGATCTGATTATTACCGGCAGCACTACCGCTAATCACAATCCCATTGCGGTTACGCAAGGTGTCTGGTGGCACAGAACCGTCGAGTGTTAACCCGATGCTGCAATTACGCACCGTATTGCCGCTACTGCTGATGTAGATACCACTGCCGCGGTACGTGCCGGCATCGTTACTGGCCCCGTAAATAACCAGACCCTCAATGATGGCACCACCACCACTGAGTACCAGGCCGGCATCATTATTGTTTGCATTGATGGCAACCTGTGGAGCGCCATTAAGAAGATCGGCACTGATGGTCACATTCGCTCTGGTGATTGGTGGTAAGCGCTGGCCGGTTGTGATTGTGATAATGTAGGGCGCTGATGCGACTGAACCTTCCGTAACAAGATCAAAGTTGATCGTAATGCGATTGCTGCCGGCAACGGCGTTGGCTTTCGCGATAGCCTGGCGGAGGCTGCAATTTGCGTTTGGCAGTGCATCTGTACAGTGCGTGTTGAGATCGGCTACTGGATTATCAGCCAATGTATCAACGAAAAACTGATCGATCCCTGCCTGACTAAAACTACGCTGAGGCCAGATCAGCGTGCCGGCAACGAATAACAGGCCAACAACGAACCACCAGATTCTGCGCGCAGACATGCGATCTCCTTGCGCCGACGTTACGGCGCGCAGCAGGAAGGTGCCGCAGCACCCTTTGAACAGCTTCTCAACCAGTTGTCATTGATTGTAGCATGCCTGTATGTCGGTCAAAATGGGGGGTGAGACAGGAATTTAGTACTGTTTTTCTCACAGGCGAGGAAGAATGCCTATTGTACGCAGATACGCAATCGAGGTGGCATACTGCTGATCTTCGTAGAGACTGATCTGCTCTTCACCGGCACCACGCTCCCACGGAGTACGCCAGTCGTCATCGCGCAGGCGCATTGTCTGCGCGAAGAGTCGTAACACCGGCAAGACTTCTCGCACATCGCACGGTGGATACCCCTGCCACCAGTCATCGTCGAGAATGCGCACATGACGGGCGCTATGGCTGACCAGTTCGATCTGGCAGGCAACATCAGGGGCATAGTGCTCGATTAAATGAAAGAGACGACGAATATCGAGATCACCTTCACCCAGTGCGCAGCGTACCAATCGCCAGCCCTGCGTCGTCGGGTAGGTCTCGTAGTCGGCGAGATGGACATTGCGGATCAGCGGTCCCAGGCGTTCAAGGGCTGCATACGGCGTTTCACCCACTACCAGACAATTCACAGCATCAAAGCAGACCCCAATGTGCGGGCTATCTACCGCTGCGCATATAGCGGCCAGATCGGCGCTGGTCGCGTCCTGGTGATTTTCAACGGCCAATATAATATTGTGTTCGGCAGCCAGATCGATAACTGCCCGTAACCGATCTGTCACATCGGCCAGATGGGCAGGCCAGTCGGTGGTAAAGGGTCGTCGGTACCCTTCCAGCACCGGGCTGATCAGCACGCGCAAGACGTGAGCGCCGATCATGGCTGCCGCCGGAATATGGGCACGCAGCGTATCAACATCAACAATATCGCTATCGGCGACCGGGGTCAGACCGCATAGCGTGAGCCGTTCGCGCAGAGCGCTGAGTCGACCTGGCGACAGATCGGGAAGCAGACTGAGAGGAAATTCAACGCTCTGCAGACCGGCACGGCTGGCCAGGGCCATCACACCCTCAATATCGAGCGGATGGCTAACCGCACGGGGCGTGCCGCGCCCGATCAAACCACAACGATAGCTAAAACTCAAAGCGGAAAGACCGATCAACACGGCCAAACCTCATCTCACTTCAAGGTCTTCTATCATACCACATGTGTTGCTGACCGTGAGTTACGCAGTCTGATTCTCGGCAGTCTGTCGGGCAGTGCTTTCCGGAGCCTGCTGTTCGGCGATAGAAGCGATCACAATCCCGACGAGCAACAGGGCAATTCCGACAAACTGTAAGAAGGCAACGGTCTCACCGAAGAGAAGAAACGCGAGTAGCGACGATCCGATTGGCTCACCGAGAATGGCGACGGCGACATACGTGGCCGATAAACCGCTGAGCGCATAGTTAAAAGCAGTGTGCCCAAGGAGTTGTGGGCCGAGTGCCAGACCGAGTACAAAGAGATATGCCTGCGGGGGAAAGCCGAGAAACTGCTGTCCACTGATCAATGTCCAGATCACCAACACGACGGCAGCACTGGTGTATACCAGCCAGATGTAGGCCATCGTCGAAAGGCGGCGACGGAGATCGCGCCCAATCAACAGATAACCGCTGGCCGTCATCGCACCGATCAACGCGAGTGTATTGCCGAGCAAGGGATTGCTCTGCGTCGAACTGCTGCTATCGCTAATGCCGATCACAATGGTGCCAATCAGGGTGAGGGCAATCCCAACCAGGATTGTCCAGGGCAACCGTTCGCGAAACAAAAAGAGTGAGGCCAGCCCAACCCAGAGTGGATTGGTTGAGACGAGTGCCGCACTGCTTGCTACCGACGTATATTCGAGTGAGCTAATCCAACTGGCGAAGTGGATCGCCAGAAAGACACCTGCTGCTGCGCCAAAGATCACATCGCGGCGCGATAGGTGGCGAATTTCCTGACTAGAACGGTGCAACGCCAGTGGCGTCAGAATCAGGGCGGCCAATCCCAATCGTCCGGCAGCGATGCTCAGCGACGACATGCCGGTGCCCTGAGCGTAACGAATCAGGATTGATGCCGTTGACGCGATCAGAACCCCGGCGAAGAGCACGGTGTACAGCCACAAGCGGTGTCGATTCATACAGTTACTTTCGTCCAGCGCACCAGAGGAGCGGCTACCCACGTAGGTGGCGGCGATTGATAGAGTTGGGTGGCATCACTGGCCACCAGATCGAGAATCTCACCCTGGAGAGGGCCGCGTAAAAAGCGGAAGACCTGACCGGCATCGCGGGCATCACTCTTGGCGCGCACGCAGTGTTGATTGTACCCCCAATAATCGCCGTTCGCCAGGAGTTGCATGCCCTCTTCAATCGTTTGGCGTGCCAGTTCCAGACCACCTTCGGCGGGAGCGAATGACTGTTCAGGTGGGTCGCCGTAGCCAATACCGTGGTGGAATGGATCGGCGGTAGAGACAATCACTGCATCCTGAGCCAGTTCGATCAACTCTTCAATGCCGGGCAGTAATTCTGGATGCCCACCGGCCAGGTAGGGATAACGTTCGATCACCTGCGGGCCACGAATCCCGCGCCGACGGGTTTCCAGTTCCCAGAAGAAACGAAAGCTGTAGAGCGCGTGATCGAGTTGCCATTCATTTCCGCGTTGAAGCCCTGGCCCCTGGATACCCCAATAACGCTCGGCAGAAGGAGAGCCACCGGCAGCCACGCGCCGGCGAGCCTGCTCCATCTCGTCATTCCAGGCGTGCAGCACGCTGATAACCAGCACTCGATCTGCGCCGCTATCGAGGCAGGCGTGAACGGCAGCAGCAATCTGGTGACCGCAATCGGCGACCCCGGCATGGGGAAAGACAATCACGCCACCGGCAGCCAGGGTGGGGGCGAGATTCCACTGGCGAGCGCGTTCCAGCAACTCGTAGCCACCGCGCTCGCCAAGGGCTTCGTGTTCAGCGCGGTAGAGATCGTGGATGGCCCGGTTCAATTCATCTCTACGCATACCTTATCCGAACTGTTCAACAAAGCGTTGGTCGCCGCTATAGAACCAGCGAATATCGTCGATACCGTATTTGAGCATCGCTACTCGTTCGGGGCCAAACCCACCCGCGAAACCACTGAACTCTGCCGGATCATACCCGCCGTTGCGCAGCACGTTTGGATGTACCATCCCGCACCCGCCAATTTCGAGCCAGCCGGCATATTTGCAAATCCGACAGCCCTTCCCACCGCAGAGGAAGCAGGTCACATCCATCTCGGCACTGGGTTCGGTGAAGGGGAAGAAACTGGGGCGCAGGCGAACCCGGGTGCCTGGACCAAACATGCGTTCGGCGAAAAAGCTGAGCGTGCCCTTCAAATCAGCCATCGTGACATTCCGCCCAACCGCGAGAAACTCGAACTGGTGGAACATCATCTCGCTGCGTACCGTTACCTGTTCGTTGCGGTAGACCTTGCCGGGGATGAGTACGCGCAGCGGATTGGGCGCATTGCGGCGCATAGCATGGATCTGACCGGGTGAGGTGTGGGTGCGCAAGAGTACGGAAGGTGCGCCAGCCGGCATCTCGACATAAAACGTGTCCTGCATATCGCGGGCCGGATGGTCATCGGGGAAGTTTAGCAAACTGAAATTGAATGCGTCGTACTCAACTTCAGGGCTTTCCCAAACCTGAAACCCCATCTCGGCAAAGATATGCTGAACCTGGCGCAGAATCTGGTTGGTCAGATGGACATAACCGACGGCAGGGCGACGACCGGGCATTGTAACGTCGATGCGCTCGGCGGCCAGCTCAGCAGCAACGGCCTGTGCTTCCAGGCGCTCTTTCGCAGCGCTGAACGCTGCTTCGAGTTGCTCGCGCAAGGCATTGACCCGCTGACCGACCAGTGGGCGTTCGGAGGCCGGCAATGCACCAAGCCCCCGGCTGAGACGCGACAGACGACCCTGTTTGCCGATAAAGCGGCTCTTCCATTCGGTGAGTGCAGACAAGTCGGCAACAGTCTCAAGCGCGGTCAGGGCTTCTTGTTCGAGAGTTGTCAATTCATCGAGCAGTGTGGTCATGTGACACCATAGATTATTAGCGGCAAGTGGTATCTCTCTGCTATTATAATCCGAGTTCGGGTTAGTGTAACAAACAATGGTGGGCTACACCAGCAGGTGTCCCGGTACCACGTTTATTCTGAGTCTAATGAGCAACCGTCTGTTGCCGGAGCGCTTCAAACAGGATGATGCTGCCGGCCACCCCTGCGTTGAGCGACTCGATAGAACCGCTCATCGGGATGGTAATCGTCTGATGCGCCAGCGCACGTGCAGGTTCGCTCAAGCCATGGGCTTCGTTGCCAACAATGAGCGCCGCCGGTTGACGCCAATCGACGGCATAGTAGGGCTGTTGACCGGCGCTGTCGGCAGCATACACAGTGTATGACTGCAACTCAGCACGTATCGTCTCCCAGGGCGAGACCCGCAATGGTACTAAAAAATGGGCTCCCATTGCGGCGCGGGCCACCTTGGGATTGAAGGGATCGACGGTACCGGGGGCACACATCACAAGCCCGACTCCAGCCGCGGCTGCGGAACGGAGCAGCGTCCCAACATTGCCAGGGTCTTGAATGGCATCCAGGACCAGCCGAAGACCAGGGCGGGGCGGTAATTCTGGCCAGGTCACTGCGGCAACAACGCCTTGTGGTTGTTCAGTATCGGCGGCGGCGACAATAACAGCGGGAGTGGCCGGAAAGCAATGAGGCAGGTGACGGAGGCGATTGAGCAGTGCAGTGCCGGCGGTCGTCGTTGCCAGTTGGTCGGGAGCGTAGAGCACAAGGCGCACCTCAGCACCGGCAGTAAGGGCATCGGTAACGAGGCGCACACCTTCAATAACGAAGCTACGCTCGCGTCGCCGGTGGCGGGCCGATTCGGCGAGCGAGCGCAGCCATTTAACGTGGTGATTTGCAGGGCTGGAAATCAACGCCACAGCAGATCAGGGGATCGTTATGCAGTAACCGCAGCCTGTGCCTGCTCGACAATGCGGGCAAACGCCTGCGGATCGCGAACTGCCAGATCGGCGAGCATCTTGCGGTCGATCTCAATATTTGCCTGCTTCAAGCTATTGATCAGGCGGCTATAGGTCGTACCGTGCAGTCGGGCAGCCGCGTTGATGCGCATAATCCACAGCCGGCGAAAATCGCGCTTGCGGCGGCGGCGGTCGCGATACGCATCGGCGAGTGCGTGCATCACCGCCTCATGGGCAACCTTATAGTGACGGCTACGAGCGCCGCGGTACCCTTTTGCCTGCTCTAACAACTTCTTGTGGCGCTTGCGCACCATAATGCCACGCTTTACACGAGCCATGATCATTCTCCTCTCGCGGATCGGTCAGGAGGTGGCGTACCGAACCCTGAACTTCATCCGCACTACACATGTTCACCTTTAAATACCCGGTGCCATACAGTGCACCAGTTATATGACATCAACTTCACATCGAACGGACTGATCAACCCTACTCCAGGCCGTAGGGCAGAGCGGTTTGCAGCATACGGCGGTTGGTGGGAGAAATCGGCTGATCTTTACCCCAGGCTCGCTGCGAGCGGCTAGGGCGGTTGCGCTTATTCCCACGGACACCACGCTGTTGCAGAAACTTACCTGACGCAGTAACTTTGAAGCGCTTTTTCGCGCCCTTGTGCGTCTTCATTTTCATCTTAGGCATCGACAATCTCCTCTAGTGCCACTGAACAGCGGCTAGCCGTCCGGCATCGTATCACTTAGCGTCGTCTCCGGCGATTTCGCTCGTCGTCCTCGTCATCATCATCGTCATCTTCAAAATCGTCGTCTTCGTCGTCGTAATCTGCAACGAAGGTGTCGTCGTCGTCCTCATCTTCTTCGACGACATCGCCATCATCAATCAGCTCTTCCTCTTCTTCATCTGCCGGTTCTGCCGTAGCAGGAGTAGATGCCGCACTTGTCGCTGGCTTTGCTGACTCGGCGGTTGTTGTGCGCTGAGCTGCTGCCTTTTGGGCCTGTTGTGCTGCCTTCAACACCTTGGCGGTTGGGGCAAGCAGCATTGACAAAACCCGTCCTTCCATGAGCGGTTTCTGCTCGATGACAGCAATATCGCTCAATTGCTCGGCGATTTGATCGAGCATTTGACGCCCGATTTCGGGATGAGCCATTTCGCGACCACGGAAGCGCAGATTAAACTTAACCTTATCGCCCGCCAGTAAGAAACGTCGTGCTTGATTTGCCTTCACTGCGACGTCGTGGTCATCAGTTTTCGGCATCAGTCGAATCTGCTTCAGTTCCGACTGTTTCTGATTACGGCGTGCTTCACGCTCTTTTTTGCTCTGCTCGTAGCGGAATTTGCCATAATCGAGCAGACGGCATACCGGTGGAACCGCATTAGGCGCAACTTCGACGAGATCAAACCCTCGTTCTTCAGCCATTGCCAGCGCCTCACGCAGGGGAACAATGCCAACCTGGGTGCCGTTCTCGTCGATGAGACGCACTTCACGGGCGCGAATGCGATTGTTGATGCGAAACCGGTCTCTAATGGCACGACTCCTTCGTCTTGCAACAGGTGACAGTCGTGGCAAAGATGAAGACGACCTGTTGTCACCCTTACGGCTAACTGCAACAATAAGATGACACCGCTCTACAGCGATGTCTGGTCAATTGGGCATTATACCAGTCAGTGGAATGATCGTCAAACATGGAGCAGCCTGCTCACGGTGGATGTTCCACGACCAATCATCAAACGCAGGTGTGCAATCGTGCCAGTGCACGTGCAGGTTCCGGGCTGCGTGCATGGTGGTTATGTCTGACGGTCATTCGTTGAGCGGGGTGCGATTGGAAAACCCTGGCGAATTATTCACAACTCGCTTGACAAAATCTCTTCTGCATACTATTGTAATAGCAGATTGCAATCGATTGCAAAATCTGATTACGCATGAGCAAAAAATCTGTTCAAACACTTGAAGATATTGCACGGCTGGCCAACGTCTCGCGTTCGACCGTTTCACGGGCTTTGAACAATAGCCCTCTAATTAGCAAGCAGACCAGAGAGCGGATTCAGGCTATTGCTCGTGAGCATAATTTCTGTCTTAATGTCTCAGGGCGCAATCTCAGATTACGTAGTAGCCGTACCATTGCCTTTGTTGCTCCAATGTGTTTCCCACCCGTAGCTTCAGCCGAACATCTATTTGGGCTGGAGATGCTGGGTGCTATCTGGAGCGGTCTCCACGAGCTAAATTATGATTGTCTGATTGTACACAGTGCCTCACAAGATACTGATTGGGTGCATCGTTATCTGCATAGCGGTCGTGTTGATGGTTTCATTCTCATGGAATCAAGTTTCAAGCAAACCCAAATTGAGGCGCTGGTGCAGATGAAGGTGCCATTCATTGTTTGGGGTATGCCGGTGTCACCCTTTAACTACTGCTCGGTGACGGGTGATAATGTTGCGGGAGGGCGACTGGCAACCGAATACCTGATTCGTACCGGTCGGCAACGGATCGCCTTCCTTGGTGGGTTGAAAGGTACTTTAACGGTTGAGAACCGTTTCAAAGGCTACGAGCAGGCATTGCAGCTCGCCGGACGAGCATTAGACCCCGCGTTGATCGTATACGGTGATTACACGTATGCATCGGGAGCTGCTGGCATGCAACGTCTCCTTGAACGCGCTCCTGATCTGGATGCGGTCTTTGTCAATAGCGACCTGATGGCGATTGCAGCCATCAATGTGATTCAGGAGAGCGGGAGAAGTGTTCCAGCGGATATTGCCGTTGTCGGATACGATGATCTGTCGATTGCCGGTTATGCGACTCTCCCGTTGACCACAATACGGCAGAATATTCCTCTGGCTGGCAAACTTCTCGCTCAGAACTTGATTCAGCATATCGAAACGGGGCTGGTTACGAATGTGACGGTTCCGGTAGAGCTAGTGATTCGGAAGTCAGCGTAAGATTATTTTTGTCCGTTGTGCAATCGATTGCATAACATTCGTATGGCGCGACCCTCCCTTGCGTTCGACAGAAAGGTTGTTCACGATTTATGCCGACGAACAAGACACGAGTCTCAGGCATAGGCCTCATTGTGCTGGCATTTGTTGCCTTCATTGCCCTCGGTCTGCCCGATGGCCTGCTCGGTGTTGGCTGGCCATCGATTCGCGACAGTTTTGCCGTTCCACTTGATGCAATTGGGATGCTGCTGACGACGGTCATTGCCGGCTATATGATTTCGAGTTTCTTCAGTGGGTTCCTCCTCTCGCGGTTGGGGGTAGGTCGGATGTTGGCGGCAAGTTGTTTGCTGACCGGGATGGCGCTGATCGGTTATACCGTCGTTCCCCACTGGTGGATGATGGTAGCGCTGGGGGTTTTTGCCGGGTTGGGTGCGGGGGCGATTGACGCCGGTTTGAACACGTATGTGGCAGCGCATTTTGGTGAAACGCTGATGCAGTGGCTCCATGCCAGTTGGGGTGTCGGGGTTACGATTGGTCCCATCCTGATGACGCTTGGGCTGACGACGCTGAACACGTGGCACTTTGGTTACCAGATTGTCGGTATTTTTCAGATCGCGCTGGCGATCTGTTTTGTCCTCACGTTAGCGATGTGGGCCAGCCATGCGCGCAATGTGCCATCAGGTGACGAGCCTGCCAAACGACTGACCGATTACCAGACACCGATGATCGAAACGCTACGCCAGCCGCAGGTATGGCTGAGTGTCATGCTGTTTTTTCTGTATGTGGGCGCAGAGTCCTCTCTGGGAATCTGGACTTATACGCTGTTGACCGAGTCGCGGGGTGTGGATCAGGCATTGGCAGGCTTTTTTGCAGGTAGCTACTGGTTTACCTTCACTATCGGGCGGATCGCGGCGGGGATGATTACGATCCGAACAGGAGCTACCAGACTGGTGTTCACGGGGCTGTCAGGCGCGCTGCTAGGTGCAGTTTTGCTGATCTGGAATCCCTCGCAATTGATGAATGTGGTAGCGGTGGCTTTAATTGGCCTGGCGATTGCCCCGATCTTCCCGGCACTGATGTCTGACACCAGCATGCGCGTGGGCGATCACCATGCCGCCAATACGATAGGGATGCAGATGACTGCAACAGGATTTGGTACCGCAGTGATCCCCGGCCTGATGGGTGTACTGGCGCAGCGCGTCTCGCTGGAGATAATTCCGCTCTGTCTGCTGGTGGTATATGCCAGCCTATTCGGATTGTATCTTCTTGTCGTGCGGCTACGAAGGGTGTCGGTTACGGTTGTGGCAGCGAAGACCGGGCCAACCCAGGCTATCAAATAAGGCTGTTTACGCTGAAGCATGCCTGATCACTGTTTAAAGCTCTCCAGATTGGACGACCGTGTGGTATGCACGTGCCGTTTATAGCAGAAAGGAAATGAAAGTATGACCACCAATGACGCTCTCGTCCAACGTGCCAATGATCTCCTTGCAGCGATGACCCTGGAAGAGAAGGCCGGGCAGATCAGTCAGTACTTTTACTTTAGAGGATTGACGGCGCAAAACGAACTGGTCGAAGCTCAGGTGCGCGCCGGGCAGGTCGGTAGTCTCTTGTTTGTCGCTGATCCACGCGAGACGAATCGGTTGCAACGCATCGCCGTTGAGGAAAGTCGCCTTGGTATTCCGCTGTTGTTTGGCTTCGATGTGATTCATGGCCTGCGGACGATCTTTCCCGTTCCGCTGGGCATGGCTGCATCCTGGGACCCGCAGCTTTATGAGCGTGTCCAGGCGATAGCGGCGCGTGAAGCGCGAGCGGTGGGTATCCACTGGACGTTTGCTCCGATGGTGGATATTGCCCGTGATCCCCGTTGGGGGCGGATTGTTGAGGGTGCCGGCGAAGACCCATACCTTGGTGCGCAGATGGCCGCGGCGCAGGTGCGTGGTTTTCAGGGTGAGGCAATCGGCGCGCCTGAGCACGTTGTCGCCGGCCCGAAGCACTACGTCGGTTACGGCGCAGCGCTTGGTGGTCGTGATTATGACGAGGTGAACATCTCGGAGAGCGAGTTGCGCAATGTGTACCTGCCGCCATTTGCCGCGGCAGTGGCCGCAGGAGCAGGCAATGTCATGACTTCCTATGTTGGCATCGACGGAGTGCCCGGTGCTGCCGACCGCTACCTGCTTACCGATGTACTGCGTGGCGAACTTGGTTTTAAGGGCTTTGTGGTAAGTGATGCAGCAGCGGTGATGGACCTGGTTACCCATGGCTTTGCCCGTGATGCGCAGGATGCTGCGGTACGCGCCCTGCGGGCCGGTCTCGATATGGAGATGTGGCTCGGTATGCGCTTTGTGCCGGGCACCAATCCGATTCCGACGGTGGGAGCCTTCAGCACGCTTGCCGAGGCTGTGCGCAGCGGAGTGATTGAGGAGAGTCTGCTCGATGAAGCAGTTCGCCGGGTACTGCTCGTGAAGTTGCGTCTGGGTCTGTTCGAGCAGCCGTATGTGAATGAGGGTGCAGCGGGCGCTATCCTGAACGATCCTGCACACCGCGAGATGGCACGGATTGCAGCGGAACGGGCGGCGGTATTGTTGCGAAACGAGGGTAACATTCTACCGCTTGATCGCTCTGCTGTGCGCCAGGTGGCAGTGATCGGCCCGCTGGCAGACGACCGGGCGGCCACGCTGGGGCCGTGGGTCTTTGCACCCGATCTCAATGCCACGGTCACCGTTCTGGAAGGACTACGGCGCACTGCCGGCGAAGGTGTGCGGGTCGAGTACGCGCCTGGAGTGCCCATGCCGACACGTGCGATCCCCTCGCCGTTCGCGTCACTGTCGCAGGCACTCGGTATGCCGGCGTCGTCTGAGACATCTTTTGACGAGGAGGCGGAGTTTGCCCGTGCAGTTGCACTGGCCCGCGCATCGGATGTAGCGGTACTGGTGCTTGGTGAGGCAGCCGATATGAATGGTGAGGCTGCCTCACGTTCGACCCTTGATCTGCCGGGTCGTCAGCTTGAATTGTTAGAGGCGGTTGCCGCAACGGGTACGCCGGTCGTCGTTGTATTGTTGAGTGGGCGACCGCTCGATCTGCGTCGCGTGTTGCCATGCTCGGCGGCCATCCTGGTCGCGTGGCACCCCGGTAGCGAAGGTGGGAATGCAGTGGCCCGATTGTTGTGGGGTGATGCCACACCCGGCGGCAAGCTGCCATTTAGCTGGCCGCGCAGTGTTGGACAGGTACCCATCATCTACTCACGACTGAACTCGCACCAGCCTGCTACCAGCCACCAGCGCTACTGGGAAGAAGAGAGCACTCCGCTCTATCCCTTTGGCTTCGGTCTGACCTACGGTCAGGTCGAGTATCGCAATTTGACGTTGAGTGCAACGCAGATCGGCCTGGAGGACACGATTGAGGCCACTGTCGAGGTTCACAATACATCGGCGAGGGAAGTCGAGGAGGTCGCCCAGCTCTACCTGCACCAGCGCTACGGGCGTGCTGCCCGTCCGGTGCGCGAGCTGAAGGGATTTGAGCGGGTAACGCTCAAGCCGGGAGAGCGGCGAACGTTGCGCTTTGCGATACCCCCTTCGGCACGCCGCTACTGGAGCAAGGCCGACAGTGCCTACGTGCTTGACGAGTCGGATTTTGACGTTTGGGTAGGCGGTGATTCGACAGCAGCGCTACACGCCGAATTCTCGGTGCGGAGCAGCACTGTCTAAATGTTTTCGAGTACATGCGAAAAGGCGACGCTGCACCCGTTCCGTAGTGAACGTCTTACCGGCAGCCGATTCAACCAGGCTGCCGGTAAATTAAAGAACCAGTAACGATGAAGAGCAAGACCAAGAACACTAAAACCCGCGCGCAGATTGAAGCCATGGTTGCCAGGGCATTTGGTGGGATGGCGCTGGCCGATGACGAAGGTGCAGTTTATGAGCTGAAGGATGGCTGGTTCAATGCGGTGTACAGCATCCGGCTCGCCAATGGGCAGGAAGTTATCCTCAAGATCGCCCCACCACCTGATGCAGAAGTGATGTCGTATGAGAAGAACATCATGGCAACCGAGGTTGCCACCATGCGTCTGGTTCGACAAAACCCGGCTATTCCCGTGCCCAACATTTACTTCTGCGATGATACGCATGAGGTGTGTGATGCGGACTACTTCTTTATGGAGAAACTTGCCGGGGATACGCTTGCGCATATGCGAGCGCGCTTGCCTGCCGCGACCCTGGCAACGCTCGAATACCAGATTGGTACCATTATCCGCGAGATCAACAGTTTTCGCGGTACCTATTTTGGGTATGAAGGGAATCCCGATCTGCGCGCCAGTACCTGGAAAGAGGCATTCATCAGGATTATGGATGCGGTGCTGGAAGACGCCGCTCGCAAACGGGTAACGTTTGACTACAGCTACGATGAAATCCGCGACGTGGTTTGGAAACACGCTGCTGCGCTAGAGGAGGTTACTATACCGTGCCTGGTGCACTGGGATGCCTGGGATGCCAATTTCTTTGTTCAGCAAGGTCGAATTGTCGGAATCATTGACTTTGAACGGGTATTATGGGCCGATCCACTAATGGAAGCTCAATTTCGGCCATTTTTTGGTGATGGAATTACTAACAGCATGCGCGGCTACGGCAAGACATCATTCACCTTTGCCGAAAAACAACGCTGTTACCTGTACTCATTGCATCTTGCTTTAGTGATGCATACCGAGTGTTATTACCGCAATTACGATACTGATGAAATCTTCAATTTCTCCAAAGGTTTTATTGCGAGAAGTATGGCGTGGTTGCGGGCTAACTACGTGTATGGATGAACCGACATGTCCGAGTCAAGGCAGGTGACTTTTCTGTACGTTACATGCAGGGTTCGGTCATTCTTTATACACGGTTCACGCATATATCAAAGTAACTTCTGAACCCTATCTCTGTGACCGTAGAGAGATCTCTACTCAGGCTTTGTTCATCATTCTTGCCACGTTCTTGATATATATCCACGACCTGTGTCATACTAAGGTCACAATGGAACAACATCTGATACCCCCTGGTTGGTGCGAATTATCCCCAAGGTAATGTTTGTTCGATCCGCAAAAGTAGATCAAAGCGAAGGAGTAAACAGCTTATGAAAGTAAAAAACAAAGTCTTCGTCGTCACAGGAGGGGCGAGCGGTTTAGGTCGCGAGCTGGTTTTACGGCTGCTCGATATGGGGGCGAATGTTGCTGCCGTGGATATCAATGGTGCGGCGCTTGACGAACTGGTCGGGCAGGCAGGTCAGGCCAGGAGCAAACTTTCTACCCATGTGGTGAATATTGCTGATCTGGCGGCTGTTCAGGCGCTTCCCGAAAAAGTTCTGTCTGTCCATGGAGCAGTTGATGGTCTGATCAACAATGCGGGCATCATTCAGCCTTTTGTCAAAGTAAACGACCTGGAGGATGCGGCAATTGATCGGGTATTGAAGGTTAACTTCTATGGCACACTTTACATGACAAAATCGTTCTTGCCGTACCTGATCAAACGACCAGTAGCGCACATTGTCAATATTTCCAGTATGGGGGCGCTGGTGCCGGTGCCTGGACAAACAATGTACGGTGCCTCAAAAGCTGCCGTTAAGCTCTTCACCGAAGGTTTGAGGAGTGAGCTGCTTAACACCAATGTTCGGGTGACGATTGTATTTCCGGGTGCGATGGCTACCGATATTGTCAAAAATTCTAACGTGGCTCAGTCTTCACTGCCTATGCAGGCAGCGCAGGCACAACGTTCGAGTCGCATGAAGGCACTTTCGCCAAAGGAAGCTGCACGCATCATCATAGACGGTATTGAAGGGGATCGCTATCGCATTCTTGTCGGTTCAGATGCGCGAATGATGGACTGGCTCAGCCGACTGAATCCCCGCTGGGCAGCCGAATTGATCTACAGGCAGATGCAACATCTGTTGTCTCGGTAATGTTCAATACAGGAGAACGCATATGGATCGATCTGATTACCAGACGGACGTTCTCATTGTCGGGAGCGGAGCCGGTGCGCTGGTGGCAGCACTGGTGGCGAAGGAGGCCGGACTCGAGACACTGGTGATCGAAAAAACTGATCTGGTAGGTGGTTCAAGCGCTATGTCGGGTGGCGGATTGTGGATTCCCAACAATCCGGTGTCGCGCGAGGCCGGGGTAGAAGATTCGTTTGAGATGGCGTGGCGTTATTTAGAAGAGGTGGTACCGGCTGCCGGTCCCGCTGCCTCACCCGATCGGCGGCGAGCTTTTTTAGAGTACGGGCCACAGATGGTTGAGTTTCTGCGTCGCCTTGGCTTTCGGTGGCATGCCGCCATCGGGTATCCAGATTACTACCCTGAACGTCCTGGTGGCTCGAAACGCGGGCGCGCCATCGAGGGAAGCATCTTCGACGGCCGTCAATTAGGGCCATGGCTGAAACGGCTCCGTCCTTTCCCGGGTGCGCCACCAATACCGATACATACAAATGAGGTTGCTTCTTTTTTGGTTTCGTTGCGTACAGTGCGCGGATTCCTCATGGCCATGCGTGTCTTTGGGCGGTTCTTTCAACGAGCGCTGGGTAAGGTGCCGATGGGTCTGGGGGCGTCGCTCGTAGGCCAACTGCTCTGGTTATGTCTGCAACGGAATATCCCGATCTGGCTCGAAAGCTCTCTCGAAGAATTGGTCGTTGATCATGGACGGGTTGCCGGCGCTGTTGTGCGCCGTGAAGGGCGCACTCTGCGTGTGGCAGCTCGTAGAGGGGTGTTGCTGGCAGCGGGTGGTTTTGAGCATCACGGCGAGATGCGTGAACGCTATCTTCCCAAGCCCACGAGTACCGACTGGGCTGTAGGTGCATCGGGCAATACAGGCGATGCCATTCGTGCCGCCCAGGCTCTCGGTGCGGCGGTAGCCTTAATGGATAAGGCCTGGGGTGGGCCTGTGGTGATACTCCCGCAAGGTCAGGTGTCGTTTCTGGTCGGCGAGCGCTCGTTGCCGTTCTCCATCATTGTTGATAGCAAGGGCGAGCGTTTCATGAACGAGTCGGCTTCATATGTCGATTGCTGGCGTTGGCAATATGAGCGGCACAGGCAGACGCCGGCCATTCCGGCCTGGCTGATCATGGAAAGCCGTCATCGCCGCTACTATCCGTTTGGGTTATTGCCGCCGGGCATTACGCCGCAATCGGCCACCAGCTCCCAATTCCTGGTGCGCGCGCAAACATTGCGAGAGCTGGCGATGCGTATTGGTATCGATCCCGATGGGTTAGAACGCACAGTAGTGCGGTTTAATCGAATGGCACAGCAGGGTAAGGATGAAGATTTCCACCGTGGTGAGAGTGCTTACGACCGTTTCTACAGCGATCCGCGCGTAAAGCCCAACCCCAATCTCGGCCCGCTAGAACGTCCACCTTTCTATGCGACGGCTATCTATCCCGGCGAACTGGGGACACTGGGTGGTCTGTTGACAGATGAGTGGGGACAGGTGCTGCACGAAAATGGCGAGCCTATTCCCGGTCTGTACGCCACAGGCAACACCTCGGCCTCAGTGTTCGGAGGCACTTATCCAGGCCCCGGTTCCACGTTAGGCCCGGCGTGTACCTTTGCCTACATAGCCATGCAGCATATCGTGCAAAATATGCAACTTGTCGAGCGGGTGTAATATCACATTGGCGCATCATTACCTATCACCGGATATGCGGTGAACCGTGACTATCCATCTCATCCGCAATGATCCGTAGGGATCACCTGCATGATAGGGTAGGTGGGTTCCGTAGGGGCGGGTTCTGAACCCGCCCCTACGGGTGGTGCGTGTACCTGTTCACATTGCTATACGAGGGGGCGGCGAGGGAGTATGTCTTGAGTCACACGCCATGTATTGTATTTTTTTGAGATAACTTCACGTGGAGCAGGGGACAAACGTTTGTGCCGTAAAGTGCCCGCTGCCGATGGGCTGCATCCGCCCTGCTGAGGTACGGAATACTTGAGGGGGCAATACTCGCCGTCGTCGCAGGTGAGGAAGGGCGGTAGACCGTGCGTCCCTGCCGGTTACGCCACCGCCGGGTGTTGGTCATAGCAGGCTTATCAGCGATAATCGCTGTGACAACACAGGATTGCGTGTTGCAAACGGTATCTGTAAGGAGACTTCTGCAAGAATATTCCATGGTGTAGGTGCAGGGTTGCCTGTCACGTTGATTGGTGTAGATCTTACACGGTGTCTATTTTGAGAGACTCAAGAGTGATAACAAGCCTTGCACAAGCCATCCTTCCATGATATGATACTTCGTAACTAATAAGCCAGGGGAGCCTGGGAGAACCGGGCTGAGAGGGTGTCTAGGCGTATCGCCACCGACACCGACCCTTTGAACCTGATCTGGGTTATGCCAGCGGAGGGAGGAGCAGGGTGCAGGTGTATTGCACCGTCTGCATTGCGGAATAACCGTCCTGCCGCGGCAGGGCGGTTTTTTGCTACCTGCCCAATGATGTTCCGCCGTCTGCTGGCGCAAGGAGGCCATGATGACTCTGAACGAGCGGATCGCGGAGTTGCGCGAACGGGTGCGCCAGCAGCGCCCCCTCATTCACCACATTACCAATTTTGTGGTGATGAATGATACGGCCAATGTAACGCTGCACATCGGTGGGTTGCCGGTTATGGCGCATGATCGAGCCGAGGTGGCCGAGATGGTGACCGCTGCAGGTGCGCTGGTGTTGAATGTGGGCACGTTGTCGCCTGATTGGATTGAAGCGATGTTGATTGCCGGTCGGCGGGCAAACGAGCTGGGGATTCCTATCGTGCTCGATCCGGTGGGTGCTGGTGCGACAAGCCTGCGCACGGCGAGTAATCGGCGGTTGCTTGAAGAGCTTCAGATTGCGGTGGTGCGGGGTAATTCCGGCGAGATCGGTGCGCTGGCCGGGATGGGTGGCGTGGTCAAAGGGGTCGAGACGGTGGTTGAGGTCGATGATCCGACCGCAGCCGCGAAGGCGCTGGCCCAACAGTACCGTACTGTGGTTGCTGTTACCGGTCGGCAAGATGTCGTGACCGATGGGAAGCGGGTGTTTCTGGTCGATAATGGTCATGAATGGCTGAAGACGCTCACCGGCACTGGCTGTTCGGCAACCACGGTTATCGCTGCATTTGCTGCAGTTGAGCGCGAGTATCCCTTTGCCGCAGCGGCTGCGCTGGCCTGTTTTGGTCTGGCCGCCGAACTGGCCGCGCCGGCAGCACGTGGGCCGGCAAGCTTTAAGGTGGCCTTTTACGATGCTATCTACCATCTTTCGGCTGATCAGATTCGTGCCGGGGCACGGGTAACTGCTGTTGCAGGGTAGTTTCCCTGATAAGGAAAGGATCTGCCTGTGAGTATCGCCCATATTGTTGACTGGCGGCTGTATGTCGTCACTGATGCCGGGCTGTCGCGAGGCCGTTCACATCGCGCAGTGATTGAAGCGGCGATAGTTGGTGGCGCCACAGTTGTGCAGTATCGGGAGAAGCATGCCTCAACCCGGCAGATGATTGAAGAAGCGCTGGAATTGCGTGATCTGACCCGACGGGCTGGGGTGCCACTGATCGTCAATGATCGGGTAGATGTGGCACTGGCGGTAGATGCTGATGGTGTTCACGTCGGTCAGGATGATATGCCGGTGGCACTGGCGCGACGATTGATCGGCAACAAACTGTTGGGAGTGTCGGCCCACAATCTCAGTGAAGCACTTCAGGCGGTGCGTGATGGGGCAGATTATCTCGGCGTTGGGCCGATCTTCGCCACAACAACCAAACCAGATGCCGCAGCGCCGATAGGCCTGGATGGTTTACGCGCCATCCGGCAACACGTATCGATCCCAATTGTGGCAATTGGCGGTATTAATCAGGCAAATGCTGCTGATGTGATGCGGGCAGGTGCTGATGGAATTGCTGTTGTGTCAGCAGTAGTCGCAGCAGATGATGTCACTGCCGCTGCTCGTCAATTGCGTGCGCTGGTGTCAGTTACTCAGGAGAAGGCGCTATGACGTTACCGCGTTGTCTGACGATTGCCGGTTCTGATTCTGGTGGTGGGGCCGGTATTCAGGCCGATTTAAAAGCATTTGCGGCCCTGGGTGCGTATGGTATGAGCGTACTGACCGCCGTGACGGCTCAGAATACGGTGGGGGTGCAAGGGGTGGTGGAATTGCCGGCAGCGTTTGTCGGTCAACAGATCGACTCGGTCGTTACCGACATCGGCGTCGATGCGGTGAAGACCGGGATGCTGGCAAATGCCGACATTATTGCGGTGGTTGCTGAGAAGGCACGAGCCTATCAGTGGCCTTACCTGGTGGTTGATCCGGTGATGGTAGCCAAGAGTGGACATCCATTGTTGCACCCTGAGGCGCAGCAGGCTTTGATCACGCTGTTGTTGCCACTGGCTACCATCGTGACCCCGAATCTCCCGGAAGCACGGGCACTAACCGGGCTTAACATTACAACTATTGCTGAGATGGAACAGGCGGCACAGATGATCCATGCCATGGGGCCGCGCTGGGTACTGGTGAAAGGTGGACATCTCGAAGGTGATAGTGTTGATGTGCTCTTCGACGGGGCGCAGTATCAGTACTTTACGGCGCCACGGATAGAGACACGACACACTCACGGAACCGGTTGTACTTTCGCCTCGGCGATTGCTGCCGGTTTAGCAAAGGGTCTGTCGGTACCTGATGCAGTTGCACAGGCGAAAGAATACATTACCACCGCTCTCCGTCATGCACCAGGTTTAGGTCAAGGGCATGGCCCGGTACACCATTTTGCCGCGTGGTATGGGGTTGCTGAATAGCAAACTGATACCGAAAGCAAAAGAAATTGAGGGAAGTGTATGCAACCAGAGAGCATCACTTCCCTCAATGAGCGTCAATTCACGCAGAGAAAACAACGTTACTTCTTCTCGACAGTGTTGTTGACAACTCCCATCAACACTTTACCCAGTTCGGCCTGAGCCTCAATCACCCGCTGCATCGCCTCTTGCCAGCTCTGCATCACCTTCTGCATTTGCGTCGTATCCCAACCACGGGCAATCGTGGTCGGATCCGACTTCTTGAGCATCTCGAACCAGCCCTCAATGAAGCGGGTCTGGCTTTCGGTGAAATTGCGGGTCAACTCCAGAACCTGCCGGCTCCATTCCACAACCGAGGTCGGCGATGCTGGATTGAGACCGGGGATTGTGGGGACACCAGGGATAGGAGGCAGATTCGGCATGTTAACGCTGTTCGCGGCGACGGCCTCTGCCCACATGCGGGTCAGCTCGACCTGTGCTTCCAGCGTTTGCTTGACTGTCCCCCGCCAGCTATCGACCGTCTTCTGCCATGCTTCTGGATTCTGCGGGGCTGCCATGTATTGCATTGATGCCATCCAGCTATCCCAGACCTTCTGTTGCGTGCCGGTCCACATCTTGATCATGTCATTCGCCTGCTTCGACCAATCCATTGGTTCCTCCATTCAGCGCTATGCGCTGTCTATCCGTTTTTGATGCCCCACGTTGTGTGGTTCTGTTGTCAGGGTAGAAGAACAGGTTACAGTGGAGTTACTAATCTGTTTCATTGCAACCATTTGACAGACGGAGTGTGAATCTCTACCATACTGAAAAGATCAATCACTGCTGAGTCATACATAGTGCCGATCATGACGATTGCAGGCTGCCAACAGTGATTGCCGGCAACATGAACCGTTCAAAACCAGCAACCAGGGAGGTCGATGATGACCACAATGACAATTGGCACGCTACCGACGTTTGTGCATATTCGTGAAGTAGGGCCGCGTGATGGTTTGCAGAATGAGCCAACGATTCTGACGACGGCGCAGAAGATAACGTTGATTGAGTTGTTGGCAGCGACCGGGTTGCGTGCGATTGAAGTAGGGGCATTTGTGCGTCCGCAACAAGTGCCGCAGATGGCCGATACGGAAGCTGTCTTTGCCGGTATCAAGCGCCAGCCTGGGGTAGTGTACAGTGCAATTGCGCCGAATGTTATCGGAGCGCGGCGGGCAATTGCCGCCGGTGCAGATGTTGTGCAGGTGTTTCTCAGCGCCAGCGAGAGCCATAATCGCAGTAATGTGAATATGAGTATCGAGCAATCACTGGTGCAGGTGGCCGAGATGGCGACGCTGGTGCATGCAGCCGGGAAGCCATTTGATGCGGTGCTGTCGGTGGCCTTCGGCTGCCCGTTTGAAGGGGATGTGCCGATTGAGCGGGTGTTGGATCTGTGTCAGCGCTTGCTCGATTTGGGTGCCGAGCAGTTGACGCTGGGTGATACCACCGGCATGGCTCACCCGCTGTTGGTGCAAGAGGTTGTCAGGGCGTTTCGCGCACGTTTTCCGCGCCAGCCCTTGCGTTTGCATTTGCACAGTGCGCGGGGGGCGGGTCTGGCAAACCTGCTGGCAGCGTTGCAATTGGGTGTCGATCTGTTTGACTCTAGCATTGGTGGTATTGGTGGTTGTCCGTTTGCGCCCGGCGCTCCTGGAAATCTCTGCACCGAAGATGTCACGCATTTGCTGCACGAGATGGGGATTGCGACCGGGTTGAATCTGCCGGCACTCATGGCGACGGCGCGTGAACTTGAACGCATGTTAGGGCACGAAGTGCCGGGACAGACGATTAAAGCCGGTATTTGTAAGCATCTGCGGGACCGCGGCGAGGGTTGAATATGGCAGGTACACATTATGGATCCGCGTGATCGGGTGGTGATTATTACCGGTGCCTCAAGTGGGATTGGGGCGGCGACGGCTCGTTGTTTTGCGGCTGCCGGTGCGCGCCTGGTGCTGGCTGCCCGTTCGCAGGAAGCTTTAACGCAGGTGGCAGCCGATTTGCCGCAGGCGTTGGCAGTACCAACCGATGTGTCCGATCCAGAGGCGTGTATGCGGCTGGTGGAGCGGGCAGTAGCCACTTACGGGCAGGTTGACATCTTGATTAATAACGCCGGGATCGGTCTGACCGGTCCGGTAACCAGGCTGGCACGTGCCGATCTGGAGCGGGTGTTAGCCGTCGATCTGCTTGGCCCAATCTGGTTGACTCAGGCAGTCGTACCGATCATGCGGGCTGGCGGTCGTGGTCAGATCATTAACGTCTCGTCGGTTTTGGCAGTTCAGCCCCTACCCTTTTTAGGTGGGTATGCGGCGGCAAAGGCTGCGCTCGAACAGATCAGCAATGCCTTGCGGATTGAGTTGCACGGGAGTGGGATTGCCGTTACCGTCGTGCGTCCGGGTACGACGCGCACAGATTTCAATCAGCGACGGCTGGGGCGTGGACGCGAGCGCCGACGAATTGCACCGCCGGGTGTGCCACCAGAGGTTGTGGCCCGCACTATCTTGCGGGCAGCGCGCACCGAGCCGCGCCTGGCCTATGTGAGCTGGAGTGATCGGTTGGCCCTCTGGATCGGACGACTGTTTCCCGGTTTGATTGATGCTATCCTGGCGCGCGCGTTTGTCTGGGAAGAGCAGGCTTACCACTAGGTGGGAACGGTTTGAAGAGGGGCAAGTGAGGATGGTAGCGCTATCATTCGTCGTTAGACGTGTATCTCTGGATGTTTGGATCAACACGCTGTAAAATAAGTCATCACACATACCTGTAAATAACAAGCACAGCATATATTGGAATAGGGAGGAACCACCTTGTCCAAATCTCAGGCCCTTTTGCGTCAACCAGCTCTTGATCCCGATGGGCGGCTGCTGGCATTTATCGCCGCCGGTGATGTCTGGCTTGTCTCGATTGAAGGCGGGGTTGCTGAACGCCTTACAGCCCATCCAGCCAGTCATTACGGACCGCGGTTTAGCCCGGATGGACAGCGTATCCTCTTCAGCGCCGGTCGTGATGGGTCTGGTGATTTGTATGTTCTCGACCTGGCGGGCGGCCCACCGCGCCAGATCACGTTTCAAGACGAACAATGCACCCCAGAAGACTGGGCAAACGATGGGGATGCTGTCTTCTTCACCACTGCTATTGAACAGATGGGTTCGGCAATCTATCGGGTGAAGACGAGTGGTGGTACGCCGGCGCCGATCTATCTTGAACCGTATGAACAGCTTGGTCAGGTGGCAGTGTCGCCCGACGGCACAAGGCTGGCCTTTGTCAACATACGCGAGCGTTGGTGGCGACGTGGACCCCATCCCTTCTCCTCGAATGAGATATGGTTAGGACCAACCGATCCCGACTACCGGGCATTGTGCCAGATTGCCGGCCCTTTCGGGCAACGTCTCGTGTACGCAGGCAAACTGGGTTGGCCGTTGTGGGCACCGGATGGTCAGGGTCTGTATATCGTTTGCGATAGCGATGGCAACGAGAACCTGTGGTACCTGCCACTTGGTGAGGGTGAAGCGCGGCAAATAACCCATTTTCGTGATGGACGCTTGCTCTTCCCGGCGATTGCCCGGCGTAACAACGTGATTGTCTGCGAACGTGGTGATGGCCAGTTGTGGCGGATCGATCCGATCAGTGGCGAGAGTGTGCCTGTTCCGATCCGGGTGCGGATAGATAGCAAACGCACACCGGTACGGGTTGAACGCTGGACGAGTGGGTTTAGCGAAGTTCGCCTCAGTCCTGATGGAAAGAAACTGGCGATTGTGGCCCGTGGTGATGTCTTTGCCGATTTTGCCGACAAAGAGACTGACCGTGATCTGCGCCAGGGGCCGGCGTTTCGGGTTACCAATACGCCGGCCCGCGAGTGGAGTATCGCGTGGGCACCTGACTCGCAGCGTTTAATCTATCTCTCCGACCGCTACGGAGAAGTTGAACTATTTGCATACGATTTCAGCAGCGGACAGGAGCAACAACTTACCCGTGATGGTCGGCCCAAGATGTTACCGCGGATTGCACCTGATGGGAAATCAATCGCCTACATCCGCGACCAGCGGATCATCGAGGTGATCGAGGTGACAGATCCGTCACCACGTGAAGTGTGCCAGGCCCGGTTTGCAGTTGCCGCCGATCTTTGCTGGTCGCCCGACTCGCGCTATCTGGCGTTCATCGCCCAGGATGATCGTCTCTTCAGCAACGTCTACATCGTGCCGGCAGCCGGTGGTGAGCCGCGCCAGATTACCTTTCTCAGCAACCTCGATGGCGGCAATTTGTGCTGGTCACCGGATGGGAGCTTTATCATCTTCACTACCGAACAGTACCGGTTAGAAGCGCAGATTGCGCGTGTCGATTTGCGTCCGTCGCAGCCAGTGTTTCGCGAAACAGCGTTTGAACGATTATTTGAAAAAAAGGAGGAAAAACCAACCGAACCCGGCGATCAATCCGCCAAAGAACCAAGAGTGTCTCAACCGCTGACCGAGCCGATTATCTACGAGGGCATTGAACGGCGCTTACGATTGCTGACGCCGCCGCAGATGAACGCGATGGCCGGTCCAATCAGCCCTGATGGCAAAGACCTGCTCTTTCTGGCTTCGGTAGCCGGTAAGGTTGATGTCTGGACAATGCCGCTCGATGAGCCGCGGGCGAATCAACCACCACGGCAATTGACCGCCAGCGACACGCGCAAAGGATTTCTGCAATTTGCTCCGGACGGACGTAGCTTCTACTACCTTGAAGATGGGCAGGTTGTGGTACGCCGCTTTCCCGGTGGGAACGAGCCGAACCGGCTCTCACTGCGGGCTGAGGTTGAAGTAGATTTTCATCGTGAAAAGGAGCAAATCTTCATCGAAGCCTGGCGTGAGCTACGTGATAGCTTCTACGATCCGACCTTTCGTGGGCAGGACTGGCAGGCCGTGCGTGATCGCTACGCATCACTGGTAGGCGCAGTCCAAACTACCGGTGAGCTACATACGCTGATCAATTTGATGGTTGGTGAACTGCGGGCTTCGCATCTGGGCAGTTCCTTTTACAACAGTGAGAGCGAGGATGGCTTCATCGGCATTATCTTTGCCGCCGAACCACTGCTCCGCGAAGGTCGGCTGATCGTCGAACGTAACCTGCCTGATGGCCCGGCGGCGCTGACTGCCGATCCACCGCGTCCCGGCGAAGAGCTGGTCGCAATTGATGGAACGCGGCTCAACGGAACGCTCTCACTGCATAAGCTGCTCTTGCGCAGTGTTGGCCGGCGGGTGCGGCTGGTATTGCGGGCGAATGATGGTACCGAACGCGAAATTGTCGTTCGGCCCATCAATGCCAGTGCGTATGAACAGTTGCGTTACCGTGATTGGGTGTTCAACAATGAACAATATGTTCACACCCACAGTCAAGGCAGGCTTGGGTATGTGCACATTGCCGAGATGAGCTATGCTGCCTATCAACAATTTCTGGTTGATCTCGATGCGGAAACCCACAGCAAAGCCGGTGTCATTATTGATGTACGCTACAATCGCGGCGGCCATACAGCGACATTTATTCTCGATGTCCTGATGCGGCGTTCGGCGCTGCGCAGTGGGTTTCGTGATCTTGGCACGACTGATGCCAGTCATCTGGCGGGTAATCGCGTGCTCGACCGGCCTACAGTGTTGGTAACGAATGAACGCTCGGCAAGCAATACCGAGATGTTGAGTGAAAGCTACCGGCGATTGCGGCTGGGGAAGGTCGTCGGGCGACCAACTGCTGGAGCAGTGATATGGACATACCAGATACCATTGCTCGATGGTTCATGGTTGCGGTTACCGCGGTTGTATGTAGTGACGCCAGAGGGCGAAGATTTGGAGGGACGAGGCAGGCCGGTTGATGTAGAGGCGGTGCGTCCGTTGGGAGAGTGGGCGTATGGGCGGGACAGTCAATTGGATGCCGCAATTGCCACCCTCCTCAAAACCGTTCGTCGGCGGCGAAAGAATGATGTGCCGAACCCGGTGGCAAGCCCAGATACAACATACGAGTAGAAGCTGTCTCAGGTTGCAAAGTCGTGCGACGGCGAGGTGATTGAGCGTTGTGCTCAACGGATAACCCGACCGGATTGATGGAGTTCATTTAGCCTGGTTCTGGTGGAAACCACATACAGGCCACGCATAAGCGGGAGGCAGAGATTGGTGTATGTCATAAGCGTCCGGCATAGAACGCAGAGATACTAAAGCCGAACTTCCGCAATCTAAACAACGTAGTACATGCATCTAAGCGTGGAAATAATTTCGCAAGCGCTTCCCGGCAATTTCGTCGGCAAAGCATACACTATCAGGCGCCAACAACAGTATAATAGGAGCAGGCAATGTGGAACGATTTGACCGACCAGCCAGTCAGATGCATCATGATCGCCAGCGCTGCAACGGGTCGGTTGCGCCATAGGAGCTCTTGTGCAGAAAAGTGAGGTTGAAGATGTCGGCCCTCGCACCCCTCCGCTTCTCAGTCTGTCTCGATATGATCTTCACCGATCGCCCGTTTGAGCAGCGACTCGAACACATTGCCGATCTCGGCTTCCGCGCCTATGAATTCTGGACGCGGAAGGGCAAGGACATGAACATCACCATTGCTCTGCAAACCGCCTTACGCCTGCATTGTGTGGCTATTTTCGGCAGCGAAGCAGCCCCCAATGATCCCGATCAGCGAGCACGCTTTCGTGATGAAGTGACGCGCAGTGCCGCGCTGGCAGTTGATCTGGCCTGTGATAACCTCATCGTTCACGGTGGGATTACCCGGACAGACCTCGATTATGCCACGCAACGCGCCCATCTGGTTGATGCGCTGCATGAGGCTGCCGAGACTGCGGCTGATGCCGGTCTTAATCTACTCCTCGAACCGCGCAACCCGGTCGATCATCCGGGTAGTTTTCTCTGGTCATCTGACGAAGGCTTTGCCATCGTGCGCGAGCTTGGTCAACCGCACGTCAAACTGTTGTTTGATTGTTACCATCAACAGATCAGCGAAGGAAACCTGACCCGTCGCATCCTGGCCAATCTCGATCTTATCGGCCACATCCACGTCGCCGACGTCCCCGGTCGCCATGAGCCGGGCACCGGTGAAATCAATTACGAGCACATCTTTGGCGTTTTGCGTGAACATGGGTATAGTGGCTATGTCGGTCTTGAATATACCCCGCGAATCGATGCGGCGGCCAGTCTGCGGGTGGTGCGGATGATGAGTCAGTGAGCGTGAAGGGTGACATATTGTCACTACTGTGGTTCACTCAGAATGCTATAATAAAGCTAGCCAACGTTCCGACACTGCATCGTAATCACTTTCTGGAGGCTTCATGAACAACGTCTGCCGCATCGGTGTCTTTTACGATGGTTCATACTTTACGTATGCGCAATTCTATTTTTACAGCGAGAAAAAAGTTGGCTGGTTGTCATTTGTTCCCTTTCATCGTCTAATCGAACAATTTGTCAGTAGCAAAGAGCAGCGCTACGCCGCCCACCGGGTTGTCTACGCAAGCTGGCACCAGGGTCTGTTCCATTCAGCGCAAACCAGTGAAAAACAGTTTCAGATTGAGCGTAATCGGCACATTGATTTGGTACATGCCGGCATTGAGCCGAAATATGTGCCAATGCCCCCGAATGGTCAAGAGAAAGGGGTAGATGTATCGCTCGCGATTGATGCCATGGAACGGGCCATGGAAGGCAAGATTGATGTTGCTGTTTTGGTTACCGGTGATGGTGATTTGACGCCGCTGGTTCGGGCACTGATGAAACATGGGGTGCGGGTGGGTCTTCTGTACTTTGAGTATGAATCTTCGCAGCGCACCAGCCATGTGAACAGGCGATTGCTAGACGCCTGTAACTATGCACTGAATGTGAACCAGCTCGAACATACGCCCCAGGCTGCTGCCATCTTCAAAGGGCTATTTCGGCAGCCACAGGGGGTGGTCGCCAGGAATTGATGGTCACGCGAGTCACGCACGAACCAGGGGGCAGGTCTCACGCCTGCCCTTTCTTGTTCAGTGATGTGTTTTTGCGTGGAACGGTCCTGACTCTCTCCCGGTGGCGTGTGTGAACGCTGCGCCGGCGGTTGGCAATGGTTACGGTGTCTGCAATGACTCAGCCAGGTTGCTTTGCGGAGTAGAACCTGTTTCAAAAAAACATCACACCCGGCATCCCCGTGACCAGCCGGGTCAACGGAATACCACGTGCTGGATCGTGAGCACGGCTGGCGCGGCAGCCACGCTGCCGCACTCCACACGCTGCGCCACGCGCATAACACGCAGATAAGGTACCCAATCCAACAAGTGATGGCACTCCACACCCGGCATCCCCGTGACCAGCCGGGTCAACGGAATACCACGCGCTGGATCGTGAGCACGGCTGGCGCGGCAGCCACGCTGCCGCACTCCACACGCTGCGCCACGCGCATAACACGCAGATAAGGCATCCAATCCAACGAGTGATGGTGTTGGCGATGGTTGTCAGCCCTCTCCGCTTTTATACCGGCAGACTGGAAGCAGGATATACTGTTGTTGGTGATTAGCAAGCGTTGATGACCTGTGCAATGGCCGGGTATTACGACAGTACAGCTTTTATGGAATAAATTCGAGCTTCGTAGAAGATTGCAGATAGGATGGGTTCAAGACCTGTTCTGCTACATTACAGAGCTTTCCATTATCACATACTGTTTGATAAGCTCAAAGAGGAGTTCTGGAGCATCGCTGACGACACCTATTGACAACAGTTATGATTCATGATATTGTGTAGTTATTAAATTGACACGTGTAAGTTAACTCGTGTAAATAATGAATCTGCCTCCCTTCCAGCCTTAATAGTTAGGAGGCGTATGTATGAAACGTCCCACGCAAATGGATGTTGCCAGGCGCGCAGGGGTCTCGCGAGCAACAGTTTCTCACGTAATCAATGGTCTGTCTGGGGGACGGGTTCCTATTTCTCCAGAGACTCGGGAACGTGTCTGGCAAGCAATTAAAGAATTAGGATATGAACCTGATGCCGGAGCCAGAGCGTTACGATTGGGTAAGTCAAGGACCATCGGACTAATTATGCCAGATTTGTATAATCCTCATTTTTGGGAAAATGCTGAAGGTGTAGAGCAGGAAGCACGTGCAAATGGATATCGGTTGCTTCTTTGCAGTATGAACCTAAACATTCAATATGGTGAAGATGCATTCAAGGATTTAGTTGGCCGGCGAATTGATGCATTGATCTTAATGGGTTCATTTGTTTACGAGTCAGAAGAAGCCAGGAATACATTAATCCGTAGCTTAGAGCGAGGTTTACCCATTGTGGAAATAAGTGATAGAGTTACCAAAGATTACCTGGCAGATTGTGTATTGTCTGATTATCGTGCAGTAGCAGCAGCAGCGATGCAACATCTCATAATGCTAGGACACCGACGAATAGGTCTTATCTACGGTGTAGCTAATTCGAGCTTAGCAGAAGATCGTCTGATACCCTACAAGAAAAGTCTTCAGGCTGTTGGGATACCAATTGATGAGCAGCTTATCGTACATTGTGGTCCAACTATTGAGGAAGGATATCGGGCAGCCATTCACCTTTTACAGAAACCGAATCGGCCAACAGCGATTGTAGCAATAAACGATTTATTGGCCATAGCAGTTTTGCGTGCGGCTGGTGATATGGGGCTACGAGTTCCTGCTGATGTATCGTTGATAGGTTTCGATGATATTGCAATTGCTAATTATCTCATTCCTCGCCTGACAACTGCGGCAAAAGATGCAGTGCAACTCGGTCGTGAAGCGGTGAAATTGGCTTTGGCAAGGTTGCGTGATCCAAAACGACCAAGACAAGTTATCGAGGTGCCAGCTCGACTTATTTTGCGTGAGTCGACCGCACCACCATCGTGTTGATACACGTGTAAAGAGTGTATACAGGTGTTAGGAGATGCCGATGATCTTGGCGGATGGCGGCATCTCCTACAGTCGGACATACCGATCGATGCCCAGGTCGGGTATTACGATCATGTAGTCCTTTTTTATCTTACCCGGCCCGGGCACATTTAGCAAGCTTGGTAGGAGGTGAGTGAAAAGAGGAAAACTATCACAAATCGTAGTGGCTGCTGACAGTTGTTACCTGTAACCGATGTACGTGAAGGAGACACTATATGATGCCCGGGAAATTAGTTGTTCCGTCACTGTTAGTCTTGATCTGTTGCGTTATTATCTCCTGCAGTGCGCCTGCCGCGCAGCCTCAACCCGTTGTTACGCCAGCACAATCAACTACCACTGAAAGTCAGCTTCCGGTAGTCATTCACTATCTTACCGTGCAACAAGAGACGGAAGGTTGGCCACTTATTATTGGTACCCTAACCCGAGAGTATCAGGCCAACCATCCTAATGTTGAATGGAAATATGAAAACTATCCGCAGACTGACCTGGTTCAGCGTATCCAGCTTTTAGCGGGTAGTGATAGCCTTCCTTTCATGTTTAATTACGAATCCGGTGCGCCACTTCGTGATCTGGCAGCAAGTGGTAAAGTGCTTGAACTCGAGCAAACATTTAAGGAGCTTGGTATCTACGACCGGCTGAATCCTGGTGCAGTAAGCCTGTTAAAGAACCTTGTTGGTGGTAGTGGCCTCTACGCCTTGCCTCTGGAGTTGAATATCGAGGGCTTCTGGTACAACAAGCAAATTTTTGCGGAGCACAATCTTGCGGTTCCAACAACGTGGGACGAACTACTGGCAGTTGCTGACAAACTCCATCAAGCTGGTATCCAGCCATTTGCTGTGTCTGGTTTACAGAAATGGCCCCTTACCCGTCTCATTAATGGCTACGTGATGCGCGTATACGGTTACGATGTTATGAGTCGTGTAGTCAATGGTGAGTTAAAGGTAACGGATGCTGGCTTTATTGCTGCTGCCCAGATTGTGCAGGATATGGCCATGAAGGGCTATTTTGGTCAAGGTGTCAACACACTGGATTATGCTCCGGCGCAAGATCTATTTCTGCAAGGCCGGGCTGCTATGTATTATATGGGAAGCTGGGCACTACGCGATTTCAATAATCCAGAGTTGAATAAAATCGGTATCGACAATATCGGTTTTTTCAATATTCCGCTCGTCGAAGGCGGAGTAGGCACTCTCAACGATTATTCGATCAATGCAGGTTTAACAACTTCTTTCTCTCAGAAAGAGTTTAGCCGTAATCCGCAAGGGTATGGTGAATGGATGAAGGCCGTTTTCAGTGCCTACGGAGATCGGGCAATGAGCGAACTTGGTATGATCACAGGCTTTACTGTCAGCCAGATTCCAGATAATGTTTCGCCATTAACCAGGTTAACCGTAGCAGAAATTGATAATGTAAAGAACGGTGCACCATGGTTTGAAGCATATTTCAATGCCCGTACCCAAGCGGTAGCTACTGATAATGTGCAATTACTCGTTACAGGTGATATGAGCCCAGAAGAATATATGGCTGAGCTACAGAAAGCTATTGATGAACAATTGCCATAAACCCTAGAGCAGCCAGGTGTACCACTTGGAATAGCCAGGGATTGGTTAAAGGTTGTTGGCGATGGTGTAGGTTTCTGGTAGTCAACCATGATACTGCCTGCACCATCCCAATTCCAAGACAACTCAAAAAGTGAAGGAGCAAGGGTGTGAATCAGACATTACGTGATCGAAAAGCACTTTTAGTTTTTGTCGGCCCTGCCTTGACACTCTACGTAATGATTGTTATTGTTCCGATTATTTGGACGGTAGGATATTCCTTGTTTGAAGGCTCTCCTATTACCGGTTTTCAATTTGTTGGCTTGGGTAATTATGGAAAATTATGGCAAGATCAGGATTTTATCAATGCATTTTTGTTTAGTGCCAGATATGCATTAGTTGTAACTGCTGGCCAGGTTGGTTTTGGGTTGCTGTTAGCGCTCTTATATCTATTTTTCTTAAAAAGATCCTCCGCTTTTATTCGAACACTGGTATTTTTTCCGGTCGTCTTGCCAACGGTTGCTGTTGCTCAAATCTTTGTCAAGCTATTCGAGATTACTCCACAGTATGGTCTGGTTAATGCCATATTTGCTGCGATTGGTCAGGAGTCCTGGGTACAACCCTGGCTAGGGCGCTCAGATAGTGCTTTTTGGGTGGCAGCGCTTATGAATATCTGGACGGCGATGGGTTTCTATGCTGTAATTTTATATGCTGGCTTACTTGATATTCCAAATGAAATTATCGAGTCGGCTCGACTTGATGGGGCTAATGGGTTTAATCTTGTTGTTTTCGTTATTCAACCCTTACTGACCCCTGTTCTGGTCACATCGATAATTTTTAGTCTTAATGGAACACTAAAAGTATTTGATCAACTGTTGGCATTAACTAACGGTGGTCCCGGGAAGACAACAACACCTCTTACTCTTTACATGTATCGAGTGGCCTTTAATTACAATGATTATGGATACGGGAGTACAATCGCAATAATTTTGATGATTGAATGTTTAATCGTATCGCTACTTGCCTTTCGTTTTGCTCGTAGAGATGTATCATAGAAGAGGATTTTATGCGCATGCTAATGACCTCAACGATGTTGACTTTACGGAAGCAATCTGTTTGGAAACTGCTTATTTGGACTTTAGTTGTTATATTAGTCCTGATCGAGCTTTATCCATTAACCTGGCTCTTGCTTTCATCGTTCAAGGCTCCTGCCGAGTTTAGTTTAAACCCAATCTATGCTTTACCAGAAGGGTTTTATTGGCAGAACTATATTAGGGCCTGGACGGAAGGTCGCATGGGTGTCTATTTTCGAAATAGCCTAATGGTTACAATACCATCACTATTTTTAATACTTTGTCTGGGTTCTATGGCGGCATTTGGAATAGAAATTTTAAAATGGAGATTTAACAATGTAGTATTAGTAATCTTTCTACTCGGGATAATGATTCCGGTTCAGATGATCTTATTGCCGCTGTTCGCCATATATAATCAACTTCAGTTACTGAATACCTTTACTGGCTTGATACTTGTCTACACCGCCTTTGGCCTTCCCTTAACGATTTTTTTGCTCGTTAGTTTTGCGAAGTCACTACCGCATGAGGTTCTGGAAGCTGCTTTGATCGATGGTGCTAATATCTATCAAATATTTCTCTACATTGCCCTACCAATGATGGCCAATGCGATTATAACTGTAGGATTAGTGCAATTCTTCTTTATCTGGAATGATTTATTGATTTCACTAACTTTTATTAGCGATAGTGAATTGAGAACAGTTCAAACCGGACTGTTAAGCTTTGTTGGCCGTTTTGGCCAACGTGAATGGGGACCAACATTTGCATCTATTACAACAAGTGTTATTCCTATACTCTTCTTGTATCTAATTTTGAATAATGCGATTATGAAGGGACTTACTTCTGGAGCAGTTAAGGGTTAGATTGTTTTGCTTGAATGGAGCTATAACCATGTCATATGAACAGTTGTCTACTTCTCAGTCTCAAGTTAGCAGACTCATTGTGCGTGTTGAACACTATCAGTCCACACTTGGTATTGGCAATCCTTGTCCTCGCCTGTCCTGGATCATTGAAACAAATGCTACAAACTGGCTCCAGACTGCGTATGAGATTGAATGCTACACCAAAGACGGCCGGGTCAGAGGTCGAACCGGCTGGATACACTCCCCGGAATCCGTTCTGGTACCCTGGCCGTTTGAACCGCTTACTTCGCGTGAGCAGGTATTAGTACGGGTTCGTGTGCGCGACAACAAAGGCGACATTTCACCCTGGAGCGAGATGCTGCCGATAGAAGCTGGTTTACTGAAAGTGGGTGATTGGAGTGCACGATTTATTACACCTGATTGGGATGACGATATCTTAAAACCCCAGCCTTGTCCAATGCTACGGCATGAATTTCGTGTTGATAACGATGTAATTCAGGCACGCCTGTATATTACATCGTTAGGGGTATATGAAGCTCAAATCAATGGTGTTGTTGTAGGTGATCAGGTTTTAGCTCCTGGTTGGACAGTCTATGATCGACGATTACGCTATCAGACATTTGATGTCACGATGCACTTGCGCGAAGGAATCAATGCGATTGGCGTGATTTTAGGTGATGGGTGGTTTCGTGGGCGGCTTGGGTTTGGCGGGGGAAGACGTAATATCTACGGTAATCGACTTGCAGTGCTGGCTCAGCTTGAGATCACGTATCGTGATGGATCAACTCAACAGGTTTGCACCGATCAAACCTGGCGATCTACAACTGGGCCGATTCTGGCGAGCGATATTTATGATGGCGAAATATACGATGCACGTCTTGAATTGCCCAATTGGTCAAAACCTGGTTTTGCAGATCATCAATGGTCAGGCGTGCGTCTTCTTGAGTGGGATTTTAGTACGCTGGTAGCTCCTATCAGTCCACCAATACGCAGGATTGAAATGGTACTACCAGTTGCCATCTTTTCTTCTCCCTCTGGACGTACCATTGTTGATTTTGGTCAAAATCTGGTTGGGCGAGTTCGTCTTACTGTAAGCGGTCCGCCTGGACAAATGATTACCGTGCGTCATGCTGAAGTGTTGGAAGGTGGTGAATTAAGCACGCGCCCTCTCCGCTTTGCTGCTGCCACTGATCGGTATATTTTGCGTGGAGATGGTACCGAGGTTTGGGAACCACGCTTTACGTTTCATGGATTTCGTTATGCTGAAATTGATGGTTGGCCCGGTGAACTACGTACAACAGATATTGTTGCGGTTGTAATCCATTCCGATATGGAGCGAATCGGCTGGTTTACATGCTCTGATCAACTGCTCAATCGGTTTCATGAGAACGTCGTCTGGAGCATGCGCGGAAATTTTCTTGATGTACCAACCGATTGCCCTCAACGTGATGAACGCCTGGGATGGACGGGTGATATTCAGGTTTTTGCCCCTACAGCCGTATTTCTTTATGATGTTGCAGGATTGTTGCAATCGTGGTTGATTGATCTGGCTATTGAGCAGGAAAAATTGGGGGGGGCAGTGCCGCATGTCGTGCCAAATGTGTTAGGCCCCTCTGCTGCCGGTGCTGCGGCCTGGGGAGATGCAGCTACAGTAGTGCCATGGGTGCTGTTTCAACGCTACGGGGACAAAAGGGTCTTGGAAACTCAGTATAAGAGCATGCGATCATGGGTTGATTACATTGCTACCAAAGCTGGCCATACATATTTGTGGGATCGTGGCTTTCAGTTTGGCGACTGGCTGGACCCAACTGCACCACCAGATAAACCAGGGCAAGCACGTACTGATAAAGCGATAGTTGCGAGTGCCTATTTCATTTTTTCGGCGACATTAGTTGCCAAAGCCGCACACGTGCTGGGTTATGATGCTGATGCTGATTTTTACGCAGATCTTGCGCATAAAGCACGCTTTGCATTTGCTAAAGAGTATATTACCCCGGCCGGTCGTCTTATGTGTGATACAGAAACTGCGTATGCACTGGCACTGGTTTTCGATCTCTTCCCAACGGATACACAACGTCGTTATGCAGGTGAGCGATTGGCAGCATTGGTGCGTGATAGCGGCTATCATATCCGTACCGGCTTTGTGGGTACCCCTTTAATCTGCGATGCGTTGTGCAGTGTAGGGCACTGTCGAGTCGCCTATCGGCTATTAATGCAACGTGAATGTCCTTCATGGCTTTATCCGGTAACGATGGGGGCAACAACCATTTGGGAACGATGGGACTCAATGTTACCTGATGGTTCGATTAATCCAGGTGAGATGACATCATTCAATCATTATGCACTAGGAGCGGTAGCCGATTGGATGCATCGTACCATTGGAGGATTGATCCCCGTCGAACCTGGCTATCGCCGTATTGAATTTCGCCCTCAACCTGGTGGCGAAATTGTGTATGCACGGGTGTCGCATCGCACACCCTATGGATTGGCTGAGTGTTTCTGGCGTATTGAAGAGGGTGTGTTTTACCTGCGCGTGGTAGTGCCACCGAATACAACTGCACAGGTTTTCCTTCCTGGACGTGATGATCAACCTCTTGATGTGGGTTCTGGTATCAGGCAATGGTCGATTCCTTGTCAGGATACAGCGACTCGTGGTTCGTACACAGTGGATGACTTGGTCGACGAGATTATAGACGATGAGGTAGCTCGTGAAGCTGTCAATCAGGTTTTGTCTCAAGTAGATGCCTGGCGTCTTTTTGGTAATTTACTGCTCAATGAGCGTAGCGCGTCATTGCGGGAAGCTATACAGGCACTTCCAAATAGCGAGATAGTCATTGAGCGGTTGAATGCACTTCTGACCCGTATTCCTAAAAAGGATGGCATATAAGGTCGGAAGAGGGCCGTTATGTTGGAGTCTTGTTGTCGAAGCTATGCTGGTAATCAATCTTTAGTATAGGGTGAGGTTGATTCTAGATCCTGCTATGTGTCGATTTGGATTTTGTTAATTCTTTTACTAACCTGAAAGGGGTGAACCGTGCAGCAATTCGCATTCCCAACGGGTTTTTTGTGGGGAGCGGCCACTTCTGCCCATCAAGTAGAGGGTAACAATATCAATAGTGATAGTTGGGTGTTAGAACATTTGCCTGATACTATATATGCTGAACCGTCGGGTGATGCATGTGATTATTATCATCGTTATCCAGAAGATATTGCACTATTGGCTCAGTTGGGTTTTAATGCGTATCGTTTTTCTATCGAATGGGCACGCATAGAGCCGGAAGAGGGTGAATTTTCTTTCGCTTCTCTTGAACATTATCGTCGTATGCTGGCAACTTGCCATGAGCATGGCTTGAAACCGGTTGTCACCTTGCATCATTTTACGTCACCGCGCTGGCTGATCCGTGCTGGTGGGTGGTTAGATCCAAAAACCCCTGATCGTTTTGTTCGCTATTGTGAGCGCGTTGTGCATTATCTCGGTGATTTGATTGCTGGTGCCTGTACATTCAATGAACCTAACTTGCCAGTCTTGTTGAGCAAAATAATGCCGGCTTCGCCTTTAGCAAGTCCTTTCTGGCGTGCTGCGGCTGCAGAGTTTGCAGTTACACCGGATCGTTTAGGGATATTCCAGTTTGTAAGTCAGCCGCGTATGCGAGAGATTATCTTCGCTGCCCACCGTCGTGCGTTTGAAGTTCTTCATGACGGACCGGGAAGTTTTCCAGTTGGTATGACACTGGCATTGGTTGATATCCATGCCGGACCTGATGGTGAGCGTATGGCAGCAGAGTTCCGTCGTGAGCTTGCAGAGGTATACCTGGAGCAATTACGCGAGGATGATTTTGTAGGTGTGCAAACCTATTCACGGCTTGTTGTGGGCCCTGCAGGGATTATTCCGCCTGGTGATGATGTGGAAAAAACGCAAACGGGTGAGGAGTACTACCCTGAAGCAATTGGTGGTACGATTCGTCATGCGGCAGCAGTCGCCGGTATTCCTGTTGTTGTTACCGAAAATGGTCTCGCAACTACGGACGATACTCGGAGAGTTGAGTATTTTCGACGAGCCTTGCGCAGTGTTGCTGAATGCTTGATCGACGGTATTGATGTACGAGGTTATTTTGCCTGGTCAGCATTGGATAATTTTGAATGGATTAGTGGTTATAAACCTAAACTTGGGATCATCGCTGTAGATCGAACGACACAAGCTCGTACCCCAAAACCAAGTGCATATTGGCTTGGTAATGTAGCACGTTTCAATTACTGTGTTTTTGATTGATCTAACCTATAATGACTGCTACAATTTTATCCTACAACAACCGGCTATCGAGTAAATGCCCCATCCGTACCTGCTTTGCCAGCAGGTAGGCAGCACTGTAGTTGTTCGCCGGCATTTGGAGCGGTACGCGCTCGGTTACAGCAATGCCGTGCTGTTCAATGCCGGTGATTTTGGCAGGGTTGTTCGTTAGCAGGCGCACGCTTTTGATCCCAAGATCGGTCAGGATGGCAGCGGCCACGCGGTAATCGCGCATGTCGTCGGGGAGACCGAGGGCGCGATTGGCGTCAACGGTATCCAGTCCTTGTTGCTGGAGGGCATAAGCGCGAATTTTGTTTACCAATCCGATTCCCCGCCCCTCTTGGCGTAAGTACAGGAGCACGCCGCGTCCCGCCTGTTGAATAGCCGTGAGCGCCGCTGCCAGTTGTTCACCACAATCGCAACGGTGTGAACCGAAAATGTCGCCGGTCAAACATTCGGAATGGAGACGAGTCAGAACCGGTTCCGGTGTGTGTAGCTGGCCGCAGGTCAACGCTATCTGTTCTTTCTGCTCTGCGTCGAGATAGACCACAATCTGAAAGTGACCGAAGCGGGTTGGTAAGTCAGCCATAGCAGCACGGGTGATGGGAAAGAACGTTGTCATATCTAAGCCTCTGAGTCTTCAACTGGATGCAATGAACCGGTGGTAACCGGCGTTGGTTGCACGAAGGTTAGTACCGTTATCAGCCATGCACCGAGCAGCATCAAGCTCCCAATCAGATAGGGAGCATCGGGGCCGATCTGGTCGAAGATGAAACCGAAGCTCAATGGGCCGATCACCAGTGCGATGCTGATCAGGGTCTGCATACCGCCGAGAATGGCTCCCTGGCGACGATCACCGGCCCGGAGCGAGATCAGGCTCGTCAGGGCGGGAACTGCTAATCCCATGCCGGTTGCAAACATGGCAGCAATGGGAAAGAGTCGCCAGCTTTCATTGTGCACCAGCCCCACGAGGGCAAAGCCGAGAGCCATCAAGCCCAGTCCGCCACCGGCAAGGTGCCTCTCACCGAGCAACGGTTGCAGTATCCTGAGCAGGACGCCCTGGGTAACCACGGCGCACAGACCAACGAATACGAAGAGGACGGCATTTTGTTCCGGTCCCCAGCCAAAGCGGGTCATGGTGAAGTAGGCAACGTTGTTCTGTAACCCGGCGAAGGCGATGTTGAGGATGACAACTGCGCCAAGGAGCGGACGTATCTGCGGCAGGGTCAGAACGGTCACGGCTGCTGCAAAGGGGTTTGTCAGCCGCACCGGTTGGATGCGTCGCCGATTGGGTGGCAGGGTTTCGGGCAGGGCGATGGTTGCCCAGAGTGCATTAAGGAAGGCAATCGTCGCCGCTACCGCAGGTGGTAGCGCTAATCCATACTGACTCAGCAACCCGCCGATGGCCGAACCGCCGATTAGTCCCAGGCCGAAGGCTGCCCCCAGCAACCCAAATCCTTGTGCGCGTCGCTCTGCGGTGGTGGTATCGGCGATATAGGCCTGCGCTACCGGCATGCTCGATCCGGCTGCGCCACCCAGCGCGATAGCCAGGATGACCAGCGGCAGTGAGCCGGCCAGCGCCAGACCGAGGTAGGCTACCGCTGAACCAAACAGGCAGATCAGTAAGACAGATCGGCGTCCGATGCGGTCAGAGAGGGTGCCCAGGAGTGGTGCTGCCAGTAATTGCATCGCTGCATACAACGAGCCAAGCAAACCGATCACTGTGGCGTCGCTCACCCAGGTTTTGACGATAAAAGGCAACAACGGCATGATCAGGCCGTACCCTAGCATATCGACCAGCACAGAACCGGCGACGATGACATGGTGCCGACTCACGGTGTTCTCCTTTGCGCGGCGCGAGCCTGGTAGATAGATTGCCGGGCAGTGTGAAGGACGGTTGCACGCATCTGATGGTCGGCCCTGCAGGGAGCGCTGAATTGAATGCGCACCGGTGTGGTCGCCAGATGGGGCCATAACACCTGAAGAATGGCTGCCAGCCAGCGCCGGTCTTCTGGATTACGATGCAGCAAGGTCAGCGGGTGATGCAGAGCTGCCTCGGCAAGAACATTACTGACAATTGCAGTCACGACCGGTACGCCACCGGCGATCCGGCCAAAGAGATCAAGACTGGACGACCAGTCTTCCAGGCTGGCACTGGCAGTGTCATCGTGAGCCGGATCGGGTTCAATCCGTCCGGCAGGAAACGTCAAAACAGCACCACCCTGCTGCAAATGACGTAAAGCAGTTCGCAGGGCATTCATCCGGTGTTGAGGGGTAGTACCGATGGGGATGATTGCTGCTGCGGTATTGGGAAGTGTACGCAACAGCGGGCGGGCGATGGCGATGATTTTGAGATCATTCCGGTTGAGCGCAGTGATGAGTGCCGCAGCGTCGAGGAGGCCAGGATGGTTGGCAACGATGAGTAATGGCCCCTGGGCGGGTGGTTGTGGGCCTACGATGTCCAGGCCAGGTGCAAAAAGTGAGCAGATCCAGGCGCAACCAGCCGGTAATCCAGCCTGCCCAACCAGTGCATCGAATGTCAGTAACTGGCGAGCAAAGCGTAGGGCCGGTGGGCGGGCCAGCACGGTAGACAGCCCATACAACCACGGTGGTTTGCTGATACCAAAACCACGCAACATGTCGGCAGTGTTGAGCCAGGTCAGGTCGGCCAGCGCAGACGATAAAGACTCGCCAGAGGCAGTGTATTGTTCAACACGGACAACATCTGTCCGCTGAGTTGTCGATGACACCATATTGAGCAAAGATGATCCTATCAGATGGTCGGTTGTAGCGCACCGGTCATCAGGCAACAATGCCACACGGCACCGTATAGTATTTCCACTCGTATAGGTATCATACCACTATATTAAGCCAAAATCGCGTTACAATGAATATACACACTTTTTGCTAAAGGAGAACAGGTATGGCGACAGTCATCGTGAACGATGTCGAAATGACGGCCCGTCCCGGTGAACGCATTCTCGACATTGCACGTCGCAACAGTGCGCACATCGGGTTCGTCTGTGATGGCACCGGTTTTTGTCAGACCTGCAAGGTGCGGGTGCTGGCAGGGGCTGAGTTTCTCAGCCCACCGAATGATCGGGAGAAGAACTGGCTGCCAGATGCACGTCTCCAGGAAGGATGGCGTCTCGGTTGCCAGGCGTCAGTACGCGGCAAAGGGCCGATTGCGGTGATTACCAACGCCGAGGAATTGCGGCTCCAGGCGTTTGCTGCTATCAACCCACCTGCCGGCTCCAGCGTGGCAACGAATGTCAGTTCGCTGATCACCAATCTGACGCAGCAGAGTATCGATCAACTGGTCGGCTACCCGTGGAATATGTTGAACGCGATTGCGACAATTGGATTGGGACGGATCATTAATCCCTGGCAATCGATGGAGCGTTTCAGTCAGTGGTTGACCGATATTGGGAAAGTCGTAGAGCAGACCCTCAATTCGCCGGCACCAGCCCCGCCGAGTGACCCGCTGGCACGGGTGCGGGCAGCCGCTGCTGAGGTACGGCGGGCGAGTGAATAATTGATCTGGGTGGCGTTGTTGCAAGTTAACAGTGCCACCCACGTTGTTGGCTACTGACATCGGTTATCGTGATGTAGCAAGAGTCATGGTATGCTACTTATCAGCACAACAACCTGATAAGGAGTTACCATGCAGCAAACACAGAGCGAACCAAAAACAGCATTAGTCGTTGTTGCCCATCCTGACGACGCCGAATTTGGTTGTGGTGGCACGCTGGCAGCGTGGGCGGCGGAGGGCTGGGAAATTACCCTGGTGGTTTGTACCGATGGCAGTGGTGGTGGCCCCGATGATGCCACCGATGTTGGTCCGGCGGCCCGACGACGGATCAGCGAGATACGCAAGGCTGAGCAGCAGGCGGCGGCGAAGATTCTCGGCCTGAAAGAGGTGATCTTTCTCGATTACCCCGACGGTATGCTGCAACCGACGCTTGAGTTGCGGCGTGATATTGTGCGTCAGATCAGGCGTATCCGGGCGCAGCGCGTCGTCTGTCAGTCGCCAGACCGGGTGTGGACACCACAATATTCAATTCCGCGCTTTCATCCCGATCATCTGGCAGCCGCTAACGCGACTCTGGCGGCGGTCTATCCAGCAGCGCAGAACGGCTGGGATTTTCCCGAATTACTGGCCGAAGGCTATCCACCGAGCAAGGTGCGTGAAGTCTATATTACCGGCGCACCGGTGTTAAACTTTGCGGTAGACATCAGCGCTACCATCGAGCAGAAACTGGCTGCGTTGCGCTGCCATGTCTCGCAGTTGGGCACCGATCAGACCGAACTGGCCGGGCGGGTACGGCAGTGGGCTGCCGAGCGGGGACAAGAGTTTGGTCTCCCACTGGCCGAAGCGTTTCATCGAGTCGAGAATTAAGCGCATGCATTTGACGCTAACGCCAGACTCGGCTATACTACTTCTGGCGGGCCGGTAGCTCAGAGGTAGAGCACCTGACTTTTAATCAGAGGGTCGTGGGTTCGATCCCCACCCGGCTCACCAGTAAAGCCTGATGTCGTCACGACATCAGGCTTTTGTGTTGATTGCAAGGTTAGCGATGCGCCGGCCTCACCTCCCCACCTGCTGCCGCTTTTGATCAATCCGTTGTTCGGCGGCGAGACGTTCCAGGTCGTATTCATTGTGATCAACAAAGCGCATTCCAGCCGCCAGGAAGGGATGGACGGCGCTGATCTCGCGAAACATGAGCTGTGCGATCTGGCGGTAGCTGGGGTGGCCTTGCCGGGCGCTGCGGAGTTCAATCAGGTGGTAGGCTTCACGCAGGTTGAGTTTGATCCGCCAGCGCACCCGAAAGGCAAGCGGTACTGCATACTGCGCTTCGTTGGGGAGCGTGGCCTCAAGCGCCGTGACCAGGTCGGCAGCCTGTTCGAGCGCCGTTCGGTACCGGTCGGCAACCCCGATCTCCTCCAGTTCTGGTGGCGTGACGTAGCCATGACGCACGGTGAAGCGCTGGCGTTCCTGGGTGAGGACGCGGTGCCGTTGCAGATCGCGATACGCCCCGATGTCGGCCAGGATGTCGAAGGTGTAGTACGGCTCCTCGAATGCCCGACCGGGACGATGGAAGCGGTTGGCCCGATCACCGACAGCGGCGTTGATCAGGGCATGGCGTTCTGCTTCCGGCATAGCTGCGACCAGCTCTTCGATAGCAGGCAATGGCAGATCGAGGTGGGGATAGAGGATGGCTGCGGCGAGTTTCCATTCGGCACGCGGATCGTAATCAACCAGCGTGACGGTCACCGGCGTGGTGGAATCGGCTTCGACCGGTATCTGATGGGCCAGCGCTGCCACCTGCTCCCGCGTCGTCGCAAGATAGTCGGCATACGCCTGCCCACGGTCAGAGCGGGCACGCTTGACAAACGATGGAATGACCTGATCCAGTTCGGCCTGAATCATCTTGCTCAGCGCCTGCGCTTCGGCAAATGGTGAGGCAGCCAGCTTGATGATCAGATACTCAAAAGCCCGGCCATTGCCGAATAAGCCGACATTGGTTTGGGTTGCCATCGGCAAGAGTCCGCGCAACAGATCAAGCGCTTTGGCCTGAATAGTATTGCGATACGCACGCGGGGTTGTTGCCTCGTCACGCGGGTACTGTTGTTGGAGCCACGCCTGAACAGGTTCCAGCAATTCACTGTAGGTCGTGAAGAGATGATCCATCACCGCGACATAGCGGTCGGCCAATGGCGATGCCATGATGGCCGGTTCGCGCAGGTAGGGATAACCGTCCGGTCCTTTGCGATCAAAGCGAACGTAGCGGGTTGATTTCTCAAGCGGTGAGATACCGAGCCGGCTATCTTCGAGCAGTTTGGCGGCAATGTTGCTCACCCCCTCACACGCCAGATGTGCCCCGCCAAGTTCAGCCACCGAGTCGTCACCGTACCCGATGAGCACCCGGTCGTAGAACGCCTCTGCCTGACGGGTAGCGATCAGTTGTGCTGCTGGATTGTGATCCTGGGCTGATACCATGGCGGAAAAGCCAGACTCTGGTTCGTTGATAAACTCGTCGAGCAAGAGCCGCCGCAGACTTTTGCTACTGCGACTGTAGCGGGCAAAGAGGGCACCTTTCACTACTTCCGGTAGGTTGCGCAGACAGAAGATGGGGCGATCTACATTGGTTACAAATGGCTGAAGCAGCTCGATTTCCTGCTCTGTAAACGTTTCGGGCTGTTGGGTCTCCATGCGTTTTCCTCTGACACGCGGCGTGTCTATATCGTTATGCCGGTGATTACTTGCCGGTCATACAACATTGAACGAAGGTCAACGCCGGCATTGTACCATTTTCACCAGAGGCTGTTGACCTCAGGGCATTTCCGCAGGGAGCAGATCAGGTGGCGGCATTGACTGCACCTACTCTTACCAATGGCAGATAGGCGCAGATGGCGTTCATGCTGCAACTGTTATAGCAGTCGCTGCCGGGCATGGTTGCAACTGCTACAGGTAGGGGAAACTGTTCATAATCCTGGTTATTGGTATGTGTTACCATAGTAACAGGTGTGGAGATTGTTCACGAGGAAGAGCATGACAATTGTTTACCTGATCCGTCACGGTGAAACCGATTGGAATATGCAGGGACGCTGGCAGGGACACGCTGATGTTCCGCTCAATGAGATTGGTTATCAGCAGGCACGCTTGCTGGCGCGGCGGCTGGCCAATGAAGGTGTGACGTTTAGCGCTATTTACAGCAGTGATCTCGCCAGAGCGTATCAGACGGCGTGGGAGATAGGCGCAGCCTTGCGCGTACCGGTGCAGCTCTTGCCGGCATTGCGCGAAATTGATGTTGGGGCCTGGAGCGGGTTAACGACGGCAGAGGTGCGTGCCCGCTTTGCTGATGATTGGGAGCAGATGATCCGGGGCCACGACATCCCACGCGGTGGTGGAGAAACGGTGGCCGCCGTCCGGCAGCGGGTCGTTACAGCCGTTGAGGCAATGGTGGCGCAGCATCGTGGGCAGACACTGGCATTTGTGACGCACGGGGGTTGTATTCGGGTCTTGCTTGCCCATGCCGAAAATTTTGATGGTGTCGGCTTTGGTCACTACGATCATATTGGCAATACTTCCATCACCATCCTGGAAATCGGCTATAAGCACTGGCGGGTGAAGACGGTTAATGATATGCGCCATTTAGAGGCAGAACACAAGACTGAACTGGTTTCGGCACCACCCGACGATGCTGAGTTACCCGATACAGCGCAATGAACGCGACACCCTCATGGCGTGAGCCGTATCTGGTGGTGACACCAGAAGGTGTGCAGGTCGTCTACACGGCTGCCGGATTGGCCAGCCGTAGTCTGGCAGCGGTTGTGGATTATGTCATCATCATAACGTTGCTGGCGACCAGTCTGGTTATGATTGCTGCAAATGAGGGTACGAGTAGCGCTAACCAGGATGTGATCCTGGCCCTGCTGGCGATTCTGGCGTTTGTTGTGAATTGGGGATACTTTGTCTTCTTTGAATGGATCTGGAATGGTCAGACACCGGGGAAGCGGTTACTACGGCTGCGCGTCTTGCGTGAGGGTGGGCGTCCGGTTGATATTGGTGCCATCGTAGTGCGGAATTTGATGCGGGCAATTGATTTTCTGCCTCTGCTCTATGGGATTGGTCTGGTAACGATGTTTGTTGATCGCTACCATCGGCGGTTAGGTGATCTAACCGCCGGCACGGTCGTTGTTCACGAAGCGATGCCATTGACGCTTGAGCGGGTGATGCAGCCGGTTGTTGTCCAATTGCCACCGCGAGCGCCCGATGCCCCACCTACCCCACTTGTCCCGAATGTTGAACGACTGACTGCTGCCGACCTGGCGCTGTTGCTTGAATTTTTACAACGGCGCGATGAGTTACAGACCGAGGCGCGAAGCGATCTGGCTGCTCATCTGGCGGCTGTTCTCCGGCAGCGGCTGGCTTTGCCATCGGGTTCTGGCGATCCAGAACGTTTTATTGAACATGTGCTGCGCGAGTACCACGTCGCTCAAGCCGTGATCTCACGCCAGGACGGATGATCAGGAGTCCAGATTTCAAGATTGGGCAGACGCCGAAACCACATCTCCTGGCGGCGGATGAAGGCATGGGTGTCGAAGCGTAGCCGCTCGATACAGGTCGGTAGATCGGCTTCACCGGTAAAATATGGTCGAAACTGAATATAACCGAGACTCGACATTGCCGGAAGCGACCAGTCGTAGCCACGGGCCAGCAGACCGGCAACTTCCTCGACCAGACCGGCAGCGATCATACGTTCAATCCGCGCATCGGCACGGGCATACAATTCGGCGCGTGGCCGATGGAGCCAGATGGTGCGTGGGCGAAAAGGAGGCTCTTTTCGCTCTTGCAGACGCGAAATCGGTTCACCGCTGACAAGGTACACTTCCAGCGCTCGTACCACACGCCGAACATTCGTAGGGGGAATGCGTGATGCTGCCACCGGATCGACGGCGGCCAGACGTGCGTGGAGCACTGCCGGACCTTCACGAGCGGCAATGAGTTCAAGTTCGGCACGCAGGTCAGGTTGTGGCGCCACACGTGGTACCTGCCAGCCTTCCAGGAAGGCTGCCAGGTATTGACCGGTACCGCCAACCAGAAGTGGGATGCGCCCCCGGCCACGAATGTCGGCGATTGCTGCCGTGGCCAGATCGCAAAACTCGGCCAGTGAAAACGGTTGATCGGGATCACGAATGTCGATCAGGTGGTGCGGCGCCTGGGCCTGCTCTTCAGGCGATGGCTTGGCAGTACCGATGTCCATCCAGCGATAGATTTGCCGTGAGTCGGCAGACACAATCTCGCCGTTGATACGTCTGGCCCAGGCGACAGCCAGCTCTGTCTTACCGACAGCGGTCGGTCCGACAATGGCAATAAGCTCTTCCAAGCGTGTTCCTCATCTGACGTAATAATGTGTATTTCACCTCACCATCATATCATACAGGTATAACGCACTGCGTTATTTATGTTCACGTCCGTTTCATTCTCATGCTACAATACCTGTGTAGCACCGTATCGGTGTGATTGCAATGGAACGCACTTGCTGGTGCCGGGTTTTTTGGAATATTTCGCCTGCCATGCTCTGTCGAACATCCGCTATTAAAGAGAGATGTTAGAGGACATAATGAACGATCAACCGGTATGTCAGGACATCCCGACAACCATTACTACCCGTGATGGGCGCACATTGCGAGTGCGAAGCCTTGCTGCCAGCGATGCAGTGCTCCTCGAGCGTATGTTTTATCGCCTCTCCCCTGAGACGATCTACCGCCGCTTCTTCATTGCCGCCGAGCATGCTTCTCCAGAACTGGTGCACAAATCAGCAAAGCGGCTGGCAGCGATCAATCCGCGCCGCGAAGCAGCACTGGTTGCGCTTGCTGATGAGCAAGGGTCAGAAGAGGCAATTGCCGTGGCCCGTTTTGCCCGTCTACCGCACAACCCGAAGGTTGCAGAAGCATCCATTCTGGTGCGTGACGATTATCAGGGAACAGGGGTTGGGCGTAAGCTGTTAGCATTACTTTTGGCCGAAGCACGGGCCGCCGGGCTTGAACGCCTGATCTTTTTAACCCATGCCGATAATACCCCTATGATCCGGTTGGCGATGGGATTAGGTTTGCCCTTTCAGGGTCGGCATGCTGATGGTTTGTACGAAATCCATGTGCTGCTAGAGCCGCAAAGTACCACAAAGTTTGAGTTTGTCAGGAATGAATAGGGGAGTGCTATGGCTGTCAAACCTGGCTGGAGTCTATTACCGATGGCGCTGGCTGGCGCTTTCAGTTTGTTGGGAGGTATCACGGCTTACTACGTTAGCCTTCGCGTCAGTCCGTCGCCGCGTCGAACCTACCTTGATAGCTATACCTTTACCCCGTGGGAGCTTGAGGTTCCTTACGAAACCGTTGAATTTCGCAGTAGTGATGGCTTGCGTCTGGTTGGCTGGTGGTTGCCGCGTCCAGAGACAAACGCCGTGATTGTCGGTAGTCATGGCCATGCTGGACGCAAAGATGAGTTACTCGGTATTGGTAGCTATTGCTGGCGGGCCGGTTATAATGTCTTACTGTTCGACTATCGAGGGCGCGGTGAGTCTGATCCCTGGCCGCAAACGCTCGTTAGTCGTGAAGTTGATGATCTGCTGGCCGCGCTACAGTATGTGCGGCAGCGAATGCCAGAAGCAGCAATTGGCGTTATCGGCTATTCCATGGGCGCTGCTGTCGGGATTCTGGCGACAGCACGCGATCAATCGGTGAGAGCGCTGGTTGCCGACAGTTCGTTTACTACCGGTGATGAGGTGGTTGCCGATGCGGTCGAAAAGGTGCTGCGCGTTCCGCTCCGCCCGCTGGTACATCTGGCCGACATCATTGTTGCCTGGCGCCATGGCTATCGTTTCAGTCAGGCCCGCCCAATTGACGCGATTGGTCAGATCGCCCCTCGTCCTGTCTTCCTGATCCACGGTGTTGATGATTCACTTGTCCCCGTCTGCCATGTTCGTCAGTTGTATGCAGCAGCTCGTGAACCGCGGTTGGTGTGGGAAATACCCGGAGCTGAACACTGTGGCGGTTATTTTGTTGATCGGGTTGGCTATTGTCGGCGCGTGGTTGAGTTCTTCGACCAGTATCTGCGCAGTGTTGAGGCGTAGTTCCCATGCGGTTTGATATTTTGACCCTCTTTCCGGCCATGTTTCAGGGGCCGTTGACAGAGAGTATTCTCAAGCGTGCCCAACAGGCCGGGCGAATTGAGATTCACTTGCACGATATTCGACAATGGACGACGGATCGTCATCGGACGGCTGACGATACGCCATACGGTGGCGGCGCCGGCATGGTAATGAAGGCGGAGCCGCTGGCGGCGGCGATTCGGGCAGTGCGGGCTGCTGATGAGCGACCTGGGGTGACCATTTTGCTAACCCCTGACGGTGAACTGCTAACGCAACAGATTGTGCGCGAACTGGCTACCTTGCCGCGGTTGCTCCTGGTGTGTGGACACTATGAAGGGATCGATGAACGAGTACGCGAGACGCTGATTGACCGCGAGCTGAGTATTGGTGATTATGTGCTTACCGGTGGTGAGCTGGCGGCAATGGTGGTGGTTGATGCTGTGGCCCGGCTGGTGCCCGGTGTGATCGATAGCGAGTCGATTGTCGAGGAGAGTCACAGCGATTTTTTGCTCGAATATCCGCACTATACGCGCCCGGCAGTGTGGGAGGGACGGGCAGTGCCACCCGTGCTTCTGTCTGGTCACCACGGTGAAATTGCCCGCTGGCGACGGGCCGAACGGTTACGGCGCACGCTGGTCCGTCGTCCGGATCTGCTGGCGCGGGCGGCGGCTGCCGGTGTGCTGACCAAAGCCGATCTGGCACTGCTGGCCGAGTTGGGCTGGCGTCCTGAAACCTCCAACGGCGCGTAGCCCCGGACGTGCCACGACCGTCTGCACGATGTCGGGTATGTTGCTTCTCCGCAACAGGGTTCAGTGCATAGGGAAGGGCAGGCCGAACGCCTGCCCTTTCTGTTTGCCCGGTAAATTGCCGTTGTATAGTCTCGCTTATGCCGATTACCGACCCTCTCTGTAGATCACGATGGCAGCGTTTCGGTGCGGTATTCGCGCCAGAGGCGTCGTAATTCATTGGCCGGATCACGCCAGAAGCGCTCCGGATCAATCGGGAATCCTGGCAATCTCGCCGTTGCGGGCAGCTGGCGAATCGCCTCGCGGAGTGCTTCCCATCCTGCCTTTTCCCGACCGTCTGCCGTCCACAGTCCCCAGGTGCGTGCTATCCAACTACGGTCGAATGGGGGGATGTTCCACTGTGACTCAGGTGGATCAACCATCCCGGCCAGCCAGACCGCGGCTGCCCCAGCGCGCGCCAGGGTTGTGAGAGATTCTTGCAACGCACTTGCCGCAGCCTCTTCGTCAGCAAGGAACGTGTGGGCCGGTTGAGCAAACACCTGATCGGCCTGCCAGCCAGACAGGTTCGCGCGCGGTGCCGTCGGCCAGCCCAGATCGGCAACTACGACCTGCGCAGCCGCCGTATCGTTCACTTCCTCGGCGAGGAGACCAGCGACAATAGCGTGCAGGAAGCAGGCAGCTTCGCCGCGAGCCGGCGGCCCGTCGCCAAGAGGTGGCCACGGCCCGACACTGACCACAACCGCACCACCGGCCATCGCAATATCGTAAGGCCGCAGGCTCACCCTGCTACTGAGGGCTGTGGCATCGATATGCCCAAATAACCGCTCAGCGCCGTAAGAGCGGGCCTGTTCGGCCAGATCGGCCCACCACGCCGCCATATCGCGATGGTCGGTCGGTGGACGTACACGCTCGAAACCGGCAGCCAGCAGCCAACCACTGATCGCCGGATGGTCGGCAAAATTGCCGATCACCTCGCGCAACAAGTAGCGCTGGGCAGCCCGCATGTCTGGATCGGTGTAGAGATCGCGCACCGGTTCCTGACGGTAAAAGGAATTATCAAGGATCGTGAGGGTGGGAGCGCTCAACAAAGCACTTACCGCCTGCGTTGAGAGGGCCTGTGTCGGTATCCCCAATGCCCAATCGGGTAAATGCAGGGTCGGCCCCAGAGTGGCGCTCATGAGTGAGACGACAACCTGTATATGATTCGCCTGTGCCAGATCAAGCCCGCGTTGGAAGCCATTGAGGGCTGCAACCGAGATGCGCTGCGTTCCTGGCTGTACCTCGGCCCAGCGCAAGTCGAAGCGAACCTGCCGTAACCCAACGTCGTGCGCACGCTGTAAGAATTCACGCAATGCGCCATGATCGTAGCTTGACCAGCTCGCAGGCAGTGCCTGTGGTTGAGCCGGCATAGGTGGCCAAATCGTTATTCCGATGTCCATAGGCATTCACGATACTTCCATCATACAGGCCATAATTGTCACGTGTAACAGGATTATCTGCTATGATGATGCGCATTGTCTACCCTGCCCATCTGGTAAGGGCAGGTACGGATGAGTATATAGTATAACAATGTCGCACCAGATTGAAATCGTCGTACCGGCCGGGCTGGAAGAACTGGCGCGTGCGGAAGCACTGCGCATAACCGGCTTACGTCTTGAACCGCTGACCGAACGTGGTGTCATTAGAGCGACGATGCATGGTTCGTTGCAGGCACTGTTCGATCTGCGATCTGTCATATCAGTCTTCGTTGTTCGTCGGTTTGCAATACCCCGTCCGCGGGCACTACTCGGTGATGAGCATTTTCGGGCGGTGGTCGCGATGCTTGAGATGGTGCGTCGCCTGCATCCGGCAGGGACATTTCAGACCCTCTTTCTCAGCGCGGCTGGCGCCGATAGCAGTGTTCTGCAACGATTTAAGCAGATGATCGGCGAACGGCTTGGTCTGGCGATTGGCACGGAAGACGGCGACATGCTGATCCGATTACGGCCGAGCCGGGATCGGAGTGGTTGGGATGTGCTGGTCCGTCTCACGCCACGCCCTTTAGCGACGCGCTCGTGGCGGGTGTGTAATCGCGAAGGGGCGCTGAATGGGCCGGTTGCACACGCAATGGCAGTGCTGAGTAAGCCACATGCCGGAGATCGAGTGCTGAATGTCGGATGCGGTTCGGGGACGCTACTGATCGAGCGCTTACTCATCACAACGGCAGCACAGGCAATTGGCTGTGACACCGATCCTACGGCACTGGCCTGCGCCTGGCGTAATCTAGGGGCTGCGGGTTTGAGTAAGCGGGTAGAACTGTACGATTGGGATGCCTGTCAGTTGCCGCTTCCTTCGGCGAGTATTGACGTAGTGCTCGCCGATCTGCCGTTTGGTCATCTGGTTGGCTCGCACACCACCAATCTCACCCTCTACCCGGCACTGCTGGCCGAAGCGGCGCGGGTGACTCGTCCGGGCGGAAGAGCCGTGCTGATCAGCCACGAAGTGCGGTTGATGGAACGTTCGCTGGCTACGCTCCCGCAGTGGCGTGTTGATCAACAACTGCGCGTCGATTTGGGTGGGCTTTACCCGCGCATCTTCGTGTTACGGCGTACCGGGTAATATCGAATCTGGTTTAATAGTTGTTATGACCTGCTATCTACTGTCACCCTGACACCGTGGTTGTAAGCGCTCCACCCCTGTACGCGAACGCTATTCCTCTGGGAGCGCTGGAAACTCGCGCTTCCAGCGCACTCACTGGGAGTGCACACCTCCGGCGCACACAAGGGGAGCTGGGAGTGCGCGCCTTCGGCGCACTTACTACCCGGCCCAGCACGCGCTGCTGACCCGCCCTGAACAGTTTAACTCGCTTTCAGCAAATTGGGCTACTGTAAAACATTCTCCCGCCCCCAGTGGGGGCGGGTTGGGGTGGGGGAGTGTCGCAGATCACCGCTGGAAGCAGCGCACGCACAACACCCTCGCCATGGATCACTCTGACGCTGTACCTGAGTGTGAATGCACTAAATCAATCAGTATGCTCTGCTAAGGTCGAAAGCTGGGCTTTTATCCCTTCATAATGCTATAGTACACCGCGAGCACGTCAACGATGGATGTCCGCTGGTTGGCGGATGCATATCGCCACTCAGTGCACTACCCTGCGTTCCCCCCACCAGACTCAATCTGTGCTGCACGCACCAGTTCCAGGCGTTGGCGGAGAAGGTTCAGTTGTGCGTTAAGGGTATCGGCTTCGCGTCGTTCAAGTTCCATGATGCGCAAGAGATGCGCTTTCTGTTCCAGCTCAAGCCGGTCGGTTGTGCGTGATAGTCGTTGTTCAAGCTCACGCAGCCAGCTATCGATGCGCTCAAGCCAGGCGGTCATTTGTCGCAGGTATTGTTCGTCGGTCTCCTGCAGAGTACTCATCCGCTCATCGGCCATCTGCCGCAGCTCTTCCAGGCGCTCCTGGTTCATCAGGAAGCGTTCTGTCGAAATTCGTTCGATCCGTTTCATCTCGGCCATCAAATCAGGTATTTTTGCTGAAAGCTCTTTGATTTGGGCCGGCAGCATCTCGGTGAAGAGATCGATGTGTTGGCGAATCTCTTCCAGGCGGTCAATGCGTGATCGTTGTTCTTCCACAACCGGCTGCAGGTCGGCAACAAACTGTTGTGCCTCAACGGCCATACGGCGCATGGATTGCTTCTCGACTTGCAAATCATCACCGAAGCGGCGAACTTCCTGCATCACGGCAGCATCGGCTTCGCGTAAACGTTCGAGTTGTAACGTCAATTGCCGCTGACGCTCGTCAAGCTCTTTGACCTGTGAAGAGAGGGTGGCAATCTGGCGCTCAACCTGTTCAATCCGGCTCAACCAGCCGGCCAGAAAGTCGCGGTCCTGTTTGCGTGCTTCGGCAACCTGTTGAATTTGCGCTTGCATATCGCGAATGGGCCGCAGGCCATCTTCAATCTTGACCAGCGCGGTTGCCACTTCGCGGCGCAGGGCGACAACATCACGGCGCACAATTTCATTGGCCTGGGCAACCTCACCGGTGTGGCGGTCGAAGAGACTCTGAATCTGGGCGATGGTGCCCTCATTTTTACGTATTTGTTCCATCGCCCACTGATACTTGTTGGTCTGATCCTTCAGCAAGCGCCGTAATTCGTCAATCTGGCCTTGCAGGTAAACGAGTTGCGATTGTTCTTGCGCTCGCAGACGCTCTTCTTCATAGCGCGCCGTCAGGTCTGAATTTGACATAACAACTCCTGGTTGTGTGGTATTGCAGGTAAACAGCTTGCCATCGCTCTGGCATGCCCACCCGGTAGCTATACATTAGTCATGTGGGCAACGGCCATCGCTTCAGCCAGTTTTACTGCACCAACGTACAATGCCTTGCCGATAATCGCTCCTTCAACGCCGAGCTGGGCAAGCTGGCGCACGTGGTCGATACTGGCAATCCCGCCGCTGGCGATGATCGCCGGGCCGTGCGGTGTGATCAATTCGCTTAAGGCTGCAAAGTTCGGCCCACTGAGTGCGCCATCACGACTGATGTCGGTGTAGATGATGCGTCGGGCACCGAGGTTTGCCATCTGTTCAGCCAGCACGGTTGCTTTGACCGAAGAGGTTACTGTCCAGCCATCGGTAGCTACCAGGCCGTTGCGGGCATCGATCCCGATCACGATCTGCTCGCCGAAGCGGTCGAGTAGGCGGGCAACCAGGTCTGTTTCGGCAATAGCCGCCGTACCGATGATAACGCGCTCGACGCCGAGGGCTAATGCCGACTCAACATCCTGCTCTCGGCGCAAACCACCGCCTAACTGCACTGGAATCTGCACCGCCTGTGTGATAGCAAGAATGGCGTCGACATTCTGCGGGTGTCCGGCACGGGCACCGTCGAGATCGACCAGGTGCAGTCTGGTGGCGCCTTGCGCTTCCCAGCTTCGGGCCACCGCAACCGGATCGTCGGCGTAGACCGTCATTTGGGCAAAATCGCCTTGATACAAGCGGACGCAGCGACCATCTTTTATATCAATTGCCGGAATAATCTCCATTGTCACACTCCTTTTGGCTGGACGGCCTCGCTCCAGCGCACGAAATTGGCCAGCAGGCGCAAGCCATAGTCGCCACTCTTTTCGGGATGGAACTGTACTGCCGCCAAGTGGTCGCGAATAATGACGCTCGGAAAGGGGATGCCGTAGTCGGTGCGGGCCGCGATGATCGCCTCATCAGCTACCGCACAGTAATACGAATGCACGAAATAGACATCGGCTCCATCAGGAATATCGGCAAAGAGTGGATGGTTGCGGAATGTCGGGCTGATCTGAAGCTGATTCCAGCCGATCTGCGGTATCTTGCCGGCGTGTTCGGGAAGACGGCGTACTGTGCCGGGGATGATGTCGAGACACGAGTGGAGACCAAACTCTTCACTTTCACTCAGCAAGACCTGCATCCCGACGCAAATACCCAGAAACGGTGTACTGGCAGCGATAACTGCCGGTAAGACCTCTGCAATCCCCAGGTGGCGCAGACTGGCCATGGTATCAGCGGTCGCGCCAACACCGGGCAGAACGACCGCTTGCGCAGAACGGATCACCTCTGGGTTATCGGTTACGGTGAGTGTAGCGCCGACCCGTTGTAGTGCCCGTACCACATTGGGCAGGTTGCCGGCACCGTAGTTAATCACTGCTATCATGCTTCTCCCTGATATGTTGTCTGCATCAGCAGAGGATGGTAGGTGTAGAGACTGGTGATGATGTGTTCGATGGCCGGTTCGGGTGCATTCATCTTGCCCATGGGGTCAGAACCGGCCGGCATCCCCAACAGCAGGCGGAGCGTCGTCACTACACCCGCCGCCAGCGCCGGCAGGCTATACCCGCCTTCCAGTACGAAGCCGATCCGACCGTCACACAACTCGTCAGCCCAATCGCACAGGTGCTGCACGATGCGGGCAAAGCCCTGGATCGAGAGCGCCATCGGCCCAATCGGATCACTCCAGTGGGCATCAAAGCCGGCTGACACCAGAATGATCTCCGGTTGAAAACGGCGGAGCACTGGCCCGATGACGCGCTGAAATACCTGTTCGTAGCCGTGATCGCCGGTTCCATAGGGCAACGGTACGTTGAGGGTGGTGCCGCCGGCTGTGCGCGGATCACCCATTTCGTGAAGACTGCCGGTGCCTGGGTAGAGCGGCGCGGCATGGATCGAGCAAAAGAGAACTCGCCCATCACGGTAGAAGATGTCCTGAGTGCCATTACCGTGATGAACATCGAAATCCACAATCGCGATGCGCCGGAGATGGTGGCGATCCAGCAACACTCGTGCAGCGACTGCAATATTATTGAAGAGGCAGAAACCCATCGAGCGTATATCGGTCGCATGGTGGCCCGGTGGCCGCACCAGCGCAAACGCATTGTGGCAGCGTCCGCTTACCAGGGCTTCAGCCATACAAATCGTTGCGCCTGCTGCCAGCAGCGCAACATCCCACGACTCGGCAGTGACGTAGGTGTCGCTATCGATCTGTCCACCGCCATAACTGGCTAACTGACGCACGCGATGAAGCATGCTGGAGCTATGGACAGCAAGCAATTCAGCTTCAGTGGCCGGACGAATGGGTAACTGAAGCAAACGCGGCCACAACCCATCGACCTCAATTGCCCGTCGGATGGCGTGCAACCGCTCGGCCTGCTCAACGTGCCCGTGCCATGTGTGAAGATCAAACCGCTGATCGGTCACAATTGCAGTGGTCATATCTGTGCCTGTACCGCCCTGGAGCGCAGCCGGATACTCTCGCTACGACAATTGCATTCATTGTACCACGAGGCCGGCGGATGGCGGGAAGCGTGTGTCGCCGTGGTATAATTCACTAGCAAATCTGTGCGGATTGGAGACAGTCTATGGCGTATCCGCTATTGGTGTTAGTTGATGGTCACGCTTTGGCGTATCGGGCGTTTTTTGCGTTGCGCGAGAGTGGGTTACGTTCGTCCCGTGGTGAGCCGACGTATGCCGTCTTTGGTTTTGCGCAAATTCTACTGACTGCACTGGCCGAGTATCGTCCCGATTACGCCGCCGTTGCTTTCGATGTTGGGCGTACCTTTCGTGACGATCTCTACGCCGAATACAAAGCCGGGCGTGCCGAGACACCAGAAGAGTTTTATCCCCAATTTGAACGGATTAAGCAACTGGTACAGGCGCTCAATATCCCAATCTACACCGCCGAAGGGTACGAGGCCGATGATGTGATTGGGACGCTGGCCCGTCAGGCGACGGAGCGCGGTGTTGATACCATCATTCTCACCGGCGATTCTGATGTGTTGCAACTGGTGAATGATCACGTGCGGGTGGCATTAGCCAATCCCTACGGCGGCAAGACAAGTGTCACGCTCTACGATCTGGAGCAGGTGCGTAAGCGGTACGATGGCCTTGAGCCAGATCAACTGGCCGATCTGCGCGGTCTGAAGGGCGACACCTCAGATAATATCCCCGGTGTGCGCGGGATTGGCGAGAAGGGGGCGATTGCCTTACTCAAGCAGTTTCGTTCACTCGACGCATTGCTTGAGCAGATTGATGCTGCGCCGAAGCGTTACCAGACATTACTCCGCGAGCAGGCCGAGGCAGCGCGGTTCTCGCGCCAATTGGCGACGATTGTCACCGATGTGCCGGTACAGCTCGATCTGGAAGCTGCCCGCATCGGCGTCTACGACCGTTCGGCAGTGATGGCCCTCTTTCAAGAGTTGGAGTTTGGCGTTAGCTCAAACCTGATCAAGAAGCTACCTTCGGTCGTTCAGGCACCGACACTGGCCGAACTGCCTGCCGATCTGCCCGCTGCACCACTCACGACTGCACCAACGCAGCTTTCGCTCTTTGCCGGCGAGTCGGAACCCGCTCAGCCGACAGCCGAACCGCCACCGGTTACAATTGTGCGAGATGCTACGGCGCTGGCCGATCTGGTATCGCGTCTCCGCAATGCGCCGGCTTTTGCGTTCGACACCGAATGTACCAGTCTGCAACCGGTTGCCAGCGATCTGGTTGGGATTTCAATTGCTATCGCGCCCGATACCGTCTGCTACATTCCGGTCGGCCATCAATCCGAGACGCAGGTGCCATGTGGAGAGGTTGTCACTGCGCTGGCCCCGTTTTTTGCCAATCCTCAGCAGCCAAAGTTTGCCCATAATGCCAAGTTTGATATGGAGGTTCTGGCCGGGGCCGGGATCAAGGTGTCCGGACTGGCATTCGATACGATGATTGCAGCGGCCATGCTGGGCAAGCGGCAGGGTTTGAAAGACCTGGCATTCTACGAGTTGAAACTCCCAGAGCCGCCTACTACGATTGAAGACCTGATCGGGCGGGGCAATAAGCAGATTAGCTTTGCTGAGGTGCCGGTTGAGCAGGCGGCTCCGTATGCGGCGGCCGATGCCCTCTACACGTTGCGGCTCACCGAGCGCTTGCAGCGTCAGTTAGAGGCTGAACCTGCGCTGCACGATCTGTATTACCGGGTTGAATTACCGCTGATCGAGGTGTTGACCGACATGGAACTAACTGGCATCCGTCTCGATCAGGAGTATTTGCGCGAGTTGGGCAGGCATTTTGCGCAACGGATTGCCGATCTGGTCGAGCGGATTTATCAACAGGCCGGTGGCCCGTTCAATATCAATTCCGGCCAACAGTTGAATGATGTGCTGTTTGGACGATTGGGAATTGATCCCCGTGCACACGGTCTGAGCAAGCTCAAGAGTGGTGGCTACTCGATTACGGCGGAGGTTCTGGAAGAGCTGAGCCAGCTCTATCCGATTGCTGCCGATATTCTGACCTACCGTCAATTGACGAAGCTCAAGAGCACCTATATCGATGCACTGCCTGATCTGGTCAATCCACGGACCGGACGCATTCATACCTCGTACAATCAGCTTGGTGCGGCCACCGGGCGGTTGTCGTCGAATAATCCCAACCTGCAAAACATACCGGTACGCACTGAGGAAGGGCGCGAGATTCGGCGTGCCTTTGTCGCTGAACCCGGTTGGCGCTTTGTGGCTGCCGACTACTCGCAGATCGAGCTGCGGGTGCTGGCCCATATGAGTGGTGATGAGAACCTGATCGCAGCATTTCAGCAGGGGCTTGACATTCACGCGGCCACGGCCAGCCGACTGTTTGGGGTTGAACCGACAGCAGTCGATAAGAATCAACGGCGCGTCGCGAAGACGGTGGTGTTCGGCGTGATCTATGGGATCAGTGCGTTTGGTCTGGCCCAGCGGTTGGGGATCGAACGTGATCTGGCCCGCCAACTGATCGATAATCTGTTTGCTCAGTTCCCCGGTATTCGCCGCTACATTGATCAAACGCTCGAATTTGGACGGCAGCATGGGTATGTACAAACCCTTTTTGGTCGTCGTCGGGTGATGGAAGACCTGCGCGCCAGTGGTGCACGACGTGCTGCTGCCGAACGAGAAGCGATTAATGCACCCATTCAGGGCACTGCTGCCGATCTGATGAAAATGGCGATGGTCAATGTGCATCGTGCACTGCGTGAGCAGGGGTTGCGCACACGCCTGTTGCTACAGGTACACGACGAATTAATCGCCGAGGCTCCAGAAGATGAGGTTGAGCCAGCCGCACGGCTCTTGCGTGACGTAATGAGCAGTGTGTACCGTGATTTGGTCGTACCACTAAGCGTTAATCTCGAAGTTGGCCCGAATTGGGATGAGATGAGTCCACTGGCGATGGGCTAGGTGAGAGGTAGATCAGACCCTTGATAGCGGAGGTTGCGATTGCGGTTAGTGCCGGGAAGATTGCGCGAAATAAGCCAATCCTACCCGGTCGGCAATGCCGATAGTCGAGACGTGTCCAGCCCGACTTGCGGTGCGGCGAACTGGTAGGCTGTAAAGGCTGCCCCAGCGTATTCGGCATAGGTTGATCTGCAAAGATGTGAAGTTGGAACCAAAATCAGGACGACGGTAGCCGCAACTGCTAGATAGCGGAAGATCATCGACTGCTCAACAGACGATGGTGCGGTTTGAGAGGCTGGCTTTGCATCTCTCCGTAGTTCTCCACAAGTAGGGGTATGATAGCCGGCGTTCAGGGTCAGCACATCCGGCAAACTCCCCGCGACTCCAGGAAGTGCTTTCTTTTTGCGTCTCCATTTCCTCAGAAGGCTTCACCTCCGCGGGCAAGATGAAACATCTATCAGATGCTCACGGCAACGTTCAGTCGCCGTGCAAAGAAAAGCGTCATTTATTTAGTGTGGGTTAGTGGTCTGGTTCAGTCCGTCATCTCCTGTTGTTGTTCCGTACCGAATATTCTGTAATACAAGTCCACGCCATAACTGGTCTTCAGTGGATCGGCTTCCTTGAGCCTAAAGGTACGCTCTCCGTCCGGCAATCGCTCGGCGCGCAGGAAAAGAATGTTATCTCCGTTGAAAGAACGGGTAAACTCATACAAATGGGTAACGAAGTATACCTTGATACCCTTCTCGATCAGAGTGCTGACAATTTGTCTGGCAATCTCCGAGCCTTCACGTTCGTTGGTGGCGGAAAAGGACTCGTTCAGCAAAAGTAATGCGTTTGGAGTGAGGTAGTCAACGATCACACTCATGCGCGCAAGCTCTTCTTCAAACTTGCCCCTTTCCATCGTCTTGTCCTCTTCGCGCTTGAAGTGCGTGAACAGGCCGGTCGTCAGATTAGCCAGGAACGATTCGGCTGGGACAAACATTCCACACTGCATCATCAACTGAGCCACGCCAACACTGCGCAGGAAGACAGTTTTGCCGCCGCGGTTTGGACCGGTAACGATAATCAGCGATTTTCCATCAGCAGAGATATCATTTCCCACCACAGATGATCCAAGCGTTAACGCCAGGGTGACATCATACAATTCTGCACACGAGAGTCGGCGCTCGTGAGCCGGCACAGGCTGCGGAAAGGTCACAGGCTTGCCCAGAGCGGTTAGTTGTTCGTAAAGGTTCAGGCAGCCGATATAGAAAGCCAATTCCCATTGCAGCACTCTGAAGAAACTTTCTATATGCTCGGCGGCCTGACCAACGGCGTTTGCTGCACGGGCAAGTCCCCGATCACGTAGTTCCTCTAGTATGCGCGCTCCTGCCTCATCACGAGGGTGCAGGGTATAGGAATAGGTTGGTGAGTGCGAGGTAAGCATGCGTTGAAGCCAATGTTGGTCTGCGTCGTTCGGGTAACAGAGAACGTAGTTGCTGCCTTCATTGCCTTTGCCTGGTTGCGCACTAAGGAGAGTACCTCTGGAAAAACGAAGTTGCTGAACGTGTTTTTCCACAAGGTTTAGATAGTCGTCGTCCAGTTCCCGCTGAATCATGGTGAAAAAGCGGCGGAAACCCTGCGACTCGAAGGTGTTCACATGCTGATCGGCGATCAGTCGCAACTGACGCAGCAAGTCCAGTGAGGCTGCCAGCAACTCGCGAGCGCTGCTCAGGATTGAGGTAGGGGTGGAATGACGCAACGAAATCCACAACCACCGTTTGTGTTTACGTTCGAGGAATGTCAACGGAATGAGGTACATTTGTCTGACCACGTCGGGGTATTTCAGGCAATCTTTCAGAATCTCCTGTCGGTAGAGGATTGAAGCGCTTTCATCCAGGGGTGATAGCACAACCTGTCGAACGACCTGAAACAAGAACGTGTCGCCGCGAGCCATAGCCTTAAACAAGATGTTCAATGACAAGTCTTGCGTCAGGTCATCTACATTAGGCAGCAACGGCGTCGACGGGTCAAAGTCTTGATCGGGGTGCAGTAAAAAAACCTTCATCATCGTATTCGCTCCTGAAGTTGTTCACGGCTCAGCCCATGTTTACGAGCCAATGAAAGAGCATAGGCCAACCCATCGGCGGGTTTGCGAATGATCTGGAATGTGCGTCTGACGGGATCATTGGGGTCTACCGATGCCACCATGCTGACCATTTTCTCGCTCAACGAAGCCAGTTCGTCGAGGAACGTCACCCAAACACCCAAAACATCCAGATCCGTCAGCCGGGCCATAATTTCCTTACTTAGAAAAAGTGCATCCTGAACAGTGGTGGAGGAGAAAATTTCGTTCAGGATGAAGATGCTGTCAGGGGTAGCCTGGATGAGTGCTCTGTGCATACGGACCAGATCATCTTCCAGTTTTCCCCGTAGATTTTGACTATCCTCTATGCGCTCGAAATGGGTAAAGATGCGGTCGGCCAGGAACAGACCTGCTTCCCGGCCCGGAACAGGGCAGCCGAGGCTAGCGAGATAATGTAACTGCCCAAACATCCGAGCAAATGTCGTCTTCCCTCCCTGATTGGGTCCGGTGACGACGAGAATGCGTTCCGGGCCTGTCAGGAAGAAATCGTTCAGCGTGATAGTCTTCTGTTCGTAACGCCAGGCATGAGCCAGGGCCAGATCGAAGCCATCGCGTACATAGACTGCTTTACTCGTTGCGCTGACGTGAGGATAACAAAAGGGTAGCCCCTGACGTTTGAGGTCGGCGATATATTCCAGATAAGCCACGTAAAACTGAATCTCGCGGTCGAACGTGCGAATGGTCTCGTCGAGAAACTGGTTATGCTCCGTACAGAAGCGGTCTAGCTCCTCGAAGGGTTCGGGATATAACCTGGCGACGAACTCGAGGATCTTGGCCTCAATGTGACTCATTCCAGCTCTTTCTGGAAGGTGTACCAGATAATCCTGGGCATCACGTTGTTTGAACTTGCTGAAGACATGTTCCACTTCCGAGCTGTAATCTACCTCGCCCTCGTAGCGCTTTACGCTGAACTTGCCACTCTCGATAATCACGCTATACTTGATGGCAGCCAGGGCGTTTTTGACGTGTTGACTATCGGTAGCCAGGGAACGGAATGCCGGTGACTGAATGCAGGTTGTCAGATGTTCTCGGAAAGTCGAAAGGCCATTCGACCTCAAGGGAAGATCGACGAGATGGCGAGCCAGAGTTGTTACGGTGTCACAATAGACCAGGGCTGCTTCCAGGAGCCACCCCTTTCTGTGATCGGCAAAGTTAAGTTGCTCCATCATCGCCAGATAACGTCGCACCACCCTCATACCTTCCGCAAACTGCTTGATAGCTTCCAGGATAGGAGCTTTTTCCAGGTCCTGAAACACCTCTTGCCGGTAGCGGACGGCTTGAGCATCGCGTAAGGGAGTCCAGAAAAAGGGTTGTAAGTTGTACTCCTGTCCGGGTTTTGTGATGGCTTCTACCACCTGATCCAGGTTTAGATCGGGAAAGAAATCAGGCTGGCTGGTTGCTTCTGTTTGGAGACCGTCGTGGTAGTGAAGAATACTGAGCGAAACCATGATCATGCCTCTTATCGATTCAAAAATAAAAGCCTCTACAGAGAAAACGTTTCCCTGTAGAGGCTATCAGCCGTAATGGCAGTTGAGGGTGAGCCTCATCACCCAATCGATTGTCTAATCTCATTTTATCAGCTACTCAGCCGGTGTCAAATCTGTTTTCTTAACCTGACAGACCAGATCTACGTTTCTTTTAGTATCTCAAAGCCACGCGTGAATCTCGATACGTTTGACGTAAGTATTGAACCGTGCTCCTTCTCAACATGAACCCGTCCAGATTTGTTATCATCAGCACAACGCAACGAAGAGCCATCACCATTGATGGCGTGGAGGCAGTATGGTAAAACAACAACCAACCTTTTCGGTCGTCGCACCGGTGTACAACGAAGAACAACTGATTGCTGAGTTTTGCCGCCGGGTGATTGCCGCGCTTGAGCCACTCGGCGAGCCGTTTGAGCTGGTACTGGTGAATGATGGCTGTCGTGATCGTTCACCAGAAATTATGCGGGAACTGCATCAGCGCGATCCGCGCATTAAGGTGATTAACTTTTCGCGTAACTTTGGTCATCAAATCGCCATTACTGCCGGTACCGATTATGCCACCGGGAAGGCAGTGATTGTGATCGACTCTGACCTGCAAGACCCGCCAGAGGTGATCCCTGAGCTGATTGCGCGTTGGCGGGAAGGATATCAGGTTGTCTACGGTGTACGTGAAGAGCGCGAAGGTGAGACGTGGTTTAAGAAGACGACCGCAGCGATCTTTTACCGGCTCATCGTGCGTATCACCAACGTCAATATTCCGGTTGATACCGGCGATTTTCGTTTGATGGATCGCAAAGTCGTTGATGCACTCAAGCGGATGCGTGAACACCACCGTTTCATGCGAGGTCTATCGGCGTGGATCGGTTTTCGGCAAACCGGTGTGCCCTACCGCCGTCATGCCCGTGCTGCCGGAACGACAAAGTACCCTCTGCGCAAGATGCTGCGCTTCGCGCTTGATGGGATTACCAGTTTCTCGTATTTGCCGCTCCAGTTGGCAACCTATCTCGGTTTTATTGTGGCTGCCATCAGTATGATCTTCTTGCTGGTGGTCTTTGTGATGCGGCTTGCCGATCCGTCTGCCCCGGAACCGGCGTTCTACGGTCAGGCCAGCACGCTGGCCAGTGTCCTCTTTCTTGGTGCTGTGCAGTTGATTTCACTGGGCATTATTGGCGAGTATGTGGGCCGTATCTACGATGAGGTAAAGGGACGGCCCCTCTACATTGTGGCCGAAGCGCTGGGGGTGGAAGAAGAACCTGCAACTTCTCCGGCTTCAGTGCGTACAACCCATATGGAACAGTCAACATCTGTTAAGTAGTCAGGAGGAGTGGTATGTCGCAGCGCGCCCCAGTTAGAGGATCGATGACGTCACGGCTATCGCTGGTCGGTGGATTCATCCTGTTGCTGATCATTGTCGGCATTGGTCTCAGCACGATGAAGTATGTGCAGGTGGATGAAGGACAGGCGGCCATCGAATTGGTGCAGGGGCGTATTGTCGCTGTCCATGGCCCAGGCCCGATTTTCCGTCCCTTCGCACCGTTTACCGAGATCGAACTGGTCAATATTCGCCGTCAGTCACGTCAGATTTCACAGAATGTGGCGAGTAGCGATAAGCAGTTGTACGACATCGATATTCAGGTTGATTTTCGCCGTCTGCCCACCGAGCAGGCATTGCGCGCAGCTTATGCGGAAATTGGCGTCAGCGATGCCCAGCTCAACGATTTTCTCGATGGCTTTATCAACGATGCCCTCAAGAGTGCCAGTACGCAGTTTACCCTCGATGAGGCTCTTTCTGACCGGGGAGCGTTTGCCGAGCGCATCCGACGTTTCTTGACGACACCTCCCGGCGATGGTCAGCGCGCACCGGTTGACCAGCTCTACATTACGATTGAGGCGGTGAAGGTGCTCGATATTAAGGTTGGCGAGACGTATGCCCAGTTGCTGGCCGAGAAGGCGAATCTCGAAGTGCAGATCGAGACCGAGCAGAAGCGACGGCAGCAGATCGAGGCGCAACAGGCCAATAACCTGTTCCAGGCTGAACAGGAGGCATTGGTTGCGTTGACCCGTGAACGCGGTATTACGGCTGCCGCGCTTGAGGCAGCGAATCGCGAAGCACAGGTGCGGGCTATCGAAGGCCGCTACTGGCGCGAAAATCCAGAGCTGTTTGAGCTGCGTAAGCGCGAGTTGCTGGTGCAGATGATGGCGAACGGCAATATCTGGTTTGTGGATCCAAATACCAACCTGACACTGTTGCTGAATAATCAGGCTGGGGAAGGTCAGGCTCTGGTAATCCCGCAACCCGGTGCCGGCCAATCGGTAACTCCGCCTGCGCCAACCGAGCCATCGGTCAGTCCGTAGCGGTCATTGCGGACGCGGGTGGCAGTCTTCGCGCACCACATGACTGCCACCCTGATCCCAGCGTGTCTCGCGGTTCATTGTACGGTGAGGAACGCCCGATTCCAGTGTCGTTCAAGAGCGGACAGAACGTGGGAGCGTATGCAAGAGATAGGGCTTGGGTACGCTCTGAACACCCTCACCACCGGCCCCTCTCCCTGCGCAGCGCTGGCGAGGCGAGCACAGAGCGCCGCGCGGGGATCGTCCTGATGCGGCAGAAATTGTGGTAGACATATTTTCTGTTCGTCCCCGCAGGGTGACGCCAGAGAGTTGAGGAACGATAACTCCCGCCCCCAGCGGAAGCGGGTTGGGGTGGGGGCGATACGAGCGAGACCGGTAGAGGGATTGGCGATGCCATGAACACTCTCACCCCCGGTGCAGCGCTGGTAAGGCGAGCACAGAGCGCCGCGCAGGGAGCGTCCTGATGTGGCAGAAATTGTGGTAGACATATTTTCTGTTCGTCCCCGCAGGGTGACGCCAGAGAGTTGAGGAACGATAACTCCCGCCTCCAGCGGAAGCGGGTTGGGGTGGGGGGCGATACGAGCGAGACCGGTAGAGGAATTAGAACCTATTTCAAAAAAACATCTCCTATTACCGACCGACTCCATGATCGTGACGAGCACACACAGCTTCCTTGTTTCCAGCCGGGTCAACGATGTGTCACGCGCCAGATCGTAAGCACGGCTGGCGCGGCAGCATGGCTGCCGCACTCCAAACGCTGCGCCACACGCATGACAGGCGAGTAAGGCACCCAATCCAACGAGTGATGGCACTGGCGATGATCGTCAGCGCTCCTCGCTTCCATACTGGCAGACTGGGAGCAGGATAGGCTATCGTTGGTCATTGGCAAGCGTTCACAAGCCTGGGCAATGGTCGACCGTACAGCTTTTATGAAATAAGTTCTAGTGTTGCTTGCATGATATTGGCAAAGTGATTGATAATAACTGTGCATTATTACTGCAAGTACATTGCAAAAAGCGTGCAATCACAGTATACTTATAATGGTAAGGTCGCGGCGACGGTGCCGCTCTGGTCATTGTCGCCGCGGCGCTCCTGACGCGCCCGGCGAATGTATGTGAGAGGTGTTCGATGGAAGGATACGTTCGTCAGCGCATCGAGGTTTTAACGGCACGGTTGAATAGCCTGCGCCCCGGTCTTGAACGGGCCCGGCAGTCGGTGGCGCGTCTGGAGAATGAAGCAGTTCCGGCTGGAGCGACTGCTCTGGCTCGTGCGGCCCAGTTGTCGGCAGCGCGCGCTATGGCGACAACCCTTGCCGAGCGTGAACGCCATTTGCTCATTGCTATTCAGGCGTTGCAGGCTGAGCTGGCCGATCAGACGTTGACCGGTCACGAGCAGGAATAACAAACAGGCTTCGGTTGTTGAGGGCGCACAACGGTGCGCCCTTTTCTGTGTCTCTTGCCCGGTAATGGCTACAGCTATGAGTTCAGATACAGCTTCGCTCTGCTGTCCTCCGCCTTACGGATGTAAACCGGCAAATGTCAAGGCTGTCGTCTCCGCAAAGCCGCACATCAGGTTCATACATTGCACGGCACTGCCGGCAGCACCCTTCATCAGGTTGTCGATAGCACAGATACTCACAATCCGCCCGGTCGCCGGTTCATACGCGAAGCCGATGTCGGCGTAGTTGGTGCCGGCCAGAATCTTTGGTTCTGGATAGCGGTAAATGCCCTGCCGCTCTTTGACGATACGAATGAACGGCTGTTCGCGGGCAAATGTCCGGTAGGCCTGCCAGAGTTCCTTCTCGCTCAGTTCGCGACTGGCGAAAGCGTGAACTGTTGCCAGTGCGCCACGCACTAGCTCAATGGCAGTAATTGAGAGATGCACATTGCGCAGGCCGGTCACTTGCTCGACTTCGGCGAGGTGGCGATGTCCCACCGGCGCAAAGGAGCGTACCGCACCAGACCGTTCGGGGTGGTGACTGGCTTCGTTAACGGTGGCCCCACCTTCCGATGAGCCGACTTTCACGTCGGCAATGATCGGGCGACTGCGGTCGATCAGGTTCGCTTCAACCAGTGGCAACAGGGCAAGGTTGGTGGCTGTGGCGTTGCAGCCAACCCCACTGGCGTAGCGAGCACCGGTCAGCGCCGCCCGATTAACTTCGGGCAGCCCATACACGAAGCGTTCGAGCCATGCCGGAGCCGGGTGAGCGCTCCCGTACCATTGCTGGTACACTGCCGGATCGCGCAGGCGAAAATCGGCTGAACAGTCGATGATCCGTTCGGCCAGGCTGGCGTAGCGTTCAATAGCCTGAGCTGCTTCGCCGTGTGGGAGGGCCAGGAAGAGCACATCACACGGCTGCAGGGTGTCAGGGTGGACGAATTGCAGGTTGGTGCGTCCGCGCAGGTTGGGATGTACCTGGTAGAGATACCGTCCTGCATTGCGGGCACTGGTAGCCTGTATGATTGATACGTGGGGATGATCGAGCAGGAGGCGGAGGAGTTCTCCGCCGACATAACCGCTTGCCCCCACAATGCTGACTCGTAAGCTCATACAACACCTTGCGTACAACGGCCAACTCTGCTGGGTGGTAGTCCTGCAAACAGGTTGTAATCCGTCGGAGTCTGGCCGTCAGCAGACATTCGCTCTTCGTCTGTGCTGAAATCTATCCTGTGTGGTACGCTAGCCGCGCCCGCGCCCAACCTCTAGCACATAGTCGATAATCCGGGCCGGAATATCAACGCCGGTGGTGTCGATACTATTGCGGAACTCCATGGTGTAGTTGACTTCATTAACCAGCAGCTCACCTTCGGGCGTTTCCAGCAAGTCAATCGCCACTACCCCACCGCCGACGGCGTGGGCAGCACGCACGCTGATGTCGGCCAGTTCTGGGGTAACCGGGCAGTTGGTGGCAACGCCACCGCGTGCAGTGTTGGTGATCCAGTGCGGGCTGGTGCGGTAAATTGCGGCGATACACTCATCGCCGATCACAAAGCTGCGAATGTCGCGCCCCGGTTTGTGAATGTACTGCTGAATGTAAAAAATGGAGTGTTGATAGTTGCCCAGAACATCACGATGTTCGAGAATGGCTTCGGCAGCATCGCGATCATTGATCTTGCTCACCATCCGCCCCCACGAGCCGATCACCGGCTTGAGCACAACCGGATAGCCGAGTTGCTCCATGGCTTCGAGGGCACTTTCCGGGGTGAATGCCAGCAGGCAGCGTGGTGTGGGGACGCCGGCATGAATAAGGGCCTGCGTGGTCAGGAATTTGTCGCCACAGGTGAGCGCTACGTGATAGGTGTTGACCGTAGGCACGCCGGCATCGTTGAAGATTTTGAGCATGTAGAGGGCCCGGCTATGCTGGATGCAGCGCTCAAGTACAACATCGAAGGGATAGGTTGTGGTATGCAGATCAAAAATCTGCTCGCGGTCGTCAACTTTGACATAATCGAGACCACGGCGCTCCAGCTCCTGGAAGAGCAGTTTTTCTTCAGCGCGAATCCGCGAACAAAGAACAGCAATGCGCATAATGGTTTCTCCCTGGCAGTGAGCGGAGTCGTGGACGACGACTCCGCACTGAACAACTATTCCTATTCGCCCCAATCCTCTTCGACTTCAGGCGCCAGCGCGAGGGTGGGCGGATCAAGATTCACGACTTCCAGCTCTGCGCCACAATCGGGGCAGGCGACGATCTCATTGGCCATGGTTCCGGCGGGTAAGGCGATGGTTGCGCCACATTCAGGGCATTCAGCTTGCATGGGTTTACTCCTTCTGATGTAGTGATCATCACGGACGATCTGGCTATTCGCCCCAATCCTCTTCGACCTCTGGCGCCAGCGCAAGTGTGGGTGGGTTGAGACTGACGACTTCCAGCTCAGCACCACAGTCGGGACAGGCGACAATTTCGCTCTCCAGCGTGCTGGCAGGTAAGGTAATCTGGGCAACACATTCAGGGCATTCGGCGTGCATGGCTGATTCTCCTTTCACATCTGAGCAGATAACTGGTTAAGAATCTCATCGGCGACTTCGCGGGTGGTTGCCTGACCACCGACATCGGGTGTACGAATGCCGGCAGCCGCCACAGCCGTGATGGCAGAACGGAGGCGTTCCGCCGCATGCGGACGCCCGATCCAGTCGAGCAGCATTACGACACAATTGAGTGCTGCGGTTGGATTAGCGATTCCCCGTCCGGCAATGTCGGGCGCTGCACCATGCACTGGTTCAAACAACGCCCGGCCATGGCCGAGATTACTGCTGGCGGCAACGCCCAATCCACCGCCGTGAATGCAGGCAATGTCCGACAAAATATCGCCGAACATGTTGGTGGTTACGATCACGTCAAATCGTTGCGGTTGCGCAGCGAGTTGCATGGCCGCAACATCAACCAGCCGTTCCTCGAAGGTCAGTTCGGGATAATCGGCGGCGACTTCGAGCGCTACCGTGCGGAAAAGACCGTCGCTGACCCGCAAGACATTGGCTTTGTGGACGATAGTCACTTTGCCGGGATGGCCGTAAGCCTGGCGCGTGCGAGCCAGTTCGCAGGCGGTACGCACGATCCGGGCCGAGGCGGCCCGGGTAATGACACGTTCGGCAATGGCGGTCGCGCCATCATCTTCTAACCGTTCCCGCCCGATGTACAGGTCTTCGGTGTTTTCACGCACAACCACCAGGTCAACCTCATTGCCCACGGTTGGTCGAATATTGGCGTAAAGGTCGAGGGTGCGCCGCAACTCGACAATCGGACTGCGATAACCGGGAACCGGATGGCTTGGTGACGCGACCGCACCAAAGAGGATCGCCGTCGCCTCACGCGCCAGAGCCAGGGTTGTTTCAGGAAGTGCCGTACCGGTGCGCTGAAAGACAGCCCATCCCGCTTCTGCCTCTTTGATGGTCAGATCGGGTGCCAGCACACGCAGGGCCGCAGTTGCCACGGCTATGACTTCCGGGCCGATCCCATCGCCGGGAATAACACAGATCTGCATCAGGCCACCTCACCGGGAAAACGTCCGTAGGTACGGTAAAAGGGCACAATCCCTCCCGCCGCCCAGACTTCTCGCAAGAAGAGCGGTGGCGGTGGCAGATGAATCACGCGCCCATCGGCGGTTGTGATACGGCCCTGTTCCAGATCAAGTTCAACCTCATCACCATCGGCTAGCTCGCCGGTAAGATCGGCGGTAAAGCATGGAATGCCAAGATTGAGCGCATTCCGAAAGAAGATGCGGGCAAAGAGGGGAGCAATAATCGCGCCGATACCCACCATTCGCAGCGCCAGCGGGGCGTATTCACGCGAACTGCCGCAACCAAAGTTCTTGCCGGCTACGATGATGTCGCCCGGTCGCACATTGGCCGCAAAATCTGGCCGATGCTCGATAAACGGATAGCGCCGTAATTCACTCTCGTCTTTCAGCATGTAGGGTGCGTAGCGACCGGGTACGATCTGGTCGGTATTGATATCGGGGCCGAAGAGCCACACGCGAGCCATAGCGATACCTCTCTTTCTTCACTTAGTTACGGGAAGCGATAGCCGGTTGTCCATCCATCACCGTGCGCGGATCAGTTAGATAGCCGGTAAGTGCTGTGGCTGCGGCAACCGCCGGCGATGCCAGATAGATTTGCGCTTCAGGGCTACCCATCCGACCACGGAAGTTGCGGTTGCCGGTAAACAGACAGACCTCGCCTGGGGCAAGGACTCCCATGTGACGACCGATGCAGGCACCGCATCCCGGTGTGCCGATGGTGGCACCGGCAGCCAGGAGCGTCGCGAGTGTGCCATCGGCAGCAGCACGCTGCAGGGCCTGCGCACTTGCTGGTACCACAATCATGCGCACACCCGGCGCGAGTCGGCGTCCGGCCAGAATCTGGGCGGCAACTGCCATATCTTCATAATGACCGTTGGTGCAGGTGCCGAGGTACACGACATCAACTGCGACCCGACCCAGATCGCTGAGGTTGGCGACGTTGTCAACGTAATGGGGAGCTGAGACTTGTGGTTCAAGCTGGTCGAGATCGATCTCAACCACTTCCTGATAGCCGGCATCAGCGGTGACTGTGGGCAAGAGCGGGCCGGTGACATTGAGACCGGTCGGCGGCACAATGCCGGCTTTTGCTCCCATTTCAATTGAAAGTGTCGCCAGCGTCATACGCTCCATCACACTCAGGAATTCGACACCGTGCCATTCAATTGCGGCGTAAGTTGCGCCATCGGCACGCAGCAAACGGGCCGCACGCAGCGCCAGGTCTTTGGGGCCAACGCCAAATCCAAACCTACCGCGTGCCCGGACAACAATTGTTTCAGGTACGCGCAGCCATGTCTTGCCGGTGGCCAGCGCCAGGGCAATATCGGTACTGCCCATTCCGGTACCAAACGCACCCACGCAGCCATAGGCCGTGCTGTGGCTATCACTCCCCAGAATGAGCATCCCCGGCTGGGCCAGCCCTTCCTCGACCAGCACCGGGTGCGAGATGCCACGCCCAACATCAAACAGATGAGGAATGCCCTGAGCACGTACCCAGCGCCGCACCTCTTGCTGCTTCTCGGCGGTCTGGACACTGGCGGCGGGGGCGACGTGATCGATCACGACGGCGACCCGTTGCGGATCCCAGACCCGTTCTGCACCTAACTCTTGATGCAAGATGCGAATAATACCGGGGGCCAGACTATCGTGCACCATCACCAGATCAACGTTTGCCGTCACCACATCACCGGCGCGCACCGTCCGCCCGGCGACACGGCTCAAAATTTGCTCGCTCATCGTTGGCATAGCCGTATCCTCCCCTTACTCTGCGTAGCTATAGAGAATCTCGTCAATCATTGCGCCATCAAGATCGTGTTCGTCACCGAGTGCCTTGATCCGGGCAGCGGCAGCACGGGCCTGGGCTTCGCTGAGCGTAATGCCCAGTTCACGCGCACGTTCGGCGACAGCGTGCCATCCAACCAGCCGATGGGCAATCGCGATAGTGCGCTGCCGACCGAACAGATTGGGATCAAGCACTTCATAGCTGCGCGGGTCGCTCAACACCGCTTTGGTATGCATCCCAGCCTTGTGGTGGAACGCGGTCGGACTGGTAATACACTGGTTGAACGGAATCTCAATGCCGAGCATCGTTGCAACCGTCTCATCAATTTTGGGCAGCAGATCGAGGCGATAGCGTTGCACGCGGGATGGATCAATGCTGGCGATGCGCGCAATCATACCACTCAAACTGGCGATCCCATTCCGTTCACCGATGCCGAGTACCGTCACATCAAGATGCGTTGCACCGGCCTCATAGGCCGAGAAGGTATTGGCAATTGCGCAGCCGCTATCATTGTGGCCGTGAAATTCGATGTCGCACTGTACTTCGTTACGTACTGCCCGCACCACGTCGTAGACCTGGCGTGGGGTGGCGATGCCCACCGTATCAGCCAGACCGACCCGTTGCACACCCATTGTTTCAACGGCGCGGTAAATACGGATCAGATCGGCGAGGTCGGTACGAAAGCTATCTTCGCACGAAAAGCGTACTTCAATGTCGTGGTCACGGAGATAGCAGATCACACGTTTGGCCTCAGCCAGGATTTCGCTCAGGCTGCGACCGTGGCTTACCGTGCGTAACGGTTCGGACGTGGCAAAGAGCAGATTTGCACCCTGCGCGCCGTGTTCAACAGCGAGCCGAGCATCGGCCATATGGCAGCGGATATGGGTGAGGATGCGGGCACGTAAACCGCGACGGGCGATAGTTGCAAGATCACGCGCACTTTGTGGTGAGGCAGCAGGGGAGGTGAGTTCGATATACTCTACGCCAAAGGCGTCGAGCATTTCAGCAATGGCAATTCGTTGAGCAGTTGTAAAGCGAGCGCTGGCGAATTGTTCGCCTTCGCGCAATGTCGTATCAACAAAAAACAAGCGCTCAGGCAGTGACATAGATCAGCACCTCTCTCACTTGACAGGAGCCAAAGAGTTCTGGCCGGCAATAGCGTGGCGTGTAGGCGATTGGGCTGACGCTAGCAATGTGTTTCATACTTCCCTCCGTACAAACAATTGACCCGGCGCACCGTAGGTCTGGTGAGCCGGGTCTTGTCTCTTACGCACAGCAGACAAGCAGAGCTAACCAGACCTCTCGTCCGGCTTCTTCGCTTGCTTGTTCTGCTTGGCGAAAAGATTCACGTTTCTCATAGTGCCACGAATATATCTCTTACAATGCCACGAATATATCAGGAGTCGCTAATTGTGTCAAGTGAATAGTCCTGGTGGAGAAGCTATGTCGTAAATCCACGCCGGAAATAATGCGCGGTGATCTATGACTGGCCCTTCCATCGGCAAAGTCCGGGGGTATTACCGGTACGATCCGAACGGACAGGGAGATACCGTCAGCAGTGGCACCATCTATAACTACGCGGGATGCGGCGAACGAGGGGGGCGAAAGGGGACGTGGTGGATCGCGGGCCGGGCATTGGCAGGTAGGGGCGGGTTCAAAACCCGCCCCTACAGACGTTGCGCGTTCCCGATCACCTTGCCATCGCGGATGGGGTGGTCGTTCTCAATTGCGCTGCCAGACGGGGATGCCGGGTGTGGCACGATATGCACGAGGGGATGAATAGGGGACGTGGTGGATCGCATGCCGGGCATTGGCAGGTAGGGGCGGGTTCAAAACCTGCCCCTACAGACGTTGCGTGTTCCCGATCACCTTGCCATCGCGGATGGAGTGGTCGTTCTCAATTGCGCTGCCAGACGGGGATGCCGGGTGTGGCACGATATGCACGAGGGGATGAATAGGGGACGTGGTGGATCGCGGGCCGGGCATTGGCAGGTAGGGGCGGGTTCAAAACCTGCCCCTACAGACGTTGCGTGTTCCCGTTCACCTTGCCATTGCGGATGGGGTGGTCGTTCTCAATTGCGCTGCCAGACGGGGATGCCAGGTGTGGCACGATATGCACGAGGGGATGAATAGGGGACGTGGTGGATCGCGTGTCGGGCATTGGCAGGTAGGGGCGGGTTCAAAACCTGCCCCTACAGACGTTGCGTGTTCCCGATCACCTTGCCATTGCGGATGGGGTGGTCGTTCTCAATTGCGCTGCCAGACGGGGAGGCCGGGTGTGGCGCGGTATGCACGAGAGGTGTGACGAAGGGATACCCGGTAGCCCCACTCCTCTCACGCTGTTATCCCTCTACTCGATGACGCTTATAACGAATTGGTATGGAAAGTTGTCACTTTGTCACCCATAATTTAGAAGGATTTACGTTGACAAATTTTTTATATTAGCGTATGCTTACGCTCAGCGTTCGCAGATAAAGAGCACTGCAATCGCTTACTCGCCGGTTTGCAGACGTGCCTGTGCATCTGCTGGAATGATCGCCTGAAGATATGTGTTTCGGCTCAACCCCGCCGTCAAACCCGGCCCTGATCAGGGGGAGGAACTATGAACCCGGCAACCGTTCGTCATGTACTTGAGCAGATCAGCATCCCGGACGATAGTACTATTAGCCGCACCATCTATCAGGACGATCAGATCAAAGCGGTCTTATTTGGTTTCGCTGCTGGTCAGGAGCTTTCCGAACATACGGCGGCCACACCGGCAATCATGCACTTCGTGCAGGGTGAAGCACGGGTGACGCTTGGTCAAGAGGTTGTCGAAGCAAAACCCGGTACCTGGGTGCATATGCCGGCTCATCTGCCTCACAGCATTCAGGCGCATACGCCGGTGATCATGCTCTTGCTGCTGTTACGTGGTACACGGTAGGACGCGCGTCATGCAGGTTTACACGCTGTTGAGATAGGTATATGCAGCAGCATAACTCTGCCGCAACAACAAAGCCAGCGCCGGTACGCCTGCGCCCAATTGCCCTACCGATTGAACACGGTGGCTGGAGCATGGTGGGTGCACCCATCGCGTTAGGGTTATGGCTGGCACCATCACCAGCCGGGTTCTGGTTGAGTCTGGCAGCATTAGGTGCCTTTCTGGGTCGGCAGCCACTGAAGCTGGCGATTAGCGATTATCGCCGAGGGAAGCGCTATCCACGCACCGTTTGGGCCGAGCGGTTTGTGCTGGGTTATGGCGCCATCACCTTGATCGCTGTTGGCATGGCCTGGTGGTATGCGGCGTTCTCCTTCTGGCCGCCGATCATACTGGCTGTCCCCTTCGCAGTGGTTCAGTTGTTCTTCGATCTCCGGAAACAAAGCCGGGCGCTGCTTGCCGAACTGGCAGGTGCTATTGCCATCAGTGCGCTGGCAGCCGTGATTGTGATGGCAGCCGGCTGGACATTGTGGTCGGCGCTTGGGCTGTGGTTGTTACTTTCGTTGCAGGCAGTCACCGCTATCGTCTACGTCAGAATTCGCCTGCGACTGGCGCGCAACGAACCTGCCCATCGCGCACCGGCCTTGATCTTGCACCTGGCGGCGCTTGTGACCGTGGCCGGTTTGCTAAGCATCGGTTGGGTAAGCTGGCCGGTACTGTTGGTGTTTGCCTTGCTGTTTATGCGTTGCTGGATTGGTCTATCGCCGCGTAGTCTTGCCACGCCAACGCCACTGGTTGGGGTGCAAGAGGTGATAGTCGCTTTGCTGGTGGTGGTGGGAATCAGGTTTGGATTGTCATAACAATACGTTGCGCCTGTTCTGGCTGTCCTCTCTGTGGTGCAGAGACACCGGTCGCTGTTCCCCGTTTGGATGCAGGTAGAGTGCCCCAATGCCGAAAGTCGCCTGGTGATGGTAGAGACAGGCAATCTTAATTTAAGAAGTATTTGGTTGACTAAATTGGATTATTAGTGTATACTAATAAAGTCAATAAGGTTCTAGTAATTGGGGAGGAGATACATGCTCTTCACACGAAGGAAAAAGGCCGGAATAACACTTGTTGGGTTCATTCTTCTCGTAGTATCGCTGGTGGCCTGTACGAATCAGAGTGCATCACAGACTGCCCCTCAGACTATTCGGGAAACCGTAGTCGTCACTCAGGAAGTTCCTGTTCGGGAAACGGTAGTTGTGCGCGAGACAGTGGAAGTTCCGGTTGAGGAACCGATTGTCTACGTCTACTCTGCCCGTCACTACGGCCAGATGGAAACGGCGTTTGCCGAATTTACAAAAGAGACGGGCATTGAGGTGCGGTTTACCTTTGGCAGCGATGCCGAATTGCGTGAGCGGTTGAAAGCTGAGGGGCGCTTCACACCGGCTGATGTGCTGTTCACGGTCGATGCCGCCAATCTCTGGCTGGCAGCGCAGGAAGGTTTGCTGCGTCCGATCAATTCGGATGTGTTGGAGAGCAATATTCCCGACTATTTGCAGGATCCGAGCAATCAGTGGTATGCTCTCTCCCTGCGGGTGCGCACCATCGCGTACCATCCAGATCGGGTCAATCCTGAAGAGATCGCCACCTACGAGTCGCTGGCCGATCCAAAGTGGGCAGGCCGCATCTGCTGGCGCCCGTCAACCAAGTCGTACACCCAGTCGCTGGTGAGCAGCCTGATTGTCCACCACGGCTACGACAAGGCCAAAGAGATTGTGACTGGCTGGGCACAGAATGCCAAAGAGTATATTGACAGCGACACGCGAATTTTGCAGACCATTGCCGAGGGAGGATGCGACATCAGTGTTGTCAATCACTACTACCTGGCTCGCTTGCTCAGTGAAGACGCCAATTACCCGGTTAAGCTCCTCTGGGCCAATCAGGCCGAGCAGGGTGTGCATGTGAACGCTAGTGGCGCCGGTGTGACGACATACGCCCGCCATCCAGAGAATGCCATTCGCTTGCTTGAGTGGCTGAGCACCGAGCGCGGTCAGCGTCTGTTCGCCGACAGCAATTTCGAGTATCCGGCAAACCCCAATGTAGCACCGCATGAGCTGATCCAGCAGTGGGGTGACTTCAAGCGCGATACACTGCAGATTAGCGAGATTGGCAGTCTGCAAGCTGATGCGATCAAGCTGATGAACGAAGCCGGGTATCAATAAACCGGGTTGTACCCGATAATTATAGAGGAGTCAACGGGCGATGCGCAGTATGATCGTCCCGTTGACTCGCCGGTATTGGAACGTCATGCTGATTAAACGTCAACAACTTGCCGGAAACTGGTCACTCCCGGATCGCTGGAGTATCATTGCCTTCCTGATCGCCGGGCTGGCGCTGTTGCCTATCGCGATCATTTTGCGCATGCTGGTGCAGCCTGCCCCCGATGTGTGGCAGCATCTCTGGGCCACCCGGCTGGCCGAGTTCCTTTCCAACACGGTTGTGCTGTTGATCGGAGTTGGTCTCGGCACAACGCTGCTGGGTACGGCGCTGGCCTGGCTGGTGACGGCGTATCGTTTTCCTGGTCAGCGGCTGTTCGATTGGGCATTGATGCTGCCTATGGCGGTGCCTTCGTATGTGCTGGCTTTTGTCTTCATGGCGACGTTCGATTACGCCGGTCCGGTGCAAAAAGCATTGCGCGCCTGGTTTGGGAGCAGTGCCTGGTTTCCGTCGATCCGCTCTGGCGGCGGAGCGATATTCGTCATGACGCTGACCCTGTACCCATATGTCTATCTATTGGCACGTGCTGCATTCCACGAACATGGCCGGGGCACGTTCGAGGTTGCCCGCACACTTGGCGTGACCCGTCTTCAGGCATTCTTGCGGGTTGTGCTGCCGATGGCGCGCCCCTCCCTGGTTGCCGGCCTTTCCCTGGTGTTGATGGAAGTCTTGACCGATGTCGGTACGGTACGCTTTTTGAATTTTCCCACTCTGAGTGATGGTATCTTTCGGATCTGGCACGGCATGATGGATCGCGATGCAGCGCTGCAATCAGCCGCAGTGCTCCTGCTGTTTGCCTTCGGCGCGTTGCTGATTGAACGCTATACGCGAGGACGTGCCCGCTATGTGCAAGAGGGTTCGCGTGGACACGGCCTTGCCCAGGTGCCCTTAACCGGTTGGCGTGCTCTGGCCGCCACCCTGGTATGTAGCTTTGTATTGGCCACGGCCTTTCTGCTCCCGGTGTCGCAATTGATCCAGTGGAGTGTGCATGAGTTGTGGCACCGGATGCCTGAAGGCTTGCTGGCGATCTACTGGCGCCATGTGCGGGCAACCCTGATCCTGGCCGGTGCCGGTGCGGTTATTTCCGTCCTGGCGGCAGTGTTGCTGGCTTATGGCACACACCTGAGCCGTTCGCCGGTGACCCGTCTGGCTGCACGGGGAGCAACTCTCGGCTACGCCATTCCGGGCGCTGTGATCGGGTTGGGTGTTCTCTTGCCGCTGTCCTGGCTGGATCATACCCTGAACGATGTGACCTACCAGTGGTGGGGTGTGTTGCCAGGGTTAATCTTCACCGGTTCCATCACCGGTCTGATCTATGCGTATGTGGTGCGGTTCATGGCGGTAGCTCACTCAAGCGTTGAAGCCAGTCTGGAAAAGATCTCACCCGGCATTGAAGCCGCAGCCCGTACCCTGGGCGCCAGACCAATTCGTGTCTTATGGCATGTGCATCTACCGCTGATTCGCGCAGGTATGTTGACCGGCGCTGCCCTGGTCTTTGTCGATGTGATGAAGGAACTTCCCATCACCTTGTTGCTCCGGCCTTTTGGCTACGAAACACTGGCGCTCTGGATCTGGCAGAACGTGGCTGAGTCGTTGTGGAGTGAAGCAGCTTTACCGGCGTTGACCATTGTGGTCGCTGATTTGCTGGTGGTAGGTATTCTTATTCGGTCGGCAACCCTGAGAGGCAGACATTCCATCGAGAGAACATAGCATTGGTTAGAGGAGACGTCTGATGAATTTCAGCGCAGAACCGGCACTTCAACTGCAAAACGTTACCCGACGGTACGGCAAGGTTGTCGCTGTGAATAACGTATCTCTGGCGGCAGCGCAGGGAGAATGCCTGGTGATCGTTGGGCCTAGCGGTTGTGGCAAGACAACCCTGCTCCGTTTAATTGCCGGTCTGGATGTCCAGGATGAAGGCAGCATCAAGATCCAAAACCGTATCGTCAGTGGCAAGGGGGTCTTTGTGCCGCCAGAGAAACGGCGGGTAGGGCTGGTGTTTCAAGATTATGCCCTCTTTCCGCATATGACGATAGCCAGAAATGTGGCGTTCGGTCTCCATGGCCGGTCAAAAGCTGATGTGCAACGGCGTGTGTACGAGATGCTCGAGATGGTACATCTGGCCCATATGGCAGACCGCTACCCACACGAGCTGTCCGGTGGCGAGCGACAGCGCGTAGCCCTGGCGCGTGCCCTGGCCCCGCAGCCTGATATTTTGTTGCTCGATGAGCCTTTTTCCAGTCTGGATGCCGGTTTGCGAACCGCAATGCGCGAGCAGCTTCAGAGTCTTCTGAAAGAGATCAATATCACGACCTTCTTTGTCACGCATGATCAGGAAGAAGCACTGCTCCTTGGTAACCGGGTGGCGGTTGTGAATCAGGGGCGTATCGAACAAATAGGCACGCCTGAGCAGGTGTTCCACCAACCCGCAACTCACTTTGTAGCTGAGTTTTTTGGCTATACGGTGTTCATTTCAGGGCGGGCCACCGCTGATGGTCTGGAAACCGAGCTTGGCTTTTTGCCACAACGTCTCTCGTTGGATTCAGGAGCGGAAGTGAATATCCTGGTTCGTCCTGACGATCTGACCGTATATCCTGATGAGACCGGTCAGGCGTACATTGCTCGCACCGGTTTTCAAGGGATGCACTGCATGTATCAGATTGCGTTGCCGTCAGGCCGCACCATTTACAGTCTGATGCCCCATACCCGTATCTATGCACCCGGCACCCGTGTGCGTGTCGAGCTGCACCCTGGTCACGATCTGGTGTGTTTCCGGAATGGTCGTGCGGTTACTGATGTTGGCAGGGGGGAGGGTGTGGAGGAGATAGAAAATAGGAGATAGGAGATAGAAGATAGAAGATAGAAGATAGAAGATAGAAGATAGAAGATAGAAGATAGAAGATAGAAAGAGAAGGTAGTTTGTTGTTTGGTGTGCGGAAGCCAGACATTTAACTCATTCCCTTCCTGTGGGTTGCGCCAGAGCACCGGTCATTGACGATGCGCACTATTGTTACGTTATCGTGCTGTGGTGACCGGTATGGTCTGTGCTACTTCTCCTTACCCTTAAGCCCACCACTCATAGCTCAACACTACGGTCATGGGCATCCGGTCTGCGACCCTACCGATACGTTCACTGCACTGCTTGCTCTCACCAACATCGCCGCTGCTATTGTGTGTGTCCTCGCTGTCTGAACCGATTCCCGGAACGTGTCCTGGGCTAAATCGATAACATCAAAATATGGTTGTAAAGAAGTCACTGTGCGCTATCCTAATGATCACCATGAGGTAATACCTGAGTGCGGAGTCAGTGTTTCCGCTATGTACGCTGTGACATTACGTGCCGGATTGGCTACCGTTCACGCTCAGGATACCCGCTTTGGGCAGTTTGGAGTGTAGAAGCGTAGCTTCCGTACCTACCTCACTAAATTCCAGGCGCTTGTCGCAGCAGTCTTCCACAAGCCGTGATTGATAATTTACCGGTCAATGCTTTTGACAGAAATGCGGTTTCGGCAGAAATATACTCTATGAAACTGTTGTTTTCTTGCGATACTTCCGTTTATGAAGCCAGGAACGGATGATAAGATCGTAAGCATCTATAACCAGGACATCATCATCTTCTGTTTCAAAAAGACATAGATTGTTCTCAGTCTTTGTTCTAATTAAAATCATCGATGAGCATTGCTTTGCTCTACTCGCAGCTTTCAACTTTTGCCTGGCAGTTGCAATATCTTCATCATCTTTTTGAATTCGTACAGGTATGGGCTGCTCATCTATAAACAAAAATCCATCTATGCCGCTGTTCCTTTCGACAGGAACGGCATCAAGTGCTTTTAACAGGTTTCGTTCATAGTTAGACTTCATCCGAAACCCTTCCTCGCCGACGACGAGCAACTGTGACTCGCTTTTGATAGGCTGGCGTAATCGTTCTTCCGACAGGCTAACCGCTTCTCGCGATATATCAATGCCAATATATGTTCGTCCGAGTAACTTTGCAGCAACGAGTGTTGTTCCACTACCGCAGAAAGGGTCTAGTACGCTGTCCCCACTGTCGGTTGCGATTTTGATGATTCGCTCTAACAACAAAACAGGCTTCTGCGTAGGATAGCCAACTCTTTCCTTTGCTTTTGGGTTTAGGAACGGGATATACCAGACATCAGAAAGCGGAACTCCTTTTTTCTCCTTACCTGCGACAATGTTACCGTGTTGATCGCGACGATATACCGACTTTCCTTTTTCATTGCGCGCTCTTGCCTGTAAAATCTGATCAATGTTTGTGGTTGGTGAATAGTCAGTAAAAAGAACATTAAACTTAAAGTTCTCCGTCTTACTGTAAAAATATATTGTCTGATGAGCCGGGAGAAGACCTTTTTTTGAGTTTGACCATCGCCGATATGTCCAGATAATCTCACTTTGAAAGTGTTCTGGGCCAAATATCTGATCAAGAAGTACACGAAGATGATGGGAGGCTGACCGATCACAGTGAACAAAGATGCTACCAGTATCCTTAAGCACACGTTTGCACTGTATCAAAACCTCTCTCATAAAGGCAAGATATGTTTCGATAGATTCCCAGGTGTCTTCAAATGAATACGATGCATTACCATCGCGATTGACAAGAGCATGGGTTTTTTGTGTAAAAAATGGCGGATCCATATACACAAGATCAATGCTGCTGTCATTTATACTTTGTAAAACAATTCTACAATCTCCACAAAGCACTGTCATATCCACTCCTTTCATTGCAAATCTTTTGCAATATTGACCAGAATCACCTTTAAATCAATGCCTGTTCTGGTTCTTACATATTCCCACGCATCATCTCCAGTATAACATGCTCCTCCGATACCCTGATAGACGGTTTTTATGGTCTCTTGTATCCTTTTGGCCTGCTCTCGATTAGGGTAGAAGAACATAACTCTAACTGGATAAAAACCGTGATCTTTAATAACCTTTATCCGTGCATGTTCTTTGATAATATGATCGCCATCAGTGGTAGCATCACGCCATTTGATCTCTATTGCCTCCCTATCTATCAGGCAATCTATGTGAAATTGCCGTGGACGCTGACCAGATGTGTTCTCTACTTGCGCACGTCTCGCATGAGGGAAGCGTTCTTTGAAGCAGAGAAAGGTAGCTTCTTCCAGAAATGCGCCGGCATATTTGTAAAGAAATCGTCCTTTGTTTTGATACAGATCAATTAATCTTCCTTCATCATCTTGTATTCCTAGAACTTTATATATCAGATAGTGTGATTGATCGTCGCTTTCTAATTCTTTGGTGCGAGTTTCGATCTTGTGTTGTAGCTCTTGAGCATACTTTGATGCTAATGAACGAATTTTGTCTGTAACACTTTCCATATATCTGTACCCTTAGATTGTGTCTGTGAGGTCCGCATTCGCATTATTATAGAGCAAATGAGCATCGGCCAGGCAGTATGGGTGTCTGCACTGGCCTTTGTTTCCTCAATAAGCGTCACCTCATTAATCACTGACAAGCTAGATGATTCATGATGTACATGCACGTCGTCCTGTATCCAACGAGATACTGTATCTAACAAAGTGGCCGTTGCGACACGTGTCTGACATTGAGCACAACTTCTGCAGAAGCCATGCGTTCGCACTCCAAACCGCTCGACACGTGTATCCCTGAGCGTGAACCACAGCCAATCCGGTATATCATACACCGCTTGCACAGTAGAAACGCTGGTACTGCACATCCATACTCAAGTGGATCACCCGTCTGGATGTTGGACAGTGTACAACAATAACTCCTATAACACCAGATTTGATATTAGGCCGGACTGCTGATTTTGTCTGGGGATTGATTGCAGCTGCTTTCGTCTGAACAGACGAAAGCCTTGGTTACATTCAGATTGTCGCAAGCACTTCTAATCTCCCTTACAGTGATACGTGATCAACTCCATTATCCCAAACCACGGTCAATACGACCAGACTGCCCGGTAGGCGCACTAGACGACCTACGTACCACCGCACAGCTTTTCAACGCAGCTCGACCCTTTGTTGTGATAGTAACAGAGTTGCAGGTAGCGGCAAGCGATCATTCTTGCGCGTGGCGTAGGAATTGCCGCAGATTTAAGAAAGTATTTGGTTGACAAAAGTTTTTTATTAGCATATACTAACCTCAACAATTCGATGAGTGAATCCATCCTCTTAGTGCTGTATGATGTCTGTCGGTCCTGGTCACAATCACCCTCTTGCAATGTCGAGAGGAAAGCGTGTTCGCTGTTCTCGCACACTTCTGGTGAGATGAAGGAGTATATATGATCGCCGTCGTGTACGGAAGTTCAACCGACAATACCAAAGGTGCCGCCAGCCTGATCGCTGACATGTTGCGCGCTAAAACGACGGTACCGGTCGATCTGATCGATGTCGCTACCGTGAAGCGTGATTTGCGTCCGCTTTTGCGGTATTGGGTCTGGATTATCGGTTGTCCGACCTGGAATATCGGTGAATTGCAAGACGATTGGTATGATGCGTTTCCTCTGCTTGACCAGCTTGATCTGCAGGGAACCATTGTCGCTCTGTTCGGATTCGGAGATCAGCAGGGCTATCCCGATACCTTCCAGGATGCACTCGGTATTCTTGGCCGAAAAGTTCGCGAACGCGGGGCAATGATCATCGGGCGCTGGCCAATCGATGGTTATGATTTCTTTCATTCACTTGGAGTCGAGGATGGTATGTTTTTTGGATTGGCTCTTGACTATGAAAATGAGGATGAAAAGACGATAGCTCGTCTTCAGGCATGGGTTGATCAGTTACTATCCGAACTGGCTGCGCATCCCGAAGGGATCGTTCGCAGGGATGTATCGGGAACTCACCTTATTCATCCATGAGGCGTTTAGAAGCTATGCGTTTCCACCTGCGAGCTGACAACTGTACGTTCGTCGTTTATCTTCCTGTCATTCACCGTAGTAAGGAAGGTTTCATGCCGAGACTTGATAAATCGGTGCCGACGACTGCCGATCCGCTACGCTGGCTCAGTCGCGATTGGTTGCTGGTAGGGAACATCGGCCTGCTCAGTGGTCTGCTCCTCTCCGGTTTGTTCTGGCTGGTACTGCTGCCACTCGTTCATCTGTGGTTGGGTGTTATAGGCTTACTTCCACTCGTGATTGGCATGGCATTAATCTGGTTTCCGGGTGCACTGGCTGCGGTTGCGGTCGGCAAGCCGGGAGCTGCACTGGCGGTACAGGTTCCCCAGGCCATCGTGCTGTTGCTGCTGACTCCTATCGACGGCGAAGTATTGCTTGTCTGTACGTTCTTTGCGCTCGTCGCCGAGCCGGTTATTGCCCTCTGTACACGTTATCGACGGTTAACTCCAGCCCGACTCGGCTGGTGCGGTTTGTTCGTCGGTGTTGGGATGGTGATTCTGTTTGGATGGTTGTTCCCCTTTGTCTTTACCTCACTACCCCTTAGCGCGATGATTGGGTGCAGTGCGGTTGGTCTGACCTGTCTGTTGGGGATATGCGCGGGTTGGATTGGCCAACGATGGCTCAAAGCATAGATCGAGGAACGTACCGATGCATCGGATGGTATTATTTGCCATCCTTGTACTCTTACTATTGTCCGCCTGCACAAGCAGTACCTCAACTGCACAATCATTGGAAGTAGTCTCAACGACTGACTCATACCGTCTCATTCGTCATGTGTTCGGCGAAACGCAGGTGCCCCTCAATCCGTCACGGGTGCTCGCGTTGGGGGAAGAGGGTCTCTTGATTGATCTTATTGATAGCGGGATGCGGCCGGTGGCGGCAAGCGTGAATCTACCAGATCGCGTCCCATTACTTTCGGCTGAAGAATTGGCTGGAATAGAGCTTTTCCCGTCGGCTGGTGATATTTCACTTGAGACCCTCAGCACATATCAGCCCGATTTCATTATCGGTACCGAATTTTTCATCGACCAGATCGGCTATCGGCAGCTAAGTCAGATTGCGCCAACAGTGGCGTTGAGTGGGGCAACTCCGTTGACGCAATATATCGAAACGCTTACCGTCTTTGGGCGCGCCGAAGAGGCTCTGCGTGAAGTTGATGCCTTGCGCGCCGAAATTCAGCGTGTGGCAATAGCGCGTGGAACTGCAACGCAACGGGTTTCGTTGGTAACAGTTTATCCTGGTATGAATGTAGCGCTCTGGTTCGATGGTCCCTCGCCGATTCCATTGTTAGTTCGCGCATTGGGACTACAGATTCGCCCCGATCCGACCACAACTACCGATCTGAATATTCGGAATGGACGGGCATTTATCAGTCTGGAGCAACTATCCATGGCTGATGGCGATATGATCTTCCTTCTGCAAACCGCAGACGTTGAAGGTGAGGCAAGTGCGGTTGCAGAAATGATGGATCATCCGCTTTGGCAACAACTACCGGCAGTGCAGGCCCAACGGGTGGTTGAGCTGGATCGGATCGGTTTTCCGGGTTTGCGCGGCCAACGAGTATTACTGACGATGTTGGAAGAGATTCTCGCCTCTGGCACGTAAGGAGAAGTCATGTGTCGTAAACTTACGATCCTGGCGCGCGACAGCGCCACTCGCATTGTTGCGCAATGTGAACATGGGACAATTCATCTCTATTGGACGCGAGCAGCGCTCTTTTTACATCCAGCCGAGCTGATGCCCTTGCTCGCGCTCGTTCAATGCTGGAAGCCAGAGTTCGATGAGGCACGAAGCGAACCCTTTTTGATCATCCGGCAACCCGATGGCTCATTGCATCTCTGGTATCACGAGATTGGTGTGTGTCTGAGTCAAAGCGATCTGTACGATCTGGCTGCTCTGCTCTGGCATGCCGCAGCCCGCTTGAAACTACTCAGCCCTGATTCATCGCCACCACCGAGGCATCCACTCGAACCGAGTCGACCGGTGACGTGTGTGCTCCCGCGTCCCGAATGGCGGAATTGATGTCGGTAGGAGGCGAAAGGTTTGGCTGGTGACAAATGCTCTATTATTCTGGATGGTGGTTGTAATCTAAAACATGGCCAGGAACAAAGCATTACTATATATCTGCTCACGTGGTCAGTTGTGAGTCTACCGTGTTATTATGGAGAGCGGAAATTCTGCTTCCGCTCTCATTGTTCACATAAACAGGTCAGCTGTCCTGTCTGTCAATTTTTGAGATGTGTTCTAGCCATGGAACATTGTCCTACCACTTCGGTCCTTAGGATCGGGTGGCAAGCCTAAGTAGCGTTGGCGTAAATCATCCCACAATTCCAGTCGTGACCAGTCTGGTTCCCGACGAAATTTCATCTCGTCGGTAAGAAAGGGATTGGGTAGAAAGATATAAATCTGGTTTTCACCTTTGCCGTTAAATAACCGTATGCCCCAGCTACCAACCGTTCCATCCGGGTTGAGCCTGCGGTAAAACTCAGCCCTCCCTGTACGACGATGCCGGGCAAGTTCGGGATCAACTGGCCGTGTCTTACTCCCCTTATGTTCGCCAATGCATAGATGGAAATGCCAGACCCCGAAGTCAACTGTCAGGTACCCATCGAGCATACCGATGCGCTGAGGTGGCTGGGTTACTTTAATCTCAAACACCGCGCCCTGAATCAGTGGTCCAAAATGGATTTTATCCCAATGATCACGAAAAAGTTCTGTCATCAGTGCGGTGAGAGCTGCCTCATCTGGTTGCAGCGGAAAGATTTCCAGGGTTCCATTACCCGGTTCTTCAACGATGAAAGATTGGTTCGTGGTCGTCATCGCTTGTCTCCTGTGACTGATAAGGGTAGGGCATCCCGCGTAAAAACGTAACCAGATCACGCAGAGAATGGAAGTTTTTCACCGTCTGCCGGTTTAATTGCATAAGCCAGAGAGGGTTTTGCTCATTGCCGTGAATAGTGATATGCAGTGCTGCTGTATCATCTGCCTGGTTGCATTGATAACCGGCTCGCTCCAGTGCATGCATTGTCCATTTGTAGATCAGACCATCACCGAGCAGTACGGCGTGGCGTGATGGCGGTTCGTGCAGCCGAAACTGGCCATGAAAGCGGTCAAATACAAGATTGTTACCGGCGAAAGCCTTCTCAAACGCTCCACTCAGCACGAGATCCTCTGGCGCACCGGCCTGTATCTTGCCGTCAGGTGTCATCAACCAGAGCAGATCAGCAGTTCGTATGGCAAGATCAAGATCGTGGATAGAAAGGATGACAGCTTGCCTCATTTCATGGGCCAATCGGCGGAGTAAACGCATCATCTCGATCCGGCGCGGGAGATCGAGAAAGGCCATTGGTTCATCGAGCACCATCACATGCGGTTCCTGAGCTAAGGCACGCGCTACCATTACTCGCTGTCGCTCACCATCACTCAATTCGTGAACGAAGCGACCGGCCAGTTGTTCTGCCTGTACGGCGCTGAGTGCCCTCTGGATAACCTCTTCATCATGTGGTGTCAGTTTCCCGATCCAGTTCGTATACGGATAACGTCCTAGTGCAACCAGATGGTACACCGAGAGCTGACCCACTTCAATTCGTTCGGTGAGTACGACACTGACACGGCGAGCAATATCTCGTGGTTTGAGAGTAGCGATGTCAATACCATCGAGCAGGACCCGTCCGGCTAGCGGTGCTTGCATACCGATCAGTGTGCGCAAGAGGGTTGACTTACCAATACCGTTTGGTCCTAACAGGCAGACGACGTCACCTTCATTGAGGGTCAGGTTGAGTTGATCTGCAACCACTCGTGCCTCTCCACGCCGATTGGCATAGCCAATACGGAGATGTTCGGTAACCAGAATGGAGCGGCTCATAACCCAAAAACTCCTCGATACCGTTGCAGAACGACCCACATAACGATGGGTGCACCGAAGAGTGCGTTGATGGCATTGAGCGGTAAGACGATACTATAGCCTGGCACCTGGGCGATCAAATCACCAAGCAGGGCGATTGTTGCTCCAATCCACATACAGGCAGGGAGCAGAATACGATGATCGGCGGTGCGGAATAGTGCTCGACAGAGATGAGGAATGGCAATGCCGAGAAATGCAATTGGGCCACAGAATGCGGTGATTGTACCAGCGAGGACAGAACTGCTCAGGACAATACCACATCTCGCCAGTTGAATATCCATACCCATACTGCGTGCGTATGCCTCGCCTAGCAGCAGGGCGTTAAGTACTTTTGTCAGGAGTAATGCCAGTATTAACCCTATTCCGATGGTCGGTGCCAGTACCTGCATCTGGCTCCATGTTACCCCACCAAAGTTGCCAAAGCTCCAGGCGATGTAGGCCTGAATACGCTCAGCGATACTGAAGTACAGCAGGAGACTGACCACAGCACTGGTTACATAGCCTATCATCAGACCCAGGATAAGTAAGGTGATGCTACTCCGCACTCGTTGAGCGAGGGTGAGAATAATCATCATAACCATACCGGCGCCGAGACTGGCGGCAACTACCAGGCTCACGTTACCGAGTAGGCCGGCAACTGCGAGGAGTGCTGTGTTTGCCGCACCAACACTCAGTACAACGATGGCTACTCCCAGACTGGCACCTGAACTAATGCCGAGAACGAACGGATCGGCCAGAGGGTTGCGAAACAGGGTCTGCATCTGCAAGCCGCTAACACCAAGCGCAGCACCGGCCAGCGCGGCGGTCAGTGCTTTGGGAAGACGAAAATCATAAATGATTGTGACCCAGGATTTCCGTTCGGCCTCCTGGTACAAGAGAATACTCAACACCTGTTCGGGTGGGATAGATACCGATCCTAAACTAAGACTCAGCAAAAAGATGCATAGTGTCACGCCAACCATTGCCAGTAGAACCAACGGTTGCAAGCCTGGCCGTGGCCATCGTGTAGATTGTATCGCTGCTGAGAGTGTTTTTGTCATGCTCATCTCTCTATTCTTACTCACTGCTCATGCAACTGGTGGAAGATATGCTCAACTACCGGTCTGTTTTGCACCAGATGCTCACGCACGATGCGTTCGAGAACGGTTTTATCAACGTGATGGTACCAAATGCCTTCCGGGTAGATCACAACGATGGGGCCAGCGGAGCAGACTCCCAAACAGGGTGTCGTGCCCCGCTTTACCCGGCACGGATTGTGATAATTCCCCAAAGGCCCTAATAGTTGCGCCAATTGTGCATATAGTTGTGGAGCCGTGCCTTCTGGATCACAATAGCGTCCAGTACAGATAAAGATGTGGCGCACATATGGGTTCATTTGGGGTTTCGACATCGTTCACCTCTACGGTGTCAGTTGCTGATAGAAGAAGAGTTCGTGATCCGGCAAGAGTTCTGGGTGGAAAATCTTGATCAAATCTGCCAGGATCAGATGTGGATTCGTTACACCGGTCTCCCAATAATCGTTGCCACCATTCTCGTTTAATCGTTTATTGTTGTTGAAGACCGCGCCATTCTGGAAGGCAGCAAACTGTGTAAATCGTTCATCCATTTGTTGCAGTTCGCTCAGGCTCTTGGCACTACCGGGGTTCAGCCAGAAGGATGCATTCTGAGCACGCTCGAAGACCTCTTCAAAGCTTAATTGCTGACTTCCACTCGAAGTGTCATCAGCCCAGAGGTAGTTTGCCCCGGCATCGGCCAGCAGTTGCGCAACATAACTCTTTCCACCGGGCATATACCACGTGCCGCGGAATGGGGCATTCGCAAAGACGGTGGGTTTTTCAGCTACGGCACGGGCTTTAGCTGCGATGTCGCGGTAGCGTTGGGCAATGGCGGTATACAGTTCGTTTGCTTTCGCTTCCTGGTTGAAAAATGCAGCGGTGAACTTGATCCATTCAGCGCGCCCAAGTGGTGAGCCTTCCATGTATTCACTGTTTAAAACAACATTCAGACCGGCTTCCAGGAGTTTGGGGTGAGCGTCGTACTCGGGATTGCCAACCCCATATGTCATAATCAGATCTGGTTCGAGATCGAGTGCCTGTTCAACATTGACCTGACCGCCACTGCCAATTTCTACCAGTTCTCCAGCGTCGATCTTCTTGCGCACTGCTTCGTTGTTGATGTACAGAAAACTATCGACACCTATCAGCTTATCGAGCACACCTAGCCCGTCGAGGTGTGGAAGTTGCGTTGTAGACATTGCAATCACGCGCTGCACTGGAATTTCAATGATCAGTGCATTGTCGCTAGCTGGTGGTGGTGGAGTACCGCATTGCACCAGTATGTATTGGAACTGGGTGTCGGCGTTTCGCCATGGGTTGAGAACCGTAATCACTTTGTAGTGGTTGAAGTACTCGATTGTCCAACCGGTTGCATCGCTGAGCGTAACCTTTTCTGGAAAATAGTCAATCTCCGGATCAAACTCGCTTACACACTCATCGGTCAGATTTGCGGTCGGTGGTTCAAGCACTGCTACTGTTGGGGCGACTGTTGGTACAACGGTCGGTATAGCGGTTGCAGTAGGGGCTGTCATTGCTGCTGTCGAGTTCGTTGGGACAGCGGTTAAGGTGGGGGAACTGGTTTGCTGATTGCCACATGCAACGAGCAGATGGATAAGGACAAGTGCCAGGATGCGGAATAGGAAACGACGCATGACTCTCCTCCATAACAAGACAACAATTGTCTCTAAGAGAACACAAAGACATGCCGACAGCAGGTAATACTGTTGGCTACGACACGCGACAGACGGCTTTGATGGATGGTCAGATTATGTTGTTGGTGTGTAATGTGGGATCCCGGGCAAGCCAGGTGAGCAGTTGTCACTACTCATAAAATAACTCCAGTCTCTTCCGAGAGCTGGAGTAACACATCTTGCCCGCATAAGTATAAGTAAAGCGGGGTACATGTTCTCCTCCTTAGCTCGAGAAGGGCCGAACATCATCACATCGCGGCAGGCGTCCTGGCTTCCGGCTTTCTAACCGGTTACAGTTGCGGCACAGCGCTGGACTTGCACCAGCTTCCACCTTTACGCCCTGGCATCCGGGCCAACGGGTCACCGCGACGATATGAACTTGTCGAACACGCCTCACATCATAGCAGACAAGAGGCGATAATGCAAGGTGGTGTTGAGGATAACGCAAATGTGATTGAATGCGGAAGCAAGATATTGAGGCACTATGACAAAAGCCCCCTTTCGCCTGTAGCGAAAGGGGGCAATTAACAGCTTATTCTGACCTGATCAACACTGCTAAACCCTGTTCACTTCATTATCGTTTTCTCTTAATCCCTTAGCTACGCACGCTCCTACTCACCACCCGTTGTTCCCGTCGGTTGTTCGCTGTTCGGGGGTGTTGGTTGAGCGGTTGGTGTTTCACCGAGCATACCATCGGTTGGAATGCTCAACATTGTCAGCAAGCCGTTGTCACCACTCACCAGACGGGGGAGGATGCCGTCCCAACGTTCGATGAAGCGCAATTGGAGCAGTTGCGGGCTAACGACTTCACCGAGCAACCGCAGCGACTCGGCTTCGGCGCGGGCAATTTCCAGGCGCGCTTTGGCTTCGGCTTCGGCGCGCGCTACCTGCTGCTGCGCCTCGATCCGTGCCCGCTCAAGTTCGCGTGCGGCGCGCAGGGCATCTTGTTCGGCGACCTGCTTGGCTTCGATGGCACGGGCAAATTCAGGGCTGAAATTGAAGTCGGTGATTGAAACACTCTCGACAATCACACCGCGTGGGGTCAGCCGTTCACTCAAGATGTTCAGGATCAAGTCCGACACTTCGGGTCGGCGAGTGATCAGCTCTTCGGCAGTGAAGCGAGCAGTTGCAGCCTTGAGCGCCTCCTGAATGGCTGGATCAACAACCCGGCGCTCGTAATCTACACCGATCTCGCGCACCAGTCGATCAACCTGCGAGGCGTCAGGACGATAGTTGATGACAACCTGGGTAGTTACGGTCTGAAGGTCACGCGAGGCAGCACTTGAGTTCGACTCGTAGCGTTGAGTACGAACTTCAACCACTGTGACCGAGGTGATGAAAGGAGTGCGGAAATGCAGTCCTTCGTCAAGCACGCCGGTAATCTCGCCGAACGTCTTCAACACACCGCGGGTACCGGCTTCAATGGTGGTTACTGAGTTGCTGACAACAAAGATGGCAATCATGATCAGCAGCACAATCCCGACCGCTGCTGACATTGACCATCCGCGCATGGTTGAGGTAGGAAATGGTTGACGATTCTGATTCATCGTTTTGCTCCTTCTATATATCACCTGACATTGATTACAAAACCGTTGATTGACAGGCTAAATATCTCTATAATGGCAGTATACCTGATTCGGATGGTACGTGAGTGGGGATGAATTCCACATCTTCGCCCTGTCAATCAGCTCTCTAACACATTATTAGCACCTCGTTGACCGGTGACTAACATCGATCCATCATAATACTGAAGCAGAAGTGATAGGGACGGTTCTACGTCCGCATTGAGGTGAGGCTATGACCGAGCTTGGACGCTGGTTGATCGGTGCTGGTGTCATTTTGGTTGTGATCGGGCTGGTCGTGCTGGCTGCCGGTCGTTTGCCCTGGTTGGGTCGCCTTCCCGGTGACATCCTGATCGAGCGTGATAATCTGACGATTTTCATCCCGCTTGGCACGATGCTGGTGGTGAGTCTGATATTGACTGTCATCGCCAATCTGATTGCCCGCTGGTGGCGATGATAGTCGGAAAGGAAGCGCTTATGATTGATCGGGAAGCAGTGCAGCAGATACGGGCTGATCTGGGAGCATTGCAGCCGCCGGTCCTGTCGTTGTACGTCGAGGTTGATCCAACCCGGCCCGAAAATGAGCGGCGCGCCTGGGTGTTGCGCGCACGTAATGCAGTGAAAGCCCTGGCAGTGCCGGCTGAGGTTGAACAAGTGGTACTTGCAGCTCTTGAGGCGGAGATTGCTCCGGAGGCGCGCACGCTGGCCCTGTTCGCTGCCGCGCCTGCGACCGAGCGCAAGAGCGCAACCGTCGCGGTGACGAAGGTGCCACTCCATATCACGCTGCCTTTAATCGACATAACAAACGGAAAAGTAGAGGCGCGTTGGGGCGAACCGTACATTGCGCCTCTGATTTACGCGCTCGATCAATACGAGCGTACCGCGGTGGTCTGGTTGCGCGGTGAAGGCTGGCGTTTCTTCGAGGTCTTTCTGGGTGAGATTGTTGAGCATACCGACGTGTTCCGGAGCGTTGAAGCCGATCTCTGGCAGCAGGTCACCGAGTTTGACCCCCGCCGACTGCGGGATGATCTACGGGCACAGGCGATGGGCAATCGTGATCGGTTTGCCCGGCGCATGGAGAACATTGCAGCGCGCTATCTGCAACGGCTGGCCGAACTCACCGAACGCGCACTTGATCATTTCCGCATTCGCCGACTGGTTCTGCTCGGTCGCGAAGAGGCAACCAAACAGTTTGCCGATCTGTTACCGCGTTCCGTTCGGCAGATGGTTATTGCGCATGTAGCCGATTTACCGCATCCCGATGCGTCACCAGCCCATGTGCTGGCAAAGGTGCTGCCGGCGCTAGAGCAGGTCGAGCAGAGCCACGAACAGGCATTGCTGGAACAGGTAACGCGCCAGCCCGGTGTATGGGGGATTGATCCAACGCTCAATGCGTTGCAAGAGGGCAGGTTGAGCGTGCTGATTGCGCCATGGCAGCTCGATGCTCAGGTCTGGATGGCGTCTAATGGGTTGCTGGCCGGGAGTCGTGAACAGATTGCGACCCTGGTTCCCGATGGCGAAGCACAGCCGGTTGCATTGCGTGATGTCCTGGTTGATGCATGTGCCGCGTTTGCGACGCGGCTGGAATTTGTGTCCGGCCCTGCCCAGGATCACCTGTCACGCGATTTCGGCGGTCTGGCCGGATTGTTGCGCTGGTAAGTTGCCGGCTCACTCTCCCGGTGTGGTGTAGTGGGCATTATTGCTGCCCGCTACACCTGATTGCCGGTGTTACCCTATCATCACAACATCATCGCACGGTGATGAGAAGACTATGGAATTCAAAGATTACTATGCCATCTTAGGACTTAGCCCGGATGCCGATGAGCAGGCCATCAAACAAGCCTATCGCAAACTGGCCCGTCAATATCATCCTGACGTTAATCCGGGCGATAAGAAGGCCGAAGAGCGGTTCAAAGAGATAAATGAGGCGTATCAGGCGCTGAGCGACCCCGAACGGCGGCGCAAGTACGATGAATTGCGTTCGTATTATCAGCGCTGGCAACGCAGCGGCGGTCGCGGCGATTTCAATTGGAGCCAGTGGCAGGCTGCACCTGGCCAACAGGTCTATACCTACAATGTCTCGCCGGAAGACCTTGAGGACCTGTTTGGTGCCGACAGCCCGTTCTCTGATTTCTTCAGTTCAATTTTCGGTCAGCCCCAGTTCCGGCGTGCGAGTCGGGCGGCCCGTGGACGCGATCTTGAGGCGCCGGTAACCGTTTCGCTCGAAGAGGCCTTCTCAGGCACAACCCGCTCGCTGCAGGTCGGTGACCGCCGGATCGAAGCCCGCATCCCGCGTGGTGTGCGCACAGGTACCCGCGTGCGGTTGAGTGGTCAGGGGGCACCCGGTATTGGCGGCGGGCCGGACGGCGATCTCTATCTGGTCGTTGAGGTGGCGCCGCATCCGCAATTCGAGCGTGACGGTGACGATCTGACGACGACCATTGCGGTCGATGCCTTCACTGCGGCGGTAGGTGGCGAAGTGCGGGTGCCAACGATTGACGGTTCGGTGACGCTGAAGATACCGCCCCGCACGCAGGCAGATCGTGTGTTCCGTCTGCGTGGCAAAGGGATGCCGCGCCTGGAGAATCCCGCCGAGCGCGGTGATCTCTTTGCCCGCGTGAAGCTGGTGTTGCCGGAGCCGTTGAGTGACGCGGAGCTGGCTACGTTGCGTGAACTGGTGCGAAAACGCCAGCGCTAGGGAGAGATGCACCACAGAGGCACCGAGAGTACAGAGAGTGATAGCGGATAATCAGGTGGCAACTGAGGTTATACATATCCTCTGTGTCTCTGTGGTGAGAAATGCACCACATTAGAACTACATCATTGCGAGGTGATTATGGAGCGTCAATCTGGACGCGGTCGCTGGATCGTTCTTTTTATCGAGCTGGCCCTGCTTGTCGTAATTGCCGGCGCTTTTGTCTGGACAGCATTCACCGGCAATCGTCCGGCGACCATTGTCGTTGCCCCGTCTCCCACGCCGGTTGTATTGCCGGCGCCGACGGTCGTGCCGCTCACCGCTACCGATCTGGAAGCGCAGATCGCTGCCGTCTACCGCGAAGCTGGTGTCAGTGTGGTGAATATTACCAGTCGCTCAATCAGTTACGATTTCTTCTTCAACCCGGTACCACGGCAGGGTAGTGGTTCGGGCTTTTTCTACGATGACCAGGGACATATCGTTACCAACTATCACGTGATCGCCGATGCTGACGAACTACAGGTGACGCTGGCCGATGGTCAGACGGTGCCGGCCCGGATTGTTGGCAGCGATCCGTCGAACGATCTGGCCGTGATCAAGGTTGATCTGCCGACAGCGACAATTCGTCCGCTGCCAATTGGCGACTCAACCCAGGTCTATGTTGGTCAATTTGTGCTGGCTATCGGTAATCCGTTCGGATTGGAGCGTACCCTGACCTTTGGTATCGTCAGTGCTTTGGGCCGAGTGATTGAGAGTCCCAACCAGCGCTTTATCGGCGAAGTGATTCAATCCGATGTCGCGATCAACCCCGGTAACTCCGGTGGCCCGCTGCTCGATCTCTCCGGTCGGGTGATCGGTGTTAACTCGGCGATTCTCAGTCCGAGCGGGGCAAATGCCGGGATCGGTTTTGCCATCTCGTCTCGGACTGTCCAGCGGGTTGTTCCCGTCCTGATCCGTGAGGGACGCTATCCGCATCCGTCACTGGGTGTGCGTGTGATCGAGTTAACCCCACAGCGGGCCAGTCTGTTCGAGCGAGCCGGTATGCAGTTGCCGGTAACGCAGGGGTTGCTGATCGCAGAGTTGATCACGAACGGGCCGGCGGCCCAGGCTGGATTACGCGGCCCTGATCGCCTCGTGCGGGTAGGTAATTTAAACCTGCCGGTCGGCGGCGATGTCATCGTTGCCGTCAATGATCGGCCCATCACGACCAGTCAAGACCTGCTCGTCTATCTTGAGACCGAGACACAGGTAGGCGAAACGGTGCAGGTCAAGATCATTCGTGATGGTCGTGAGCAGGTGGTGCCGGTAACGCTGGCTGAATTGCAATTCTAAGCTAAGGAGACACCGCCTATGCTTGTGCGACGGATGAGTTTAGAGGAGCTGGCTGTAGCAGTTGGTCTGCCGGTACCGGTCTTGCAATACCTGACCGACATGGGGTACATTCATCCCGTTCCCGAATTACCGGCAGCCGAGTTTGCTGAGTTACGCCTGATCCGCCGCCTGATCAATGATCTGGAAGTGCCTTCAGAGGCGGTTGACATCATTTTGCACATGCGCCGACGAATGCTGGAGATGCAGCGTGAAATTGCCCGGTTACGGGCAGAACTGGCTTATCGGCGTGCGTTTGAACACAGTCGCAACTGGATCGATGCTGAGTGGTACGAGTAGCGTCCTCAAGCGAACACCGTGACGTCTGGTGGGGCAAAGTGCCGGCTCGTGAGGGAGTGTTGCAGTGTGGGGGTTAGGCTGGTCATATAGCATATTAGATCACAAACAGGAGGTGCGTTATGCCCATCTATTCAATAGATTTTCGGCCTTTTGATTATCTGACCGCCGAATTATCGGCGCTCTGGTGGTTTTACCTGTCGCAGGGACTTGCCCTGATCGCGCTCGGTGTGGCGGTGATTATCTGGCCGGAGCTGCTGGCCTTCCTCGCCGCAGCTTTTTTCATCGCGATTGGGATTGTCTTGCTGGTGTTGGGTTGGCGGGTACGACAGGTCAAACGTCGTTATGAACTGTTCAAGCGCTCGTTTATCATCGAGGCGTAATAGAAAAGGACGTGAGCAATGAGTGATTCTTCGTACATTCGTATTCTGCGTACCCGACTGCCTTACGTCCAGTTCGATACGCGACCCTGGACGCCACCGCTCAACGTGTTCGAGACCGACCGGGAGATGATTCTGGTCATTGAGCTGGCCGGGGTTGATCCGGCGACCTTACAGATCGAAGCCTATCCCGAACTGGTCAGGATCGCCGGTGCCCGGCAGCTCACGCTGCCGACCGGTCTGCGTCGTCTGCACCGGATGGAGATTGCGGCCGGTGTGTTTCAAATTGAGGTGCCATTTGAACGATTGATCGATCCCGAACAGACCAGTGCTCGCTCGGTGCATGGGTTGCTTGAGATTCGCCTGCCCTTTGCCGGACGTACACTACGCCAGGTCGTTATTCCAGTGCTGGAGGGAGAACAATCGTGAATGATCCAAACCCAATGCAACGTCCGCCTATGCCGGAGATACCGGATGTCTTGCCGGTATTGCCGATTAACAACGCGATCCTGTTCCCCGGCATGTTTTTGCCGCTGGTGGTGAGTGGTGAAGCCTGGGTACGGCTGGTTGACGAGGCAGCACTCTCTACCAAGATCATCGGCGTCTTCCGCCGCATTCAGTCCGGCGCCGAGTTTGAGCCGGAGATGCTGGCCCAGACCGGCACGGCAGCCTTAATTGTGCGGATGATGCGCCTGCCCCAGGGTGGCGTGCAACTGTTGTTGCAAGGGCAGGCCCGGATCAAGGTGCAGCGGTGGGTGACCGTCAAGCCATATCCCCAGGCGCACGTTACGGTCGCTCTCGATCCAGTTGATGTTTCGATGGAGACCACCGGCCTGGCGCGAGCGGTACTGGCAGGTTTCCAGCAGATCGTTGAGCAAAGTCCGAATTTGCCCGATGAACTGGCGATTGCCGCCGCGAACGCTCCCCATCCGGGCATGCTGGCCGATCTGATCGCGGCCAACCTGAATCTGAATCTCGACGATCAGCAAAAGGTTCTCGACACGTTTGATGTGCATGAGCGGCTGCAACTGGTGTTGCGTCTGCTTGAGCGTGAGCGCGAAATCCTGTTAATTGGCCGCAAAGCCCAGGAAGAGGTCTCGAAGAACCAGCGCGAATACGTGTTACGGCAACAGCTCGAGGCAATCAAGCGCGAGCTAGGCGAAACCGATGATCATGCCGCTGAAATTGCCGAGTTGCGGCGGCGCATCGAAGAGGCCAATCTACCGGCTGAAGCCCGTCAGGAAGCAGAGCGCGAGCTGTTGCGCCTTGAACGGATGCCCCCTGGCGCAGCCGAATACACCGTTGCCCGCACCTACCTCGACTGGCTGCTCGATCTGCCGTGGCACACCAGCACCGAGGACAATCTCGATATTACCCAGGCCCGCCAGGTACTTGATGAAGACCACTACGATCTCGAACGCATCAAAGAGCGGATTATCGAGTATCTGGCGGTACGCAAATTACGCCGGGAAGAAGGTGCTGACAACGAGGCGCGTGGTCCGATCCTCTGCTTCGTCGGTCCGCCCGGCGTGGGCAAGACGAGTCTGGGCGCGTCAATTGCCCGGGCGTTAGGGCGTAAGTTTGTCCGGGTTGCCCTCGGTGGTGTACGCGATGAGGCCGAAATTCGTGGTCATCGTCGCACTTACATCGGTGCCCTGCCCGGTCGGATTATCCAGGGGCTGAGTCGGGCCAAGAGTAACAATCCGGTGCTGCTGCTCGATGAGGTGGATAAGCTCAGCATCGGCTTTCAGGGCGATCCGGCAGCGGCACTACTCGAAGTGCTCGATCCTGAACAGAATGTCGCGTTCGTTGATCGTTACCTGGATGTACCGTTTGATCTGAGTAAAGTACTCTTTGTTTGTACGGCCAACCGGGCTGATACCATCCCGCCGGCGTTGCTCGACCGGATGGAACTGCTGGAACTTGCCGGTTACACCGAACAAGAAAAGCTGGAAATAGCCCGTCGCTATCTCATCCCGCGCCAGCGCCGTGAACAGGGCATGACAAATCGCGGGCCAGAGTTGACCACAGCCGCCTTGCAGCGTCTCATTCGCGAATACACGCATGAAGCCGGCGTTCGTGATCTGGAACGGCGGATTGGGGCGATCTATCGCAAGATGGCGACCCGTCTGGCCTCGGAACAGACGCTACCCGATCAGGTTGATGCGGCTGATCTCGACGACCTGCTAGGGCCGCCGCGCTTCCGCAGCGAGACCATCCTCGGCGACAATGAAGTGGGGGTGGTTACCGGGCTGGCCTGGACACCGACCGGCGGTGACGTGCTCTTCGTTGAGGTGAGTGTCATTCCGGGCAATGGTCAGCTCATCCTGACCGGTCAATTGGGTGATGTGATGAAAGAATCGGCGCGGGCCGCCCTGACCTACGCCCGTTCGCGCGCATCCGCTCTGGGTATCGATCCAGAGGTCTTCCAGAAGAGTGACATTCACATTCACGTGCCGGCCGGTGCTGTGCCGAAAGATGGCCCATCGGCAGGCATCACCATCGCCAGTGCGCTCATCTCGGCGCTGACCAGACGCGAAGTTGACAAACGGATCGCGATGACCGGTGAAGTAACCCTCCGTGGCAAGGTATTGCCTATCGGCGGTGTCAAAGAAAAACTACTTGCCGCGCAGCGGGCCGGTGTGCGCAAAGTTCTGCTCCCTACCGAAAACGAGATCGACCTTCGCGACGTACCTGCCGAAACGAAGGAGCAGTTGGAGATTGTGCTGGTCAAGCATATGGACGAGGTACTGCACGAACTGGGTCTGGAAATTGCCCCGCAACCGGTGAGTGAGTAATCGAGCGACACGCTAGTGGATTGGCGTCGGCGTAGGGGCGACGCATGCGTCGCCCCTACACCTGTCATCGAATTTGATATGATGTCCAGCCTGAAGCCCGTGTTACCGGGGAACGACTCTGTATTACCGGCCACGTCATACCATCCGGCAAACGGCTGTATCTCCTGTGTGAGCAATCTGCCAGGTCAGATGCAGTCACGATAATCGCTTAAGATGTGGCTTACCCGATACACGATAGGGGGAGCAGCCAGTTCCTATGGGCGTGCTACGTCACGCCTCATGGTAGCAACCCAGGTTATGCCCATTCTCTGTGTCCTCCGTGTCTCTGTGGTGACAAAGGTAGCAACTTGAGTTGAAAGATAGGTTCTGCGCATGCGTGTTCGTCTCCTGGTGCTAATAATGTTGCTCTCGCTGACAGCCTGTACCGCAGCGACACCAGTGCCGTCGCCTACAGCCATTCCTCGCCTACCCACAGTCACACCCGAACCATTGTCGCAAAGCACACCGACTCCACGCATCATTCGCCTGAGCGAATCTCCTTTACCCGTCTTCACCCCAACACCAATCCCAACGCCGGTTATCTCTGCGGACGGCATCACCACCGCCAGTATGGCGCAGCTTGGCATCAGTGCCGAACCGTATGCGATCCTGGGCGATCCCAACGCACCGGTGACCATCATCGAATTTACTGATTTTGGCTGTACCTTCTGCCGTCGCCACCACGTGCTCACCTTCCCTGCCTTGCGGGAAGAATTCATTTCCAGCGGCCAGGTCTTCTACGTGGTCAGACAGCTCCCGGTCACCAGCCCGCATGGTGATCAGGCGGCGTTGGCTGCGCTATGTGCCGGCGAACAGGGCAAATACTGGGAGATGCACGACCAGCTCTTCGCCGCCGGCGATGCCTGGTACAGCGATGCTACCACTGCCCGCAGGCGGATCATCGCGCTAGCGACCGATCTCGGTCTGGATAGCGCCGTGTTGCAACGCTGTATGGAACATCCGGCGACCCAGGCGACGCTGGCCCGCCACGTGAGCGAAGCGCATGCCTTACGGGTGTTCGGTACGCCGACCTTTTTCATCAACAATCAGCTCTTTGCCGGTGCCCAACCGATTGCACGCTGGCGTGATGTGTTGGAGGGAGGAGGGAGGAGATAGGAGATAGAAGATAGAAGGTAGAAAGTAGAAGATAGGATAGATAGAGGAGAAAGGGGAGAGGGGAGTGAGGGCATCTCCCTCAACATATCTACCTGATACTCTCTCCTCACTCCTAATGCCTATTTCCTATCCCCTAATGCCTATCTCCTAATACCTAATGCCTATCTCCTATCCCCTAATGCCTATCTCCTATTTTCTATTTCCTATTTTCTATCTCCTCAGTTACACTTATCATGCAAACAGGTAAAGATAATCTGAACGCAAAGCGTATTCTGTATGTCACAAACCCCACCTGCTGAACCAACCCTCCGCCTCTTCATCGCGCTCGAACTGCCGCAGCCAGTGCGCGATGAGCTGAAGCGCATTCAACAACGTTTACAAGGCCACAGCCGGGCCGCACGCTGGACAGACCCAACCGGGATGCACCTGACCCTACACTTTCTCGGCGAAACGCCGGAGCGCCTGGTTGAACCGTTGCTGACCGGTTTGCGGTCGGTATCGGCACCTGCCCTCTCGCTCACCCTCGACCGCCTGGGCTGTTTTCCGGCCAACGGCGCCCTGCGCGTGGTCTGGGTTGGCCTGCGCGGCGATCTGGCAGCGCTTGCCACCCTGCACCGGTCACTCGCTACGGTCATCCAATCGCTCGGCTTACCGACCGAAACGCGGCCTTTTGTACCCCACATTACCCTGGCTCGTGCGCGACCCAACGCCACAGCCGCCGATCTGCGCGCCCTGCGCACCGCATTGGACACCGTTGCTCCGCAATCGTTGACCTGGCAGAGCGATTCGCCGCGCCTCTTCCGCAGCCAGTTGACCCCACGTGGCGCGGTGTATACGGTGTTGGGATAACGATTCCGGACACGTCCGCTATACCGGCGGTATAGGATGCGTAGCGGCTTGTGGCCGGTGGTCGCCACATGGGAGATGGTTGCTACCGGTCACGCTGGTGTCTCCCGATAAACGCATATCTGATGCGATCATCAGGCGTATCGAGAGACACCACCGGCAGCGTGTGCTGCGCATCGTACTGCGGCATGGTACAGCGCACGCCACGTTCGCGCTTACGGACTATCACGCATAATCAACGGTGTCCAGACCTGATACGTCACCTCGACACCACCCCAGAACCCACCACGCAACGTATAGCTGCCGCCACTCAGCACACCCGCATCGCTCTGCCCGACCGTACCGCCCAGCGCGTAACTCCCGCCGGTGCTGACCGTATACCCGCCACCATCCACCGTCCACCAGTTCAGGTTGTAAGGGCCGCCGGAAGAGGCCAGGGCAAGCGCAGATAGCAGCAGAAGAAGCGGAATCAGGCCAGGAACGAGGAGTCTACGGATACCTCGCATTGTCCACCTCCTACTGAAGCACAACCAGCATCCGAATAACACCTGTGCCATCATCCAGCCCTTCCAGCGCCTTACCGATGACCGTTCCTTGCGGTGGGTTGGTGCCGGCGCGCATCGCGTGACCAGGTGTCGCCGAGGCAACCAGCAGATCGCCAGGCTGGATAGGACCGTTCTCCGTACTCACCTTAACCGGTACGACCCCCACCACTGCCAGCGGGATATGGCCTTCCAGGTTGCCGTCTACCGGCTGACCACCGATAAAGCCCGGTCGGGTTGAGTAGACCCCAACGACAGTAGCCTGGTAGGGTTGCGTACTGCGGGCTAGCCTGCCATCTGCACCGATGACAAGCACATCCCCCGGTTCCAGACCGGAAACAGCGGGCAGCATCTCGGCAAAATCGGCGGCAGGCGTGCTAAAGCCTACATCGGATTGCACCTGACCGGTCGATGTCACCCGGAACAATGTATTGGTTTCTGCATTGTTCACGGCAGTGATAAAGTCGCCGGTACCCGTACTACTCCCCTGCAAGTACAGGACATTCCCACTTTGTGCATTGTAGAAATGGGCGGTATGGAAACCACTATTGTTGGTGAAGTAGGCTGCCATTCCCTGACCGGTGTCGGTATTATTCACCCGTAACGCAGCTTTATTGCGGCCATTGCCATTCCCCTCAGCATAGAGGGCGATCCCATCGCTGGTGTTTTCAAAATACCCACCGTAGCCATTGCTGCTGTTACTCTTGCCTCGGACGCCGTAGTTAATGCCGCTGGTGTCGGTGGCAACGCCATACACGCCGGTACCAGAAGGACTGATGCTCCCACCATACACACCGTAGGTAGTTCCGGTATTGGCAACGGCAAGGCCATACACACCTCTACCGGAGGTGCTGGTGGTTTCGCCAAAAACACCTGTGCTTATACCAGTCTCGGTCGTGGTACGACCATACACGCCAATGCCGGACACACTCGTTCCGTAGACGCCCCATCCACCACCGTCATGTGATCCCCACACCCCGATCCCGGTTCCTCCAGTACCTTTATTCAACCCACGCACTGCGGTAGAGGTGGCCCCAGGAAGGGAGGAAAATGGCACCTCTCCCAGAATAGCCACCGCGTCATTACTGGTAGACCTTGTGACGCCGTGAATACCGGGTGCCGAACCTGACGACGCCTGGTGAATACCGTAGACACCTGTACCGTTCGGGCTGTTGCTCCTGCCATAGACGCCGTAGGTTACGCCACTGGTGGCAGCAGCGTAGCCCATAACACCCGCAGCGTCGGAACTAGTACTGTCGGTCTGCACGAAGACACCGTAACCGAACCCACCTGCGGCTGTATTTTGTACCAACAAGCTGGCATCCACAACCGATCCAATCACCTGCGCCCCTGGCCGTAGCCCCAATGCATACGGCGCTGCTGTCAGGGCGTGCCGTGGGGAAAGGGTAGTATAGCCGCTATCGCCGCTACACTGCACGGCGATCTGCAACCAGCGCACATCGCCGGTAAACACGCCGGTGCCAAAATCCAGCGTGACCGTGAACAGGCCGTTGCTGACGGTCACGCCGGTCTGGGTGAGGGTGCTCCCGACCTGTGCGCCACCGCTGACCGCATCCCACAGACTAAACTGGAAACTACAGGTGCCGTTGTATGGACTACCATTCTTCTGAAGCTGGCCCTGGTAGGTGAAGGCCGTGCCGAGGGGTGCTGCTTGAACAGAGCCGATCATCAGGATAACGCTTACGAGAAGCACACCTGCAATCCCGATGAGCCGATGACGAGTCGGTTGCCGTCCTGCGAAGAAATGTCCACTATGGTTGCTCATACGTCTCTCTTTCTGCGCTGTTGGGTAAGGAAGATTGCGTACAGGAACAGCAACCGAACACCCTGATAACGGTTGCACCATCTCCTGCCTGCCTTCTTCGTGCCGACAACAATGCGAACGTTCCGGTGCTGACCAGCGGGTCTGGCGAAGAATGTGGTTCGTCATCACCTCCCATTGCGACGTGCTTCCATACCCATTGTTCGTATCGGGTGCTCCGACCGGCATCGTGTGCAAATCACGTCGAACGGTGTGGGTGCGATCATAGTCGCTGTGGCAGCGTGCTTGACACGCTCAGCAATCCATTCGGTTTTGGTGATTTATATTCACAGTGCAGCAGGAGAACACTTTTCCCGATAGTATAATGAACAGCCTGCCACAAGCAATAGAGAAATGAATAGTCAGGCGGGGTGATCAATCTCCGTGTCTTACCCATGCGCCTCTATCCCGGCATTGCGTATGCTGGCTTGCGTACAAGTGGCACCGGGTATGCAGGTACTGTCGCGATAGTTACCGATCCGGTGCGGCGCATACGGTGCTGCGGCAGGTTTGTGAAGGCGGATGCCATTCTGTAGCGGTAGTTCCCGCCCCCCCAGCGGGCTATGCATTACCCATAACTATTTTGTCAACCTCTTCACGCATCAGCAGCGCCTATCGTATCGTGCACGTTCCTGGGCACTATCGCGTTGTAACGCTGTAGCGTGAGTCGCACGTCACGAATGGGAAACGTATGGTCGCGGTGGTGGCGGAGGGAGACGGTGTATCAGACGGTGGGGCATGCTTCCAGCCTGCCGGCGGAGCCAGCCCCTGACGGCGGTGGCGATGATGCCGGCACGCGGGCTGGAAGCCCGCGCCACAGGGAGCGCTTGCAGCCCGGTCTAACGCAGCGTGACCTGTGGGTAATGCATAGCAGCGGGGGCGGGTGAGTGTGGGGGCGTGTCTGTATCCCCTGGGAGTGCGCGCCTCCGGCGCGCTCGCCACCGACACCAGCCCGGCATGCCCTGGGAGCGCGCCTCCGGCGCGCTCGTCATCTGAACCAGCTTGTGAAAGCGGAAGTCATCCTGTACCGATAGTTCCCGCCCCCAGCGGGGGCGGGGTAGGGTGGGGGCGTGTCTGTGTTCCCTGGGAGCGCACGCCTCCGGCGCGCTTACCACCTGACCCACCACGTGCTAGCGGGAGTCATCCCGTACTGGCGATTCCCGTCCCCAGTCGGTCCTATGCATTACCCATAAGTCACGTGGTAGGCAGTGGGGTGCCGCATGTAACATGTGGTGGCTCCCCGTGACGCAGGCGGAAAGCCCGCGTTGCAGTCATTCCCGCTACCCCGTCAGGTGCTCACCGTAGCCGCTGGTGCACAGGGTGGACACCTGTCCCATGGTCGGGCATGACGGCCCCTCCGCCTCACCCAACCCGCCGATCTGGTCGTGCGGGCTGACGCTCTGCCTCACAACCTGCAAGCCCCTGCGGGGCTACCCCGCAGCACGCCCGGTCCCCACTCCCCGCCGTCAGGCAGCTCCGAAGGGGCTTCTATGAATTGAGGTAGAGTTGTAACCCGCCGACTCGCCGGCCATCACCCCCGCTCCCGCACGCGAGCTATGCAGTATCCGAGGTATGGGTTATGCATAGCCCGCGTTGTGCGGGAGAGGGGCCGGGGGTGAGAGCCATCAGATCATCCTCAGACCAGAAGCTGCGTGTCAGCGTATGCCTACGGTGCCTTCACTACCAGCGGTAGGTAGACGAAAGACGATCTGACCAGATAGCTTTCACCTGTGGTGAAGGGCAGGCTGCTCAGGGAGTTACCACTCGGGTCGGTAATGGTAGCTGTTGCAGGAACATCCAGCCGTAGCGTCCCGCTGCCGGTACCGGTATTGACCGTGACAGTGTAGGAACTGCCGGAGCCACTCACACCGGTGATGCCGACGCCACTCAGGCTGTCAGTGGTCGTCAGACTGAAATCACCGCTATCCACGCCGGTCACGGCTTCACTGAACGTGACCGTGAAATTCACGCTGGCGGCACCGGTCGGATTGGGGCCGGCACGGGTGATGGCGGTGACGGTCGGCGCTCCCTTATCCACCGTGTAACTCTCACCGGTGAAGTTGCCGTTGCCGGCCCCCAACCCAGCCAGCGGATTACCGGCCACGTCCACAATCGAGTCGTTGTCCACCAGGGTCAGCCCCAGTGTTCCGCTGCCGGTGCCGGTATTGACCGTGACGGTGTAGGAACTGCCGGCGCCGCTCACACCGGTGATGCCGGCACCGCTCACACCGCCGGTCGGGTTCAGGCTAAAGTCGTTGCTATCCACGCCGGTCACGGCTTCACTGAACGTGACCGTAAAGCTCACACTGGCGGCGTTGGTCGGGTTGGGGTCGGCGCGGGTGATAGAAGTGACCGTGGGAGGAGTTACATCCAATTCGTAAGAACCAATATCGCAGGTCGCACTACTGTCGCCATTGCCGTCCTGCGGACGGGTGACGCCGTTCTGCGATTGGTTGTTGACCGGTGCAGCGGCGCAGATGGCGTTGCTCCCCTTGTCAATGGCCGGGCTATCGGTGTTGAGCGGGAAATAGGCAGGCGTGCCGGCGAGTGTGCCCAGGTTCGGATCCTGCCCGATGATGTTGCCGTTCACGCCATTAGTCAGGTTGCAGGCATTAGTACCTGTGTTCTCGATCAGATTGTGGTCGGCAGATGCGACCGATCCCCGGCAATCGCCACCGAAGCTATTGGCGATGATGGTATTGTTCAACGTCAACGTGCCGGTGGAGCCAATGCCGCCGCCGTTAGGAGCTCCGTTGTTCGAGAACGTGCTGTTCGTGATAGCCAGCGTGCCGACGGTGTCGTTGTAGATTCCGCCGCCGCTGCTGGATACTGTGTTGCCTTCGAATGTGCTGTTGGTGACGGTCAGTGCGTTCGCATTGTAAATGCCGCCGCCGTTGGTTGCTATGTTGTTCGAAAACGTGCTGTTGGCGATAGTCAACGCGCCCTGGTTGTAGATGCCACCGCCGTCGAAGGCACCTGTCTGGTTGGTCGAGAAGGTGCTGTTGGTAATGGTCAGTGTGCCCGAATTGTACATTCCGCCGCCGCTGTTACTTGCTATATTGTTCGAGAGCGTGCTGTTCGTGATAGTCAGCGTGCCGTTGGTGTCGTTGTAGATGCCCGCACCATAGTCTGCCATGTTGTTCGAGAGCGTGTTGTTCGTGATAGTCAGCGTGCCGTTGGTGTCGTTGGAGATTCCGCCGCCGCTAATGGTTGCTGCGTTGTTCGAGAACGAACTATTTGTGATAGTCAGCGTGCCTGCATTGTAAATGCCACCGCCGCTGGTGGTTGCTGCGTTGTTCGAGAATGTACTATTCGTAATGGTCAGCGTTCCCGTGTTGTCGATACCCGCGCCGAAGCCTGCTGCGTTGTTCGAGAGCACGCTGTTGGTGACGGTCAGCGTGCCGCTGTTTTGAATGCCGCCGCCGAAGCCAAGGGAATACCCATTGGTAATGGTCAACCTTTGCAGCGTCAGGTTCGCGTCGGAGTTGATAAGCAACACCTGATCGCTGCCACCGCCACTGATGGCAATGTTCCCGCCGCCGTCAATCGTTAGCGCTCCCGCTCCGCCAGCAATGAAGGGCAAGACGGCAGCAAGCGTAATTGTCCCGCTCACGCTAAAGGTAATGGTGTCGTCAGCAGCGCTGTTAGGGCCGCAGTCGCCGTTGCCGGCATTGTTCGCCGATGCGATGGCTTCCCGCAGGGTGCAGAATCCATCCCCCGCCGTGGGCATTGCAGTGTCTCCCAGACTGTTCACGACAAAGCCCGCTGCATACATCGAGCGGACGGGCAGTCCTCCGACTATCAGCGCCATCACGATCAGAAGAGCGAGCATTCGGGGAAATCGGGTGATCGTCATACAGCCTCCTGAGTTGTACCTGTTACGATTGCGTACCTGAACGACGTGCGGCTCTGTGCGTTTTTGCCGCAAGATAAGGCCGGCCAATTCGAGGACATCCCCTGCGCCGCGCAACGGTCAGCGCGACGAACATCGTGAGGCGCCGATAGCGTATCTGGTAGCCTGCGATCAATCGTCTGTTGTCAGCCTTTCCAGGTTGAGATGGGCAGACGACTGCTGCCGCCCATCGCGGCTGCGGCCTTTTCGCCTAACTCCCGAAACTGGGCTGAGAGCGAATTCAGGCGGTCGACCCATTCCGGACTCGGTGTCTGGCCTGCGATGGCCTGGAAGTAGACCTGGACAATACACGCCATGGCAAAGGGGTCAATTAGCGCTGCTTTCAGCGCATACGCGGTGATGATGGCGATGATCAGCGTCCAGAACCCACCCAAACCCGGCATCACGCTCACAAGTGCGGCAACCGGTGCAATCACGATCAGGAAAATCACAAAGGACAATATCCAGGCAAAGATGGTGAGGAAGACCGCATTTTTGAGCAGCAGCCGGTAGTTTTGGGCGTACAGGATCACGCCGTCACGAGCGCTGGCCCAGCTATTCGCTTGATCGGTGCGGATGATGTAGGCGAGAATGGCCTCGTCTACATACGTCAGCGAGAATCTGATCACGGCTGTCACAAACTCCATGGCGTTGGTTAGTCCTGGGATGGGCAGAAAACTGCTGATAGTCAGCAGCGTGCTGTTCACGGTGCGGATGATACCTTTGATGAGCTGATCGAGGCCAAAGAGCAGTGAGGCTTCGGCGAAACGCGCTTTCACGATCTGAGAGGCATACGCGATCTGCCCCGTTCCTTCCGGTATGGGTTGGTCATCCATCAGGCGTACCAGTACTGCAATATGCCCCGCTTTGACAATGTACATCAGATACTCACGGGCAAAGTACAACGCGCCCGACACGAACCCAAAGCCGAACAATCCGCCCCAAAATGCACTGCCACCTGCGGTCTCGGCATCGCCAAGGACGCTGCCGATCAGGTATCCGATACCGGCGCCACCACCGGTTGCCACGATGTAGGCGAGGGTAATCCCAAAGTAGATGGCGAAACGGAAGCCGATAAACGGCGTGGTGCGGATGAGCAAACTGAAAGCCTTGCCGATGCTGAAGTCCCACATGGTCTTTGCTCCTCTCGTTGAATGCATCTCAGGGGATGGAATAGGAAAGCAGCACGATCTCGGTTACGCCGGTATCGCTGGAGTCCCGCGATTTGACCAGACCCACCCCTGACGCATACCAGGCAGAACCAGTTGTAGTCGTACTCAACGCTGTAGCACCTGCGAACGAGATGTCAAACCTGGTTGTGCAGTCAACTCGCAAGGCTTCGAGGTTGCCGACGGGCACGCTCACCCGTTCCACTCCGATGGCTTTGCACGACAACTGCATCGTGTTGCGCAATGCTACGGTTGTGCCGCCAATATCAGATTGACCGCCATAGACAATGGTCTGCGTCCATTCAGCGCCTGGCTGAGGATCGGCGGGGAATGAGATGCCGGTATTGGACTCCACCGTAAACGTGAAGTTCATCTGGTCCGAGAGAGCGACGCTGGGGTTGGAACCGGCTGACAGACCGATGAGATTGCCTTGCTGACATTGCCAGCTTCCCTGGCGGGTAGCGCCGCTGCTGAACACATCCTGATCGTCGAAGCCGTCTTCGCGAACCTGGGTGATTGTCCGCACGAACGTATCGCTGCTCGCGCCGCTGATCTGGTATTGCCAGGTAGCGCCCTGAACTACGGGGTAGTAGGGGTTCTGGCACTGACCGGCGGCAGCCACAGGCGGAACAGGTGCAGTGGGGTTCTCTGCCACCGGTGAGGGTTGAACGGTCGGAGTGGGGTTCTCTACCACCGGTGAGGGTTGAACGGTCGGAGAGGGGTTCGCTGCCACCGGCGACGGTTGAACGGTCGGAGTGGGGTTCTCCGCCACCGGCGACGGTTGAACGGTCGGAGTGGGGTTCACCGCCACCGGTGACGGTTCAACCGTCGAACTGCCGCCTGACGAGCAGGCGGACAAAGCCAGGATCACTGCAATCAGGACGAAACGAGTGATGGGCATTGTATATCTCCCTTGCACAAGCGATCATAAGGATGACGGTAGATCAATGCCTGGTGGTTTGCTCATCGACAGTAACCACCTCATCGCCTGTTCGTCAGAACGAGTGTCTATTACTGCAATGAAATCATGTGTCTCTGCGCGTATGTGGTAACTATCTGTTCATACCTTGCGGGTAATCAATGCGCTGCCTGTCGGTTCGCCAGTTATACGTATGCCTGTGCAATGCGCAGTAAGTAGTTAATGACTCACAGGGGACCGGGATCGTCGCAGCAGCAGACCCAGCACGCCCAATATCCCGCCCAGCTTCAACAAGATGAGGAGCCAGTTGAGCAGGGCAAAAATCCCCAGCACCACAAACAGTCCACCAAAGCCAATAAACACGGTAGATGGCAGCCAGGTGAAGGGCGAGTCGATCACCGCAAATTCAGGGTTCTCCGGATCGTAGAGTACGGTCACTTCCTGGCCGCGACGATAGGCGGGAGGATTACTGCTTGTCGGGTCTTGAAACCGCACAACCTGCCCCGTACTGGTGGTGAATTCCACCACGGCCTTATAGCCGGTGCTGCCCCTGGAACTCCGCACCTCGTCCAGATCGACAACCACCCCACTAGCCGAGAGGTGTGATGAGGGTACCATCCAGTCGCGAGCGAAGAGACCGACCCCGACGAAGATTGCTCCGAAGATGATCATGATGAATCCACCCGTCAGATGGCTAAACAATTTTGTGATCATGTGTGCCCTCCAGTCGTTGATGTACTACAAAGTTGCCATTGCCATCATCGTCCCGCAGCTTGCCCCCTCCTGAACGGCTGGGAGATAGCTGTATTGCGATACCTCTCAGCATACACAAGAAGCGTCTACAAAACGTCTACATGCATACCGTGCTGGCCCGACTCATGACTGTTTCAGTACCAGGGGCAGATGAACCCGCTGCACTTGAAGCTCATACGCGCCGATGTCACACGTTCCGTCTTGGGGACGGGTAACGCCGCGCTGGTCGGTAGCCGGACAGTCGCTGTTGGTACCGGCATTAACCGCAGGTGAGGTCAGGGCAAGCGCCCGTGTTGGGGTGAAGCCGCCGTTGTTCTGCAACGGGCCGAGTTGTGGATCAACATTGTTCAGATCACCACTGGCCGTCAGTAAACTGGCGCAACTATTATCGTTACTCAGGTTGTAACCCTGTGATGTTGGTGGTGTAGAGATAAAGCAGTTCCCGCCGGGTGTGTTGTAGGCGAGGAGAGTGTTTTTGAGCGTTGCCGGCGCGTCGAAGAGAATCCCACGGCTCGTGTTGTGACTGATCGTGCTGTTGAGCACGCTGAGCGAGCCGGCAAAGTGTCCGATTCCGCCGGTATTATTGCTGGCGAAGTTATTGCTCACCGTGACATTGATCAGCGTCAGGGCGCCGTAGTTCTCGATTGCCCCTCTGGCGACTGCGGTGTTGCTGATGATGCTACTGGCGGTGATGGTCAGCGGCCGATTGCTGAAGACACCACCGCCTCTTTGAGCAGCATTGTTGCGCACGATAACGTTCTCCAGGTATCCGCTACCGGTACCGGGACCACAGCCAATGCAAAAGCCGCCGCCAACATCACTGCTGCTCGTACCGGTCGTGGCATTGTTTTCGATGATCACGTTGTAGAGTTCGAGGCGGCCCCAGCTTAGCAATCCAGCACCACCTTCTCGAGTCGCAGCAGGCAGGCGACCATTCCGCACGGTGAGGTCTCGCAGCACCAGAAGGTCATCCTGAAATCTTACAGGTGCCCTGGCTACAAGATGGAAGACCCGATCAAGCTGATTGCCGTCCACAACCGTGGTTGAAGCACCATTGCCTTGAATGATGAGCGTGCGGGTCACTGCCGAAGCTGTTGCGAAGATGTCCAGATCACCGGTGGTATTGTTATCTTCCCTGCGCCAGCGATGTTCAATGTGTAGACGCCCGCCGGCAGGGTGATGGTGTCGTTGCCACTACCGGTCGGACAGGCGTCAACTGGACTTTGCGTATTCACCGCCTGGATCGCCTCGCGCAAAGAACAGTCACCATCACTATTCAGTTCATCATCGGTGGTAGTGACGACGATTGAGCCGGCACTCAGCGTTGGCCGGGCGTTGTGAAGCAGGAGCCATCCACCAACCACACCGGCCACGATCATCAACATAATCCAGCCCCAGGAACGGCTTTCGATGAAGCTTCCCCACCTATCCTGAGCGTAACGTCTACCTTTCAAGATGGAGCGAGAAAAGGCATGTGAGCCAGAGGTATAAACGAGCTTGCCCACCAGACCACGTAGCGTGGGTAACGATAGTACGGTGTTATGTCGTTCCATACTCGCCTCTTGTGTAGTTACACATCGTTCGTGGTTGTCTCCAGCATACACAAGAGGCGTCTACAAAACGTCTACATGCATACTGCGCTTGCCAGGCTCATGACTGTTTCAGCACCAGGGGCAGATGAATCCGCTGCACCTGAAGCTCATGCGCACCGATGTCACACGTTCCGTCTTGTAGATGGGTGATGCCATGCTGGTTGGCAATCGGGCAGGTGTAGCCTCTCTCGAAGTCGACCTCGCAGGGTGGATGAGCAGGTTGTGTTGCGGAATATGTACCAGTTTGTTAGTTAATTCGGGCTTCAAAGCGACTTGAACAACCAATACAATGCATGGTAATCGCTCAAACAGAGGAGGTTCCTATGCGCACACGTTGGTTATGGGTAGGCTTGCTCAGTAGCCTGCTGGTAATTGTTGAATGGTTGTCGCTGCCTGATGCCCTTGCCCAGTCACCGGTGGCGCGGGCTGTTCTCTTCTTCTCACCCACCTGTCCTCATTGCCACGTGGTGTTAGATGAGGTCTTGCCACCCCTGCAAGCTCGCTACGGTGATCAGTTGCACATTCTGACCATCGATGTCACAACTCCCGACGGCATGGCACTGTACGAAGCGGCCATCACCACCTTTGCCGTTCCGCGTGAACGCTTCGGGGTGCCGGCACTCTTTTTCGAGCAGGTACATCTGGTCGGTAGCACGGAAATTCCTGCGCAGTTGCCAGGCTTGATCGAACAAGCTCTGACCACGGGTGGGAGCCGGTGGCCGCCCATTCCCGGTCTGGAACCGTATATCACCCGCCTTGAAGCAGGTACGCCATCACTGCCATCTGCCTCTGCCTCTACCTCCCCATTCAGTCGCGATCCGGCCAACACGCTGGCGTTACTCGTCCTAACCGGCATGGTGATCGTTATCTTCATAACTATTCGTCGCCTGCGCTGGCCGTTTGATCGGTCATTGCCGGCATCCAGCAATCGCCTCATACCGGTGTTTGCGGTTGTTGGTCTGGTGTTGGCCGGTTATCTGGCCGTGGTTGAATTGAGTCAGCAGAGCGCTGTGTGCGGCCCAATCGGCGATTGTAATCTGGTACACCAGAGTCCTTATGCCCGTATCGCGGGGATTCCGGTCGGATTGGTAGGCGTAGCCGGCTACCTGGCTATTCTTGGGGCCTGGATGATCAACTATGTTCGTGATTGGCGGGTAGCCCGCCAGTTGTTGGTTGGATTCGTTCTGGTCGGCACACTCGTTTCGCTCTACCTGACCTTCCTCGAACCATTTGTGATTGGGGCGACCTGTCTCTGGTGTCTGCTCTCGGCAATCACGATGACCACCCTGCTCTGGTTGGTCGCGTTGCCGGTTGATCGTCCGGTCATGCGAGGGCGGCGGTCACTTTCGGCGGCAAAACGGTAGCACTTAGCTGTACTATCGTGCTAACAACTGTCGCATAGGCGTATGGACGCTTGCTAATTGCCAACGACATCATATCCTACTCCCAGTCTGCTGGGATGGCAGCGAGGCGGGCTGACGTCCATCGGCGGTGCCATCACGCGCTGGATGGGTTGCCTTACCCGCTCGTTGTGCGTGTGGCGCGGCGTTTGGAGTGCGGCAGCCATGCTGCCGCACCAGCCGTGCTTCGTGCCGGGCGCGAGTCACGCTGTTGACCCTGCTGACCACGGAGATGCTGTGTGCTCGTCACTAGCATATCTGTTGGTAACGAATGAGAGAGTCTCTAGTCAATGTTTTTGAAACAGGTTCTACTCCCCGTCTGCTGGGATGGTGGCGAGGTAGGCTGACGACCATCGTCGGTGCTATCACGTGCTGGATGGGTTGCCTTACCCGCTCGTCATGCGCTTCGTGCCGGGCGCGAGTCACGCTGTTGACCCGGCTGACCACGGGGTGCGGTGTGCGCTCGTCACGAGCATACCTGTTGGTAACGAATGAGAGAGCCTCTAGTCAATGTTTTTTTGAAACAGGTTCTACTTCCAGTCTGCTGGTATGGCAGCGAGGTGGGCTGACGACCATCGGCGGTGCCATCACGCGCTGGATGGATTGCCTTACCCGCTCGTTGTGCGCGTGGCGCGGCGTTTGGAGTGCGGCAGCCATGCTGCCGCACCAGCCGTGCTTCGTGCCGGGCGCGAGTCACGCTGTTGACCCTGCTGACCACGGAGATGCTGTGTGCTCATCACAAGCATATCTGTTGGTAACGAGTGAGGTACCTCTTGTAAATGTTTTTTGAAATAGGTTCCAGTACGGGCGAGCCAGTATCTCCTTTCCCCATTTAATTGGTTGGACGGTGTAACCTCTTCCCAATTCATTGCATCTTATAGACAAAAGGTCGCAAAAGACTTGACAAAAGGAGGAGGTTACAAACTCATGCGTCATGTGGTTGCTCGTCTGACGGGGTTGCGCTCGCTGGGTGAACGCTACACACCAACCTATTGGTTGGCGGCACTCGGTAACGGTGGTACAGCCGTGACCTTTTTCATCTGGTTGAACTTTCTCGTTCCGCATCCAAACACGCCGATTGTGACGTTCGACAGTATTGCTGCTTTATGGGCTAAGACTGATGTGACCGGTCAAATGCTCTTGCTGATTGCCCTGGCCGGTGTGGCCATCTTTGCCATCCGTCATCTCCAGTCACTCATCTGGAATCTGAGCGAATTTAGCCGGTTCCGCCGCAGCAGTGCTTATCTCCAGCTTCGTGAAACGAACGGTGCGGTGATGTTGATGGCACTGCCCTTGACCCTGGCGATGACGATTAATGTGGCATTTGTGAGCGGTGCAGTCTTCGTGCCCGGTTTGTGGAACGTGGTCGAATATCTGTTCCCCTTCGCAATGACAGCGTTTCTCCTCGTTGGTGTGCTGGCACTGCGCACGTTTGCAGATATTTTCGGGCGGGCACTGGCGAACGGTCATTTCGATTGCACGCGCAACAATAACCTGACGCAGTTGTTGGCTGCGTTTGCCTTCGCGATGGTCGGGGTAGGAATGGCTGCACCGGCAGCGATGAGCACGGTCAAACTGACGATTGGTCTATCGATGTTGGGGACAATTTTCTTCATTACTGCGGCAGTCGTCATCGCTTTGATCCTGCTGGTGTTGGGAGCACGGGCGATGTTGACGAATGGGTTGGCCGTGGAGGCTGGCCCCAGCCTCTGGATGCCGATCCCGTTGTTGACGCTGATCGGTATCGCTATGCTGCGTATCAGCCATGGTCTGCACAGTGGCTTTGAACTGCATATCGAAGCCCCGCACCGGTTACTGATCACTGCGGTGTTCTTCAGTCTCCAACTGCTGGCAGGTTTGTTGGGGCTATCGGTGCTGCGACGGGTAGGTTATTTCCGAACGTATCTGAACGGGCCGGCGCGCAGTCCTGGTGCGTATGGCCTGATCTGTCCGGCAGTGGGACTGTTCGTGTTCGGCATGTTTTTCCTGCACGTCGGTCTGGTGCAAAACGGTCTGATCGAGAAGTTCTCGCCGGTCTATTTCGTTGCCCTGGCGGCGCTGGCAGTGGTACAGGTGCTTGGGATCATCACGATGTTCCGGCTTGATCGCCGGTTGCTCGCGCAGCCGGCGCGATCACCGGCTGAAGCCGAGAGGGTGGCCTGAGAGCCATAACCAAAAGGGGGCGGAACCATCCGCCCCCTTCGTCATTCGTTCGTCACTTACAACTCTACACTAAACGCAGCCTGAATACCTGGAATCGTCGCTATCTGCTCCATCACCTGCGGTGGTGCCGGTTCGTCGAGCGTTAAGACCATCACCGCCCGCTCGCGGGGCGCACGCCGCCCCACGTACATCCCCGAAATGTTTACATCGGCTGCGCCGAGTAGTTGCCCGACTTTACCGATCATGCCCGGCTGGTCGTGGTGGTAGGTGATCAAGAGTGATCCCTGCGGGACAAAATCGACAAAATAGCCGTCCATCTGCACGATATGTGGTTCGCCACGCAACACAGTACCGCTGAATGTGCGAGTGCGTTCCGCTGTTTGCACGTGTAGGGTGATCAGACCGGCGTAGTTTTCCGCTTCCGGCGAGACTCGTTCGGTCATGCGCACGCCACGCTCGCGGGCGATAATCGGTGCATTCACTGGGGTAATCCGCTCTGAGCTGCTGGCGGCCAGTAAGCCCTGCAAGACGGCGAGGCGCACCGGTTGGGTGTCCATGTCAGCCAGTTCACCACCCAATTCGAGATCGTAGCTGCGCACCGGCTCCTGCACCAGTTGCATGACCAGTGTGCCGAGTAAGCGGCCCAGATTGAGGTACGGTTGCAGCACGTTCCATGCCTCTGGTGCCACGAAGGGCGCATTCACTGCATAGCGTGGTGTGCCACCGTTCAGCGCAGTTACCACGCCTTCCGCCATCTCAGTCCCGGCGCTCAATTGCGCTTCGGTGGTTGATGCACCAATATGGGGCACAGTGATGATCTTCGGGTGACCAAGCAGCGGGCTATCCGCCGGTAGCGGTTCCTGGTTGTATACATCGAGCGCCGCGCCACCCAGATGACCACTGTTCAACGCCTCAACCAGCGCGACTTCATCAACGATCCCCCCGCGACTGGCATTGATCAGGTAAGCGCCCCGCTTCATCTGCATAATCCGCTGCTGATCGAACAGATTGCGTGTGCTTTCGATCAATGGGACGTGGAGTGAGATCACATCGCTCCGTTGCACCAGTTCGTCGAGGGTAACCAGCGAAACCCCCAGTTGTTCGGCGCGGTCAAACGAGACAACCGGATCATACGCCAGCACCTCCATCTCTAACGACCGTGCCCGTCGTGCCACCTCCGAGCCAATTCGCCCCAGCCCGACCAGGCCGAGCGTCTTGCCGCGAACTTCCCAACCGACGAAATCGTTCCGCGCCCAGCGTCCGCTCTGCAACGATGCATGAGCCTGGGGGATGCGACGGGCCAGACTGATCAACAGGCCAATCGTCAGTTCGGCAACCGCAACGTTGTTTGAGGCCGGAGCATTGACCACGATGATCCCGCGTCGGGTGGCCGCTTCAACGTCGATATTGTCAACCCCGGTGCCGGCGCGCCCGATCACGCGCAATCGTTCGCCGGCAGCAATCACTTCAGCGGTGACCTTCGTCGCCGAACGGACAACCAGGGCATCGTATTCACCAATGATCGAGATCAGCGTCGGTTTGTCGAGATCAAGCCGAACATCCACTGTCCCGGCCTGACGCAACACCGCAAGTCCTTCGGCAGCGATCTTTTCAGTAACAAGAATCCGGTTCATAGACTCCTCTCAAACGTATGGCTCGCTAGCACTGGCAAGACGTTGTTCGACCTGCTCGCAGATGGCATGCAGAAAGAGGGTGTGAACTTCCTGAATACGCGCAGTATTCTGGCTCGGCACGATCAGAGCGTGATCGGCCAGATTACGGGCCATACCACCATCTTTGCCGAGCAGGGCAATGTTAATCATACCTCTGGCACGGGCTGTACTCAGCGCGTTAATAATGTTGGGCGAATTGCCACTTGTACTGAACACAATTAACACATCACCAGGTTTGCCCAACGCCGTCAGTTGACGGGCAAAGACCTCATCGTAGCCAAAGTCGTTGGCAATACAGGTCATTGCACCGACATCGGCGTTCAGGCAGATTGCCGGCAATGGTCGGCGGTTATGGCGGTATCGTCCGATTAACTCTTCGGCCAGATGCATAGCATCTGCCGCACTTCCTCCGTTTCCCGCAGTGTATAACGTGTGTCCACTCAGTATTGCATCGGCCACCAGCTCTGTGATCCGGTCGATGGCCGGTGCCAGGGTCGTGCATGCCTGTAAAACCGTAATGGCTTCATCAAGTTGCTGTTGGAATGACATAATCTCTCCGTAGGTGATAATCTCGCGCCTATTATACGCGCTGTCGTTACATAGCACGTCGGCTGTGGGCGAGAGTGACTGGACGCTCTTTCATCAATCTACGTAGACACGCTCCAGCCTGAAAATTATCTACACACAGAGAAGAGATGTGTGTGTCGCGTAGTGTGGATGACAGCGCCCCGCTGCCGCGCCCGCCGCCCTGCCCGCCCCCAAGCGGCGGAGTGCGCCAACCAACCGGCAATCCTCGACGTACCGTGCCGCACCGAAGCGCGGTAGAACGGTGCCATCCACGCTGCCGCGCCTGCCGCCCTGCCCGCCCCCAGGCGGCGGAGTGCGCCAACCAACCGGCAATCCTCGACCGACCGTGCCGCACCGAAGCCCGATAGAACGGTGCCATTCACGTGTTGTGGCGTGCGGCAGCCACACTGCCGCGCCCACCGCCCTGCCCACCCTCAGCAGTGGGGTGTGCCAACCCACCGGTAATCCTCGACGTGCCGTACTGCACCGAAGCGTGGTAGAACGGTGCCATTCACGTGTCGCGTAGTGTGGAGTGCGGCAGCCACACTGCCGCGCCCACCGCCCTGCCCACCCTCAGCAGTGGGGTGTGCCAACCCACCGGTAATCCTCGACGTGCCGTACTGCACCGAAGCGTGGTAGAACGGTGCCATTCACGTGTCGCCAATATAGAGTGCAGCAGCCACGCAGCCGCGCCTGCCGCACTGCATGCCTCCAGCCGAGGCGATGCGCCGGCCCACCGGCCACTAAGAGTGCAATGTGTCACAACTGCATCAAAACCCTTCTGGAGATGATCTGGTAGCAGCGTTCGTGGTGTGTGTTTACCAGACAGACTGCTACCCACGGCGCGTAACAACTTACCGCAAGGGGGTGAAAAGTGACCAAGAGTACCATTACCCGGTTACCGCGTCATATTCGCTCGCCTTCAATGCCAGCCCTGCCGCAACACTGGTGAACACATCGATCTCCTGCAACTTCCCGGCGCCGAATTTCTCGCTCAGCATACGCACGAAACGCGGGACACGTGAGCTACCACCGGTGCGGAGAACGACATCAATCTGTTCTGGGCGCAGGCCGGCAGTTTTCAGAGCGCGATCAATACACGCCTCAACCGCCCGCACATCAGGGCCGATCAGCCGCTCGAAGTCCCAGCGCGGAATCTCATCGCGTACCTTGATCTCACCCATATCAAGTTCAAACGTTGCTCGATCCGCCTGCGACAACGCTACTTTGGTGCGCTCAACCGCTTCGTACATCGGCAACCCATAGTTTTTGCGTACCAGAGTACGTAATGCCTGCAACTCGCGTGGCCGGTCGCTAATCGCCACCGCTTCATCAATAATCGCCAGATATTTAGGTTGGGTGAGATCGATGATCGTTTGCCATTCACTGAGGTGTTCCAACACGTGATTGGGAAACGGCAATCGTCGTGCTCCCAGCGTAGCGCCCTCGCCGAAATGACGTAACAGCCGCCCCATCACAATTCGGCGGTCGAGCAAATCACCACCGACCGGCACACCATCGGTTGCCAGGAACGAAGGCCGGCCCCGTTCATCAAGCTCCATAATCGTGATGTCAAGGGTACCACCACCAAAATCGAACACCAGCACGCGCTGGGCCCGTTGGTTTGTGCGCGCATACGAGAGTGCTGCTGCGGTCGGTTCTTCCAGAAAACTGAAGGATTGCAAGCCGGCCAGCCGACATGCAGCCTGCATGCGCTCAAAAGCCAGCGCATCACTGGCCGGATCGCTGGCGTAATGCACCGGTCGGCCAATTACCAGATGACTGATCGGAGCGCCAAGCTGTTGCTCGATCCGCTCGATGATCATGCGTAAGACCAGTGCAATCAACTCTTCCAGCGTATAGTAGACGCCAAACACATTTGTCTTCTGGAAGCTACGATCACGGAGATGACTCTTCAACGACTGAAACAGTCGTCCTGGGGCATTGGCGTCAACCTTTACGTACAATGCCTGCATCACCGTACCGCTTTCGGCAAAGGTCAGTTCGGCATCGCCGATGTACCGCCAGACGTATTCAATCTCGCGCCCAACATTCCCTTCGGTGAAGCGATTGATCGCCTCACGCCCGATGAACGGTACGCCTTCGCGGGTGATGAAAAGCGTCGAGCGGAGAATTGCCGGTTGTGTATTCACCGGATCGAGATCGATCAAACGCAAACGCTGACCGTCATATACCGCTGCGCTTGAGTTAGTCGTGCCGAAGTCAAGCCCGACGCGCATTGTTGTACCTCCCTGATCGTGATGACTGAAACTTCAGACTAACCGGCAACATCGATTTTGTCAATCAGTCTTTCGATGGAAAGTAGACAGGCGATGCTGGCCGATAAGTCCGCCAGGTGGTCGATCAAGTTCGCCTACCTTATCTGGCGTTCAGTGAATAGCAGCGGTTTCCAGATGTGCTGCGGGAGAGGTGTTGTTAGTAGTATTGGAATCGTCATAAAATCCTGCCCTGCGATGCTTCCTTGTCTGCGATTCTATCTTCACCTTGCATCACACCGACCTGGTAAAGACAGGTCTGGCGCGTAAGTTGCTATCGACATCCCTGGTACGTTGACCGTTCAGCACTGGTTGGGAGCCACGGGGCATCTTCATCTATGCCCCGGCTACATGTGATGCATCCTGCTATAATGAAGAAGCCCGACTGATACAGCGAGGAAGTTGTGCACCATCAGTCCTGGTTCTATCGTCTACTACTGCTTGGCGCATTGATGCTGACTGCCTGTTCCGTGCTTCCGTCTACTGCGCCGGTAAGGACATCCGAGCGCGTAGTCCTGCGTCTGTGGCACGCCTGGCCGGCAGCCGATAGCCGTGTCTTACAATCGCTGGTGGATCAGTTTAACCAGACCCATCCTGAATCGCAGATTGTGATCCAATCCCGTCCGGCAGTGTCACTCCCCTCCGATGTGGCAACCACTATCAGCGAAGGTGGCGGTCCGCACCTGGTCATTGTGCAGAGTCACATGCTCGGTATGCTCGTCCAGGCCGGCGTGTTGCGTTCGCTCGACGATATGCTCTCAAACAGTGAGGTAAATAGTCTGCTACCCGCTGCGGTTGGGGCTGCTCAGGTCTCCGTCTCTGGTCAGCCCGTTCTGTTTGGGGTGCCAATTACGTTTGACACCCTCGCCCTCTACTACAACCGGGCCAACGTGTTGCAACCACCGTCCAGTACCGAAGAAATGCTCCTCACCGCCCGTGCACTCACGAACCGTAATCAGACACCACCAGTCTGGGGATTGGCCTACAATCTGTCACTGGATCGAACCATTGGCTATCTCTACGCCTTCGGCGGCAGGGTATTTGATGAAAATGGCGCTGTTGTCCTGGGAAGCAGTGGTCGCGCCGGTACCGAACGCTGGTTAACCTGGTTAAGCCAGCTTTACCGCGATGAACAGTTGCTGGCGACGCTCGACGGTGTGCTGGTTGATCGAGCATTACAGGCCCGCGAAGCCATCATGACTATCGATTGGGCACACGCTCAGGCTGAGTACCGGGCAATCTGGAATGATCAACTTGGGGTAACACCGCTGCCGGTCTTGAGTGCCGAAGATCGAGTTCCTCAACCGTATGTACAGGCTGATGTGATCGCACTCAATGCTCGCCTTGATAATCAGGCTGAGCAAGCGGCTGCCCAGGCCTTCATTCGCTTTATGATCGATGTCAATAGCCAGCGGGCACTGCTGGCGGCTGGCCGCCAGCCTACCCAACTTGCACTCCAGCTCAGTGATAACGACCTTGCCGATAGCGTCCAACTGGCCGCCGCCCGTGCCTTTCGCCTTCAAGCGCAGAACGGTCTGCCAATGCCCGCTGATCGCGTTGCGCACGAGATCGTCTGGACAACCCTGGTCGAGATGCAGCTCAATGCTGTGCGCGGCTTACTGACACCTGAACAGGCTGTGACACTGGCCGATGAATTCCTGCGTAGTCGATTGGCTTCACCCTGAGATGGCGTGCGTCCAAAAGCGCTAATACGGCCCAATCCACGGAAGCTATCGCATCATCGAAAAGGTAGACACGGAGTAATGACGCGCCGGATGGGAAACCGTTGCTGATGCTCAATCGCGCTCAATCCAGGCTGCATGTCGTACCGATCACCTGTTGGCTTCGAGACGATGTCTGTTCTCGCCTTGATTATCCGACCTGTCAATGATGATGAATGAGATGACGGCTGGAAAACGCTTGCCTGTTATGATGTTTCATGGTATCCTACTGCCATGAATCGGGGTTGTCAGGCACGTATAAAGCGAGAATAGGGTGCCGCGTTCTCAGTGCTCTACATCTGACCGGGTTTGCTGCCGGGAAAACCGCCGTATGTAGAGGACGGTACCGGAACCTCGTACTGAAAATGTACATATGGCGGCCTGATAATCACCAAACCTGACAACAATCCTGTAAGAAGTCGGTAAACCTAGTTGCCGTGCGTGAGAAGATGTAGTAGAATAAGCGACGTGTAGGCCGTCGTGATGTTAGTTCTGCACTTATTAGCTAATTGTTCAGGCCCACACGGTTTCGTTCCTGTCCCGAACTGGCTGACGGCCTCTAAGGAGGATATGAATGGCAAGCAGAACCGAAGAGATGGTGCGGCATCTAAAGGCCCTATCGATGAACACGCCCGACATTGAGGCCTCCGCCGTGGTAAGCGTCGACGGCCTCATCATGGCTTCGGCGCTGCCGGCAGATGTCGAAGAAGATCGTGTCTCGGCGATGAGCGCGGCAATGCTCTCGCTGGGTGAGCGAATCGCAAGCGAGCTGCGGCGCGGGCAACTCGATCAGGTCTTTGTGCGTGGGGAAGATGGCTACGTTATCCTGATGGCAATTGGTGAGGAAGCAGTGTTGACTGCGCTGGCGCAGAGCCGGGCCAAGCTGGGTCTGGTCTTCCTTGATATGCGGCGCACGGCGAACGAGCTGGTCAATCTCGTCTAGCCATTGCTCGCTCAGCCAGCCCGGGAAGATGCTCATGCAGCCCGCTTACTGGCGGGCTGTTTGTGTCTTGTTAGCCGCTACGACTGCTCGTCGTAGATGACAGGCCGGGTATGAGCGGTGGTCAGGCACCACTTGATGATGGACGCGGGGTAAGGTGCAGAAGTGATGCTTCTGTACGCTTACCCTTATGCCGTCTTCTTGTATCTCTCGCTGTAATAGCACGCTATCCACCGTCACTCTCACGCTGCCCCTCGAACACTCCATCGTGGTGCGTAAGCGCCAGTATCGCCCTGGGAGTTCGTGGTATCGCCCTGGGAGTATATTGCCATCCTGAACTAACTCGCAACAGCGGAAATCATCCTGCACCGCCAATCCCCGCCCCCGGGCCTATGCATTACCCATAACTCGAAAACTGCATTGCCCGCGTGCCGGAGCGGGTCGGGGGCGTGATGATGGGCGTGCTCCCCAGCCGGGAGCTGGGAGCGCGCGCCTCCGGCGCACATGGTGCCGGTACCATTACTGGAGGGAGGAGCCAGGCGCAAGCTCCCGCCCCTGGCGGCATTCACGGACGGCCAGGACAGATGATCAATCACAACCTCTACCCTATCAGGAAGCCCTGGATCACACGTCTGCCCTCCTTTCTCCCGCCCTCTATGCATTACCCACAACTGGTATCAACCACGTGCGTATCAGCGGGTATAACCGCTATGGGTGCTGTTGTGGGCGACTGGCCCGATGGCAGCGCGCAGCTCCAGCCGTGCCGGCACGTGCTGGATGGATTGCCTGACCCGCTCGTTATGCGCGTGTCGGGCGGTGTGGAGTGCGGCAGCCATGCTGCCGCGCCAGCCGTGCTCACGATCCGGCGCGTAGCATACCGTTCCCCATCCTGGTCACGGAGGTGCTGGATGTGCTCGTGCCGATCATCGAGTTGGTCCGGCATGCATGCGATCGCTGCGGGTAGACGTTATGTTGCACCAGGTTCGTGCCTGCGCACCAGCGGCCACGGCCAGCCCCTGCCGGCGGTGGCGAGGATGCCTCCACGCAGGCTGGAAGCCCGCGCCACGGGGAGCGCTTGCAGTCTGCTTGACGCAGCGCGACATGTGGGTAATGCATAGCCCAGCGGGGGCGGGCCAGGGTGGGGGCGTGTTTCAATCACATCCGAGAGCAAAGAAAGCCTGACACACTCCTCATCACCCCGCACGCCGTACTGCGCGTGAATGTTTTGAACCGGTGTTCATGTATCTGTCATTTTAAATCTAGTGGAATGGCGTTCATAACCCGTGATCTGACGATCACCCCGGCGCCGAACCTGAGTGGCGTTTCCGCTGCGCACGCGGTGGGATCACGTTTCGGAGAGGATACGTTTTCCAGACCGGATTGCTCGTGGCGCACCCTGGAGTGCAGCAGCCACGCTGCCGCACCGTCCGTGCTCCGTGTCAGGCACATGTCACGCTGCGTACCCTGCTGGTCACGGGGATGCTGTGTTGGCTTGTCACGAGATCATAGAGTCGGTCAGAAACGAACGAGATAACTTCTCGCCAGGATTTGACATAAGGTAACTTGCTAGCGATGTATGTACCGGCACAGTACCCGACAACAGTGAGTGAGATCATATCTTATTGCCCCCAGGCTCGTTGCCTGATGGCATATGTGCACAACCGGCACCAGCGTTTCCGCATTTCCCGCAACACGTGCATCTCCAGTTGCCTTGCACGTTGCCCACAACAACGGGAGGAGCATCAAGCTGATACTCCTCCCGTTGTGCTCCAGAGATCTACCGTCCTCAATCGTTTGTAAAGAGATTGCCGAGATTGATCCCACCGCTACCGCTGGAACTGCTCGTTGTCGGCATGTATTGAGCCAGTTTCTTCGCCAGATTCATCGCCGGCATGGTCTGGAGCCAGACCCGACCCGGCCCGCGTAGTGTCGTGAGGAATAGGCCTTCGCCACCGAAGAGAATGTTCTTGAACCCGCGCACCATCTCGACATCGAAGTTGATCGTTGGCTCATACATCGCCACGTGACCGGTATCTACTTTGAGCATCTGGTTGGCTTCGAGCGTGTATTCAACGACCTCGCCATCCAGTTCTACGAACGCCAGCCCTGGCCCGGTCAGCTTTTGCATGATAAAACCTTCACCACCGAAGAACCCTGCACCGAGCTTACGCCGGAAGTGGATATCGAGGGATACACTCCGTTCGGCGCACATGAATGAGTCTTTCTGGCAAATCATCGTCTGGCCCGGTGCCAGATTCAGTGGCACAATTTTGCCCGGCAGCTCTGCCGAAAAACCGATGATGCCCGGCCCGCCCTGCGGCGTAAAGTTGACCATAAAGATCGACTCACCAGAGAACATGCGCTTAAATGCACCACCCAGGCCGCCTTCCATATTTGTCTGCATCTGCACGTTGGCACTCATCCAGCTCATGCCGCCGCGCTCTGAGAAGATCGTTTGTCCGGCGGGAACTTCAAGCACAACGGCCTGCATGGTCGTACCAATGATTTTGTAACGCAAGCCGCTTGCGCCGACACCGGTACCGACAATGGTTGGTTCAGGGAGATCGAGGCGTTCACCGGGGCGATTATCGTACACATCAGCCATACTGACCGACTCACCTGACGGCGGAATAAATGAAGATGGTGCTGCGGCTGCTGGTGTCAGGCGAGCGCCACAATTCGTACAAAAGCGAGCGTTTGGAGCTACCGGAGCGCCGCACTGTGGACAATTCATAACCGAGACCTCCTGTTACCAGATGTATCATACCAGGCGCAATACTGTACGTATATCAGTGAACCAAAGTTGCATCAGCCTAACTCTTACTAAGGGTCTGTAAAAACTCGGCATTCGATTTGGTTTTCGCCATCCGGGTCAGCATCAGTTCGGTACCTTCATTCTCACCGAGCATGCTCACCATTCGCCGCAACGTCCATACCTGGCGTAACGTGTCAGGGCTGAGCAGGAGATCCTCGCGGCGCGTACCGGAGCGCTGAATATCAATCGCCGGGAAGATGCGTTTTTCGGCCAGTTTCCGGTCAAGGTGGAGTTCCATGTTGCCGGTGCCCTTGAACTCTTCGTAGATCACATCGTCCATGCGTGAGCCGGTATCGATTAGACAGGTGGCGATAATCGTTAGCGAGCCACCATTTTCAATGTTACGGGCAGCACCGAAAAAGCGTTTTGGCGGATACAGGGCAACCGGGTCGATACCACCAGACAGGGTACGTCCACTCGGGGGCATGGCAACGTTGTACGCCCTGGCCAGTCGGGTGATCGAGTCCATCAAAATGACCACATCATGTCCAATTTCTACCAGGCGTTTCGCCCGCTCCAGCGTCATCTCGGCCACTTTGGTGTGATTTTCGACCGGCTCATCAAACGTCGAAGAGATCACCTCGCCGCGCACAGAACGGCGCATATCGGTGACTTCTTCCGGGCGCTCACCAATCAACAAGACCATCAGAATAATGTCAGGATAGTTGGTCGTGATGCCGTTGGCAATTGCCTTCAACAGCATCGTCTTTCCCGCTTTGGGAGGAGAAACGATTAAGCCTCGCTGACCACGACCGATTGGGGCAATCAAATCGACCAGACGGGTATGCAAGAGATTTGGTTCAGTTTCTAACTTAATCTGTTCGTTGGGAAAAATGGGTGTCAGTTGATCAAAAAATGGTCGTTTGCGGGCAGTTTCCGGATCCTGATCATTAATCTTTTCAACCCGCAATAATGAATAATAGCGCTCACTCTCTTTCGGCGGACGAATTTGCCCCCAAATCCGATCTCCACTGCGTAGGGCAAAGCGACGAATCTGCGATTGTGAGACATAGACATCTTCTGGACTTGGCAGCATCCGATTACCTCGTAAGAAACCGAAACCTTCTGCCATAATGTCCAGGATGCCATCACTGTATATCGTGCTGAACTCAATGGAAGTTCGGTCAACGGTTGTTGTTTCTATCGGATTGAGATCTGGTAACGCTGGAGGCTCGGTAACTGTTATCGTCTGCGTTTGCGTTGCCGTTTGCGCTTGAATTAGTTTATCGATCAGCTCGCGTTTTTTCAATGAGCTGATCCCTGAAATGTCAAGTTTACGCGCCATTTCGCGTAAATCGGCGAGAGTTTTTGTTTCAAGCTCAGCAACTGTCATCACGATACATGCTCCTTGAAGTCAATGAGATAGAAAGTAGACACTGTATCTGGCAGTGAATGGTTTTCATCTGTCGTGTAGGTATCTCAGGGGCGACAGATGAAAAATAGCAGAGCAACATGTTTTTGCACGATGTGATGAAACCCGCAAGTTGTGCTCAAATGCGCAGATATTTGTCTGGTAGTGCCAGAACGGCTATGCAACACAGGGGAGTTCTCTTCGATAGCGCTGACAGTACCATTCTATCAGGACGCTACACTTGTATTGTGTTCGGGATTTAGCGATAGTATAACACAAATGTCAAGATCAAGGCAAGTAGCGCTGTAACTATCTGATGTGTTCTGAAGCTGCCTCTGCCATGATCTATATCTATCGGCCCAAAATCGATGCCAGGCTGGCAATGACTTGTATCAATCCAGATCAGAACGTATCTTGTGGATCTGTGCCATCTTTCAGCACAACCGAAAAGAAAAGAAGGGAGCAGCGGTATCGTCCATTCACGGATCAGGCACGTGCCGAAGGAGTCATCGTTCACGCTCACTAGTGTATAAGTTGCGTTGTTGGGGTGCGGAAGACCGGCTTCCACACCCGTTATTCTCTCCACCGGTCGCGTGTTGCATCAGTCACTCTGCCGATCCCGGATCTGGCTTGTCAATGCAGAGTTTGGAGTGCGGCAGCCACGCTGCCGCACCAGCCGTGCTTGCGGCCATGCGCGTGTCACACCGTTCACCCTGCTGGTCACGGGGATGCTGTGTGCTCTCGCATGTTGTCTGTCAGATGAGCTACCTTCTAAAACTGGATCAGCGAGAAGACCGGTCGTTCACGCAGCCGTTCACGACCATTGAGAAATGTCAGCTCAATCACAAATGCCAGCTCGGCAACCTGTCCACCTGCCATTTCAATTAGATCACAGGCTGCGGCAATCGTGCCGCCGGTCGCCAGCAGATCATCAATCACCAGCACACGTGCACCGGGCTGGAAGGCGTCGCGGTGAATCTCTAGCCGGTTTGTGCCATATTCAAGCTGATACTCGATCTGATACGTGGCAGCCGGTAGTTTACCCGGTTTGCGAATCGGCACCAACCCTACCCCCAGCCGGTAGGCCAGTGGCGCACTAAAGATGAACCCCCGTGACTCGATCCCGACTACCGCATCAATCTGCTGATTCTGGTAGCGTTCGTGCAGACGATCAATAACCTCACTGAATGCCTGACCGTTGCCGATCAACGTGGTAATATCTTTAAACTGAATACCGGGTATTGGAAAGTCGGGAATGTTCCGGATCAGACTGGCCAGATCTTGCCGCGTCATACGCCCTCCATTGTTACGCAAATAGTCAGTACACTCGCTATTATAGAGAATCTGCTCTTGCCTGTGTACGGTAGTATGTGTATTCGATCACAAGTCAAGTGGTAGCGTGCGTCTCTGTCCATACGTATCATACACGTCTTCGATATGCGAAGTGTGATTTGTCTGCTCCTTAAAAGCAAGCATCCTTTAGCTTTCACATGATGCTGATCCGCTATCGTATCGAGAACTTATTTCATAAAAGGTTGTGCTATCGTGCCGCACCATCACACAGGCGCCTGAACGCTTGCCAATCACCAACGGCAGTATATCTTGCTCCCGGCACACCGGCATGAAAGCGAGGAGGCTGACGACCATCGCCAATACCATCAACTCGCGATGCGCGTGTCGCAGCCTGGCTGCCGCACCAGCCGTGCTCACGACCCGGCGCGTGGCACGCTGTTGATCCTGCTGGTCACTGGAATGCTGTGAGTGCTCGTCACGATCATTAATTAATGAGGTAACTTCGAGTGCTGTTGCCTGGCGTAGTACAATGTACAGGTAACCGACCGTTCTGTTGTGGATACACCAATGAATGCCATCGAATGTTATCAGCTTAGTCGTCGCTTTCAAACCATAACCGCCGTCGATAACCTTGACCTGGTGGTTCCCGCAGGAACGATCTTTGGGTTTCTTGGCCCCAACGGTGCTGGCAAAACGACCACGGTTCGGATGCTCTGTGCGCTGATCGCCCCCTCATCTGGCAGTGCGCGGGTGGCCGGTTTTGATGTTCAGACCGAGGCTGATTCGGTACGGGCCAATACCGGGATTCTGACTGAGACCCCTGCCCTTTACGACACTCTGAGTGCGCTTGAGAATCTGACTTTTTTTGCTCGCCTGTATGGTCTTTCGGCGACCCAGGCATCAGAACGGGCTGCACACTATTTGCGCCTTTTTGAGTTGTGGGAACGGCGTAATGATCCGGTCGGTGGCTTTTCCAAGGGCATGCGTCAGAAACTGGCCATTGCCCGCGCTTTGTTACACGATCCGGCAGTCCTCTTTCTCGATGAGCCGACCTCTGGTCTCGATCCGGCAGCCTCCCGTTCAGTTCGTGACGTGATCAAGAGTCTGCGGGCCAGTGGGCGCACGATCTTTCTCACTACCCATAACCTGGCCGAAGCCGACGAGTTGTGTGATCTCATCGGGGTGTTTCGTACTCGTCTCATCTCCCTTGACACCCCGGCAAATCTGCGTACACGCCTGTTTGGGCGGAGTGTACGGGTGGTACTGGCCGGCCCGGCTGCACCACTGGCTCCACTGGTACAACAGTTGTCGTTTGTTATGAACGTAACAGTCGATGATGAACGCACGTTGCTGGTACAATTGACCGACCCTGAAAAGGATAATCCTGTCCTGGTGCGGGCGTTGGTTGCTGCCGGAGCTGATGTTTGCTACATCGAGCCATTTACCCCTTCTCTCGAAGCCGTGTATCTGGAGTTGATCCAGGAGCCGGTCGCTGGGTAAAGTGTATCTGGTGGTTGCAGGTTCATGCGACACAACTGTTTCGATTGACAACACGAGAGGATGTGAAGCTTATATCATACATACCTGCTGGATTGGCAATCATTCACGTGCAGCGATGTATGTGTCGCATGGTTTGAGGTGCAGAAGTCGTGCTTGCTCATCTGGCCGTGCCCGCTGTCGGTTGCGTGTCGCACGATGACCGTACTGGTTACGGGTACGACGTGCGTTATCGTCACGATCTTTGGTCCTGTTAATTCAATTCTCATATACCCTTCTCCAGAGAGATGATTATGCTGCGTTGGGAACCGATCAAGGTGATTATTGCCAAAGAGTGGCTGGAGCTGCGGCGGTCGCGAGGATTGCTCTTAAGTATGCTGTTGCCCCCCATCTTTCTGCCACTGTTTGCCCTTGGTCTCATCTTTGTGATGGGGCTGGTAAGCGATCCGGATACCGCCGACATTCCGGCGGCGGCTGTTGATCCGGCGCTGGCCAATCTGGGGTTAGAGGCGCTGGCTCAGGTTATCTTCGGGCGGCAGTTTTCGACCCTGTTTCTTTTGTTGCCGATGATCATTCCGAATGTCCTTGCCTCCTACAGTATCGTTGGCGAAAAGAATCGACGCACCCTCGAACCATTGCTGGCAGCACCAATCAAGGTAAGTGAGCTGTTACTCGGTAAGGTGTTAGCCGCAATTATTCCAGGGATTGTGCTGACCTGGGGATGTGCCATCGTTTTTGCTGTGGGCTTAGCGATTGTTGTCGTCGATCCGCAGGTGCCTGCTCTCGTGCTGCAACCAGGATGGGTAGCAACACTTCTCTTATCCAGTCCACTCTTAGCCATCATTTCAGTTGCACTTACGGTAATGATTTCATCACGGGTAAACGATCCACGTAGTGCCCAACAAATTGCTGGAGTGCTGATTGTGCCGGTGATGCTGCTTTTCTTTGGTCAGATGCTGGGACTTTTTGTGCTGAATGTTGTGGTGGCACTGATCTTCGCCCTGGTATTGGCGCTGATCGCAGCAGGTCTGATCTGGCTGGCAACCAACGTCTTTCAACGGGAAGAGATTCTGACCCGCTGGCGCTAACGCTCTTGCGCAAACGAGTATAATTGTCTCAAAACAAACGAGATTGTGATGACGTGTGCCTGCGCGGATGTGCTCTGCACGGTGCTGATATTCAGATAGGGAAACCGATGATTGCTCACTGCCATTCCACGTTGATCGCCACCCCACGCCAGGAGCCAACCCGAAAAACCCTACCCGGCCAGTAGTCCTGCGTGGATTATTCGGGTAGGCTCTCAAGGAGCGGTCTATGAAGGATGCGACGGTCAGATCTATGTATGAGGTGCTTACGTCACAACCACCCGATCTGGTTGGTGTACTGCGCGAGACGATCCCATCCATCGGGATGTTGATCGATGCGCTTGAGCAGCAGTCTGACCCGACGCTGCGGCTGAGCCTGTTGCGGCAGATTGGTGCCGAGTGGTATGCCTGCGGTGGAATGGCTGAAGTGTTAACCGAGTTGGGTCTGCATCTTGCGGCCCGGCTACCAATGGCGCAGGGCATTGTCGTTAGTGAATTACTGCTGGCGTTTGGTGCGGCCCAGGAAGAGCAGCGCACACGCGAATGGGAGGCTCGTTTAGTTGCACGGGCAACGCAGCTTGATGGTCTGCACCGGATTATTTCGGCGGCCAATTCTACGCTTGATCTTGATACTTCACTTCAGACGGTAGTCGAAACTGTTGCGCAGGTGATGAATGTTGAAGCCTGCTCGATCTACCTCTACGATAAGCATCGCGATGATCTGGTACTGCGGGCAACCCACGGTTTGAACCGGGCTGCCATTGGTCAGGTGGTGGCCCGGCTTGGCGAAGGAGTTACCGGTTGGGCGGCCCAACTGGGTTATCCGGTGGCAGTGAGTGATGTCTACAAAGACCCGCGCTATCATCGCGAACCCCAGCTCGGTGAAGAGATGTTTCGCTCGATGCTGGCCGTGCCGATTGTGCTCTTCTCGGCGGAACGGTTTCAGTTCAGCGCCGACAAATTGCAGGGTGTGATTAATGTGCAGACAATCGCACCACGCGAGTTCACGCAAGAGGAGATTTCTTTCGTTGAGACGGCTGCCGGTGAGCTGGCCTTCTTCATCGCGAATGCCCAGCTCTATCAGCAGACCGATGAGCGGTTGCACCAGAAATTGCGTGAATTGACCACCCTGCAACAGGTGTCAAAACTGATTGCCGAGCAGATCGGCCTCCATGATGTGCTCAATCTGATCGTCGAGAAGGCTGTTCACCTCTCAAAAGTGGATCGGGCTGCTATCTTTCAGATGGGGGAAGATGGTCAGCTCAAGCTGGTTGCCAGTTATGGTGGTGAAGGCGATGGCGTGCGCGACCTGGTTATTCAGACGGTACGCGATGGTCGCCCTCTGGCAGTTATGAATGCTTACCAGGATGCCCGGTTTCCGCAGTTGCCGGCAGTGGCACGGGCAGAGAATTTTCATTCCCTCTTTTGCATGCCGTTGCGTGCGCGTGGTCGCACCATCGGCGGTATTTGTCTCTACCGTCGTGAACCGCATCTGTTCGATTATGAACAGGTACGGCTGCTCAATACCTTTGCCGACGAAGCGGCCATCGCGATTGAAAACGCACGCCTCTATGAAGAGAGTTTGCGTGCTTTGCGGATCAAGTCGGCTTTGTTGCAAGAGATGCATCACCGCGTGCGCAACAATCTGCAAACCATTGCGGCATTACTGTCAATGCAACTGCGACGGCTCGATCCGGCCAGCCCCGGTGCGAAGGCGTTACGCGAGAGTGCAGCGCGTATTCAGGCCATTGCTGCTATTCATAACCTGCTCTCGCGCGACGATATTGGGGTGACGACCGTTGGCGCAGTGGCGCGCCAGGTCATCGAGAGTGTGCAAAGTACCCTCTTCGAGAGCGATATTCGGGTTGATTTTGCTATTCTCGGTGATGAGGTACGGATCGGTTCACGTGATGCAACCGTGCTGGCACTGGTGATTAATGAGCTGGTTGATAATGCCTTGACCCACGGCCTGGCCGTTGAAGGTGGACGGATTGAGGTTGAAGCTGTGCTTGAACACGGTCAGGTGCTGGTCGAGCTGCGCGATGATGGCCCTCGTCATCCGCCACCGCCGTCACGCCACAGTAGCGGATTGGGATTGCAAATTATTGAAACACTGGTCAATAGCGACCTGAATGGCTCGTTTTCGTTAATTCGCGATGAAGAAGCCGGTTGGATGCGGGCCCGTATTCGCTTTCCACAGCGCATCATTGATGAAGATCGCATTGAAGTCTAAGCATACTGCATGACATTTCTGGAGGGATTGTGGACATCACACTTTGGGCATGGATTGGCTTCCATGCAATCGTTTTTCTGGTTTTGGCCCTTGACCTGGGAGTTTTCCATCGGCGTTCGCATAAAGTCTCGATCCGTGAAGCCGGTTTGTGGACACTGGTCTGGGTAACACTATCGCTGATATTCAATGGCATTATCTGGCTGTGGCGTGGCCCGGAAGATGGTTTGAATTTTTTGACCGGTTATCTGGTTGAATATTCGTTGAGTGTTGATAATATCTTCGTCTTTATACTGCTGTTCAGCTATTTTCGCGTGCCGGCCCAGTATCAACATCGGGTACTCTTCTGGGGTATTCTCGGCGCATTGATCATGCGCGGGACGATGATTCTGTTAGGCTCAGCACTGATCGAGCAATTTGAGTGGATTCTCTACCTGTTTGGTGCCTTCCTCCTGGTGACAGGGGTACGCCTGATCTTCCACGATGATGAGCCTGAAGTAGACCCGCAACGGAATCTACTGGTACGACTGGCTCGTCGGTTGTTGCCGATCACGCCGGATATGCGCGGTGATCGGTTTTTTGTGCGCGAAGCGGATCGCTTTAGTGCAACACCCCTCTTCCTGGTGTTGCTCATTGTTGAGAGTACCGATTTGCTGTTTGCAGTCGACTCCATTCCGGCCATTTTTGGCATCACCCACGATCCATTTATCGTCTATACCTCGAATATCTGCGCTATTCTCGGCTTGCGTTCGTTGTATTTTCTGCTGGCAGGGGTAATGGAATCGTTCTACTACCTGCGCTTCGGTCTTGCCATTATTCTGTCGTTTATCGGTGTCAAGATGCTCACTCCTCTGGTCACCGGCTGGTTCCTCGGCGGTCATAGCGTTCATATTCCGACGACCATCTCATTGGGGGTGATTGTCGTCACATTGCTGGCATCTGTGGTGGCATCACTGATTCGGTCGCGTCGTCTGGCTAGCGCAACCGATTAATCTGGAAGGAGCGACACTATGCCCGATTTTCCCACCGAAGGCTCGCCACCGTTTATCAATCGGATGCTGACGATTGCCGAATGGCGCGAATACGTTGCCAGTTACGATTTTGGTAAGCTGACACCAACTCGTCTGGTGCTACACCATACCTACCGACCCGATGAAACCTCATGGCGTGGCCTGACCACCATGCGCGGGATACAGAAGTTCTACGCCGGTAAAGGCTGGACGGCTGGCCCTCACATTTTTGCTGCTCCTGATGGTATCTGGCTGGCGACCCCGATGTCGCAGATCGGCATTCACGCTGGTGCCGGCAATGGCTCACTCGCCAAAGGCTGGTATTCCATCGGCCTGGAAATGGTCGGTTATTTCGACAAGGTCTTGCCATCCGGGAAGGTTTGGGAGCATTCGCTGGCGGTCATGGGGGAGTTGTCGCGCCGATTGAAGATTCCACCGCGACAGTTGATCTCGTTTCACCGCGACTACACCAATCAAAAGAGCTGTCCCGGCTGGGCAGTAACCAAAGAGTGGGTATGGTCGCAGGTTGAAGCCTATCTGAATAACTCGACACCCCCGACCATACCACCCGGCCAAATCGGTACACCCACACCTGATGATGAACGCTTGATCGAAGCCCTCCTCGAAGAGGGGTACAAACATAAGACCAATGGCCAGGGCTACAATGCCGATTGGGCGTTTCACGCCTATGCGCTCGAACACCAGCTTGGTATGCCAATGGGGCCGAGCGCACGGCTAACTGTGGCCGGCAAGGAGTATAACTATCAGCCCTTTGCTCGCGATACGCTCTATTGCGAGGTGCCGAATTGGGGTGATGTCAAGACCCTGAGTGAGCTACTGGGCGGCAGTATTCCACCGAGCGGTCTGGGGCGTGCCTTGCTTGATGCTACCTATCAGGCCGGTGGTTCACCGTTTCGACCAGACTGGGCCTTTCATCAATACGCCGTTGCCCGCCGTCTGGGGCCGCCGGTCGGCAAGAGCGCACAGATTACCGTTGACGGGAAACAGTATGCGTATCAGGCATTTGCCGTTGACACCCTCTACAATCTCGTTCCCAACTGGAGCGATGTCCGTCAGTTGAGCCAGATCGGAACTGCCACCGATCCGGCGACGGTCAGGCTGCGCGATGCCCTCCTCACCGAAACCTTCAAACAGGCCGGCACGACCTATCGGCCCGATTGGGCATTTCATCAACTGGCCCGACAGTGGGCGATTGGTGCTCCGCTGGCCAATAGCTACCAGATCACCCTTGAGAAGACGACGTATGCGCTCCAGCCCTTCGCGCTTGATGTTCTGTACAACGTAGTGCCAAATTGGGCTGATGTGAAACGATTGAGTGACCTGGCGCGTCAGCATGGGATGCCGGTGTTAGGGATGGCCATGGCAATTGCGCCGCTTGTGTCGGCAGAGAGTCTAACCCCGCCCGACGATGGTGGTTTCAGTATCACCCAGGTGACACCGCCGGCTATGGCCTTATCGGGGGAGGGCACGCCCGCCGAAGGGGGGAGGGCGGCCTGGGAGCGACCATGGATGAACGCGAACGAACTCAGTACGGGCGGGTTCCCAACCCGCCCGTACATGCCGCGCCGGACGACGCGCGGC